>ERZ1026854.1006-NODE-1006-length-18790-cov-8.666667_pt1 | contig 18790 bp, 19 predicted proteins | sample MGYA00380157_ERZ1026854 | MGnify/ENA primary metagenome ERZ1026854 (study PRJEB33269, sample SAMEA4719793) | human gut metagenome | biome: human-associated habitat; feature: organic feature; material: feces | place: Cameroon | collected 2013-10 ...
GATAGTTCGCTGGAAACGGCGCGTGAAAATAGGTAGTCGCCGACTTGAACAGAAAGCTCTGAGAGAAATCTCAGGGCTTTTTTGTTGCATAAAAATATGGCATGATTTTTGGTCGAAATGCTAATAGGTCAGGGCTTGACAGATATACTACTATGTAATACAATGTAGATAAGCTACTACGCATTACATACTAGCTGAAAGGAGGACTTATGGAAAACAATGCACAGCTTTTAAAGGGCATTCTGGAATATTGTGTCCTGAAATTGATTGCACAAGAGCCAACCTATGGCTATGAGATCGTGATGCACCTGAAACAGGTTGGCTTTTCTGACTTGAGCGAGAGCACACTCTATCCACTGCTATTGCGCTTGGAGCAGCAGGGAAAGGTTACGGTAGAGCGCAGACCTTCTCCCAAGGGACCAAGCCGAAAATATTACATTGTAACGGAAGAAGGGCGGCAGGCGCTTCTTGACTTCCGGCAGGATTGGAGCTGGCTCTGCCAGCTGGTGGAAAAAATATTTAAGGAGGAGCCAGATGAATAAGTATTTTGCATTGCGAAAAACAAACCGGATGCGTACTAAGTTGCTGACCGAAAAAAGTCAGGAGCAGCTTAAAGAAGTGATTCGCTATCTTCGCCGGGTCAGCTGGGACTTCTGTGGTATCGAACTGGTGCGCAGCGATTTGCTTGATATTGCCATCCAAGCCAATGCGGAAAATCAGGAATTGTTTCATTCGATTTCGGACGCAAAGACTTTTGTGGAAGAGGTCAAGCCAAGCTTGAAAACACTGAGAGCCGAGGATTACTTCTGGTATGTTGCACCGCTCTATTTCTTTTTTGGGTGGGGCATTGAAGGGCTGTTGCTCTATCCGCTAATTCGAAATTGGGTCTTTGAGCTTTCGGTAGGCTATCTGATGCAGTTAGCTGTTGCATTGACCGTGTTTTGCATTCTGTTCCGCTGGATGATGGAGCAGGTAGGCTTTCCGCCGCGAGAGCATTGGCTGAAATATACTGCATGGCTGGTGCTTTATATCGTGCTCCTGTATGGAACGGGCTGGTTCTTTACCCAGATCGCGGGTAAGATTGTGCTGCTACGGCTTCCGATTCTTAGCTATTCGATTTTTTGTCTGCTTCTGGGTGCGGGACTGTATGCAATCCATTTCTGGCGATATGGAAAAGACCCGCGTCTGAGCGCTCGCATATAAAGCAAAAGCGGAGCCGCATGCCTTAAAGCAAGAAGGGGTGAGAATATGCGTTCGGACAGAACCCGCAAGGAAAAAGCAGAGCATTATATAGCGGTACTGGCGCTTTTGCTGTTATGCAGCATCGTATTTTATGTGCAGACACATTACCAGCACACCTCGGTGTCCCGGCCTGAGGACGACGATCAGGGCAGGATACCGCAGTTTCATAGCAGCGTAGACCGGGATAATGACGGTGTAGACGACCAGCTGGATATTCTGAACGGTGCACTGGCCTATGTGAGCACCCATCCAAAATACAAAAGCCGCTATTATGAGACCGGTTATCCTGACGATGGCTATGGAGTGTGCACTGATGTGGTAGCATATGCCTTGAAAAATGCGGGATATGATCTGCAGACTCTGGTAGACGCGGACATTCGGGAACATCCGGAAGAATATAGTATTGCAGAGCCGGATGCAAACATAGATTTCCGACGAGTGCGAAACCTGAAAGTGTTTTTTTCGCACACGGCAGCTGCCCTGACCACCGATGTTTCAGAAACGGAACAATGGCAGGGCGGGGATATTGTGGTCTTTGAAAGACATATCGGTATTGTGTCTGACCGGCGAAATAAAGACGGAGTGCCCTATATCATTCACCACAATGACCCATGGCAGGCGGCCTACGAACAGGACATTCTGGAAAAACGAACGGACATCGTCGGACATTACCGCATTTCTGAATAAAAGTAGAAAAAGCGGCCCCGCCGCGTTGAGCATTCAACGTGACGGGGCCGCATATTTTATTGGGTGGAGTTCCCCTTACGATACAAGCTTCCGCTTAGCCCTTGCCTGCGCAGCCGAACAGCTCGATCTTCTCCTTGCACTTGGCCTCGATGGCCTTTGCGCCGGGAGCCAGCAGCTTGCGGGGGTCGAAGCCCTTGCCCTGCTGATCCTTGCCCTCTTCGATGTACTTGCGGGTAGCCTCAGCGAAGACCAGCTGGCACTCGGTGTTGATATTGATCTTGGAAACGCCCAGGCTGATTGCCTTAGCGATCATCTCGTCGGGGATGCCGGTGCCGCCGTGCAGGACCAGAGGGATGTTGTTGGTGGCCTTGTGGATGCGGTCCAGAGCCTCGAAATCCAGACCCTTCCAGTTTGCCGGGTAGACACCGTGGATGTTGCCGATGCCTGCTGCCAGGAAGTCGATGCCCAGAGCGGTGATCTTTGCGCACTCTTCAGGATCAGCGATCTCGCCTGCACCAACAACGCCGTCCTCGACACCGCCGATGGAACCGACCTCGGCCTCGATGCTCAGGCCCTTGGAGTGTGCCAGAGCAACCAGCTCCTTGGTCTTTTCCACATTCTCCTCGATGGAGTAGTGGCTGCCATCGAACATGATGGAAGAGAAGCCGGCCTCGACGCAGGCCTTGCAGCCTTCGTAGGTGCCGTGATCCAGATGCAGGGCAACGGGAACGGTGATGCCCATGGAATCGACCATAGCGCTGACCATGGCAGCGACGGTCTTGAAGCCGGTCATGTACTTGCCAGCGCCCTCGGAAACACCCAGGATCACAGGGCTTTTCATTTCCTCGCAGGCGGTCAGAACGGACTTGGTCCACTCCAGATTGTTGATGTTGAACTGAGGCACACCGTAGTGGCCATCACGTGCTTTGATCAGCATTTCGGTTGCATTTACCAACATTATTCATTACCTCCACAAAATCATTGGGGTCTTGCTCGTTTCATATCCGCTTTGCGCACGGTTTAACGAACTTACAAAGTTAGTATACCCCAAACAGCGGTCAAAATCAATCCAAACCGGTGTTTTTCCTGTAACAATGCGGGGATTCTGTTTCTGACAGGGTGCAGGGGATTACTGCCAGAAGCGCGTATATTCGATAGAATACAACAAATTTCCATGTGATGTGCAACAAGCGGCCGGGAGACAGAAAGCTGGAAGAAGGACGGATTTTCAACACAGATCCACATTCGTCAAAATGATATTGGGCAATCTGGCAAAACCGGACAGGATGCAGTTCAAAAAATTGTCATATTTCCGACTTGTATTTTACAAACTGTACGCAAGAAAAACAAACAGGTCGAACCGGAATGTTGAAAACGCGGTGGAAAGTGTGGAATTCCACCCGTAAAATAGGCTTTGAAACAGGACTTTTGAACTTTCTCCACCGGGTTTTCAACATGTTGAAAAAGTAATCGGCCCTTTACGGATTGTATACAGCTTTTTTGTGGAAAACTTTTCGCATCGGCAAAACAGAGGACGTTTGTGCAGCAGCAGAGGGAAGAGCTGCTTGTGCGGCAAAACATTTCTGCAAAAATGATCGCAGCCTGCCAAAGCGGAAAATGCGGCAGACCGTGAACAGGGTGTGAAAACTTTTGACGGACAGGAACAAAAAATGGTGATTTACTGGCAAACAAAGGCGGCATATGTTATACTTCAAGATGAGTTATCATGTGGAAACGCTATGGGTGCGCAGTGCAGGATGCCGCGCACCTTTTGGAGGGTGCACACAGCACCTTCCGGTGATACAACGGAAGGAGAAAATCATCATGGAAGAAAAGAACCAGCCGCGCCGTCCGCGCCGCAGCCCGGAAGAGCCGCAGCAGAAGAACGAGAGCCTTGTTTACGGCAAAAATCCGGTGACCGAACTGCTGAAAAGCGGTTCTGGCGTGGACACCGTGCTCATTGCGGAGGGCATGGCTCCGGCCGTGGCGGCTTACTATACCGCATTGGCAAAAGAAGCGGGTGCCACGGTGAAGCGGGTGCACCCCAACAAGCTGCGCCTGATGACCGGCACTGAGAGCCATCAGGGCGTGGCGGCATTTGCCAGCGAGATCGAATACGTGACGGTAGACGATCTGATGGCAGCAGCCAAGGCCAAGGGCGAAGCACCTTTTCTGGTGCTGAGCGATGGCATTGAAGACCCGCACAATCTGGGCGCCGTGATGCGCAGTGCTCTGCTGTGCGGTGCGCATGGCATCGTGATCCCCAAGCGCGGCGGCGCATCGGTCACGCCCACCGTCATCAAGTCCAGCGCAGGTGCCGCAGAACGCCTGCCGGTGGCCCGTGTGGCCAACATCGGCGAGACCATCCGCCGCCTGAAGGATCAGGGCGTGTTCGTCTACTGCGCGGATATGGACGGCGTGTCCCTGCGCAAAAACAACCTGACCGGCCCCATTGCACTGGTGCTGGGCAGCGAGGGCAGCGGTGTTTCGCAGCTGGTGAAAAAGCTGTGCGACGGCGTGGTGCGGCTGGATATGGCAGCACCGGGCACCGGTGTGGACAGCTACAACGTGTCGGTGGCTGCGGGCATTATTCTGTATGAGATCCAGTCCCAGCGCGCAGCACAGCAGGCATGATCCGGCATTCGGGCCGGAACCTCAATTTGAATTACAGGAGGGACAAGAATGCCGAAAGATAAAAATAATGGCCGGGAAATGACCCCGGACGAAAAGTTCCGCTCCTTTTTCAGCACCACGGCGGTGGATATCCCGGAGGAGATGACCCGGAGGGACGAAGAACAGCCGGAGGAAAAGCCGCAGAAGCGGTTTGGCCTGTTTGGCCGTGGCAAGGCAAAGCAGGAGACGGACGAAGCTGCAGCAGAGCAGCCGCAGGAAATGCCCACCGGTGAGGTGCGGCTGGGTGAGGATGCGCAGCCGGAACCGGAAGCGGATCTGGAACTGATGCTGAAACCGGAGGCAGACCCGGAACAGGAACTGGCCCCGTGGCCTTTTCTGGAGGAGGAAGCAGAGGATGCACAGCCGGAAGCGCCCGCTGAAAAGCCGGAGGAAAAACCTGCACCGCAAACGGCGGACCCCCCGGCGGCAGTGAAGCCGGAAACACCCCGGCAGAGCGCTGCCCCGGCGGCAAGCCCCGCAGAGCAGCACAGCACGGCAAAGCCTCCCCGGCACCCCAAGAATGCGCCGGAGGTGCTGCTGCCGCAGGAAGAGCAGGAGCAGCAGGAGATGGCACAGCTCAAGGCGATGATCAACGGCCTGAGCGGCCAGAAGCCGGAAAAGCCTGCACCGAGAGCCGAAGCAGCACCGGCAGCAGAAACGGAACCGGCTGAAAGCAAAAAGAAATCGTCCGGCGCACCGCTGCTTGCGGCTGTGTTTGCAGCGGTAAAGGAGACGGCACCGGAGCTGCAGCCGGAGCCTGTGCCGCAGCCGGAAAAAACGGAGAAGCCGGAAAAGCAGCCGGTGACCGATTTCTTTGGCAAGGCAGAGGACGAAGAAAAGCCGCAGGCCCCCTCGGCCCCGGCAGAAGAGCCTGCCGCAAAAGAGGACACCATGAGCCTGCCGCTGCTGCCGCTGGACGGCGAAGAGCCGCAGCAGGCACCGGAGAAGACACCCGCTGCGCCGCAGCCGGAACTGAAAGCTGAGGCAGAGGACGCGGTGTCTCCAGAGGAACATGCCGAAACAGAGCTGCCCGAGCCGGAGGCCACGGCGGAGAAGCTGCACCGCATGAGTGCAGAGCTGACGCTGCGCTGCGTGCTGGGCGGCATTCTGGCGGTGGTGCTGCTGCACTTTGGTTTGGTATCGGATGGGCTGCTGCCTGCCATGGCGGCGCTGGACCCGGATGCTGCCCCGGCGGCATTCTATGGTGCGAACCTGCTGCTGCTGGCAGCAAGCCTGTGCGTGGGCTTCCCGGTGCTGCGCGACGGCCTGAACGGCCTGCGCGGACGGCCTTCTTCCGAGACGATGCCGGCGCTGGCCGCAGTGGCAGCGCTGGTGCAGGCAGTCACAGCCATGCTGAACGCAAATGTTTACCGCGGCACCACCGGCATCTCGCTGCTCAGCGGTATGGCCGCGCTGGGGCTGTTCCTTGCGTTGCTGGGCAGCCGGGTGATGCTGGCTGCTGTCAAGAGCGGCTATGAGCTGGTGACCAATGGCGTGGAGTTCGAGGGTGCCTACCGCGCCAAGGATAAAGACCTGCTGCGCGCCCTTGCACGGAATCTGGAACAGAAGGACCCATGGGTGCTGCTGAGCCGCCCGATGAAGGAAGCTGACGGCTTTGTGGAGCAGAGCCTGAGTGAGCGCGCAAGCGAGCGCCGTGCACGCAAAGTTTCGTACATCCTGCTGGGCGTTGCCCTGCTCAGCGGCGTGCTGTTCCTGCTGGCAGGTGCCGGCTGGAACAAAGCTGCGGCTGCCATGGCCGCTGTGCTGTGCATGGGCGCACCGCTTTCCTCTACCCTGATCGCGGGCATTGCCTCACTGCGGCTGCAGCGTGCAGCTGCGGCTGTGGGCGCAGTTGTGCCCGGTTGGCAGGCCATTGAGCAGTTGGGCGGCATCGACACGCTGCAGATCGATGCAGACGGCCTGTTCACCGCCGACAGCGCACAGCTGGAGGATATCCGCATCTTCAAGGGCGGCCGCATCGACCGCGCCATCCTGTATGCGGCCAGCGTGCTGAACGAGAGCCACGGCACCCTGAAGGGGCTGTTCCGCCAGATCGTTGAGGACCGCACGGACATCCTGTTCCCGGTCAAGGATCTGGAGCTGCACCATGGGCTGGGCTTCTCCGCATGGTGCGATAACAACCGCATCCTCATTGGCACCCGCCGCTATCTGGAGCAGGAGGGCGTGTCGCTGCCGGACGAGGAATACGAGATGCAGCACTCGAAGAACGGCGAGCTGCAAATTTTGTATCTGGCCGTGTCCGGCAATCTGCACGCGATGTTCGTGCTGAAATATGTGGGCGGACGCAATGTGGCCCGCGGCCTTGCCGTGCTGCAAAAGGAGAACATCCGCCTGCTGGTCACATGTCAGGACCCCAGTCTGACTGCACACCACATTACCGAAGCATACCGCCTGCCGGAAGGCATGATCACCGTGCTGGATCAGGAGCAGTGCAACGCCATCAAGGCCGCACCGGCAGACCCGGAGGACACCTGCTGCATGATCCATCTCAAGGCATTTGCAAGCCTGACCGGCGGCCTGCAGGCTGCGGATCAGGCCCAGAACGCCGAGAGCAGCGCCACCACGGTGCAGATGGTCTCGGTGCTGTTCTCCATTATCATTGCAGCGCTGCTCACCAGTGCAGGCAGCATCTGGGAGCTTTCGGTGGCAACGGTGCTGATGTATCAGGCGGCGTGGAGCGCACTGAGCATTGCAGTGTGCGCTCTGAAGCAGCACAATTAAAAGTGAGAATGATTCTCAAAATAAATAGGAATTGTTCTTGATTTTGCTCAAAGAATATGATATACTCTGTTCAGAACCTGAGCCGCAGGCGAAAAAATTTCTGCCGGGCTGAATGATAGAGCCGGGATCGGTCGATCCTGACAGAAGAGCCGTTTTTTGAAAGGAGAGTATCATGGAACTGAAGGGCACCAAAACCGAGAAAAACCTGATGGAAGCGTTTGCAGGCGAAAGTCAGGCACGCAACAAGTACACCTTCTTTGCCAGCATGGCAAAAAAGGAAGGCTATGAGCAGCTGGCCGCGATCTTTGAGGAGACCGCCGGAAATGAGAAGGAACACGCAAAGATCTGGTTCAAGCTGCTGTGCGGCGGCGCGATCCCCGATACCCTGACCTGTCTGGATATGGCAGCAGGCGGCGAGCACGACGAGTGGACCGAGATGTACCCCCGCATGGCCAAGGAAGCCAAAGAAGAGGGCTTCCCTCAGATCGCAGCACTGTTCACCATGGTGGCACAGATCGAGAAGGAGCATGAGGAACGCTACCGTGCACTGGCCGACAACCTGAAGAACAACAAGGTCTTTGCCCGCGAGGAGCAGCAGGTATGGCAGTGCCGGAACTGCGGCTACACCTATATCGGCAAGTCCGCGCCGCTCAAGTGCCCGGTGTGCGCACATCCGCAGAGCTACTTTGAGCTGAAAAAGATCAACTACTAAGCTGAAAATTCAAAAGCAGAACAGCGCCGCCGCATCCGGTCTGCCGGGTGCGGCGGCGTTTTGTACAAAATTGAAAAGCGGATTTTATGATTCTCCACAAAATAAGGCTCAGCTGCCCGCAGAATGGGCAAAAAACTTGACCCGGTTTTGCACTGCGTGTAAAATAATACGGAGACAGGAACATTTAAAGGATCTTGCAGCAAAGCAGGCGGGGAGGGCAAAGCCCATGAAGCAGGGGTTCAAAGCGTGTGTTTGTGCAGTGGTGCTGTGTGCAGAACTGTTTGCGGCCGGGGCGCTGTCGGCCTATGCTGCGCAGGAGCAGCCGCTGCCGGACAGCGGCATGACATTGGACACTGCAGAACTGACGCTGGATATCACCGAAGGAGACCCGGCCCCGGTGGCCTACCTGAATGTGCAGGCACCCAACGACTACTTCTTTCTGATCTGGACTTCCAGTGATCCGGCAGTGGCATCGGTGGACGGCACCGGCAAGGTGACCGGCCATGCCGAGGGCACTGCGGCCGTCACGGCCCGCAATGAGCGCGGCGAAAAGACCACCTGTACCATCACGGTGCGCAAAAGCACAGCCAGCCGTCTGGTGCTGAACACCAGCGAGCTGGCGCTTACCATGACAGAGCAGGAGCCTGCCCCGACGAAGCAGCTGAAGCTGGAACAGAACAAAGGCGGGTTCGCCTATGTGCGGCAGTGGGTCAGCAGCAATCCGGCGGTGGCATCGGTAAGCACGGACGGCACCGTAAAGGCGCAGGGGTCCGGCAAGGCCGTCATCAGCGCGCTGACCACAGCCGGGCAGGTGCTGCGCTGCACGGTAACGGTCACATCGGAGATCGGCCGGGTGCATATGAGTAAAAACGCCATGCTGCTGCAGGCAGTGGGGGCCAGTCAGAAGCTGACCGCGCAGGCTGCGGGCACCAAAAACGGAACGCTGACATGGCTCAGCAGCAATCCGGGCGTGGCAACTGTGAGTGCGGAGGGCGTGGTAACGGCGGTGGGCGACGGTGAAACGATGATCCTTGTCGTTACACCGGAGGGCCGTGCTGATGCCTGCTATGTGGCCGTGGGAGCGGCGGCGTGGCGGTTCCGCTCGGAGGACGAACTTGCCGAAACGCTGACCCTGACCGGCCAGCTGCCCTATTCGGATGGAAAATAAAAGAAAAATGGGAGCGTTCTGCGCAGCAGGATGCTCCCGTTTTTTTCAAAATCCGCTGGGCAGAAAGATCATGGTCCCGCGGGAAGAATACACCAGCTTCTGCACCGCACACCCATAGCAGCACGCCAGTACAAGCAGGATCAGTGCGGCCAGCACAAGCCAGCGCAAAAACCGACCGCTGCGGCGGTATCTGCCGGAAAACGAACTGCCCTTTTTGTGCCGCATCCTGCCACGCCCTCCTTTTGCTGTGCTGGCCCATGTTATGCGCGGCCAGCAGTGATTGTGCAACGTGCTGGGCTGTGGTACAATAAAATATCGAAATCTACTGTGCAGGGAGAACGATTTTATGCTGACCATTACACTGCTGGGCACTGCGGCCACCATGCCGCTGCCGGACCGGGCGCTCTCGGCGGCGTTTGCTGCCTGCGGCGGCCACGGCCTGCTGTGGGACTGCGGCGAGGGCACGCAGGCGGCAGCGCGCCGGGCGGGCGTGAACCTGATGCGGACGGATGCCATCTGCCTGACCCACTATCACGGCGACCACATTTTTGGTCTGCCGGGCCTTTTGCAGACCCTTGGCGCACAGGGGCGGGAACGCCCGCTCTTTCTGTTGGGGCCGGAGGGCCTGCTGGAGGTCTGGATGGCAGTGCGTGCCCTCACGGGGCCGCTGCCATATCCGGTGCGGTATAAAATACTGGAGGCTGGCAAGCCGCTGGCGCTGGAACGCCTTGCGGACGGCTGGCCTGCGGGGGCACAGCTGATCCCCTTTGCCACAAGGCACCGGGTAAAAAGCATCGGCTACCGGCTGGAGCTGCCCCGCGCAGGCAAGTTCTCGCCAGAGCAGGCCCGCGCTCTGGGTGTGCCGGTGCAGCAGTGGAAGCTGCTGCAGAAAGGCCAGAGCGTTGCCATAGAGGGCAGAACGGTGCAGCCTGCGCAGGTGCTGGGCGCACCGCGCAAGGGCCTGAGCGTGGTATTCTCCGGCGATACTGCATCCTGCCCGGGCCTTTTGCAGGCGGCGCATGAAGCAGACCTGCTGATATGCGATGCCACCTATGCCCTTCCGGAGCAGGAAGATCAGGCCCGTCAGTGGGGGCACAGCACCTTTGGGCAGAGCGCATCTCTCGCCGCGCAGGCGAGGGCAAGGCGGCTTTGGCTGACCCATTATTCCCCCATGATCACCGACCCGGAGGAATATGCCGCGCAGGCACAGAGTATCTTCCCGGCGGTGGAGTGCGGCTTTGACGGCAAAAGCATCACCCTGCAGTATGAGGAGGAACAGCCATGACCATTCCAATGGATGCAGGCGCGGCGGAACTGCTGCGTGCCCTGCACGCAGCGGGCCATGCAGCCTACGCGGTGGGCGGCTGCGTGCGGGACAGCCTGCTGGGCCTTACACCGCACGACTGGGATCTGTGCACCAGCGCCCTGCCGCAGCAGGTGATGGAGCTGTTCGGCGCGCAGCGGTGCATCCCTACCGGCCTGCAGCACGGCACGGTAACGGTGAAGCAGAGCGGTGCCCTTTATGAGATCACCACCTTCCGTACAGAAGGTGCCTACACGGATGGCCGCCACCCGGATGAGGTGCACTTTGTGCCGGATGTGCGGGAGGACCTTGCCCGGCGGGATTTTACCATCAACGCCATGGCCTACAATGAAAAAGAGGGCCTTATCGACCCCTTTGGCGGGCAGGCCGACCTGCAAAGCGGCATCGTACGGGCGGTGGGTGTGCCGCATCAGCGGTTCACCGAGGACGCGCTGCGCATCCTGCGGCTGTACCGCTTTGCAGCGCGGTTCGGCTTTGCCATCGACCCGCCCACGGAGCAGGCGGCGCAGGAGTTATGTGCGCATCTGGACTGCGTATCGGTGGAGCGCATCGAGGAAGAGCTTGCTAAACTGCTGGCCGCTCCCGCCCCTGCGGCATATCTTGATGAAAAAATACTCGGCGTTGTTTTGCCGGAGCTTACACCGGAGGCACTGGCGGCGGCAAAGCCGGTGGTGGATGCCTGCCCGGCAGGTGCAGAAAACCTGCCCATCCGGCTGGCGGCGCTGCTACTGAGCCTTGGCGAGGACGGAACCCGCCGCACCCTCAAGCGGCTGCGCTGCTCCAACGCTTTGATTGAAGAGGCGGCGGTGTTGGTGCGGGAAGCCAGAGGGTGTGACGGTAGTTTCTCTGAGGACCGTCCGCTGGGGTGGGACCCTGTTGCCGAAGGCAATAGGGCGGGCGATGGAATGGCCCGAATCGTGTCCGAAGAGAAAGCTACCGTCACACCCGGCTTTACCATCTACGCCCGCCGACTACTGGGCAAATATAACTTGTGTACCGTGCAGCGCATTGCTGCACTGGGCACAGCCCTGCAGCCGGAACACACGGCTGATTTTGCCGCACTTTCCGAATTGGCTGAACAACTGGATGCGGACGGCGTATGCTGCCGTGTCAGCCAGCTGGCTGTGAATGGCCGCGACCTGATGGCGGCAGGCATCCCGGCGGGGCCGGGCATCCGCAGAGTGCTGGAAGCGCTGCTGGACGGTGTGATCCGGGAAGAATACCCCAACGAGCGGCAGGCCCTGCTGGCCGCAGTGCAGCAGCTTGCTGCGTCTTGACAAGCGCTTTTTTCAGAGTTACTATTATACTACTGTTTTAGTGTGTTGAATGCACCAAAGGAGAACTTATGACCACACAGACCCCTGATTCAAAGCCGCGTGCCCTCATTGCCATGAGCGGCGGCGTGGACAGCTCGGTGGCGGCATGGCTCATGCAGCAGGCAGGCTATGACTGCACCGGCATCACCATGCGGCTCACCCGCAACGAAACGCTGGGACAGTCCGGCTTTCACACCTGCTGCTCGGAAAAGGACATCGAAGACGCGGCAGAGGTGGCGTTTGCCATGGATATCCCGTACGAAGTGCTGGATTTCACAGCCGACTTCCGGGAGCAGATCATTGAAAAATTCATCCGCGTGTATGAGGCGGGCGGCACGCCGAACCCCTGCATCGACTGCAATAAATATATGAAGTTCCGCCATCTGCTGGACTGGGCTGAGTCCCACGGCATGGAGTATGTGGTCACGGGCCACTATGCCCGGGTGGAGCAGGACGAGGCCACCGGCCGTTTCCTGCTCAAAAAGGGGCTGGACGAGGGCAAGGATCAGAGCTATGTGCTCTACAACCTCACGCAGGAGCAGCTGGCGCATATCCGCCTGCCGCTGGGCAGCCTGCACAAGACCGAAGTGCGCGAGATCGCGGAGCAGCATAAATTCGACAACGCCCGCAAGCACGACAGTCAGGACATCTGCTTTGTGCCGGATGGCGACTATGCCCGCTTTATGGAGGATTTTACCGGCAAGCACTACCCGGCAGGCGATTTTCTGGACGGCAGCGGCAGGGTGGTTGGCACCCACAACGGCGCGGTGCGGTACACCATCGGCCAGCGCAAGGGGCTTGGGCTGGCGCTGGGCGCGCCGGTGTACGTCTGCGGCAAGGACATGCAGGCGAACACTGTCACGGTGGGCCCGGAGGAAAATCTCTTCGACCGCATCGTGTATGCGGACGAGGTGAACTGGATCGCCATTCCAGAGCTGACCGGGCCGCTGCGGGTCACAGCCCGCACCCGGTACCATCAGGTGGAGCAGGCCGCCACCGTCTACCCGGCGGAGTGCGGCTTCCGGCTGGAATTTGACCAGCCTCAGCGTGCGCCCACGCCCGGGCAGGCCGTGGTGCTGTATCAGGGCGACACCGTGCTGGGCGGCGGCACCATTACGAGAGTGGAAAAGTAACGAGGAGAACAAAATGCAAAATCAGTATTCCCGCACGCAGCTGCTGCTGGGCGCGGAAGCCATGGAAAAACTGCACAATTCCCGCGTGGCGGTGTTCGGCATCGGCGGCGTGGGCGGCTACACCGTCGAAGCGCTGGCACGCAGCGGTGTGGGGGCACTGGACCTCATCGACGACGACAAAGTCTGTCTGACCAACCTGAACCGTCAGATCATCGCCACCCGCAGCACGGTAGGGCAGTATAAGGTGGATGTAGCGGAGCAGCGCATCCACGATATCGACCCCAACATCAAGGTGACCACCCACCGGTGCTTCTTTGGCCCGGAGACGCAGGACGATTTCGATTTTACCCAGTACGACTATGTGGTGGACGCCATCGACACCGTCACCGGCAAGCTGGCCCTTGTGATGAAGTGCAAGGAAGCGGGTGTGCCCATCATCTGCGCCATGGGCGCGGGCAACAAGATGGACCCCACCCGCTTTGAGGTGACCGATATCTACAAGACCTCGGTCTGCCCGCTGGCCAAGGTGATGCGTACCGAGTGCCGCAAGCGCAAGATCAAGCACCTGAAGGTGGTCTACTCCAAGGAGCCTGCCATGACCCCCATCGAGGACGACTCCATCAGCTGCAAGTACCACTGCATCTGCCCGCCGGGCACCCAGCGCAAGTGCACCCAGCGCCGCTCGGTGCCGGGCTCCAATGCCTTTGTGCCTTCGGTGGCCGGCCTGATCATCGGCGGCGAGGTGGTCAAGGACCTTGTGGGCTTTGTACCGATGAAGGGCTGATATTTAAAATAGTTTTTATGGAACCCCGGAAAAGTCTGCGGATTTTCTGGGGTCCTTTCTGTTATGGGCAGTGTCACCGCCCGCTCTGTCCTGCTTCCGCTCGCCAGACCACCAGCGGGATGCAGCTCTCGCACTCCCCGGAAGAAAATATCGTCGATCATAGTTCCGGCCCGACCTTCAGACATGGCATCGCGTCATCCTGCCAGAGCAGGCGGCACCGCTGCGGCACAGGCTTCAAAAATACTGCAAAAATAAATTTGCAACTAATTTGCATTTTGGTATTGCAATTGGAGAGGATATCGTGTATAATCATCCCTGTTCAAAAATGCAACCAATTTGCAATTTACTAAAATGAAGCGACGAACGGTCGTTTTTAGGAGCGTATATGGAACTGTTTCTGGATGTTCTGGGCGAATCTCTGGTGGACACCGCCAAAATGCTGCCCTTCCTGTTTCTGGCTTATCTTCTGATCGAATATATTGAGACCCGCCACGGTGAGCGCATTGAAGCACTGCTGGCAGGCGGCGGGCGCTGGGGCGCGATTCCGGGCGCGGTGCTGGGCTGTGTGCCGCAGTGCGGCTTCTCGGCCATTGCGTCCAACTTCTACTCCTCCCGTGTGATCACACTGGGCACCCTGATGGCCGTCTACCTTGCCACCAGCGACGAGGCCATCCCGCTGCTGGTGTCCATGCCGGCCTACTGGGATAAGCTGGCTGTGCTCATGGTCATCAAGGTGGTATACGCCATCGCGGTGGGCTTTGTGCTGGATTTTGTGCTGCGCGGCGTGCTGCCCAAATCGCTGCGCGGCGGCTACACCGGCCATGCCGACGAGGTGGACTGTCACGAGGAGCACAGCGACGAAGAAGGCAAGCCCGCTCCCATCTGGAAAGCGGCCCTGCGCCACACGCTGGAGATCTTTGTGTTCATCTTTGCGTTCAGTCTGGTGTTCGGCCTGATCGTGGAAGGCGTGGGCGAAGATGTATTTGCAGACCTTCTGGGCCGCATGGGCTTCTTCCAGCCGGTGGTGGCTGCACTGGTGGGCCTGATCCCCAATTGTGCCGCCAGTGTGCTGCTGACCCAGCTGTATGTGGAAGGTGCCCTGCGCTTTTCCAGTCTGGTGGCGGGCCTTTGCACCGGCGCAGGCGTGGGCCTTGCGGTGCTGTGGCGCACCAACCCTTCGTGGAAGCAGAACCTGTTCATCACCGGCCTGACCTGGGGTGCGGGCGCGCTGCTCGGCGTGGCAATGCAGGTGGTCGTGGCCGTGTTTGCGTAAACACTTGCGCAGCCCCAAAATGAATATTGAATGTTTTACACCCGCAGGGTTCCTACACAGGAAACACTGCGGGTGTTTTTCTGTTCTTTTTAAAAGAGCAGACTTGTCATATCGTCCAATGAAAATAGAAAATTCATGTACAATATAACAGTTGACAATATATATATATATATATACTGTTTGTAGACGAAATTCATCGCAGCTGGATGGATTTTGAAGGGAGGTGAGGCCCTTGGCAGGAAAACTTTGCCCGAACTGCAAACAGTTTACGTTTTTTAAAACGGTTGGCGAAAACCGCGAGTGTACCAAGTGCGGCTACCGGATGGTAGTTCCCATTGCCAGCAAAGGCCGCGGCGAACGCTGCCCGAACTGCGGAAAACTGACCGTACAAATTCAAGGTGGAAAGAAGTGCTGCACCAATTGCGGCGCAGTGTTTCGAGGAGGAAAAAATGGCTGGACCTAAAACAAAAATGCCTGCTGACATCAAAAGAAAATGTGCAGTTGCCATTCACACAGCAACCGCGGCATCCGCGGCTGCAGGCGCTATTCCGATTCCAATGTCGGATGCCATCCCGATCACGGGCGCACAGATCGCAATGATCGTTGCGCTGGGCAAGGTCTTTGGCGTTTCGTTAAGTCAGGCTGCGGCAAAATCGATCATGACCGTTACTGTGGCGCAGAGCGCCGGCCGCGCGATCTTCAGCAATATCCTGAAGGTAGTTCCGGGTGCCGGTTCTGTTGTGGGCGCAACGACAGCGGCTGCGCTCACGGAAGGCCTTGGTTGGCTGATCGCAGATGACTTTTTCAGGATGTCTCAGGGTGAAGAACCGGAAAATATTGTGGAAACAACGGATTCTCTGCGTTCGGCTTTTGAAGGACTGAACTTTCGTAAGGCAAAATAACACACAGATCGACTGAGAGAAAATTTGAAACTGCTTTCAAATATTGGAGGAAGCCGGAATGTCTTTTTGGGAAACTCTCGGCTCGGTGCTGAATGCTGTGTGCGATACTGGCTGCGAAATGCTCGAAAAGGAGCAGGATTATGAGCAGGAAGTCTCAAGATGGAGCGATGCCCAGCTTAAGCAGGCTTACCATGCAGCGGAAAGAAATCCATTCTGCGGCGGCATTACAGAGGGTCTTGCACGGACAAGCGCTGTAACCAGTGAATGTGTTGCGCGTGGCATCATCATTTCACAGGCAGAGGCCAATGCGCAGTATGCACATTGGAAATCACGCTATAGCAATATGACCGGCTGGAAACTGAAACGGGAATATCAGACCCTGCAGAACGAATACCAGCGTTACAAGTGTAGCGATGCACTCTGGCAGCTTTCGAATTTGAAACCAAGGATCAAAGCGCTCAGAGAAGTGTGTCGGGAGCGAGATCTGAATCTATAAAGAAAATAATAGAAGAAAAAGAACCGCTGTGCAAGGCAAAATGCACAGCGGTTCTTTTTTCAAAAAACTCCCCCACAGCCCTTTAAAATATGGTATACTGGTACAAAACTCAGTTCCATAGGGGAGAATAGAATGCAATATAAGATTCTGGCAAGCGATTACGACAACACACTGGTGCCCTTTGGCGAGGGCAAGCCGCGTCAGAAGGTGGTAAAAGCTGTCAAAAAGCTGCAGGCCGCAGGCGGCAGATTCGTGCTCAGCACCGGCCGCGCGTATCCGTGCATCAAACTCAAAGGCCAGCTGGGCGGCATCCGGTTCGATTATGCCATTACCTGCAACGGTGCCTGTGTGGTGGACCGCGAGGGCCGCATCGTGGCCGAGCACCCGCTCACCGCTGAGGAAATGTATGCGCTGGTGGATTTCTGCGAGGATTATAACTATCCGCTGCAGTTCAATTTCAGGGATGCCTGCTACGCCTACTGCGAGTATGAATATCTGCACAAGGGCTACCGGCAGATGAACAGCATCGGGCTGGACTGCATGGACGGTGAAGATCAGGACCGCCATCTGATCGACATGCCCCACGCCGCTTTTGCGGCCATGCCGCCGGAGTGTGTGGCGGACTTCAACGCCAAGTACGGCCATCTGGGCCTGCACTGGATGATGGTGGGCGCACAGAATGCCGACGGCCTGTGCTACTACGACATCGTGCGCGGCGGGCTGGACAAGGGCGTGGGCCTTGCCGACCTGTGTGAAAAGATGGGCCTGACACTGGCCGATGCCGTGGCGGCAGGCGATTCTGCCAACGATGTGGCCATGCTGAAGGCAGCGGGCCTTGGCTGCTGCATGGCAAACGGCACGCCGGATGCAAAGGCTGCTGCCGACCGCATCATCGGCGATGTGCGGGAGGACGGCCTTGCCGACCTGATTGAAGAGCTGTGGTTCGACGGCCCCAGAGCAGAGCCGTCCGGCTGCGACCTCGGTTCGCCTTGGGATAAAATTGAAAGTGCAGGCGGACAATGAGCTTTGAACCGGTGTATAACGCGCACAGCCGGGCGCTGATCTTAGGCACATGGCCCAGCCCCAAGAGCCGGGAGATGGCCTTTTACTACGGCCACCCGCAGAACCGCTTCTGGCCCATGCTGGCAGCGCTGACCGGGGAGCCGGTGCCCGCCCGTGAGGACATTGAAGCCAAAAAGCAGATCATCCTGCGCCATGGGCTGGCCCTCTGGGACACGCTGGAACGCTGCACCATCACCGGCGCATCGGATGCTTCCATCAAGGATGTGGTGCCGAACGATATCGCCGCTCTACTGGCAAAGGCACCCATCGAAGCAGTATTCTGCAACGGAGCCGCCGCATACCGGATCTATACAAAGTATCTGCAGCCGGTGTCCGGCATTGCAGCGGTAAAGCTGCCCAGCACCAGCCCGGCGAACGCTGCCTGCCGCCCGGAAACGCTGCGCGCGGTCTGGGGCGAAGCACTGGGCCCGTGGATCAACAAATGATGGCAAGGTTGTAAATTATCCGTGAAAGCCTTGCGTTTTTCGCGGGGTGCGGTATTATGGATAACATAAGGGGCAGTGCCCCGGACAAGGAGAAGAAACATGAGCAAGATCATCCGCACCAGAAAGCCCAGCGTTCTGCCATTTTATGCAATGGCACTGGTCTTTTTGGTATTGTGCGCGGTACTGCCGGTGTATAAGCTGTGGGCGCTGCTGGCGGCGCTGGGCGGTGCATTTGTGGCCTTTGGTGCGGCACAGAAAATCTGTCCGCCCCGGGTGGTGGAGCACGAAGTGCCGTTCCACACCGGTGTGGAGGATGTGGACGCGATGCTGACGGACATGCAGAAGCAGCTGGACACCCTGCACGCACTCAACGAAGCGCTGCCGGAGCCGCAGCTTTCCGCCGCCATGACCCGCATGGAAAAGGCGGGCCGCTCCATTGTGGAAGCGGTGGAAGCAAACCCGGAAAAGGCAAAGCAGGTGCGCCGGTTTGCAAACTACTACCTGCCGGACGCGGTGAATGTTCTGCAGCAGTATGCAAAGCTGGCAAAGCAGGGGGTGCGCGGTGAGAACGCTGCATCCATCCGTGCCGAGGTGGAGCGCAATGCGGCTTCCATTGCCACTGCATTTGAAAACCAGCTGGATGCCCTGTACGCCGCCGAGAGCATGGACCTCTCTGCAGATATCACGGTGCTGCAGAATATGCTCAAAGGGCAGGGCCTGAGCTAAGTAAAAAAGGAAAACGGTATTTGGAAAGGAAGGAATCTCTTATGGCTGATAATACATTCAACTTTGACCTCGATGCCCCCGCAGCACCCACCCTGACGCTGGAC
>ERZ1026854.1008-NODE-1008-length-18785-cov-5.224506_pt1 | contig 18785 bp, 16 predicted proteins | sample MGYA00380157_ERZ1026854 | MGnify/ENA primary metagenome ERZ1026854 (study PRJEB33269, sample SAMEA4719793) | human gut metagenome | biome: human-associated habitat; feature: organic feature; material: feces | place: Cameroon | collected 2013-10 ...
GATCAGCATCGTACCGGTTGACCGGTTAAAAAACAACCCAATCAGAATCAGCGGCCACGCCAGCGTCGAACCAATATTTGCAACCGGAACGATCGCCGTGCGGAGTGTCAGTGGCACATAGTTTTTCTGATGCTGTATCGCATGTCCACATTCATGCGCTGCAACACCGATCGCAGCAACAGAATTACTCCCATACACGGAATCGGACAGATTCAGAGTCTTTTTTGATGGATTGTAGTGATCCGTCAGATTTCCGGCAATATGACAGACCGTTACATCATAAATACCTGCGGAATTTAAAATCCGTTCCGCCGCCTGTGCTCCGGTCATCCCGCTCATACTGCGGTATTGTGAATATTTATTGAAAGTACTCTTTACTCTTGCAGATGCGATCAGACAGATCACTGCACCGATCAAAACTAAAACATAAGTCGGATCAAAACCATAATAGTAATAAGGCATACTCAGTTACCTCCATTCATTAACCACGCGTAAAATAAGTTCCCTCTTCTACTGTATAACCATTTAAAAATGAATCTGTGGTCATACGTTTTTTTCCTTCTAACTGTACTTCAAGAAGTTCTAAGATACCATCCCCTGTCTGTACCATAAAGCTTCCCTTTTCCGCTTTTATAATACATCCTGGCGCCGCCTTCTTTTCATCCGGAAGAACACTTGCTCTCCATATCTTAAGTGTCTTACCATCAAGTCTCGTATATGCACTTGGCCACGGATTTAACCCGCGGATCAGGCATTCGATCTCTTTCGCACTCTTTGTCCAGTCAATACTGCCCAACTCTTTGTGGATCTTCGCTGTATGTGTCGCTTTGCTGTTATCCTGTGGTGTGTAAACAGCCGTACCATTTTCAATCGCTTCCATGGTCTTTACACAGAGTTTTGCTCCAACCTCTGCAAGGCGGTCAAATAAACTTCCACCCGTTTCATCCGCTCTGATCTCCACTTTTTCTTCTAAAATGATATCGCCTGTATCGATACCTTCGTCCATACGCTGTGTGGACACTCCGGTATACGGATCACCATTGATAACTGCCCACTGGATTGGTGCTGCCCCACGGTATTTCGGTAATAAAGATGCATGAACATTCACACAGCCGTATTTTGGCATGTCTAACACTGCCTTGGGTATAATCTGTCCAAAAGCCACCACAATCATGATATCCGCATGAAAAGATTTCAGATATTCAATGCACGCGCTATCTCTGACACGCTCCGGCTGATACACCTCGATGCCATGTGCCAGCGCACACTCCTTTACCGGTGTGTATTTTAATGCCTTGCTTCTCCCTACCGCTTTATCCGGCTGTGAGACAACCAGTACAACTTCATGACCGGCTTTTATGATTTCTTCTAATGTCCCCACCGAAAAATCCGGGGTTCCCATGAAAATTACTCTCATTGTTTACTCCTCATTTCCACCCGTTTTTTACATTATTCCTCCGGGTCATCATAAGTCACATCATGTAACGGTCCCTCTACGATCTCCGTGTACATATGTCCGTCAAGATGGTCTAACTCATGACAGATTGCACGTGCCATAAGTTCTGTTCCCTCAATCTCGTATTCTTCCATATTCTCATCGAATGCACGCGCTTTCACATAATTTGGTCTTGTGACAGTGCCCGCTTTTCCCGGAAGGCTTAAGCATCCCTCATCTCCTGTCTGCTCACCGGATGTTTCTAAAATAACCGGATTGATCATGACAACCGGTCCTTCTCCGATATCGATCACTACGATTCTTTTTAAAACACCGACCTGTGGTCCTGCAAGTCCGACTCCGTTTGCCTCATACATAGTATCCAGCATATCATCGATCAATTCTTTGATCTTTGGTGTCATCTCGGTAATTTCCCTGCATTTTTTTGTAAGTACAGGATCGCCCTGTATTCTGATTGTTCTAAGTGCCATTTTTTTATCCTCCATTTTACAATTTATTTTTTAAAATCCATTGACAGGGTTAAAATCAAATCCCACTGCCACATTCTGATACCGATGGTTATCTTTCATAAAAACTTCCAGATCATCCTTTAAAATCACAAGTGTCCGGTATTCTTTCGTCTTCACATAGATCACTTTACGGTAGACATCGGATATCTTTGCAACCGGCGCATTTGATGGACCTATGGGATAAATTCCCTCACTGCTTTTTTTCGCTGTCTGATTGATTTTTTCCATCAGTTCTGTTGCTGCTTCGTCTGCTGCCGACTCATTTTTTGAAGCGCACAAAATATAAAGCATATTCCATACCGGCGGATATCTCATCAGTTTGCGATACTCGATCTCCTGTTCGTAAAAAGCCTCATAATTCTGCTCTTTTGCCGTCGTAATACTGTAATGTTTCGGGTCATAAGTCTGTATGATGACATTACCGGGTACCTCACCCCTTCCGGCACGGCCTGCAGCCTGTGTCAAAAGTTGAAAAGTACGCTCTGACGCACGATAGTCACTGATATAAAGTGAGAGGTCTGCCGCAAGCACACCCACCAACGTAACGCCCGGAAAATCGTGTCCCTTGACGATCATCTGTGTACCAATCAGAATATCTGCCTCGTGGTTTGAAAATGCAGATAATATCTGTTCATACCCTTCTTTGCTTCTGGTGGTATCCATATCCATACGAAGCACGCGTGCCTGTGGAAAACGTGCTTTTACCACCTGTTCTATTTTCTGTGTACCTGCCTTAAAACCACTGATATACTTAGATCCACAGACCGGACATAAATCCGGCTGCGCTGTCGTATACCCGCAATAGTGGCAGACTAAGCGTGTCGCCCTGCCGCTTCCATGCTGGCTTAACGAAACATCGCAATGCGGACATTTTATCACATGACCGCAGGCTCTGCAAGAGACAAAGCCTGCCATCCCCCGCCGGTTGATAAAAAGCATCGTCTGTTCTCCCTTTTTCAGACGGTCCTCCATCAGTTCACTCAGGCGGTCACTTAAGATCGAACGATTTCCCCTCCTTAACTCCTCGCGCAGATCTATGATCTCGCAGAAAGGCATGGGACGTTTTTGTACCCTGTGTTTTAATTCCAGCAGACAATATTCCTTTCTTTCTGCCTTATAGTAACTCTCGAGGGAAGGTGTTGCGGAGCCTAACACCACGATCGCATCCGTCATTTTTGCCCGCTGTATTGCAGTCTCTCTCGCATGATAACGCGGAACAGTTTCACTCTTATAGGAAGCCTCGTGCTCCTCGTCTATAATGATGATCCCCAAATTGGGAAACGGTGTAAAAAGTGCCGAACGTGGACCGATCATCACTGAAATTTCTCCATTTTTTGCCCGCTCAAACTGATCATATCTCTCTCCCGCTGAGAGTTTGGAATTGATGATGGATACCTGTTCGCCAAAACGGTTATAAAAGCGCCGCACCGTCTGATAAGTCAAGGCGATCTCCGGGATCAGGACGATCGCCTGTTTTCCTTTTGCAAGCACATGTGCAATCAGTTCCATGTAAACTTCCGTCTTTCCGCTTCCGGTAACCCCCTTGATCAGGTAGGTCCTGCGCTCGCCCGCATCATACTCCATCGTAATTTTCGAAACAACATCCTGCTGCTCCTCATTCAGCTGCTTTCGATTTCCACTCGTATTCAGTCCATCGACCGGATTGCGGTACGCGGTCTTACTCATTACTTTTACGATACCCGCTTCCTCCATCGCACGGATTACAGACGCAGAAACAGCTAACTGCCGTGTTGCCGTCTCCCACTCAAGTTCTCTCTCATTTAACAGTGCCATAAAAAGTTTTGCCCTTGCCGTCTTATGCTTTCTTTCACATTCCGCAAGTTCATTTTTTGCTTCGACCGGATGCAGCGCAAGTCTTATCGTTTTCTGTTCCTTTGCTTTCTTTTTTTCTTTGACCGGCAGTACTGTCTTTAAGGCATGGTTCATGGTTCCACCATAATTTTCCCGCATCCAGCCCGCAAGTGCGATCATCTGCGACTCGATCAAAACACCGCCTTTTACAATGGAAAAAATCTCTTTGATCTTATCCTCTTCATATTCGCAGACATCCGTCAATTCGATCACATATCCCTGCATTTTCCTCAATCCGAACGGAACCGTTACCAGCATACCGACCGCGATTGTGCTCTTAAGTCTCTCCGGCACCCGGTATTGAAACGTCTTATCTAATTTTCCCTGATAAATATCTACAATGATATTTGCATATTCTGCCATTTCAATTACCACGCCTTTCTGTCTATCTGCCCCATCCTGCCAAAGCTTCTCTCACCAGTTCTTTATCCTCCATTGGATAACGGACTCCACAGATTTCCTGATAGTCCTCATGCCCTTTTCCTGCAAGAACGATAATATCGCCTTCTCTGGCATGATCGAATGCATATGCAACCGCTGCTCTCCGGTCTGCAATGCGTATGTATGCCCCATTCGTACCCTTTATGCCGCGCTCAATGTCATCTAAGATCTTTTCCGGATCCTCCCATCTTGGATTATCCGAGGTCAGTATCGTGAAATCTGCAAGGTGCCCGGACGTCTCTCCCATCCTGCCTCTCCTCAATTTTGAACGGTTGCCCCCGCAGCCAAAGATCACGACAAGCCTGCCCGGATTAAATTCACGCAATGTTTTGAGCAGATTGCGCAGGCTCATCTCATTGTGTGCGTAGTCGATCAGAAATACAAATTTATCTGAGATCCTGACATTTTCACACCGCCCCGGCACTGTCTGTTTTTGAAGTGCATCTTTTATGATATCCTGTGCTATTTTAAAATGATGTGCCACAAGAATTGCAGCTAACGCATTGGAAACATTAAAGATTCCGGGCATCTGCAGCAGAAATTCTTCATTCCCATTCGTGAAAAAGTGGCTGTATAATCTTCCTTCTTTCATGGAAAAAGTAATATTTTCTGCTGCGATATCTATTTTTTGCCCCGATTCATCCACACAGTTTTCTCCCTGTACAGAAAAAGTTTCTATGTCACAGGTATGACCGAACAATATTTTTTCGGTATTCCGGTCATCACAGTTGACGATTCCTGCCCTGCACTGCCGGAACAGCCGGCTTTTACAGTACAGATACTCTGCAAATGATGCATGTTCTCCCGGCCCGATGTGATCCGGTTCAATATTTAAAAACACACCTATATCGAAAAAAATCCCCGCTACACGCTGCATCTTAATTCCCTGTGAGGATACCTCCATCACACAGCACACACATCCATTGCTTACCATCTGTGCCAGTTCCTTTTGCAGATCACATGATTCCGGCGTCGTATGTCCCGCTTTTTTTAAATCTTTCCCATTATACGTCCATATCGTGCCGATCATGCCAGTCTTATATCCGGCTTCTTTTAGGATTCCGGCTGTAAGAAATGCTGTTGTCGTCTTTCCTTTTGTTCCAGTGATCCCGATCATCTTAAGTTTTTTTGCCGGGTAATCGTAAAATGCTGCGGAAATCTGTGCAAGCGCCTGTCTGGTATCATCTACACCGATCACAGCCATGCCATAATTGCGCACCAGTTCCTGTACACGCACTTTTCCACGTCCTGTGTAAATAAAACATTCCCAGCGGACATGCACCATACAGCTTTCATCCACCACAACAGCAAATGCACCTGCATTTACCGCATCCATAATAAAATCATGACCATCCGTATACTGTCCCTTTATACAGACAAACAGGGACCCCCGCTTTACTCTTCCGGAATGATAACAGATATCCGTAATGATAAGATCGTGGCTCCCCTGCACGCTTTCGTATGAAATATGTCCGAGTAATTGATTTAAACGCATTCTCTTTCCTTGGAATACACTTTTTTTATTATATGACAGAACGTCTGTTTTTACAAGTTTTCCGCTTTTATTTTAGAAAAATGTTACATATTTTTCGATACCATGCGGCATACTGATACCATGATTTTATATAAAAAGGACATGCGAAAATGATCACAAAAAACTTCTTTGTCTGCGGACTGACCGGCTGGTGCATGGAGATTCTTTTTACCTCAACAGGTTCCTTTTTGAAACAGGATAAACGTCTGATCGGACGGACATCCGTATGGATGTTTCCCATTTATGGATTCGCTGCCGTAATTGCCCCTCTGTACCGGCACATCAAAAATTTTCCGGCACTCCTCCGCGGCGGCATCTATTCCATCGGCATTTTTTCTTTTGAATATATCAGCGGTACACTTTTAAAACGCCATGGCATGTGTCCCTGGGATTACAGCCATGCCAAAATGAACATCGACGGTGTCATAAGACTCGATTATGCCCCATTATGGATGGCTGCCGGACTATTATTTGAACGCATTCTCATACGGTGCAACACATCAGGATCATCCTGATATTTTTTCAATTACTGATATATACCCCTCCCTGCTCAAAAATATCTGAAAATGGGCGCATATTTTATCAATATAACGTAAATTTTTTTCTTCTTGAAATCGGATAGTGATTATTATATGATAGAAAAAATGCTGAAAAAAGTCAGCATCACATAAGGAGGAAAATCCTCTGCTCCTGCAAAGGCAGTCGCATTTTGCTCCGCAAAACAAAGGAGGATTTATATGCGTCATTTAATGAGCCCATTGGACTTCTCCGTCGATGAATTAGACAGGCTTTTAGACCTTGCCAATGATATCGAGAAGTACCCGAACAAATATGCACACGCATGTGAAGGCAAAAAATTAGCCACCTGTTTTTATGAACCAAGTACACGAACCCGATTAAGTTTTGAAGCTGCCATGTTAAATCTTGGCGGTTCTGTTTTAGGTTTCGCCAGTGCTGATTCAAGTTCCGCATCCAAAGGCGAAAGTGTTTCCGATACAATCCGAGTTATCTCCTGTTACGCAGACATCTGTGCAATGCGTCATCCAAAAGAAGGTGCACCTCTTGTAGCTTCCCAGAAATCAAGAATTCCAGTTATCAATGCCGGCGACGGCGGTCATCAGCATCCAACCCAGACATTAGCCGATCTACTTACCATCCGTTCCTTAAAAGGACGTCTTGACAATATGACGATCGGACTCTGCGGTGATTTAAAATTTGGTCGTACCGTCCATTCTTTGATCAGTGCCCTGATCCGTTATCCAGGCATTAAATTTGTACTGATCTCACCGGAAGAACTGCGTATTCCAAGTTATATCCGTGAAGATGTCCTGCGCGCAAATAATGTTCCATTTACCGAGGTTGAACGGTTAGAGGATGCCATTCCACAACTTGATGTCCTCTACATGACCAGAGTCCAGAAGGAACGTTTCTTCAACGAAGAAGATTACGTCCGCTTAAAAGATTTCTATATCCTAACCAAAGCGAAAATGGATCTTGCACCAGAAGACATGATCGTGTTACATCCACTGCCACGTGTCAACGAAATTTCCGTAGAAGTAGATGACGATCCGAGAGCTGTTTATTTCAAACAGGCACAGTACGCCGTTTATGTGCGTATGGCTCTGATCTTAACGCTGCTTGAAATTAAAGTTGAATAAGGAGGAGAACAATGTTAAATATCAGTGGAATCCATGAGGGATTTGTCCTTGATCATATTCAGGCAGGTATGAGCCTGCAGATTTATCATGATTTGAAGTTAGACCAGCTCGACTGCCCGGTTGCCATCATTAAGAATGCCAAGAGCAGCAAAATGGGGAAAAAGGATATTTTAAAAGTAGAATGTCCGATCGATGCACTCGACTTTGATATTTTAGGTTTTATCGACCACAATATCACCGTCAATGTGATCCAGAATGATAAGATTGTCTCCAAAAAAGAGCTTCGCCTTCCAAAGCAGGTCAAAAACGTAATCAAATGCAAAAATCCACGATGCATCACTTCGATTGAGCAGGAGTTAGATCAGATCTTCCTTCTGACTGACCCGGAAAAAGAAGTATACCGTTGCAAATATTGTGAGGAGAAATATACAAATCCAAACCGCCGTTAACAAAAATACTGCCGGATCCATCGACCCGGCAGTATTTTTTGTTCCAGTATTTTTTTCCTTTGACCAGTCTTTAGCCAGTCTTTTAAAACGGTCTTAAGCAGCAGCAATTACAAAGCATATTCAAAAACAACATACTAAGACACCAGTTACCTGCACTCGAATAAGGTCTGTCATAATTGCTTCCCATATTCGTATACCATGTTCCACCATACTCTAAATGCTGCAGGAACTGACGGTATTCAAAATTGCTCGGCTCCATCTCAACCGCACGCGCAGCATGCTCTTTTGCAATGATATTATTTCCCATACCCTGATTTGCCAGCGCACTGTAATAGTACCAGCGGGCATTTCTCTCAGAGAACGGCACCCCGTTTAAAACATTAAGTGCCTCCGCATAACAACGGTTTGCTATGTAATTTGCAACAGCCTGCATCTTTGGATTTTCAGTACTCTGATTATAATGATAACTCTGTCCGCTCCCATATCCATAACTGTTTCCTGAATTATATCCATAGCCGCTTCCCTGCTGCTTTTCCTTCATGATCTGGTCATATGCCTGCTGCACTTCTTTAAACTTTTCCTCAGCCTGTGCCTTATTCGGATTATTGACATTGGCATCCGGATGATACCTGCGGCTTAAGGAACGATATGCTTTTTTTATTTCTTCATCGGAGGCACTTCGTGATACACCAAGTACCTGATATGGATCCATCATAAATCAAACCTCATTGTTTATGCTCTTTCTTTTTTGCCTTTTCTTCAATCCTGCGTTTTTTGATCTGGAGATATTCATACTTAGACCATACACCCGAGTACAGAATATTGCGCAGAATATCCGCATGCAAAAGAATTGGCAGACGTTCAAATGACTTCGCACATTCTGACATCATACTTGTCAAAAGTAACCTGCACCAGGTATCAAGGTCCTGTGCCTGCTCTTCCTGAACAAATGCGAGCGGATTATAGCAATTTTTCTTCTTATCTCTGTCATAATCTTCGTATGCGTCCATCAGGTAAATAAACTTTCCCATATAAAACCCCATCGTACGGAGTTCCTCCGCCCATTCATCTTCCTTCCAGCAAAATACTTCCGCAACCATCTCTCCCGTCAAGCCGGCAACGAGATCAAGATTTGTCTCCTGACGTTTTTCAACGTCTTTGGTCTTTTTCATATATTCCTCAATGGCGCTTACCTGTCTCGGATATTTTGATATGATACGAGTATAATCCTTATCCAGCATTTTTGCAAATGCCTTCTTAGTATATGCCCTGTCATCATTCCAGTCGTCAATCAGATTATGGTACGCCAAAATCACATTCATATCCGCTGCATATTTTGTTGCGTCATTGATCCATGCCGTGCGCTTCTGAGTCGGATGCAGTGCGCAGGTAAACTTCGACTTTTTATTCGGCAATTCATAAAGACCTGTCAGCAGAACGATCAGAAAAGTCATATCATATGCAAGCAGCATCTGTCCTTTGGTTCCGCAATTTGATTTAAGCTGTCTGCAAAGTCCACAGTAATATGCCTGATATGCTTTTTTCCCTTCTTCCGTCAACTCTTTTTGATTGATATTAATATAACCAAACACAAGGCATTTCTCCTTTGTCAGCTTTTTTTAATAAATTCTGTCTTACATTTTGGACAGGTAATGCAGATTTTTCCTCTTCCCTTCGGTACCCTGACTGTCTGCTTGCACTGCGGGCATTTATAAAAACGATAAGTGCTGCGCTGTGCCCAACGTTTTTTCATGTTGTTTTTCTTTACCACCGCCCGGTATTTTGCATTTAAATATCTCTGATTCTCTTCGTAACGCTTTGACACATTCCGTGAGAGTATCCTGAAATAGGAATAAATTAACAACGCCAGGCCAAGCCAATATAAAATATTCATCCGGAAAAATGCAGATATCAAAAATAGTACAAGTGCCACAATGATCTGTACCCTTGAGAGATCATCCACTCCGTATCTGCCGATCATAAACTGTCGTAATTTTTCTTTCATCTATGACATTCCTTTCCATCCAGATGCAACTGCATGTAATCACATACAATCATATACAACTGCATGTACCCTCTGCCAATCGCATTTTTATGTTTATGTACGGAAAAACGGCACCTTTCTGGCACCGTTTTTGTCCATGACGTTATGGTAAACCTTACACTCACAAACGTCAACATTCCTATTGTCTTTTAAGAAACATTTTAGATTTTGATTATATTTCCATATACTGATAGCTGATTTAAGCAGGACGATAAGCCGGGTTATGTCTAAACTGCAGCAAGCCGCAGTCGGAATGATCATCTATCTAGGACGACTGTTACCAGCCGCCTCAAGCAACCTACCTAAAGCTGGCGGGCCACGTCAACGCTTTTGTTCGGTCTTGCTTCGGATGGGGTTTACATATGCCCTCTCTGTTACCAGAGAGGCGGTAGTCTCTTACACTGCCCTTCCACCCTTACCCGGTATATGCCGGGCGGTATATTTCTGTTGCACTATCCTTAGAGTCGCCTCTACCGGACGTTATCCGGCATCCTGCCCTGTGAAGCCCGGACTTTCCTCACCCCGATAAACGGGCCGCGATCATTTGTCCTACTTAAATCCATCATCTGCCGTGCGGCATATCCTGCCGGCATGGCACTCGATTAACTATACACTTTTTTCGTTATTTGTGCAAGCCTAATTTTCTCATACATTAAAGCAGGAACCACCTATAAATTCCCGGATAATGGAATTCTGTCCGATTCCATCCGGAGACATTGGAAGAAAATAATCCAAAAATTTCAAGAGACGCTTTGCCTCAAGATATTCCTGACAATCCTTGTCGATTGCAAACAAAAGAGGTTCCGCATAAATTTTTAACACTGCCAGTTCATAGATCAGCGCAGAATTGAACATCACGTCTGCCCCTTCCTGGAACGGGAAAATATTCTTTTCCTCACCACGACGTACCGAATCCCACATGGCAATCGTCTCTTTTGCCGATGTTCCTCTGGTTCTCGCATCACGCACGATACGACGTATCATTCTTCCGTCCGTAGTCGGCAGATAATTGTGTTCATCGATATTTAACTGTGTCAGTGCACTGATATAGATCTTGAACTTACTCTCCACCGGAAGGGAATAAGACAACTTATCATTCAGTCCATGAATACCTTCGATGACTAACACATCATCTTTTCCAAGCTGCATGATTTTATCTTTATATTCCCTTTTTCCCGTCTTGAAATTAAAGATTGGAAGATTGACTGCCTTGCCTGCTAAAAGTTCATTCATATCATGGTTGAAAAGTTCTACATCCAATGATTCCAGGCACTCGAAGTCAAGTTCTCCTTTTTCATCACGCGGGCATTTATCACGGTCAACATAATAGTCATCCAGTGGAAACGGATGCGGTTTTAATCCCTTTGCAGCAAGCTGTATGGACAGCCTGTGTGAAAAAGTCGTTTTTCCGGATGAAGAAGGTCCTGCAATCATGATGAACTTCTTTCCTGCTTCCTTAACGATCATTTCCGCAAGCGCTCCGATGCGTTCTTCAAACAATGCTTCCTGTGTTAAGATCATCTCCTGTGATTTTCCCGCCGCGATCGCATCATTGAGTGCACCGATCGTATCGATCTGCTGCAGTTTTCCCCAGTCTCTCGAACGTTTTAATGTAAAAAATAATTTATCCGATGGCACAAATTCCGAAACCTTTTTGGTTTCTTTTCCAGGAAACATAAGTACAAACCCATCCTGATATGCCGTCACATCATAATATCTCAAATACCCGGTCGACGGCACCATAAATCCGTAAAAATAATCCTTATAATGATCCAGCTCGTAAATATTTACTCTGGAACTGCGGCGGTAACAGAATAGTTTTTCTTTGTCTTTCATTCCAAGTTCATGGAATAAAGCCACTGCCTCATCTGTATTCATACTGTATTTTTCAATCGGCAGATCTGCCATCACAAGACGGTACATCTCTTTTTTTAATTCCTCAATCATCGTCTCCGTGATTTTGCAGTTCCATCCGTCTTTCATCAGTTCGCAGTAATATCCCTGGCCAATGGCATATCTGACATGTACGCCAATATGCTCTTTGCTCCACAGATTATAAACTGCCTTTTGCATCAACAGCGTAACACTTCTGCGGTATGCACGTTTTCCGGTCTTATCAGACGTTGTAAGAAAAGATAATTCTCCGTCTTTTTCTACAGTCTTTTTCAACTCGCGCAGTCTGTTATTATACAGTGCCAGCACAATATCATCCTCATACTGATCCTGATATTCCTGCGCAATACTTAAGAAACTGATTCCTGCCGGATATGTTTTTTCTTTTTCCCCGATTTTTACAACAATCTGTTCTTCTCCCATATCATTCTCCATTCTTTCAGCCTGCTGTCTTTTTCTGCACGGCTATCTTAGCAGCTCACGCTCTATAATATGCGCGTGCTGCCTCATTATACCCAAGTGCTTCCCTTACTTCTTCGATGCGCATGGCTATTTTTTCAGATTCCGGCTGTTTTAAAAGATTGTCCAAAATATTTTCAAACACCTGATGTTCTTTTTCCAGATACTGATGCAATACAGGATTTTTCTCCATAAGCAAATGCCTGCCGTATAAACATTCGACCTTATATTTGCTTTTGTTCTGCTCTTTACTGTTTTCCGTATCCTTTATTGCCATATCTGTATTTTCGTTTTTCCCTGCCTGATAGTGTACACGCATCATCGGATAATATTTGCCATCCTCAAATACCATGCACTCTGCATCTGTCTCATATCCATTTTCGGCAAGATACTCCCTGACACTGCACAGTTCCGATTGTGGCTGCAGGACCAGTTCGTCTGCTGCCTGACAGACAGCTTTTCCATCTTCTAAGATATGCATCACAAGTCCGCCCCCCATACCGGCAACCAATATGGAGTCAGCCTCGCCCTTTTCTAATGCTGCAACTCCATCCGAAAGTCTGGTCTGTATGTATGCATCCATACCATATAAATGAATATGTTCCCTTGCACGTTCTAACGGTCCCTTATTGATATCCATTGCGATCGCGCTTTTGATCTTCTTTTGCTCTAACAGATAGATTGGCACATAACCGTGATCTGTTCCGACATCGGCAAGCACCGCACCCTCGCGGATGAATGAAGCCGCCGTTTTTAATCTGTCTGATATCTTTACCATTTTACTCCAGATAATCCTTTAACTTGCGGCTTCTGCTTGGATGACGCAGCTTACGCAATGCTTTCGCCTCGATCTGACGAATACGTTCACGAGTGACATTAAATTCTTTTCCAACTTCTTCAAGTGTTCTTGCACGTCCATCCTCAAGACCAAATCGAAGTGTAAGTACCTTCTGCTCACGCTCTGTCAATGTTCCAAGCACTTCTTCTAATTGTTCTTTTAATAGCGTAAATGCAGCTGCATCTGCCGGAACAGGTACGTTATCATCCTGAATAAAATCTCCAAGATGACTGTCCTCCTCCTCACCGATCGGGGTCTCTAAGGAAACCGGTTCCTGAGAAATTTTTAAGATTTCTCGCACACGCTCTACCGGCATATTCATCTCTGCCGCAATCTCCTCCGGGGTCGGTTCACGTCCTAACTCCTGCAGTAACTGTCTGCTCACGCGGATCAGTTTGTTGATCGTCTCGACCATATGAACCGGAATACGGATCGTACGCGCCTGATCTGCTATCGCTCTTGTGATCGCCTGGCGGATCCACCATGTCGCATATGTGGAAAACTTATATCCCTTGCGGTAATCGAACTTTTCAACGGCTTTGATCAGACCAAGATTTCCCTCCTGGATCAGGTCAAGGAATAACATACCACGTCCTACATAACGTTTTGCAATGCTGACTACCAGACGTAAGTTTGCCTCAGCAAGACGTTTTTTTGCCTCCTGATCGCCAAGTTCCATACGCTTTGCAAGCTCGATTTCCTCCTCTGCGGAAAGCAGCGGCACTTTACCGATCTCCTTTAAGTACATACGGACCGGATCTTCAATGGACACACCGTCCGGAACAGAAAGGTCGATCTTTTCTACTTCGATCTCGTCGTCATCATCCACTTCAAGAAGAATATCATCATCCGCATCATCATCTGTGATTCTTAAAACATCGATATTATTTGCCTCAAGGAAATCAAGGATTTTCTCGAATTTATCAGAGTCAAGCTGCATATCTGCAAAGAAATCACTGATTTCCTGGTACTCTAACATATTCTTTTTCTTTTTTGCGAGATTTAACAGTTCTTTTAATTTTTCCTGAAATTTTTCTCTTGCTGCTTCTGCTTCTGCATTATTTACTGCAGATGCCTCCGCTTTTTTTCCGGAAACCTTCGTATTTTCGTTATTTTCTTTCTTTTTTGTTGCCATTTTGTTTCATCCTCTCAGGTTTTCTACTATTTTGTCCTTAATCAATGGAAATATGCACTTTCTCTAATTCTTCAAGTGCCTTCTTATCCGCCACTGACCGTTGCAGCGCCGCCATATCGGTCGGTGCCATGTTCTTCAAGTGATACTCAATGCTGTTTTGTTTTACCCGGACAATGGTTTCTTTTAACGCTTTTTCAAACGTTTCTTTGGAATATCCACCATTTTCTTTGTCTCCTTCTGTCTCTACGCCGCGGATCGTGGCATGAAAAAGACCTGCGATCTCGCGCTGTTCTTCTTCATTTTGAAACATACTGACAATTTTTGCCGGATTGACGGTACCGGTATCCCGGTACTGTTCATATAATATTTCCGCCGCTTTGTGATAAATTTCTTCTGTGAAATCATCAGGCGAAATATATTTCTCAATCTTAGGAAACAGCGCGGTATGCTCGATCAGCCAGGTTAACAACAGTTTCTGTGACTGTATCATACCGTTTTCCTTTTTCTTTTCACTGCCCTGCTCTTTTCTGAATTCGGATCTCTCACGCATAGGCGATGCACCGCCTGCTGCCATACCGATCTTTGCACCATACTGGTTCACCAGTCTGCGCAGATCTTCGATACCGATCATATACTTGTCTGCTACCGCAGCAATATAATTATCGCGCTCTAATTTTTCTCCGAACGAACAGAGTTTTTCGGCAACTGCATTGTAAAACTTTGTCTTACTCTCCGGATCATGCATATCATACTGCTGCTCTAAGATACGGATTTCAAACATAAAACTGTTTTCTGCCGTATCGATCCGCTTCTGATATTCCTCCGCGCCGAGTGCCTTGATAAACTCATCGGGATCTTTGTACGGCTTCATATTGATGACCTTCGTGGTAATTCCCACTTCCTTTAAGATCGGAATCGCACGAAGTGCCGCTTTCACACCCGCGCCGTCACTGTCATAGGTCAGATAGACATTTTTCGTGTAACGTTTTAACAGATTGGCATGTCCGCTTGTGAGTGCTGTTCCTAAAGACGCAACCGCATTGTCAAACCCTGCCTGATGCAGGGCGATCACATCCATATACCCCTCGCAAAGAAGAAGCTGCGGTTTTTTGGTGCTTCTCGCAAAATTTAATCCGTAGAGATTCCGGCTCTTATCAAAAATCTTTGTCTCCGGTGAATTTAAATATTTCGGCTCACCTTCCCCCATGACACGTCCACCAAAACCAATCACCTTATTGTGGACGTCCATAATCGGGAACATTGCACGGTTCCAGAACTTATCGTACCCGCCACGCTTCTCGTCAATACTGACTAAACCGGATTCTTTTAAAATATCATCCCCGTATCCCTTTTTCCGCAGATACCGGTAAAGATCATCACTGTACTGGTCGGAGTAGCCGAGACCAAATTTCTGCATCGTCTCGTCTGACAGCTCACGCTTTCTAAAATAAGCAAGCGCACGCACGCCTCTCTCTCCGCGCAGCAGCATGTAAAAATACTTTGCTGCTTCTTTATTAATTTCAAGCAGTCTTGCACGTTTGTCTGCTTCCTGCCTCTGTGCGCTGGTGTATTCCTGCTTCGGCAATTCCACACCTGCACGGTCGGCTAACGCTTCCATTGCCTCGCCGAATGTAAAATTTTCATACTCCATCAGAAACGTAAATACATTTCCACCCGCGCCGCATCCAAAACAATAGTACATCTGCTTACCCGGCGACACGGAAAAGGAGCCTGTTTTTTCATTATGAAATGGGCAGAGTCCAAAATAGGTACTGCCCTTTTTGGAAAGACGCACATATTGGGAAATCACATCAACAATGTCATTCCTGGAACGCACTTCTTCTATGATGTCATCAGAATAATACGGCATCTTTTTCTCCTTTCGTATTAGTATCCATCTACCTGCCATGCCATGCGGCATGCCGCAGGCTTTTTACTTTCTAGTATCCATCTACCTGCCATGCCTGCGGCATAAAATATTCACTGAACTTCGTGATGGCATACTGGTCTGTCATGCCTGAGATGTAATCGCAGACGATGCGCTGCTCTGTCTCACCGGTATCAAGCATGCGCAGATATTTTTCAGGGAGAAGATCAATGTGTTCCATATAATAAAAGAACAACTGCTCGATCATTGCTTTTGCCTTTGTTTCCTCCCCTTTTGCAACCGGATTTTTGTAAACATGGTCGAACATGAATTTGCGCAGTTCGATCATCGCCTGCTCCACTTCCTCAGACATGATGATATCATCTTTTCCAACGCTGTTACTGATAATATTATGTATCAGGGTATTTAGTCGCTGTCTTGTCGAAAATCCCAGTGTTTTTCGAAGTTCTAACGGTATATTTTCTTCTGTCAGTATCTGCGCTCTGATCGCATCATCAATATCGTGGTTGATATAGGCAATCTTATCCGACAGGCGGACAATCTTTCCTTCTAAGGTATGCGGCATCAGCCTTGTCTGGTGATTTAAAATGCCATCTCTTACCTCCCAGGTCAGATTCAGCCCCTTACCATCTTTTTCTAACTTTTCCACGATTCTCACGCTCTGCTCATTGTGATGAAAACCCTCGTCACACAGACCATTTAATACAAACTCTCCTGCATGCCCAAATGGTGTATGTCCTAAATCATGTCCCAGCGCAATTGCCTCGACAAGATCTTCATTGAGCCGCAGCGCCTTTGCAATCGTGCGCGCATTCTGCGACACCTCCAAAGTATGAGACAGTCTTGTTCTGTAATGATCCCCTTTGGGAGTCAGAAATACCTGCGTTTTATTTTTCAACCGGCGAAATGCTTTGCAATGTAAAATCCGGTCTCTGTCACGCTGGAATACAGGTCTTATATCACACTGCTCCTCCGGTTCGTCACGTCCTTTTGAATGTATACTAAGTGTAGCATACGGACTTAAAGCTTCACATTCCATCCGTTCAATATCTTCCCGTATCGACATGTTGTTCCTCCTCTTTGGATAACCTGTCACACAGCAATTACACTCTATATATTCCGCGCTATTTTCGAATTTCCTTTTTTTATTACAAATTACTGACAATTTTTTGTTGTTTTTTCAATCAATCATTCTGAAAACGTGATAAATGCTCATATGGCAGAATCAGTCTGCCACGGTACAGTCCACAGCCATCATTGATCAGACTGTTGTCAATTGCCGCAAACATATTCACATCCAGCTTTGACAATTCAAGCTGTTGCAGTTTCATCCCTCTTTCATATGCCTCATCAAAGTAAATGCATTCCCCAACCGGAATAACATCACGTCTTGCACGTTCGCTCTCCTGCTTCTTCTCATATCCCAGATGATTTGCAGGACCGATCTCCGCTATATCATCCATTGTTTTTGTCCGAAGCTGCATTTCCATATAGCAGTGCGCACTGTTGTCAAAAAAAGTAATATGTAATGACCGATATCCATCGTATTCTTCATTCACAATATAATCCCTGTAATATGTCCGCACATCTTCATTTAACAAAGGAGAATTGCTCAGTTTTACACCGCCTGCCGGTTCCGCTGTAAATCCCCGCTCTTCCAAAAAAACCTTAAGTACATTCGCAATTTCATATAAAAGCCGGATTTCTTCCTGCTCTCTTTCCTGCTTATCCTTCACATGACATTTTGGCATAGAAATTACAATGCGATAAGCGATCAGATCCCTAAAACGAGTCAGCCGTTCTTTTAATTCTTCTACAGGCGGATATGCATGATTTTTCAGATAATAATTGTAAACATGTTCTACAATATATCCGTTAAATTTTGCTTCTGCCCGGATCAATGATTTAATTCTTCCTTTAAATGTGAAAGAAAGATACGGATACTGTTTCGCCATATACTGATAAAATTCCCGGATCTTCTGTGACTGTGCAGTCAGGAAATCATTGTGCTCTAACAATTCCATGATCTGCAGCAGGAAATGATAGTGCAGCAGATCTACTTCACTGTTTTTTTCCTCTGCCACATGTTTTAAATCTTCCGTATATTTTTTAAGAATTCGAAATACCGTATCCCCGGAATACAGATAATCATTTAACGTAATCATTTTTTCACCCTTTGTTTCACAGGACGTAATTTCCTATGAATTAAAAAAATAAGAAGCACCGATTCCTCAATGCTTCTTTCATCTCTTCATATAAAATGCAGGAGATGGGACTTGAACCCACACGATATTGCTACCACAGGCACCTGAAGCCTGCGCGTCTGCCAATTCCGCCACTCCTGCGAACCCGTCAATCAAAGAAATCTTTTGATGCGGAAGATGGGACTTGAACCCACACGTTCGCAATGAACACAAGATCCTTAGTCTTGCTCGTCTGCCAATTCCGACACTTCCGCGTATCAATCACTCTCTCGCGACGACTCATTTATAATACCAAAGAACAATTAATATGTCAACAGTTTTTTTGATATTTTTTTAATTTTATTTATTTTACTGAAGTGAAAAGTTTATTTCTACTTTGAATGGGGAAAAGTAGATTTTAGTCTT
>ERZ1026854.1009-NODE-1009-length-18769-cov-18.206423_pt1 | contig 18769 bp, 23 predicted proteins | sample MGYA00380157_ERZ1026854 | MGnify/ENA primary metagenome ERZ1026854 (study PRJEB33269, sample SAMEA4719793) | human gut metagenome | biome: human-associated habitat; feature: organic feature; material: feces | place: Cameroon | collected 2013-10 ...
TTAAATAATATTATAAGGTGGTATAGCTCATCTCATCATTTTGTTTGATCCTCAAATGTGTAAAATGCTTTGTCTGCTTCGTCTTTCGGAAGATGACGTACCTAATCCTGTACCTAAACTTTGTCTAACAAATGAATCGTTTCAATCTTTTTCTTGTTCACGATTTCAGCATATACCTGTGTTGTTTTGATATTTTGGTGTCCCAGCAACTTGCTTGTTGTATACAGGTCGGCTCCCATGGTAAGTAATGTGGTGGCAAATGTATGGCGAGCGGTGTGCACAATTTAAGCAAAAGCAACGAAAAGAGAAGATGAGAAGAATAAACTGCAAGTGGTTGAGAATGAGCAATATTTCATAATTCTGCCGAATGGCGACAAAGCAAGGAAGAGCAGGATATTGAGTTATTTCAGTTACCAAACCGTTAGCGGTCTGTTACCGAAACCAACACTGCTAACGAGGTGAAAAACAAATAGTTTGTCACCAGTGTTTGTTGCACTGTTCTGCACAACTTTCAATGACAGAGAATGCTTACTGATTGATTATTTTTGCAAACTAAAAAAGTAAGCAGATGAAAGTTGAAAAATTCAAGGTGCTGCTCTACCTCAAAAAGAGCGGATTGGACAAGAACGGTAAGGCTCCCATCATGGGACGCATCACCCTCAACCGAACAATGGCGCAGTTCGGTTGCAAGTTGTCATGTACGCCAAAGTTATGGAATCCACGTGAGAGCAGACTTGACGGCAAGAGCAAGGAGGCTGTGGAAGTGAACGCCAAGATTGACAAGCTGTTGCTGGCAATAAACTCAGCCTACGAGTCACTTGTGGAGCGCAAGACGGATTTTGACGCAAAGGCGATAAAGGATCTGTTTCAATGCAGTGCAGACACTCAGATGACCTTGTTGAAGCAGCTTGACGCCATCATTGCGGACATTGAGTCAAGAATCGGCATCGACTACAAGAAAGGCACGCTCCCAAACTACCAGTACACTCGCCTGACATTGGGATTGTTCGTCAAGAAGCGTTATGGAACTGACGATGTGGCATTCGGTGAGCTTGACGAGCAGTTTATCCGTGAGTACATGGACTTTTGCTTGGACGAGAGAGGCTTGGCACTTGAAACCGTTCGCCACTATCTTGCCATATTGAAGAAGACCTGTCGAATCGCTTTCAAGGTAGGATATTCAGAGCGTTATCATTTCATGCACTTCAAGCTACCTCAAAAGAAAGAGAACCCACCCAAGGCTTTGACACGAGAGGACTTCTTGAAAATCCGTGACTACGAGATACCCAAGAATAGAAAGTCGTTGGCTCTTACCCGTGACCTTTTTCTTTTTGCTTGCTATACAGGCACGGCTTATGCCGACACGGTTTCCATCACGGAAGAAAACCTTTTTCGTGATGAGGAGGGAAGTCTTTGGCTAAAATACCATAGAAAGAAGAACGAGATGCTTGCACGTGTGAAGCTGCTGCCCGAAGCGATTGCCATGTTGGAGAAATACAAAGACCCGATAAGACCAACGCTTTTGCCTTGGCAGGAGTACAGTATTTTGAGAGCCAACATGAAAAGTCTTCGTGTCCTTACAGGCATTAGCATGGATTTGGTCTATCATGTCGGGAGACACAGTTTCGCATCGCTCGTTACGCTCGAAGAGGGCGTGCCGATAGAGACCATTGGCAAAATGCTCGGTCACAACAACATTCAGACCACGCAAATCTACGCACGTGTAACCCCGAAGAAGCTCTTTGAGGATATGGACAAGTTCATCGAAGCCAACAAGGACTTCAAGTTTGTTCTCTAACATTTTCAATCACCAAAATTAAGAAAGGAACATAACAATGAGAAGTACATACAAGCAATTCTACTATATCAACCGTGGCAGGGTAAAGGCTGACGGCACGACCTCCATCTTCTGCCGTATCACCATTGACGGCAAGGTTTCTGCTATATCCACAGGGCTGTATTGCGCTCCCGAAGAATGGGACACGAAGAAAGGTGAAGCCAAGAATGCAAGAGTGAACGGACAGCTGCAAGCATTCAGACAGAGAATAGACGAAGCCTATGAGTTGGCTGTGAAGGACAAAGGTATTGTCACCGCAGAGATATTGAAGAATTCCATCATTGGGGCAAGTACAATCCCCAAGACACTACTTGCAACAGGCGAGGAAGAGCGTGAACGCCTCAAACTGCGCTCCGCTCGAATCAACTCCATTTCCACCTATCGCCAATCAAAGGTCTATCAACTCAACTTGCGTGAATTTATCGAGTTGAGGGGAATGAAAGACATTGCTTTTGAGGAGTTGACAGAGGAGTTTGGCAATTCCTACAAGCTATATATTATGGGTAAGGGGTATAGCGCATCCAGCATCAACCATAACCTCTGTTGGCTGCAACGCTTGGTTTACATTGCAGTTGACAGAGGTCTGTTGAAATTCAATCCTTTGGAAGATGTCAAATACGAAAAGCATGTTGCGCCAAAACACAAACATATATCAAGGAGCGACTTAAAGCGCATCATGGAGACACCTATGGAAGACAAGGGATTGGAGTTGGCGCGAAGAATGTTTGTATTCTCCAGTCTCACAGGTTTGGCTTATGTCGATTTGCATAATCTGTATCCACATCATATAGGGACAACGGCAGATGGTAGAAAGTACATTCGTGAGAAGCGAGCCAAGACAAACAACGAGGCTTTCATACCACTGCATCCGATAGCCGAACAGATAATGTCCCTCTATAACATAACGGATGACGGCAAGCCTGTTTTTCCCTTGCCTAAACGTGATAGAATGTGGTTTGAATATCATGCGCTTGGCGTTGCCTTGAATATTGAGGAAAGTCTTTCTGCACACTGTGCAAGACATACATTCGGAGTGAACATGGTTACTTCTGGCATATCAATGGAAAGCATTGCTAAGATGATGGGACATTCTTGTTTGTCAAGCACGCAGATTTATGCAGTTATCACCGATAACAAGATTTCCAAGGATATGGATAAACTTATGCAGCGTAGAAAAACAAAAGGTACTGACGAAAAGAGAAATAAGGAGGACAAAAAATGAACAGAGGAATTATAACAATTAGCGAGAGCGGTGTGGTAACTATGCCGACTGCTCCTGTTTGGATGAGTATGCAAGAGATAGCCGACATGCTTAATGTGTTTGGCTGTTATGTACGAAAGGCTATCAAGGCAATATTCAAGGAGGGTGTACTAAGAGAATGTGATGTGCGCTGCCATGTGAATGAGGATGACCGTATCAGCTACGATGTCTATAACCTCGAACTTGTCATTGCCGTAGCCTTTCGGATTGACAGCGTTGAGAGCCGAGCCTTCCGTGAGTTCATCATGCAAGCCATTATCAAAAAGCAGACCAACCGCCCGAAGTTGGTCTGCCTGTGGTCAAAGAATCCTATGGCATAGAATTGCCATCAAGCAACGTTCCTTGGAGGCTTTGCGCCTCCAGCCACTTGGGCGAACCACCGCAGTGTGTTTTAGCATGGTATTAGATTTATACAGGTAACACAAATGATACCCGGCAAACACGACCAACTCGGTATAGCCAATAAAACGAGGCGACAACCTATAACAACCACGCTCGGTAAGTTATACGTTGTCGCCTTGTTCATTTCACCCCACTCATCAAGGACATGTATTTCTCCTACAAGCCCTTCATTCTGTACGCCTCACGATAGTTAGCCATCAGAATCTTCTGAATGTCGGACTCGCGGTAGAGTATCTTTCCGCCAAGCTGGATATACGGGATGACACCGTTGTTTCGGTAGTCCTGCAGGGTTCTTCGGCTCAGTTGCAGCCTGGCACAAAGCTCCTTGTCCGTCATGAACCGCTCACCGCCAAGCATGGGGCGGTAGTTCATCACGGCACGTTCAAAATTGTCAACCATTCGGTTGAGGTGGTTCACGATGTGGTTCATCCACTCGCTGTTTCTTGTCATTACTTCATTGCTCATAGTTGTCTCGTTTTATTGTTGATACTTACGTTACTCGGTTTACTTGCTGCATTGGATTAAGTGGCTGTTGTATATTGACAGCCTAACCTGTGCGCTTGCGAAAGCGCATGTCCTTTTTCTTGTCCTCCACTACTGCTACGATAGCCATCACGTCCTCCGGCTTGTAGTAGGTCTTGTGGCTGATTTGCGTATAAGCCAAAGTTCCGTTGTCCCGAAGCGTCTGCACTGTCCGTGGGCAGATGTTGAGCGTCTGACACACGTCCTGCGTGTCGAGCCACTTGTTCATGGTCTTGTCCTCACTGCGCTCACGGATTCTGTCCATGCGCTTCACGAAGTTCTCCAACTGGGCATCAAGATAGTTGAATGCCTCTTCCTCGAATACGATGAATCCCATACTTTTCTTTTTTCTAAGTTAATACTATGTTATATGTCGCAAAGCTCCACGCATATGCTGTGCTCCACGTTTGTGAGTGCAAAGATAAGGCACGGCAATCTAAAAACAAGCGTTTTCAATTTCTGTGGCAGTATGTTGCCGGGGTTTGCCGACTTCAACGCCAAAAACAACAAGAAAAACTTGCACGACTGCAACGAATACATGAACAATGATGAGTTGAGAAATACGTTGAAGTTCTCACAACTATCTCGGTATGCAAATAAGCAAGCCACAACTAAATTGCCACGTTACACCCAATCAGTTGCATGGCTGCACTCAGTACACTTACTTTGCACCCGACAATCGGTCAATGGTGCATACCGTGACCACTATACAAACAATTAAAACGAAGTAATTTATGGCAAGAGCAAAAGATGTAGTCTTGACTCTAGAGCAAGAGGAGTGGATGAAAAAGGAGTATTTTGACTCTCTCAAACCAATGGAGAGTCAAAGCAATGCAAGTAGTTGTAATTCTCTCTATGATAGTGTAGAGAACCCAGAGTTAAAAGCTATCGTTGAGAATGTGGCTGCAACAACTCCCAACATGGAGGAGCCAACGAACGAGGCTCAATCGCCACCGAATCCGCAAAAGCGCATCAGCGGCAAGCAGCGCAAGGCAACATTGGAGGAGTATCAGCAGACTTTTCTCCAGGTTCCAAAGATTGACGACCGTAAGCCTGTCTTCGTCAGTTCATATACACGAGACCGTCTTGATCGTGTCGTCCGCATCCTTGGAGGAAGGCGCATGAGCGTATCGGGCATCATTGAGAATATCGTGCGCCACCACCTCGCCCTCTACGAAGAGGACTTCGAGACATGGCGCAAATTGTGAGAATTAAGGTCTGCGACCTTGGGCATGGAGAGCCGAAAGACAGAAGTCTCAACTAACGTGTTTTGAGGAGGGAGCGAGGTTATGTTTTGGGAACCCCAAAACGCCTCGCTCCACCATGAGGGCGGAGAAATTTTGCTCCCAACGGTCGCAGAAAAAGAGTGTACCAACTGTAAGCAGTATATCGAATGACAAACATACAGGAGCATGAAAAGAGAAAGGGCGGAAGACCGCCCACGGGCAGGGTTCGCAAGTTGTCGAAATCTGTCACGGTGAAGTTCTCAAAACCAAGCTACGAGGCATTGAGACTGAGGGCGAGAAAAGCCAACCGCAAGTTGGCAGAGTATATCCGAGAGTCCGCCTTGAATGGCGAGGTGGTCAGTGGACACAACACAGAGGCGGTTGCCATTGCCAAGAACCTTATCGGTATGGCAAACAACCTCAACCAACTTACCAAGCTGTCGCATCAGAGAGGCTTCCACGAAACCCATATATACGTGGTGGACTTGTTGAGAAGATTGAAAGCAATCCTTGGCGAGTATCGTCAAGCAAGTTCTAAAACGAAACCAAGCAGAAAGGAGGTAACGACATGATAGGCAAACTAAAGAAAGGCGCATCCTTTGGTGGTTGCATCCGCTATGTTACAGGCAAGGACGAAGCGAAAATCCTTGTCTCAGATGGTGTGTTACTCGGCACGAATGCCGAGATAGTGCAAAGTTTTGAGCTACAAAGGCTGCTAAATCCAAGGATTAAGAAGCCTGTGGAACATATAGCATTGAGTTTCAAACCAGAGGACAAGCCACGGTTGACGGATGAATTCATGGCTAAAATTGCTCTTGAATACATGCAAATGATGAACATCACCGATACCCAATACATCATCGTGAGACATCACAACACCGACAATCCACACTGTCATATCGTGTATAACCGCATCAACAACGAGGGCAAGCTCATATCTGACAGCAATGATTACAGGCGTAATGAGCAAGTGTCCAAGGCTCTAAAATCCAAGTATGGACTGACCTACGGAACGGACAAGAGCAAGACTAACACTCGCAAATTACGCAATGCAGAACGTGCAAAATATGAGATTCACAATGCCGTCAAAGATGCCTTGAAAACCTCAGGCAATTGGCAGAAGTTCAAGAATGAACTTGCAAAACGAGGTATTTTCTTGGAGTTTGTCTATAAGGATAAGGAGCGAACCAAGGTGCAAGGCATCCGTTTCTGCAAGGATGGATACAGCTTCAAGGGTACGCAGATTAGCCGAGACTATAGCTTTGGCAACCTGAATGCAAGGTTTGAGGAAATGGATAACCACGTTTCACCAAGAGCCAACTCTATTCAGCAATATGAACAAGGCTATCACAAGAACGAGCAGGTGTCATCCATGTCGGAGAGCAGTCAAGACCCTTGGAATGGTATTTCTTCCATTGGAATTTTTACTTCTGCCAATGCACAGACCTTTGAGCCATTCCAAGAGGATGAATCAGCCAAGAAGAAAAAGAAGAAACGCAGAAGAGGCTTTAGCCTTTGATGCAAGTTACAAACCCATTCAAACGGCAACAGAACTATGAAAGAAGAAATGTTGGAAGCCATTTATGGCACAGTAGAGAGATTGGAGCAGAAAGTTGATAATCTTTCAGCTTCACCTAAGAATGCAGAAACAGGAAAGCCTCCTGTTTCTGTAAGTGTTGACACAAGTAATCTTGAAAAAGCCATCCTTTCCGTATCTGCAAAAGAAGAGGAAGTTATTGAAAAGTTGGCAAGATTAAGAGACGCAATATGTGTCTATGTAGAGCTTACCAAGAAAGAAACATGTAAAGATGAACAGCGAAGCAAACTCTTGCTTGATGCGATTAAGCAGTTGAAGCAAGAACAAAATGCTGCTTCAAAAATTATGCAGGACAAACTTCACACAATGGATAATACACCTCAAAAGAAGGTTATCACTCATCGTTTCGAGCCGACCTCAAAGTATGTTCTTCTTTTCTTTGTATGCTTGTCTCTATCCCTTGTTGTCTCCATTTGGGGCAATCTTACCCAATGGCGAGAGCACCAAGATTGGGAGGAGGCAGATTTAAAATATCGTGCCTTGCGAATGGTCCTCCCATCTGACGACCCGAATATTCGCTACATCGAAAAACATTTCTCTGTATGCCGAGATGACAATGTTATAGATGATGTAAGAAATCGTGTTGCTGTTTACGAGGATTCTGTTCGTCATCACCACGAGATGGTTGAAATGGCTGTTTACAAAGATAGCCTTGCACATCGTTTGTTACACGAATCAAGAAAGATTAAATCCACATTGGCTCGATAAAACTTCAAAAAGAAGTAGCTTACCACACCAAAACAGTAGGCTACTTCTTTCTTGTTACTCATTTGTTTTACCAAGTTCGTTGATATATTCCTTTGGCGTTATACCCGTGAATTTCTTGAACATACGGCTGAAATGTTGAGGATATTCAAAGCCTAATCCGTATGCCGCTTGGGTGATGGACTCGCCAGATGCCAATAGGTTCTTTGCTTGCTGAATAATGTAGCTTCTGATGTAATGGCTCGCTGTGTCGCCTGTTGATTTCTTGATTAAGTCGCCGAAATAATTGGCAGACACACAGAGCTTGTCTGCACAATATTGCACTGTTGGTATTCCCAATGACAATTGTTTGCCTTCATCAAAATATTCACGGAGCAGACTTCCGAACTTCTTCAGAAGGTCGGTGTTTTCTAATTTTCTGGTCAAAAATTGTCGATTGTAAAAACGGCGACAATAGTTGAGCAACACTTCCAAATAGGCAACAATGATGGTGTCTTGAAAGTCATCACGTTTGTTGTTGTCAATCTCGTCACGTATCTGCCGCATCAACGACACAATGATTTCATGTTCCTCGTCCGACATGTGAAGAGCCTCATTGATACGGTAGTCGAAGAAGGAATATTCCTTAATCGTCTGTTCAAGGTGGGTTCCGTGCAGTAAGTCTGGATGAAACAGCAAAGCCCAACCTTTTATATCTACAAGGTTGCCATTTTCTTCCTTTCCTCCTATTTGGCCTGGAGCCACACAGATCAGTGTCCCTTCTTTATAGTCGTATTTTCCGAAGCCGTATGTCAAGTCAACAGCCACATCGTCACGAAGAAAGAGGCCGAACACGCTATAATTGCAAAGACAATGGCGAACAGGCGACACTTCCGAGTAGTCGATGACACTGATGAGTGGATGGGTATCCTTATGACCGAGATACTCACTATAGTCACTTACATTTTTTACTTTTAATAGCTTATTCTTCATGATTCGTTTTGATTTCTGCTGCAAAATTAACAAAATGACACGAGAATAAAGAAAAACAAAGTCTTTTTCCAAGATTTTGGTACATATCCAGAGATTTTGTATACTTCATATATTCAAGGTGTGCTTAATTTTGCAGCGTAAAATCAAAACAAGATGAATATACAAGAAAAATTACACCAAGACGAGGTGGTGCAGTACATCGCCCATCGCCATCATCTGACCACGCAAGAAGTCATCGCTTGGTTCTTGCCGTCGGAGAAGAATCTTCAAGCATCGTGTCTCGAAGACAACGAGATTGAGATTATTAGAGAATTAATAAAACGAAACTAATTACAGATTATGAACAGAAGAGATTTTATCAAGAAGTCGTCAGCTTTCGGACTGATGGCAGCCGTAGATTTCAGCGGTGTGCTCAAAAACACCGCTCGCTCAGCAACGGCATCTGATGCCAAGACTGGCAAGAAGCAGTATGATATGGAACACAGGAACTTGGGCGGAATGGATGTATCCGCCATCGGACTGGGATGCCTTCCTATGGTGGGATATTATGGCGGCAAGTTTGATAAGAAGGACATGATAGCCCTGATTAGACGAGCCTACGAACAGGGCGTGACGCTTTTCGACACGGCAGAGGTGTATGGCCCTTATACCAGCGAAGAATGGGTGGGCGAAGCATTGCAGCCATTTCGCGACAAGGTGAAGATAGAAACAAAGTTTGGCTTTGGCGTGGAGGAAAAGCAGAACACTGCGCTCAACAGTCAGCCTGATCATATCAGAAGAGCTGTGGAGGGTTCCTTGCGCCGACTCCGCACAGACCATATCGACCTGCTTTACCAGCATCGTGTTGACCCGAAAGTGCCAATCGAGGAAGTTGCCGATACGGTGGCAAGTCTTATCAAGGAGGGAAAGGTTTTGCATTGGGGTATGTCGGAGGCAAGTGCGAGAAACATTCGCCGTGCCCATGCCGTGTGTCCTCTCTCAGCCATACAGAGCGAGTATGCCATTTGGTGGCGTGAGCCAGAGACCAAGATTTTCCCGACCCTTGAGGAACTGGGCATCGGATTCGTGCCGTATTGTCCTTTGGGGCGTGCGTTCCTCACGGGAGTTATCAATGAGAACAGTCGTTTTGTGAAGGACGACCGCCGTTTTACGCTTCCGCAGTTTACACCAGAAGCCTTGAAACACAATATGCCGTTGGTGCGACTTGTGGAGCGTTGGGCGCAACGCAAGGGTGTCACTCCAGCACAGTTTGCCTTGATTTGGATGCTTTCACGCAAGCCTTGGATTGCACCGATACCTGGCACTACCAACCTAGACCATCTTGACGATTTCTTGGGGGCAGGCACCATTCGCCTCTCGGCTTGGGAGCTGGAAGAGTTTGACAAGGATTATTCCAAGATAGACTTGATGGGGCATCGTGCAGACCCATTCACCGAAAGCCAGATAGATAAATAAGGTATGACCATCCAAGAATTCAAGGAATACGTGAAGGAGCGCAAACCTCTCAGCTCAGATGAGATTCACCTGTTCATGCACGACAAGAGCGACGAGGCAAGGCGCATCACCTTCAAGCTGAACACTGCCTATCGTTCGCAGGATGAAGTACGAGAGTTGCTTACTCGACTGTTCGGTTATGACGTGCCAAGCACACTAAGAGTATTCCCTCCCTTTTACACGGACTTTGGCAAGAACATCAATGTGGGCGAGAATGTCTTCATCAATGCCTGTTGCCACTTCCAAGACCACGGCGGTGTCGTGATAGGCGATGATTGCCAGATTGGTCATAATGTGGTCTTTGCCACACTCAACCACGGCATTGCTCCCGAAGACCGTTACCATACTTACCCTGCGCCCATCGTGCTTGGCAAGAATGTATGGGTCGGCTCAAACGCCACCATCCTACAAGGTGTTACTATCGGCGACAATGCCATCGTCGGGGCTGGTGCCGTGGTGACGAGGGATGTGGAGGCAAACACCATCGTGGGAGGCATTCCTGCAAAATTCATCAAACGTATATAATAAACATCATCAAATAAACGAAGCGAAATGAAAAAGATTTTATTGTCCCTTATGGCTTTGGCGATGACCACAGTGGTATTGCAAGCCAAGACACTCATTGTCTATTATAGTTTTACAAACAACTGTCGCACCATCGCAAGTGACTTGAAAGGTCAGTTGGCTGACGCCGACTTGATGGAAGTGCAACCTGCCGAGGAAGGATTGGACTATGCGGCTAATGGATATGAAATCGGTAGTGCCTTGATTGCAGCTATCCGCAATCATCCTAACGATGCCTCATCCTATCCTGCCATCAAGGATTTGACAGTGAATTTCAGCCAATATGATGACATTGTGATTGCCACTCCATTGTGGTGGAGCAACATGGCTGCCCCCATGCAGACTTTTCTCTTCCATAACGGAAGCCAAATGGCAGGAAAGAAAGTTGGGCTGATTGTTTCGAGTGCAAGCAGTGGAATAAGCGGTGTGGTATCCGATGCCAAGCGATTGGTTTCGCAAGGCGATTTCACGGACAAACTTTGGATTCGTTCCTCTCAGGTAGGTAATTGCCACTCGATGATTTCCTCTTGGATTTCAAGCGTAGGCATTGGTACGACCACAGGCATATCCGTGGTAGAGAGCAATAGCCAAGCGGGCGTTTCCGTGAGTGGCAATCGCTTGTTAGTAAATGGCGACTTCAAGAGCGTTGACATCTATGATGCCACAGGGCGCAGACTGTTGTCCTCCAATGATAAGGCAACAGACCTCAAAGGTCTGACTGCTGGCAATGTCTATGTCGCCATCGTAAGAGGGAACGAGGGAGAAACCTCCTATAAGTTTACTGTGAAATAATAAAGTCAACTATGGAGAAAAGAGTATTGAACAATGGTGTAGAAATGCCTTGCCGTGGCTTTGGCGTTTTTCAGATTCCTAATCAAGAGGAATGTGAGTTGGCTGTGGAGAATGCATTAAAGGCAGGGTATCGCTTGCTGGACACCGCTTCCGTTTATGGCAACGAGAAAGCTGTAGGTGCAGCCATCGCCAAGAGTGGCATCAACAGACAGGATTTGTTTGTCACCACGAAAGTTTGGGTCTCTGAAATGGGATATGAACGAACCAAACAGGCTTTCCATGACTCTCTTAATCGTCTTGGCTTGGAATACTTGGACTTGTATCTCATACACATGCCGTTGGGCGATTATTATGGAGCTTGGAGGGCGATGGAAGAACTCTATAGGGATGGACTTGTACGTTCCATAGGAGTATGCAACTTTGAGTCTGACCGCTTGATAGATTTGTGTTACCATGCTGATGTTAAGCCAATGATAGACCAAGTGGAGCTTCATCCTTTTACTCAGCGAAAGGAATTATGCGAGGTCGCCAAACAGTTGAATGTACAAATTGAAGCATGGGCACCATTTGCAGAAGGTCAAAACGGCATTTTTACAGATAAACGTCTTGTGGGCATAGGCAAGAAATACCATAAGACCGCTGCGCAAGTCATTTTGCGTTGGCATTTACAAAATGGTATCGTTGCCATTCCAAAGTCCATACACGAAGAGCGAATACTGGAGAACTTCGACATAATGGATTTCATTTTGTCAGATGAAGACAAGGCTCTCATCGAAGCGATGGACAGTGGGCGAAATCTTATTTTGGATATACGTTCGAAGGAAGAGGTAACTCGTCTGCACAACATCCCAGTTATTAACGAATAGGTGTATCATCAACTAACAAATTTAACTTTGCAGATTATGAAAAAACTTTTGATTATTCCATTGATGTTGCTGGCAATGGCATTATCAGCTTGCGGAAGCAGCAACAACGAGGAAGCTGGCGTGCCAGAAACTCCCGAACAGCCAGGCACGGACCCTTCCAATCCAAGTACAGGCAATGAGCATTATCTCGTGCTGTATAGTTCAAGAACCAACACCACGGAACGAGTTGCCAATGCCATACAGCAAGCGCTCGACTGCGACATCTTGGAGGTAGAGCCTCAGACGGCATACGATGAAGATTACAACTCCATGCTCAACCGTGCGCAATCAGAACTTGCCGCCATCCGACAGGGCAACTATCCTGCCATCAAGACCAGCATGGACAATTTTGACAAGTACGACATGATATTTGTGGGCTACCCGATATGGTATGGAAGCATGGCAACGCCGATGCAGTCGTTCCTGCATAATCATGCCTCCAAGCTAAGCGGCAAGCGAATCGCCTTGTTCGCCACAAGCGGAAGCAGTGGCATCTCGACATCCGTCAGCGAGGCGAAATCGCTCTGCGCTGATGCCAATGTGCTAAACGAGACCTTGCTTCTCACCTCATCATCGCTCTCCGACATGAATAACCGAGTGGCATCATGGCTCAACAATCTTGGCGCCAAACGTGAAAATCATGAAAGCAGCGAGACGGACGAAACAACGCCTTCTGAATCAACAAACCCAGACAGTAACAACAATCAAACAACATTTACAATGAAAATTACAATCGGAAACAAAACTTATACGGCGACGATGGAGGACAATGCAGCCGCCAAGGACTTGCTCTCTCGCTTGCCTCTCGAAATTACATTGGAGAATTTTCACAACACCACAGAGAAGATATTCTATCCCGACCCTGCCTTGAACACCGAGGGTGTGCAGGGTGGTTGTGCCCCAGTGCCAGGCGACATCACCATCTATGCCCCTTGGAAGAACGTGGCTATCTTCTGCAAGAGTTGGTCGCACAGTAGCGACCTTATTAAGATAGGTCATATTGACGGCAATGGCATTGAGGCTTTACAAGTGGCAGGCGATATTAAGGTAAAACTCGAAAGGTAAGCAACGATGGACAGAAGGGATTTTTTGAAAAAATCAGCTTTGGCAGGAGCAGGATTTATGGCTTCCCAGACTATGTTGGGCAAAATTGTGAAAGACGGAATGTCAATGGATAAGAATCATACAGCATTAGGCTTGAATGCCACAAATGGCGTTCTGCATCAAGTATTTGAAGAGCGTAAACTCGGCAAGCGAAAGGTAACTTCCATCGGCTTGGGTACTGTGGACATCTGTCCTGTGGGCTATTACGGATGCAGCACAACCAAGGAAGATATGCTTCGTTTGGTGCGTCGTGCCAATGACCACGGCATCACCCTCTTCGACACGGCGGAGGTGTATGGAAGTGAGGAATGGGTTGGCGAGGCATTGCGACCTATCCGTGACAAGGTGACAATAGAAACCAAGTTTGGCTTTGCCGTGGCAGAGGGGAAGCCAAGCGTAGTGAACAGCAAGCCCGACCATATTCGCAAGGCAGTGGAAGGTTCATTGAAAAGACTTGGAACTGACCATCTCGACATGCTTTTCCAACATCGTGTTGACCCCGAAGTACCTATCGAGGAAGTGGCAGAAACCGTAGGAAAACTCATCAAGGAGGGAAAGGTTTTGCAATGGGGACTATGTGAGGCGAGTGCCAAGACCATCCGTCGTGCCCATGCTGTGCAACCTTTGTCTGCCGTGGAGAGCGAGTATGCCATCTGGTGGCGTGAGCCAGAGACCAAGATTTTCCCGACGCTCGAAGAATTGGGCATCGACTTCGTGGCGTATGCGCCTATTGGCAGAGGTTATCTGACTGGCATTCACAATGAGAACAGCCGCTATGTGTTGCCCGACCGTCGTGCTGTCCTCCCTCGTTTTGAGCCAGAGGCGATGAAGCACAACATGCCGCTCATCCGGTTGGTACAGCGTTGGGCAGAGCGCAAGGGCATCACTCCTGCGCAGTTTGCCATCGCTTGGGTGCTGAGTATGCGTCCATATACCTTGGCTATTCCAGGCACTACCAAGTATTGGCATCTTGATGAACTCGTTGGTACGCCTATGGCGAGACTTTCTGCTGACGAATTGGAGCAATTCAATGGCGAGTTGGACAAGATAGACATTATGGGACATCGTGCCAATGCGGCAATAGAAAGTCAGATAGACAAGTAATCTCCTCGCCTTAGCAAGCAAGAATTACTTCTAAAAAAAAATAAAGTATGGACAGAAAGAATCAATTATCCTTGTTCCTTCTCATACTGTTGCTCTTCCTTGTACAGGCGAAGGCAGTGAAGGCACAAGTCAAAGAAAAATCAAAGGAAAATACAGAAATCATGGGAAAGAAGAATTTAGGTAGTCTCTTGGCTCTCTATCCAAAGCCAATGACGGTAGTGGGAACGGAAGTAAACGGAAAGGTGAACTGGCTGGTCGTAGGACATACTGGCATCATCGGTCACGACCGTATCATGGTGTCGCTGAGCAAGGCACATTACACCAACCAAGGCATTAAGCAATCCAAGAAGTTGTCTGTAAACCTCGTAAACCAAGCGATGCTCGACAAGGCTGACTATGTGGGAAGCGTGAGCGGTGGGGAGACCGACAAGTCGAAGGTGTTCGCCTATCACATGGGCGAGAACGGAAGCCCTGTCATCGACGAAGCCCCAATCACGATGGAGTGCAAGGTGGAGGACATCTACGAGACGGAAGGTTTCGAGAGTTTCGTTTGCTCCATCGTCAACACCTATGCCTCTGACGATGTGCTCGACAAGGACGGCAAGCTCGACTACACCCGATTGAAGCCAGTACTTTTCGAGTTTCCTACTTATTCTTATATCGCCACAGGCGAGGTCATCGGCAAATGCCTTAATCTCGACAAGCAACCTCGCATGTGCGCCAAGGAACAGATGCAAGCCGATGGTATCGTGCGCCTGTCGAGAATCGAGGTTTATCCCGAATATCTCCAGGAGTACATGGAGTATGCCAAGGAGGTGGGTGAGGTGTCGCTCCGCACAGAGCCAGGCGTACTGACGATGTATGCCGTGAGCGAGAAGGAGAATCCTTGCGTCGTAACCATCTTGGAGACCTACGCCAGCCAAGAGGCTTATAAGAAGCATATCGCCTCCGCCCATTTCCAAAAGTACAAGCAGGGCACATTGAAAATGGTGAAGGACTTGAAGCTGACCGACCAGACTCCGCTGAACCCGAAAAATGTAATAAATAACTTTATAAAATAGGCAGATATGAATACACTGTTGTTAATAGGTGGCATTGGTATGCAAGAGATTTTGTTCATCGCTCTTATTGTGCTACTTTTCTTTGGTGGCAAAAAAATCCCCGAACTGATGAATGGCATAGGAAAAGGTGTTCACTCATTCAAGGATGGACTGAATGGTGTTGAAAATGAATTGGGAAATGACAAAACTGATTCAAAAGATGTCAAGTAATAAGGATGTCAACCAAATGACATTTTGGGAACATTTGGAAGAGTTACATTCAATAGTACTGAAGGCAATCGCTCTAATGGTTGCCTTTAGTATTATAGCCTTTGTTTTTAAGGACGAACTTTTCCAAATTGTCCTTGCACCAAAGAATGCAAACTTCATAACATATCGAGTACTCAATATCTGTGGAAGTTTATTCGGGCAATCAGAATCTGTAACTTTTCACATAGGACTTATCAATACAGGACTTGCAGAACAGTTTGTCATTCACATGAAAACTGCGATGTGGGCAGGTTTCTTATGTGCGCTCCCCTACATTATATATTTGTTGTTTCATTTTATTGCCCCAGCCCTGTATGAAGAAGAACTGAGATATACCGCATACATCGGCGGATGGGGGTATCTGATGTTTGTCTTAGGGGTATTGACCAGTTATTTTCTTGTATTTCCGCTAACTTTCCATTTCTTGGGGACATACCAAGTGAGTACGGAAGTTGCCAATATGATTTCTCTTCAATCATATATGGATACCCTAATAATGTTGTCGTTAGCTATGGGGATAGTCTTTGAGATGCCACTGCTCTCTTGGCTTTTAGGGAAGATGAATATCCTTTCATCTGATGTGATGCGTAAATACCGCAGACATTCATACGTGGCTATCTTGATAATAGCAGCTATAATCACCCCGACATCAGATGTGTTTACACTTCTTGTTGTCAGTCTGCCAATGGGATTGCTATATGAAATTAGCATTTTGATAACAGGCAGACACAAACAGTCTTTATAAAACAAAAGATGATGTCCTTAATGGATATATCTTATATGGCAATTCTTAAAAAACTCCAAAAAGCAAGTAAACTTATATGTTTTTCAGAAATTAGATTTATCTTTGCACTCGTAATCAGAGCGTTCTTTGTATATTGCAAAGTTGTGAAAGAAAAAGAATATAGCTCGTTTCTAAATCGTTAGCAGTTACATTCTTTATTATACTTAATTCATTGATATTCAAGTAATAAAAAGTTTTATTGTGACTCCTCATGTGAAAAGTAGTATGCTTCTCTAACCCTGCGGTTTTAGCCCATTGCTTTACCTGGCAGTTGACAGAAATGTAGGAAGGCAGTTGAAAAACCAAGTCTTCTGATTTTGCAGTTCCCTTACTTGGCATCCATGCCAGAGCACTTTCCGACAAAGGCACTGTCACTACCTGTTTGGTCTTTACCATTTTCTTACTGATGCAGATGCCGTCCGTCTCTTTCTTTACGTCCGACCATTTGAGCGTTTTGATGTCACTGATTCTTAAACCGCAAAAGCAAGCAAAAAGGAAAGCCTCTTTTACGGATGTGTTTTTGCAGGGGGTGTTTATTAGGGTCTTGACCTCTTCAACACTCAGATGTGTACGACTGCTGTTGTTCTTACAGATGATTTTTTTCTCTTCTTTCTTCAACAGGCGAGTGGGGTTCTCGGCAATGATTCCCTCACGCACTGCTTCATTTAATGCCGTGACGAACGTATTGAAGTAAAGTCGGGCTGTTCCCTGGGCAAGCTTTTTCTGATGATGCTGCCCTCGTTTGGGCTTGTCGAAGCCGATGGTCATAGCGTTGGCAAGATAAATCACAAAACCTTCACAGTAGGCTTTGTCTAATTGACTCATTCTGACAGACTCTCCCTTATATATAATAAGGTGTAGCATGGTGTTACGGATTGTGGCAGCATTGCTTCCACTTTGTCCTTGCGCTTTTTTCCTTTCAGCATACGTCAGCATCCAGTCTTTCAAAGCCATATCCCTGAGAGCTTTCTTTTTGATACCGACCATCCCGTTCATGTACTCTTTGATTCGCTCGCACTTGATAAATGTTGCAATTTGCAAGGCATTGGTTGCCATTCCTGAGGGGTTTTGCCCATATCTTAATGGGCTCTTTTGCTTTTTCCATAATTCTTTAATTCATTGTTAATATTTCATTTGTAACTACTCTCTGCTTACTCTTATACTATATAAATGTTTTGTTTAAGCTACAAAAAGTTCCGTTCCGTGACACGGAACGTACATTCCGTAGTTCGGAACGTATATTCCGTGATTTGGAACGTACATTCCGTATCACGGAATATAGATTTATCCGCAAGAGACAGAACAATTTCATAACTAACCGAAAATAATATGACCTGTACGGTTGAAATTACCCAGTACACCCTGAGGAATCAGAACCTATTATAAGCAGCACGCCCTGAAAGGGCAGAAGCTCTTAGCCCGGGGCATCGCCCTGGGTTGTTTCGTGCGCAAACTTGTCGCCCTGTAAGGGCAAAAGCTTTAAAACTCCAGGCAATATATAAAGCTGTTGCCCTTACAGGGCGCATTGCTGATTGCCATTAATACCCAGGGCGATGCCCTGGGCTAAGAGTTTCTGCCCTTTCAGGGCGTGCTGCTTATATGAGCTTCTGCCCTTTACCTTTGCTTTACCCTTCGGCCAGCGATTTTCAATTTCCTTCGGTCGGTGACCGTTGGTCCAGGGCGTGCTGCTTATATGGGCTTCTGTCATTATACATAGGACACAACCCTGGGCTAAGCGTTCCTGCTCCTTCAGCCCGTTCTTGAACCACTTGCGAAAGTTCTGTTACTATATTTCCATAAAAATGGAGTTGTTTTTATCCATTCTGATTAAAGTACCTAAAGATGTACCTAAAGCAAATATCATGCAAACGTTTGCACAAATAGAATGGTGTTTTTAACTCTAAAAAAAGTACAAGTAAGCGCAAAAGGAGTTACATTTGCATACAGAAAGTTAAAATGGTACAAAAAATACCATTCCTACCTTATAATAATGTAGAGACCTAACGACCGACTGGAAGTTGAAAGTGAATAGCTAACAACACTAACTGAAAGCCCAAACTTATCCAGAACGCCACAAAAGGTTATAACTTTATTTTAAGTGCAGGATATAACTAAGCAAGATTATTCATATAAACTTGAGGATCAAACAAAATGATGAGATGAGCTATACCACCTTATAATATTATTTAA
>ERZ1026854.1010-NODE-1010-length-18766-cov-5.461279_pt1 | contig 18766 bp, 21 predicted proteins | sample MGYA00380157_ERZ1026854 | MGnify/ENA primary metagenome ERZ1026854 (study PRJEB33269, sample SAMEA4719793) | human gut metagenome | biome: human-associated habitat; feature: organic feature; material: feces | place: Cameroon | collected 2013-10 ...
TTTGAAATTACTGTTGCATTTACACAATGCAAGATGGATAATATCTCGTTATCGGTAAGACCTTTAAAAAATGGACTGTTTCTTAGAATGGGTAAATATTTTTCCAAAATCGTTCCTCCTGTTGGAAATCAAACATACAAGTTGTATTTATCATACTATAATTCTAACCGAAACAAAAGTTAAATACTATTGGCGGAGGATAAAAATGATAAGAAAGATTATCAGGATTGATAAAGACAAATGCAACGGCTGCGGTGCCTGTGTAGATGCCTGTCACGAAGGTGCCATTGATATCATTAACGGAAAAGCGGAACTGGTAAGAGAACATTTCTGTGACGGACTGGGCGATTGTCTCCCGGAATGTCCCACAGGTGCCATTTCTTTTGAAGAAAGAGAAGCCCCTGAATATGATGAAGAAGCCGTAAAAGAAGCACAGAAAAAAACACTTCAGAACTGGCCGGTACAGATTAAGCTGGCTCCAGTCAGTGCACCATATTTTAACGGTGCCAAGCTTTTAATCGCAGCCGATTGTACTGCTTACGCTTATGCCAGCTTTCATCAGGATTTTATTCGAAATAAGGTAACACTAATTGGTTGTCCAAAGTTAGATCAGGTGGATTATAGTGAAAAACTGACTACAATAATAAAAAGCAACAACATTCAAAGTGTGACAATTGTAAGAATGGAAGTTCCATGCTGTGGTGGTCTGGAAATGGCAGCAAAAAAAGCTCTTCAGAATAGTGGAAAATTCTTACCATGGCAGGTTATAACGATAAGTATTGATGGGAACATTATAGAATAAAGGAGGATACACAATGGATAAAAAAATGTTTTGTTTTCAATGTGAACAGACAGTGGGATGTACCGGCTGCACAGGAAATGCCGGTGTCTGTGGAAAAAAGGCGGATACAGCTAAATTACAGGATGAACTGACAGGTTCGTTGATTGGTCTTGCAAGAGCTGTCGATGGCGCAGAAACTATTTCTCAAAGTACCGGACAGGTCATAATCGAAGGGCTGTTTACTACAGTTACAAATGTAAGTTTTGATGATGCAGCAATCAAAAATATGATACAAAAGGTCAGAGCAGAAAAACAAAGACTGGTTCCTGACTGCGGCAGCTGCCAGTCACCATGCGGTAAAACAGACGAATACGACATGCAGCAGCTGTGGAATGCCGACGAAGATATCCGCTCTTTAAAGTCTCTTATTCTATTCGGAATTCGTGGAATGGCAGCCTATGCCTATCACGCAAGTGTTCTGAATTATGAAGATGCCGAAGTAAATCGTTTCTTCTGCGAGGCATTATTTAAGATTGGGTATGAAGAAAGTGTGGAGTCTCTGCTTCCTACAGTACTGAAAGTAGGAGAAATCAACCTGAAGTGTATGGCACTTCTTGATAAGGCAAATACAGAAACCTATGGAACGCCAGAACCAACCGATGTTACTCTTACGATAGAAAAAGGACCTTTTATTGTCGTGACCGGTCATGATCTGAAAGATCTGCAGCTTTTGCTTGAGCAGACAGAGGGAAAAGGAATCAACATCTATACTCATGGCGAAATGCTCCCTGCCCATGCCTATCCACTTTTAAAGAAATTCTCTCACTTAAAAGGAAATTTCGGAACCGCATGGCAGAATCAGCAGAAAGAGTTTGATCATCTTCCGGCTCCGATTCTTTACACCACCAACTGTCTGATGCCCCCAAAAAGCAGTTACGCTGACAGAGTATTCACAACAGAAGTAGTTGCTTTCCCAGGCGCGGTTCATATTGATGAGAAGAAAGATTTCACGCCGGTTATTGAAAAAGCACTGGAACTGGGTGGTTACAAAGAAGAGCAGACACGCACAGGCATCAACGGCGGTACAAAAGTGACAACCGGTTTTGGTCATGCTGCTATCCTTTCCCATGCTGGAACTGTAGTAGAAGCTGTAAAATCAGGCGCGATCCGCCATTTCTTCCTGGTTGCCGGCTGTGATGGTGCCAAACCGGGACGAAACTATTACACCGAATTTGTGAAACAGACACCTTCTGACAGTATCGTTCTCACCCTGGCATGTGGAAAATTCCGTTTCAATGATCTTGATCTGGGAGAAATCGGTGGTCTGCCACGACTGATGGATATGGGTCAATGTAATGATGCCTATGGTGCAATCCAGGTTGCTGTGGCACTTGCGGATGCATTTGGATGTTCTGTAAATGAGCTTCCGCTTTCCTTCGTTCTCTCCTGGTATGAACAGAAGGCAGTCTGTATCCTGCTGACACTTTTACACCTGGGCATCAAAAACATTCGCCTTGGTCCTTCTCTTCCGGCGTTTCTGTCTCCTAATATTCTGAACTATCTGGTGGAAAATTATGGTATTGCACCTGTCACCACACCGGAAGAAGATATCAAAGCACTGATGAACCATAATAAATAACTTTTTCAAAATCTTTGTGAAATTACCAAAGCCGATACTGGATCCCAAAATCCTGCATCGGCTTTATTGATTATGATATATCGTATTGTTTCATCTGTTGCAAACCTTGATTTTTATAATATGATCTGGAAGAATATGATGAATTACACATGAAAAAGGCCTAGACTGCACATGCTTTTTAACAAAGCCATCATCTGCCGGATACCATTTTCGCTGTTCAGCATATCCGGTTCTACCTTCATATTTAGCAGGGTACCCATGCATAATCCTTACAGTTCTGTATGCAATCACGGAAAAACAGAGACCATGTTCTGTACCAGAACAGACCAGAGGACAGTAAGTCTGGAAGCGATCTGATATTCTGGCGCTGCTGCATCCGTATCTTTTGATATAAGAGACAGGATTTCAGCAAGAATGTCAAGAATCTGATCTGGAAAATTTAAACTGATATATTTGCCATTTTCAGACAGATTCGTTGTGACATGAAGGAGGTTTCGATTAATGAGAATTGCTTCACCCTGATGCAGCATATAGTCAATGCCGTCAACACGAATATCTAAATTTCCACATAATCCGAGAAAAATTTTTCAATGTCTCTTTAAAAACAATACGCTGAATCACAGATATTATCTGGACTTTATCTTATCAAATAACAAAAGTCCAATTACCATTACTATCGGAAAAATCAGGCCGACTAACATGCCAGTCCTTATATTATCTCCTGCCATCTGGGTTACTCGTCCAACGATACCAGGACCGATGCTTCCTCCCAGATCTCCTGCCATGGCAAGAAGTGCAAACATTGCAGTACCGCCTGCCGGAAACTTCTTAGATGAGATACTTAATGTACCCGGCCACATGATTCCAACAGAGAAACCACACAGGATACACCCTGTAAGTCCGATTACAGGATTTGAAAAGAGCGATGCAAGAATATAACATACTACGCATAGTCCACCTGAACCAAGCATAAACTTTGACAGATCTACTTTTTCTCCGTATTTTCCATATAATATTCTGCTGATTCCCATGGAGACTGCAAATAAACATGGTCCCAGAAGATCTCCCATTGTTTTACTTAAGCCAAGCGCTGCTTCCGCATACGCAGAAGCCCATTGTGCCATAGATAATTCAGAAGCACCTGAACATACCATCAAAATAATAGCGATCCAGAATAATGGTGTTTTAAAAAGTGCTGATATGCTCATTCCTTCGTTCTCATCTACAAGATATTCAATAGGACAGGTTGCAAAATTATAGATATTTACTGTCGGAATCAGTGCTAACAGAACTGCCAGCCATTTCCAACTGTCGATTCCAAATACTGCAAAGAAAATTGTTGAAACAAGAATTGTTCCTACCGCGCCCCAGCAATAGAAAGAATGAAGCAAACTCATTGTTGCTTCTTTATTATCAAATGGACATGCCTCAATGATCGGACTGCAAAGCACTTCAATAAGCCCGCTGCCTATTGCATATATAATTACACTTATTATAATTCCCGCAAAAGGATTTGGGAGAATTCCCGGAAGAAAAGCCAGTCCTACAAGACCTATGGCAGAACAGGCTTCTGAAGTTACAATGCATATTCTGTACCCTATTTTATCAACAAACCTGGCACAAAATAAGTCTACTATAAGCTGAGTAAAGAAAAAACAGGTGGAAATAAGTGCAATATTTCCAAGTGTGATATTGTATTCCGCATGAAACTTCAAATATAAAAGTGGTGCGAAGTTAGCAGCGATGGCCTGCGTTACAAATCCAAGATAACAGGCCAGTTTGGTTTTTTTATAATTCTTCATGTAAAGTACTCCTTGAATAATATTTGCTTGTATTATATGATATACAAATACTAATTTCATTGTAATTTTTAGGTATTTTATTGTAATATATCGTATATTTCAATTATTCGAGGTATTTATAAATATGGATTTTCAAAATCAATTCACCAAAACAACAACTGATGCCAACTTAATGGAAACCGTCCAACATGGAAGCACTTCGTATCCTTTTCGCTACTATTATGAAAATATAGCACTGTTTGATTTTAATTGTATCGACTGGCACTGGCACAGTGAGCTGGAATTTATATATATTGAAAGCGGAAATGTAATTTTTGATATTGGTGCAGTTCACTTTGAACTTAATGAGGGTAACGGCATAATGATCAATTCCAAAATCCTCCACCGATTACGCTCCTCAAGCGATGCCATCATTCCCAATTTTCTGTTTCAGCCTTCATTTATTGCACCACAGGACAGTCTCATTTATAAAAAATATATAAGTCCTGTAATTTCATCTTCTCTTGAATATCTCGTTTTTCAATCGGATATTCCCTGGCAGAAAAAAGCTCTTGAAATCATAAAAACAATAATTGCAGTACAGGAAACAGAATTTAACCGTGAGATTATTGTATCTATGTCTGTTCAACAACTCTGGATATTACTTTTGGAAAATCTGACTTTTGATCAATTTGAAAACATGGGCGCTGTAATTTCCAGAACACGGCTTCAGCTGATGATACAATACATTCATGCACATTATTCTGAAAATATAACACTTGAGGATATTGCCAGAACTGTAAATATCAGCAAGAGTACTGCCCTTCATCTTTTTCAGAATAACCTTAAACTGACGCCAGTTAAGTATCTTATCAACTATCGCCTTAAACAGGCGGCTCTTCTTCTGATAAATACAGAAGAAAAAATAGCCACAATCTCTAATAACACCGGATTTAACAACGTAGATCATTTTTGCCGAACTTTCAAGAAAGCATATAAAATGACTCCTACTGACTATCGAAACCAAGAAAGAGCACCAGTTTCCTGATGCTCTTTCTTATTATATATATGGATATCGACCTTATAACTTCAGCTTTTCATAATCAAAAAAGATCCAGCATATTATCCAGATATATCTTTTCTCTGACATGAATCTGATATTCTGGTCTGGTCATATAATACAAAAGGAATTCCAGAATCAGTGCACTTCCCAGTCCGCGTCCTTCAATCTTAAAATTCGAAAATCCCATTGGCAGATAAGTATCTTTGATGTCTGTCACACTAATAAATCCGGGATTTGCCATTGCTTTTGAGAAAAGATATCCCTCTTCGGAATCAGGGGCTGCACAGATATGTTCCTGGCAGTTTTCTCCCAGATTTTTTCGACTGACTGTTTCATAGCAGGCTTTTCTGTCCTTACATCCAAACCAGCAGCATTCATTACACAGGAATTCCACTTTTTCTTTTTGCTGCGTATTCATCTGATTTAACTGATCAAACTTTTTGTTGAGGCGAAAATCCGGCACCACATATCTGAATTCCTCTCTGTCGGTTTCCTGCAAAAAATCACTGAAATTTGTCAGTACTTTTGTAGTTGATGAAACCAGATAAAGACCCGGATAGTTCTTTTGCAGATAATCTAAAAGCAGATCTGAATGAATAATCACACCATTTTGCGGTTTATTGTTTTTTTCCAACAACGCACAGAGTTCATTACATTTTCGGTCCTGCAAATGTTCTTCCCGCAAAAGTGAATTGCTGAATGTCAACCGGGCAGATATTTGATATTCCTGCATCAGATCCAGTACTTTTTCCGCATCTGCATCTCCAAAGGAAGTACGGCCGCCTCCCCAGATACAGTCTGACGGTGCCCCGTATATGGAACCAATCTCACACCAGTCGTAGAAATACTCTCTATGTTCCCGGACCAACGGCAGAAACACTCGGTACAGTTCATAAAATTCAAATAGTCCCGGAAGATGGTAATATGCTTGATTTTTCATGCCAGATCTCCCGACTGCTTTCTGACTTTTCTATAGAAAACCAATGTCAGCACTGTAGCGGCAATCCAGCCAAACGGCCATGCCATCCAGATTCCAGTACTTCCATAATTTTTGCTGAACATCAACGCAAACAGAATTCTGATGATCAGGTCAGGCACAGTTGCAGCTACAAAGTATGTCATTGCACCGGCACCTCTGATGATTCCATCTGTCATCAGTTTTACTACGATCATAAGATACCAGGGTGCAACTATCCGAAGGAACTCCATCCCCGCAGTAATAGCCGCTCCACTCTCTGCATTCAGGAACAGCCCCATCATCTGTCTGCTGAAGCCAACATACAGAACAACAAATGGTACAGCTGCCACCGCTGAGAGTTTCAGTCCAGTCCGAAATCCAAGCGGAATCCTTTCTGCTTTGCCTGCGCCAATATTCTGAGCAGTATAACTTGAAAGACAGGATCCCAGTGTCATAAAAATATTTATAGCAAAAGTATTCAACTTAATAGCGCCTGAATATCCGGCAACAACTGCCGATCCATAGCGATTGACAATATCCTGTACAAAAAGATTTCCGACACTCAGGACGCTCTGCTGTAAAATACTAGGTACTGCGATTGCAAATATCTGAGTGAAATATCCTCTGTCGAAAAATGGCTGCTTTTCTTCTCCTGCAAAAGACCTGAGTCTGGAAAACAGAGTAACCAATGCAAGCACTGCTGAAATCCCCTGTGCGATAAAAGTAGCCCATGCAACACCTGCAACTCCCCAGTGAAACTGAGCAACAAATATCAGGTCCAGGATAATATTGCCGGCGGAGGATCCTAATAGAAAATACAATGGTGTTTTGGAATCTCCCAATGCGGTAAACACACCAGTGCATACATTATAAAGCATCAGAAAGATCATACCGAATACGTATATTTTGAGATACAAAATTCCATCTGCCATAATATTCTGCGGTGTATGTATCCATTCCATCATATTACTGCAGAAAAAATATCCAAAAAGAGTAAGTACCGCCGCGAGTCCGAGCGAAGAGGCAAAAGCTGTCGTTACTGCGCACTTTACTCCTTTTCTGTCACCTGCGCCAAATAATCTGGATACTACCACAGAGGTTCCCAGGTTCATTCCCACTGCAAACGCCATGAAGATGATCGTGATTGGGTACGAAGCTCCTACTGCTGCAAGTGCATCCTCACCAGCGAATTTTCCTGCGATCATACTGTCCGCAATATTGTAGATCTGTTGAAACATCACACTGAACATCATCGGAATCCAGAATTTCCACAATGTCCGGTCAGGATGCTCCTTTGTAAAATCTGTAATCATAATTTGTTATACTCCTGAATGATTCAGGTATTTTCACCTCAATCATCAGACTGTTTTTACTATTTCTCTATTCTTTATTTTACTCTGTAATCTATTTCAATTTAATTTTAAATCTTGCTTTCTTTCCACTTCCATCAAGTGCTGCTGCAGTAATTGTTACTGTCTTTCCTTTTCCTGCCTTCAGTGCCTTTACCTGACCTTTTGATGTTACCGTTGCGTATTTATTGTTACTGCTGGTCCATTTTACAGTCTTGTATGCACCGGATTTTCCACTGACTTTTGCTTTTAATCTCTGGGACTTATTTATTTTCATTGTTTTTTTGCCCGAGATTGTGATCTTTGTTACCGGGTTCTTTGTCGCAGTCAGTTTATATGTAGCCTTTGCATTTCTGTTATTCTTCAATGCAGCAGTGATCACAACACTCTTACCACCGGTTTTCTTTTTAAATGTTACGACACCGCTACTGTTTACAGTAGCTACTTTCTTATTACTAGAAGTCCAGATCAGATTGGATGGATTAACAACTCCTGAAGAAGTTTTTACCTGCAGTTTTGTTTTCTTTCCCGCTGCTACTTTTCTCGTAGTACCTGTAATAGTCAGTTTCGGCTGGCTGGAAGTCACATTGGTTGTAGTACTGTTTTTCTCCCAGATTGCTGTATAAACAAGATTTCCTGACAAACCATATGGTTCTGTTGCCTTAACCCTGTACCCATTCCGGTCTACCCACTTTACAAATGTATAGCCATTTCTCACCGGATTCTTCAGATTAAACGGTGCCGTTACCCCTACCGTATAAGATACAGGATTTGCCGGATCATTTATTCCACCATTCAGATTATAGCTGATCGTGTGCGTAGACCCCGTTCGAAATTCTACCTGTGCTTCACTGAATCCGGTATCTTCGTACCATTCAGACCAGTTCGTATACCATCCAAAAGTTGCACCGGTTCCTTTGATTACTGATACTTTAGCAGTACACAGGTTTCCCAGATAAAATCTATCTTTTCCGCTAAGTTCAGGAAAATCTTTTGTTGTATACCATCTTCCCAGCCTTTCACTGTCCCTGTAATATCTTTCCGTAATATCCTCCGGGAAAACAATTTTATTCACTTTACTTCCATAGAATGCGAATACATAAATACAGGTCAGATCTTAAGGTATGATCAGCGCATCATTATTCTGGCTACTGCTGTCGGCTTTTGCATTTCCCCAGACTCCCTGTGAACCGGTGATTGTGATCGTTCCGTCATCATTATTATAACCATTCCAAATATAGCCAGCATCGTCTTTAATATTAATTGAGGTTGGTCTGCCATAAGCACCTGCTTCCGGCTGAGAATCACTGAAATCTTCTTCTGTTTCAGCATTCTGAGCATCTTCTTGCGTAATCTCCATACCGACCTCTTCATTTGTCTGGGTTTCTTCTTCCTAGAGATCTATATCCGGAAATTCTTCTGTTTCATCTGTTACCTCAGCGAAATCACTCATTCCAGAATTTCCGTCTTCTGAGATTTCTTCTGCCTGAGACTCGTTTTCGATCTCAACCTCATCTTCCGCCCAGACAGAAACCACCGGTGTCATACTTAGCGATGCAGTCACTGTAAGAGCAAGAATTTTTTTCAATAATCCTTTTTTCATAGCCATTTCCTTTCCTTTTTTGACGTTATATATGCTACATTAATTTTATCATTATACATCATTAATCGTCAATATATGTTATACACGGGAGTTTGACAGTTGAATAATTAAAAAAAGGGTAATCAAAGTTTTTGAGGGGCTGGCTCTTGTCTGCCTATGTAGAAATGAAAAATAGGATTAATCAGTTCTTATCGCTGATCAATCCTATTTTATTTTTTTCCTTATTTTTGTATGATTGTTCTTGCTGAAACTTCAAAACAGAAAGGAAGACGATATACCAATTGCTTCATCATTATACAGCTTAAGCAACAAGATGGATAATTCCTTACTGGATGTAAGGGATATTAACCATAAACATATTGTAGTAGAAAGGAGGATACATGAATAGTATCACAAATTTACTCGACCTTGAAGATACAGATATCGAGATCACCGATATTCAAATTCAAGGTCAAACAAAAACACTTACTCTTTCAACTCCACCTGTACCACATTTTTGCCCTTCTTGCGGGTTTCGTATGTATTCACGTGGCATTAAGAAGAGAACCTTTAATCATCCAATTCTTCAAGATAATTACTCACTTGTTCTTATCTTGAAGCAGCGTCGATGGCGATGTACAAATCCTGAATGCCTATATGACACAAGCGAATCATTTAAGTTTGTAAACCGGCAACGACGAACAACAAATGCTACAGATATGCTTATCATAGATGCTTACAGGAATCTCTTAGAAACTTCTGTTTCTATAGCAAAAAAATTTCATGTTTCTGATTCTCATGCACATGATGTCTTCAATCGATATGTTAAATTAGACAGGCTAACTCTCACAGATGCCATTTCGATTGATGAAGTCTTTTTAGACATGGATGAGCACTGTAAATACGCACTTGTCATTCAGGACTTCCACACAGGTGATCCCATCGATTTACTGCGAAGCAGACGTTCTAATGTGACCGAGCCTTACTTCACTTCAATCCCTACTGAGGAACGCTTTGCAGTGAAGTATCTTATCTCTGATATGTATAATCCATACATTTCTTATGTAGAAAAATATTTTCCCAATGCAGTTTCTGTCGTAGATTCATTTCATGTCATTCAATGGATTACTCGTATGATTGATAATTATATTCGTCAGCTATTAAAGAAGTTCCGTCAGCGTGATCGTGAATATCAGGAAAAACTGTCTCTTGAACAGCAAGTGCCGGTATCTCTTCCACCATCTGATGAAGTTTACCTGCTTCTGAAATACCGTTGGCTTATTCTATGTAATCAATCAAATATTCGATATCATACTGATCCACGTATGGATCCGCATTTCCATGCACTCATGAACACATATGATTATGAAGATGCGTTATTTCGCATAGACTATAAACCCTCAAGAACTTTGATTATCCAAAACATTTCAAATTTCTTCAGCTCCTATATAAATCGTAAGTATTGTTTATAGTTTTATTATACAAGTGGATCAAAGGCATTTGAGGTTAATTTTTTATTCAATCAACTGAAAATATTAGTATTTTCTCTCGATCATTCTTCCCTTCAAACAAATCTTCTGTATTGATCTCATCGTAGAACATCAATTGTTCTTCGGTCATGAGACAGCCAAGGTATTCTTCTGACGGATAATAAAACATCAGTAAAATTTCTCTTGGTTTCTCATAATATGACTCATAAATTCCAGCAAGAACTTTGCGCAGGATCTCCACAGAAAAAGGATTAAAAAAATAACATCTGTCCACTTCAGACGGGACTGTATATTTTTCTGCACTGGTCAGTTCAAACGAAACCTTCCTGCCTGATACAGCATGTTCTCGGTTTGCTTCGGCACTCTCAAAAATTCGCTCATCATACTCAACACCAATAGATCTGCATCGCGTCTGATAGGACAGATAAAAACATACTCGTCCCTTTCCTGTACCATAATCCAGAAGCACATTTTTCTTCGTTATCAAGCCATTGTTTGCCAGCCGCTCCAATACACAATACTGCGTCGGCTCATATGGATATCGATACTGATCCGAACGAGAATCGTCCCGTCCGGTGGTTTTGATCTTCAGCAATTTATCCCATTGTGTTTCATTTTGGTTCATAAAATCATTTCCAATCCTTCCATATATCCGGCTGATATCCGAGCGTAGACTGCTTTCCATTTCGGACCACCGGTGTCTTGATCACCTGCGGATTCTCAAGTACCTTTTCCAGTTTATCCTCATTGGCAATATATTTAATCAATGCAAGCATATCTTTGTCCTTGCATTCCCAGTTAATCATATTTTCAAGACCACCGTTTGCCTGTGCAACAGAAGTAAATTCACCCTTACTCATGCCTTTTTCTTTCATATCAATAAATTGAAATTTAATACCACGTTCTTTAAAAAATCGTTCTGCTTTCTTCGTATCATTACATTTCTTTGTACCAAAAATCTGTATGTTCATCGTGTTCTCCTTTTCTATTTCGTTGTAAACATATCCAAAAAATTCGCTGCTCCATGTCCATACCAATTCCTGCTTTTCTCAATTTCTTTATTCCAAAAAACTCAAAATTCGTTCTACATATGCCTGCATCGTCTCGTCATCACTTCCAAATATTTCATGTTTACTTCCAAGCATATACATATATTCACATGAAGTCCTCCCTTTTCGCTGCAGTTTCTTCGCAAATTTTTGTATCGCCCGGACAGAAACAAACGCATCTTTCTCTGCCTGAAATAAAAGTACCGGTGCAGTAAGTTTTTTCCATCCATGATATCTCAGATACCAGCTCATTTTTATTGAAGCAAGAAGCCATCCATAAGAGGCTGCATTTGTCTGGATTTCTCTGGATTGCTTGCGGATCTCGTTATACCTGGTAAATCTTGCTTCTGAAACTGCAGCACTTGTCTCAAGCGTTTCACTTCCATCATACGGTTTCTGCCCGATCACATACCTTGCATTCCTTCCCGCCAGACATTCTACCTGTGCAATTGCAACAGTCACCGGCCATGGCACATTTCCGGTAAGCGGCCGTATCATCGGCGAACTGAGTATGATCTTCTGAAAAAGCTCCGGCTCCCATGCAGCTGCGATCGTACCAATCGCCCCACCCATAGAATGTGCAAACAAAAACAACGGAAGCTCAGAATACTGCTCTTTTACTACATGACACACCTTCAGAAAATCTCGTACAAAACGTTTCCATGTATCAATATGTACCAGTGATGGATCCTCTGTCAGTCGATAACTCAAACCGTGGCCTGTATGTTCCGGTATACACACATGATACCCGGATTTCAAAAAATAATATATCATTTCATCATATTTCGGTGTACCCTCAGTAAATCCATGACTGATAACAATAACACACTTTGGCGTATCCGCCTCATAAAACTTTGCATGAAGCTTTCCTGCTTTTTCTCTTCGCTCAGGTTCTTTCGCCCCTGTAATATAACACTCTCTGCATCGTTCCCGCAAATATGGTTCTACTTCTATTCGCATCGCATCTGCAAATTTATCTTCTTGTATAATTTTCATATATTATGCCTCTACCGCTTCTCATCTCATTTTTTATTACTGTTACATTCTTTCTCCAATAATTCCATTAATCTTTTTCTCATTATAAAATACCAGTATAATTCCGCCAATACAACAAAATACTGCTGCACCAAAAGCTGCTACACGATATCCCGTGCCATCTCCTGCGCCAATCGTCGATACTGCCGTAAAAATCAGCATTGAAAGACTCTGTCCCAGTTTAAATGCAAAAGTTCTCGCAGCATAAAACATTCCTTCCCGATTGCTTCCAGTCTTAATCGAGTCACTCTGCGCAATATCAGCCACTACTGCCTGCGGAAGAATTCCGAAAATTGCCATAGGAAGTGCCGCCACAACTGTAAGGATCAGCCCCTGTACCGTTGCCGGAATTAATGTCATTTTTCCCATAAATCCTGTGTAAAAATAAGACAAACTGAATACAGCAAATGCAAACAGGATCATCTTTTTCTTTCCAAGTTTCGGTGTAAGTTTATTTACCGGCACATAAAATACCAGAGATAATGCAGTCATTCCAACAAAATACAATGTTGTCATTGTCTCCGGAAGCCTCAAAAGACTGGTTACAAAAAACGGCAGCCCTGTCTGAAACATCGTAAGTGCGATCCAGTAAAAAATATCCGATCCTACAAATTTCCGAAACTCACCATTTTGGAATGTGGCAACCAATGAACGAAACGCGGACTCTTTTGCCGGAACCGTATCCACATAATCTTTTTCTCGAATGCAGAATACCGGTACCAACATACAGATAAAAGCTACCGTAGCCATCAATGTAAACGTCACACGAATTGCTCCAACTCTGCCAAATGCCGGAATAAATACACCCCAGATCATCGGTGCCAGATAAGCCACTGCTGTTCCTGCGATAAACGTAAATGAAATCACGGTAGAAATATTCAGTCTCTCCTGCTGCGTGTGTCCAAGCTCCGGAATCAGTGCATTATATGGCGTGCAATATGCGGTAATGGAAAGATAATATGCCAGGATCATTACCAATAGAAAAGCTGCGTTAATCCAACTGTTTTTATTGACCGGTGACCAGAATACCAATACTGTAGAAAGCGCCAGCGGCAAAGATGCCCATTTCAAAAAAGGAATTCTCCGGCCATTCTTTGATGTACATCTGTCAGACCAGGATGCAATCATAGGATCTGTAAATGCATCGAAAATTCTTCCAAACGCTGTAATTCCGCCAATGATCGTAAAAATTCCCAGAACTACCAGTCCCTGTGGAATAAACACCGTCTGTCCCTGACTGATTGCCGTTTTATCCGGTTGATAAAAATAGACGAGCCAGTTTGATATAATTCCGGATAACATCGCCCATCCAAACTGTCCTGCTGCAAACTGCCATATTTTTGCTGTTGTTAATTTCTTCATATTGCGCCTCCTGATACTATTTTATCTTGCTGCACATTGTAATTTTATCCCTTGATTCCCCCCAACAGCAGCTCCGTAACAATATGGAACTGCCGATTTCCTTCAACCGCCTGGTCCGAAGAGAGAATTTCTCCTCCCACCGCCAGTTTCTGCATCACTGCCAAGAGAGTATGTGTCAATGAAAAATACATCTCGTCTATTGAACAGGTAAAAAACAGACTTTCATCTGCCATCCCTTTTTCCAGTGCATCTGTCACATACGGTTTCAGTCGTAAGATACCACTCTCATAATCTGTCAGCCGCTCTTCAGAAATCTGATATTTCTTTACAAAAACATCAAACTCCTGTAGAAATTTCAGAAATGCTTTTTCTTCCTGAAATATTCTTTCCAGAACATTCATGATTTTCTGAAGCTGCACATATCCTGTGCCAGTCTGCTCTAGTTCTGTCAGATATTTCTCTGCGACTTTCTGCCAGTAAAATTCAGCCGTTTCTATCACCAGTTCTATTTTCGTAGAAAAATACCGATATACCGTAGCAACACCTACCCCTGAACACTTCGCCACTTCCTCCATAGATGTATCTTCCACACATTTCTCCCAGAATAATTTCATCGATGCTTGAATGATTTTTTCCCGTCTCTGCTGCGCCCGACGTTCTCTTGTTAAAGTTACTTTTTCTGTTGTATTCATTTCTCTCACCACCTTCTTTATATTAATTTCTGGTGTAATTATTATTTTTCCTTTATGATAGCGATACTATCATTTTTATTTCTGTTGTACAATAGACTTTTACTAATTTTTATACATTTGTGCATTTTGTATATAATATAAAGTAAAAAAGGCACCTGCCGACTAGGACAGATGCTTCTCATACCAATATTCAATTATTTCCAGCCTTTCCACACATCCGGCTGATATCCCAGTGTAGACTGTTTTCCATTTCGAACTACCGGTGTTTTGATCACCTGCGGGTTCTCAAGTATCTTCGCCATTTTATCTTCATCGGCAATGTATTTAATCAATGCAAGTGTATCTTTATCTTTGTCATCCCAGTTAATCATATTTTCCAGACCACCATTGACCTGCGCAACGGATGTAAACTCGCCCTTACTCATGCCTTTTTCTTTCATATCAATAAACTGATACTTAATGCCACGTTCCTTGAAAAAACGTTCCGCTTTCTTCGTATCATTACATTTCTTTGTACCAAAAATCTGTATGTTCATAGTCTCCTCCTGTCTTTTTTTAGATACTAATACGGAATTCTGAAATAATCCAAATATGCCTTATAACGATCCTGCGCAGTAAGACACGTATCCATCAAATATCCCTTTTCACGGTTCCATTCCTTCAAACCACGATAATAAAACATTTTTAAATCATCTTCGATGATAAACGGAACAATATTATGTTTCAGGCATTCCTTAAACATAAGCAATCTTCCAACCCGTCCATTTCCGTCCTGAAACGGATGTATACGCTCAAATTTTACATGGAAGTCTAAAATATCTTCAAAAGTTATTTCATTTTTACGGGCATACTCACCCAATAATACTTTCATCTTTGTAGAAACTTCTTCCGGAGATGCTGTAGCCATACCTCCTACTTCATTTGGAACCCTTTTATAATTTCCCACTGCAAACCAGTCTTTTCTCGAATCACTCGTTCCATTCTTCAAAATCAGATGTATATTTTTGATAAACTTCTCTGTCAAAGTTACCTTTGCATTGTCAATAATCAAGTCTATGCATCTGAAGTGATTTGCTGTTTCAATTATATCATCTACATTGAAAACTTCATTTTCCATACCAATCGTATTTGTCTCAAAAATATACCTGGTTTGATCATGAGTCAGCTTACTTCCTTCCATATGGTTAGAATTATATGTTAACTCAATCTGCGTTTTATGATAAATTCCTCCAGCATACTTTTTCGCTTTCTCTTCCTGTAAAATATCTAATAAAGTACTCGGAGACTTCACTCCCTTATTTGCTCTTTCCGGTTTTTCCGCATTCTCAGGAATGTTCCAAGTCTTTCCTGTAAGAAAAGCATCCGGTACACGTCCCTGTGCACAATAATTCCGCACACTTCGCTCTGAAATATTCCATTTTTTCGCTGTTTCTGCAACTGAAATATACTGCATACGCACACCTCTGATTCATAATTTAGTTGCATATAGTATATCATATTATCGGCAAAAATACTCAAATACATTCAATATATTTCATGTTTTTGCCGTTTCATTATCTATAATCCTTTGATACATCCAGATAATCCCGCTTACCACTGATATAATCTGTATAGGCAACTTCCGGATCTTTTCCGTGAAATACCGTGCATAAACCACACATATCACAATCAGCAATACATCTGAAAGTATTTTTTATATATTCTCTGCGTTCTTCTTCTGTAGAATTTTCTATTTCCGGTGGTCTCATAATTGCACCTACTTCACAAGCCCTGTGTTGCTTCTGTATTCTTCATTAAGCTCACGCAGTTCTTTTTCTCCATTAATGTACGGTTCATAAAAAGCATCTACAGATCCACCGCCCAGATTATCACAGCCATTACAAAAATCACACGCACCACCGCACTGATTCAGACCCTCCTGAACAATACGAATTCTCTCTTCTTTCGTTGTATCCTTAATCAGTATACTTTTTATTTCCATAATCATCATTTCCCTTCACTGTTTCAACTTCATTATAAATAACGTTTAAATGCCTTTTTCATTTTTATACAAGTGTCCATTATGTAATCAAACTGCTCCGGCCATGTCGCTCTGTCATCCAAATCTACCGTTTTTTCAATCAAAATACGGCTTGCTTTTCTTTCCGGCAATTCTTTCCATTCTAATTCCATTTCCATATTCTTCTCTATTTCATCTTTATGAGCAAACAAACTCTTAAACAATTCTTTGTCGTCATTTATATACAGTTCAACATCAACCGCTTTTCTTTTCTGGATCTGCGATACAGCAATATGGCAGGCAGATGAGCCGATGCTGAAATCCATCCAATGATCCGTTGTCGGTTTTCTTTTATTAAAAATCCTTGAAAAATTTGCATCACTAAACGCATAATCATTGAATGCCTGCCAGTATTCCAGTCTTTGTTGCTGGGTTGGATTGGCTGACGCTGTTTTTCTGATTTCCTTTGTCCAGTCATTTGGTCTTTCAACAACTGTAAAAGATGGTGCTATCTGTGAATCTCCAATCTGAAACAATTTTATTTCACACAAAAAGAATCCAATTTTATCATCTGTATGATTATTCAGCCACTCTACTGCTGCTTTATGTTCCTCACGAGCATGTTTCACCACCCAGATAACCACATCTGCAAATAATCTGTACACGCCATCTACCAGCCCCATGTACCCATCTGTAACGAAATATCCTTTCATGAAATTCACCCCAACCTTTCTGAAATCTTTTACTGTTGCTTCATTTGATATACCTATTATCTCAGAATGGCAATGCAAAAATCTGTACTTCCAAAACTTTTTTATTATTTTTTATATATCTTCTCTTCGATACTTCAAAATATATTCCCATTTCGGAATTTATTTTAGGATTTCAGTACTTATATTCCCATTTTGGAATTTATTCCAGAACATAGTTTCCGTTGCAAATCATAACACTTTCGTATATGAATTGTTTACCGTATACGAGAATTAACATTTATCGTGTACAAATTTATAACAAAAGAAAAGAGCCGTTTTCTCGACTCTCTAACCTTAAGACACTTTAGTACATTTTTGTCTCATACTATTTTATTTATCATTTTCTAAAAGTGCTTTCCAATTCTCTTTAAATCCCATTGTTGTTATATCAACATTCTCATATTTATCGAACAATATCTCTATCTTATCTACAAACATATTCCAATGATTATCATTTTTCAAAATATGTTTAAGACATAACAACACTCCAAAAATACGATTATTTCCAATACCAGCTTCTGAATATTCCTTGTACAACATTGGTGTTTTTGATAATTTTGCATTATACAAGCGACCATAATGTGCACATATATTTCGAACATAAGAAATGCTCTCTAACCAACTCTCTAAGTACGTATATCCTATCCCAAACGATTTCGCTATTGCTTTTTTATCTGGGTTTTTCATATTTTTGTAAAACTTAGATAATGTACCAAAACTGAAAACTTCCACCAGCGCATATATTGGCAACATCCCATCTGCATAGTTCATCCGAAAATTCTTAACAAACGGAGCCTTAGAATTTCTTCTTATTTCTTCATGAACATCCTTCAAGAACTCTTGATGATATTTTACATTCACAAAATTATCTGCTTCTAAATAACCTAAAACACCATATTTTTCAGCGAAATAATTCGAAATTCTACATCGCACATTTATTTCTATTTTTTCGATTTCAGGGAATATAATTTGACGAAAATTTGCATTAAAAAGATATAAATCTACCAGTTGTTGAAACGTAATGTTTTCTCTATATCTTCCTTCATTTGTCTTAAGATTTAAACTATAGGCTTTAATCAATCTAAAGTATGAAATGTCATTTAATATTCTTTTCGCATACTCCTCATCTTCGACAATCAACCCAATATTTTTTAAATTCTCTATCTGTTCATCAATTGTCATAGGAGGCTGATGTTGTTTGTATACGGTAAATAGTTAGTACCGTGCTTTTGGC
>ERZ1026854.1015-NODE-1015-length-18749-cov-6.896223_pt1 | contig 18749 bp, 38 predicted proteins | sample MGYA00380157_ERZ1026854 | MGnify/ENA primary metagenome ERZ1026854 (study PRJEB33269, sample SAMEA4719793) | human gut metagenome | biome: human-associated habitat; feature: organic feature; material: feces | place: Cameroon | collected 2013-10 ...
GAAAAAAGAAAAGGATTGATAAATAAATGAAAAATGCAATTGAAATTCGTGAGATGGCAGAAAAAGCGAAAATCGTTTATGATACCCAGCAAAAGATTCTGGCTAGAGGCTGGATGGAAAATCAGGTAGCAGAATCGATTGAAAAAGCAGCACTTGACCGTAAAGAAGCTGCTTATATTCCGATTCCTGCGGAAATTAGAGACTATTATGACTTCATAGTAAATTATTTGAGACAATTCGGGTATAGAGTCAAAAGAAGCGCAAATGATTTAGTAGTCTTTTGGACAGAGTAAAAAAAATAAAAAAATCATTTCAAATTTTGAAATGATTTTTTTATACAATTTTACCTATTGACAAATCCAGAAGAATGTGGTAAAATTGGCGCGCCGCCCACGACCCAACGGCGCGGAGTTTTGTCAAGATGTAATACTCCACAATTTTTTCGAGCAAATTTTGTGCAATTTGACTATTGACAATCATCTCGAAATGGTGTATAATACAGTCAGAAAGTAAAGGAAAGGAGCAATACAAAATGTATTACAACGTAATTGCTGTTTATAATATCTGCGGAAAAGAATGTGAGTGCTTAGCTACTCACGACAATGGACAGGCTATTTTCCTTGACAGAGCCAGCGCAGAAAAAAGGCTTGAAGAAATCCAAAAGCAAGGTTACAAGGCGCACATTGAAGAACAGAAGAAAGGAACGGCTTGGTGGGATGATGAAAATTGGATTAACTAAAAATCCTTTACAGGATACAATGATTGAAAAGGTATTCTCTTTGAATGTTATGGATGTTCAATTCAATTTGTTCGTCTTTGAATCCGGGGAAAAGTCCCCTAGCAGAAGTTATGGCAAAAACTTCTTGCGCTTGACCGCAACCTATTTCAACGACTTTGGAAATAGAGTTGATAAATCTTGCGGAATTATGTCTGGGACTTTCGATTTTACGCCGGAAAGATTGGAAAATAACTTGCGGGAAATGATAACATTTTTCTTTGAAAATAATCAAGATTTAGCAAAAAAATATCTTGACAAAAACCGCAACCTGTGATATAATTATTCCAGAAGTTAAGGAAAGAGGTAATCAAAATGTTTACAAATGTTATGTTCTATGTTGGCTGGGCGGTTCTTGCCCTGCTCCCTCTGATGGTTGCGGTCGTTGCTCCGCAGAGTGTAAAAGGAAAAATCATTGCTTGCCTGTGTGTGCTGGCTGTCACTTGTGGGGTCATGATTCTGATTTACAAGGACGCCGAAAACGCTAATGACCGTTGGAACAATGGCGTTTGTGAATGCGGCGGCACTTATGAATTATCTGCGGCTTCTCAGTATTGCAATTCTAAATCTTTTTATTACACTTGCGATACTTGCCAGCATACAGAAGAATTTTCACATTTGATGAGATAAAGGCTTGACAAATGCTTTAACTGGTGATATAATAACTACAGAAATTAAGAAAGGAATTGATAAAAAATGTTAAATCTGGACGCAAAGGAATTCGAGTATGTATGGCCTTGTAATGAGGCAGAGTGGAGAGTGGTGAAGTTCTTGCATGGAGCTGGAACTCCGTGGGGATTCAGAGCAAGAGTCGCAATGTTGAAAGAGCTTGTTGCCCACAGCGATGAACCGTTCTATTGTCGGGATTTGTTTTCCGGTTATACCGGTTCTATGGGTTCTCTGATGAATCAGCTTCATCTCCATGGGCTGATTGAAGAAACAGGTGAAGTTTCGTATTCGCCTATTCAAGTTCACAACTATTCCACGGACGAAGATATAACCATTCAGGCAAAGGTCAAGCAGTGGTATGTGGTAGACCCTGCGGGCATTGCAAAGGCTCTGAAAGATTATCGGGAAGCAATTAAAATTTAATCAATTTGGGGGTTGACAAAACCCCCAAAGTATGATACAATGTAATCACAAAAGGAAAGGAAATGATTACAATGACTTTTGAAAATGTATGCGCAATGCTGGACGCTCTGGAAAATGATTGCTGGTATGAACTCCGGGATGGAAACCTGCTTAATGTAACTTTCAACGATTTTGAAGGTTTCGATGAAAATTGGTCGGAAATCATGCGGGACTATGACGACCCGAAAGGCGTTGAAAATTTCCTGGACCAGCTGGCGCAGAATGCCGCTTTCATTGATGGTTCTTTGTATCATACTTATTACTTTGATAACTTTTCTGTAAAGATTGGTTATACTTCCTTTGATATTTAAGAAAAAGGGGTTGACAAACCCCTTTTTCTATGATATAATTAAGGCACAAACAAAGGGAGATGAAAGCAATGGAAATCAGAAAAGCAACTGCCGCAGACGTGAAGACCTTGACCCGCAAATTACAGAACAAAGGTATTGAATATAACACTGTAGCAATGATGAAAAAAGATGTCAAAGAAAATTGTCTGTGGGTGCTGATTGATAACAATACAATCATTGCTTCTTGCGCTGTAGTGCCTACTGATTTCTATTGGCTGGGTGTAAAAAGACTTGTAACCTATAATAAAAAGAATTGCGGCAAAGGCTATGCAAGAAAATTACTTGAAGCAATTACCGCAGATTCTAAACAAGCTTATTGCATTACTCCATGGGATGATAATGAGCCAATGAAACATTTGGTCGAAAAAATTGGATTTTCTTTCAAATACAAATTCAATGAAAATTGGTGTTGCTACTTAAAAAATGCTTGACAAATGAATCAAACTATGATATAATACAGATACTCCAAAAGGAGAAAGAAAGGAATTGATAAAAATGGAAAACACTGAAAAGACTACTTCTGAAAAGCTGGGTGAGTTCATCGGGCTTGTCGCGTCCTGGTTCATCTCTGCGGCACTCATTCTCTGGGGCTGGAATGTCATTGCCTGGCATTTCAATCTGCCGGAGCTGACCTATTGGGAAGTCTTTGCAATCCGAATGGGCTTTTCTTCCATCATGGCGATTGTCCGCCCTAATAAAAGAAATTGAAAAAATAAAAAAGAGGGCTTGACAAAAGCCCTCTTTCGTGTTATAATAAAGATACAAAAAGGAAAGAGAAAAGGAATGATAGCCATGATTAAGATTGAAAAAGGTATGCTGACAGAGGAACAGAAAAGAGCTTTTCAGCGTGGCGATAAATATTATGTAAGTCCTCTCAAGCAGTATGTTCGCACCTATCACGCAGTCGAATTCATGACTACTGCTCCCGGCTATGTAAAAAGCAGCTATGAGGAAATCCATGCCGCCAATAGAGACAGAATTAAAAGCCGTTCTTGGAATTAAAAAAAGACTTGACAAAATCCAAAAGGCATGATATAATACAATTACAAAACAAAGGAGATTATCAAAATGAGAACTGAATGCGAATACAGAGTTGAATACAATGGAACGAATCCATGGGGACAGAGCTACTATAATGAAAGAGGGTTTGCTACAGAAGCAGAAGCAGACGCTTTCATTGAAAAGTTGAAAAATGATGATTCTATTTATCAGATGTTCAAAATTGTAACCACTGGATATTTTAAGTGAGGTGAATTTTCACCTCACTTTTTTTATTTATTTTTCCTATTGACAAATCTTCCAAGAGATGATAGAATTGGCGGCGCGCTTGCGGACCTGGCGCGCCATTATTTCACATTATACCACCGGTTAGCATTTTTGTCAATAGACAATTTGCACAAAGATAAGGCTTATTTTTTCCCGATTTTATACTTGACTTCTGGACAGTGGTATGTTATAATAAGGTCAGTTAAAGGGACAGAGAACGCCGAAGCCCACAAAATAAAAAATAAAAAAGTGCTTGACAAATCAAGTTCTATGTGCTATAATAGACACATAAAGAAAAGAACAAGTGAGGTAATTAAAATGAGCATGGTAGAAAAGAACAAGAATCTGTTTGTAATCACTCTGGACAATGGTAAGCAGACCTATTTCAATTTTGCGGACGGTCATACCTACGGTGTGAGTGGCAAGCCCATTGTGCGGTTCAACGCTGAAGCAAAGAAGATTCTGAAAGAGGAAGAAGATAATGATTTCCTTGCTCTATACTTCACCCAGAAAAGTTACTCTTGGAGTAACTTTGGAAACGTTCGGAATTGGTCTATTGGGATGGTAGAAACCATTTACAGCCTGTATAACAATCGTTATTCTTCTCGAATTTGCGGGCGAATTGCGGATTTCTGCTATAGCACCAACTACGAGCTGAATAAGTCCGGCGTAAAGCTCTTAACCGAGGCTTTGAAGTCTTTTGAGAACGAAGATGGTCAGATTTATTCCTTGTGGATTTCTGACTTGAAACTCCGCATTTTGACCCTTTCCCATCCCGAAATTCCCAGTGATATTATTGATTTAATCGCTGTTGTGCCTACTACAATTCAGGAAATCATTTTCGAGGATGTTAAAAAAATTATGTTCCGTTTTGAGCATGAAAATTGGAACTATCTAGACATTGGTGGACATGATAGCGTTGCACGTTATCTGGTTAAATACATTCAGCTTTGCGAACTTCTCCACCATGAGCGCACTTACAAAAATTTGTATCTGTCTGTCTGCATGATGGAAAAAGAAAAGGAACTGATGGCTGATACTCTGTGCGCAGATTATCAGAAAAACGCAAGCCTGTTCTTTGAAGATGAAAACTTTACAATTCTTATTCCCACTACTGCAAAAGAGTTCAAGAATGAGGCTGATTATCAGCGGAATTGCGTTTTCAATCTGTATTATCCGAAGGTCAGAGAGTGCAAAACTCATGTGGTTTTTGTCCGCAAAAAGTCCAACATTGACACGCCTTTCATCACTTGCGAGGTCAACAATCAGGGCAAGATTATTCAATTCCTTGGGCGCTTCAATCAGAGTGTTGCCGACAATGAACAGGCTATGTTTTTCCGGTATAACTACGAAAAGCATTTGAGCCAGCACTTTTAATAAAAAGAGGAGCTTCAAGCTCCTCTTTTTTGTATAATTTGCACTATTGACTTTTTGGCTTTTGGATGGTATAATACAAATACAAAGAAACGAAAGAGGTAATAAAAATGAAATTCATCGTTGTTAATAATGGTCTGTATAGTCTGGAAAACGTTCAATCTGTTGTGCCAAATGCGGTTTTTGGCTCAGTGGATAAGCGTAAAGGAAACCCCTACATGACTTATTCACAGTCTTTAATCATCAGTTATTTTGGGGGCGGAGAATCTACAATCACTTTCAAGGGCTATCTTGCAAAGGAGGCTTTGACAAACGATTTAACCAGAGTTTTCAATGAAATTTGCGAAAAGCTGAAATAAAAGCGAGTTTTCCCGCTTTTATTTTTTTGGCCGGCCCTTTGCGCGCGTGCGGGCCGGAATTTTAATTATATCATAATCCCCGCAATTTGTCAATAGGCAAAGTAGACAATAAATCAAGCGCCAGGAATCCCAAAATTAGGCAAAATGGAAAAAATTTGTAAAATAAAAGTTTATCTATTGACAAAATATAAAAAATATGATATAATATTTATACAAGATAAGGAAAGGGCAAATCCAAAAGCCCAAGAAAAAAATCAAAAAAAACTCTTGACAAATTGCGAAACCTGTGATATAATACAGGCACAAAGAGTGAAGGAGCGGATAACAAATGAGTAATGAAGATTTGATTCGGTATCTGGAAGCCAAGGGAATTGATGGTTCGGAAGACCCTGATTCTCTGGACTATGACATTTCCGATGATGTAGAGGACTGGGATGGAGATGTCTACGTTCGGTGCGGTGCTAGTAAGTGCTGTATCATCTTCAGAGATGAAAAGTTTGTTATCAAGTGGACTTGTGACCGCCGGGGAGAGGACGCTGACAAAGATGAAGCGTTAGATGAAGTTCGTATCTACGAACACGCAAAAGCGCAGGGTCTGGAAATGTTCTTCCCCAAAACGGAGGTTTTCGCAGAAATCAATGGTGTAACCTATGTTCGGCAGGAAATGGTTGATAATTCCTGTAGTGACCTGCCCTATTCTCTCGAAAAGAAGTATGCGGAACAGTCCCGCACGGCATCCGACAAAATCAAGAACAAAGTCCAGCAGGCTTTTGATGAAGTTCGGCATGGTCGCTATTCCAGAGTTTTGAATCATACATGGGTTTCTATGGCTTTGGTTCTCTACGGAAAAAATGTTGTCAAAAAGTTCTGTGAGTTCGCACAGAAAGAGGGTATCAATGACCTGCACGATAGCAACATTGGTTATAAGAATAATCGCCCGATTCTGTTGGATTTCAGCGGATTTGAAAGAGATTAAAAAAAAGTTCTTGACAAATCCGAAAAAGTATGATACAATAAAGGCACAAAAGGAAAGGAGATAACAAATGGCAAGACCACCGCCCACTTAGCTTCTATAGCTAAAATATAAAAAATAAAAAAGGTGATAAAACATGAATAAAAATCGACCGCCGCCCCTTTCGGGGGTATAGGTTAAAATGATTAAGCTCCAAAAGAGATTCTTATGGGTTTTCATTCGCCTCTTTTTTTCCCGGCTATTCTTTTTCATCGCTTTTTCTTTCCGTGCTTAGTGAAAGTAACAGACCAAAGCGATACAGGCTAGAGTTTTCGCCCATTTTGTGACACCTGCGCAGAAGTCGAACAAAAGGGTATAGGAGCGGCGCGCAGCTCCTATCTAAAATTCCAAAAGGAGAGAATGAGAATGATTCCTACATGGAGAAATCTTAAGACTGGAAAAGTTCATAATAGTCTACGTGCGGCCATGGATGAAGCAAAGGCTTTGTATGGCTGGCCTAGCTCCGCCGTTCTGTTGAATGAAATTTATGTATGTGAAATGAAAAATAATACTTGACAAAAAGCAAGCTGTATGATATAATACAAATACAATCAAGGAAAGGAATTGATAAAAAATGAAATGTGCGTTGGAACTGCTGGCGATTTCCGCCGAGAAGAAGAAAGAGAATGAGGTTCTGGAAGCGGCGAAGAAAGCCATTGAGCTTGCTCGACAGAGAGAGGAAGCAAAGGCGGATACTATTAAGTATTGCCAAATCTTGGAAAACATTCTGGAAAAAGAAGCGGCTAATGGAGAAGATCTCATTGCCAGTCTTCATGTTTACCCAGATTTCTGGAATCCTGATTTAGCTTATGTCCTAGTTGAAAAACGTGGACTGTATGCAGACGGGAGAAGAAGTTTTGACCATGGTGTAAAAATTGATTTAGATTATCTGGAGCAATGGTTTAATAAATATTGCTTCAAGGTAGAAACTAAAAGTTTTGATTATTGGTGGTATGGTTTTGGAAAATGCCACGGAAGAACTATTGAAATCAGTCCTGACCCTGACTGTCTCTAAAAAATAAAAAAAAAAAAGACTTGACAAACCAATAAATCCATGATATAATAACTACAGAAATTAAGAAAGGAATTGATAAACATGATTAACAATTTTGAGAAGGCTTGCACCACCGCTTATTTCGCCAATGCTTACGAGCAGAGAGCTGAAAAGGTTCTGAACGCTCTGCGGGAGATGGATTCCCCCGTTCGTGCCAATGACATTGCAAAGGCTCTGGGGATTACTCCCCAGGCGACTACAAAGGCTCTGCATTGGCTGATGAAGCTGGGTCTGGTAGACCGGGAGGAAAAGGAAACTGGCGAGACTGTCCCCATTAAGACCTGGGTTTTCGGTCCTGATGAAAAGGATGTGGTCGTCATTGATGGGGTTCGCTATGTGCGAGAGGGCGCACAGCCCCGGAACGCCTGGCATGAAACCACAGAGGAAAAGCCTGTCACAGTGGTTCTTTTCCGACTGACTGAAAAGTAAAAAAAAATAGGGGCTTGACAAGCCCCTATTTCTATGATATAATAAGGGCACAAAGCAAGGGAGGAAAGCCAAAATGAAAAAACAATTTTATTTACTTCGTAGAAAGATTTGCCGCTGGATTATGAGCTTTGACACCTGCCCCATGAGTTATAAGAAAAATTTTCGTGCTGAATTTCTACGGGCTTTAACCTACCTTGCAACAGCCTTTGGAGCGTTGGTTTTTTTCGCTTGGCTGTTTCTTACCTTTTAAGTTCAGAAAATACCCCCATTTGGGGGTATTTTTCAACTCTAAAAAATGAGTTCTGATTTACCCCTATTTTAGGGTATTTTCTAAACTTTTTGGCGGCGCGCCCACGAACCAGGCGCCCCGGATTTTATATTATACCACCGCCACCACAATTTGTCAAGAGAAAAGTTGCACAAAAATTAAAAAAATTTTTTTCCTAAAATTGGCTTGACAAATAAAATATTATGTTGTATAATACATAATGTAAGTAAGAGATGGAGGTAATCCAAAATGTATAATTATCCGTTCTTTGTTGAATATATTGAAAATGGCGTTCTTTGTTCTGATACCTGGAGCGCCGAGACCCTGAACCATGAACTGGCAACTGGCGAAGTAAAAATTGTTAGTGTTGAGCTTTCTTGGAACGTTCAAAAGGCGTTAGGAATTGCAGAAGATTGAAAAAAAAGGGGTTGACAAACTCCGTAAAGTATGCTATAATTAAGATACAAAAAAAGGAAAGGAACTGATAAAAATGACTACTATCAACTTTGACATGGACGGAACAATCGCTGACCTCTACGGCGTGGAGAATTGGCTGGATGACCTGATTGCAAGCAACACTCGCCCCTATGAGGTTGCAAAGCCCCTGCTGAACCTGTCCGCACTGGCAAGACGACTGAACGCCCTTCAGAGACAGGGCTACCGCATTGCTATTATCTCCTGGCTCTCCAAGAGCGGAACAGCTGAATACAACGAAGCCGTTACCAAGGCAAAGATTGATTGGCTCACCACTCACCTGGCAAGCGTTCGATTCGATGAAATCCACATTGTGGAATACGGAACTCCCAAGCAGAATTTTCTCCATGACGCAACGGACATTCTCTTTGACGATGAAGAAAGAAACCGCCTTGCATGGACTGGCAACGCCTACGATGTGGGAAACATTCTCGAAGTTCTGCGGGGGCTGTGAAAAAGATAGGGGGATGAAAATTCCCCCTTGACAAAACCAAAAGTCTGTGATATAATAGGCACATAAAGGAAAGGGGATTAAAACCTATGAAAATCTATCTTGCAAGTCCGCTATTCACGGAAGCTGAAAAGGAACAGGTGCGGAAATCCGCTGACGCTCTGCGTAAGAACGGGCATGAAGTCTATGTGCCTATGGAACACCAGATTGAAAGCGCATGGGAAATGCCGAACTGGGAATGGGCTGGAAAAGTCTTTGAAGAAGATGTGCAGGCAATTCAAAATTGTGATGAACTGTGGTGCATTTACTATGGTTTATACAGTGATAGCGGAACGGCGTGGGAATGCGGTTACGCCTATGGAATCGGAAAGCCTGTGTATCTGCTGGATAGAGCGAACGAAGAAGTTTCGCTTATGATGGTAAATGGCGCAATTAACGCCGATAACTTTTTCAATAAGAATCAGACCTAAAAGGGAGGACAAACCCATGAAAAAAAAAGAAAAGCTTGACAAAAGAATTTTGAAGAAAGAGGGCGAAGAACTCCAGCAGTGGCTTGCTTTCAAGAAGCGGGGAAGCAAGGTTGAAAGCGGGAAGAAATATAACCGGCAAAAATTCAAAAAAGGGCTTGACAATTAAAGCCCAATGTGATATAATCTAAGCATAAGGTTGAGGGAAGCGAAGGCAAGCCCCAACCAAAAAATGAAAGGAAATGATACCGATGAACAAGAACATTTATTGCACGCTGGACACTGAAACGGTCGGAGGCGCAAGCAACCCCACGGGAATGTATAATCTGGGTTGCGTGATTCATGACAAGGACGGAAACATTCTAGCAACCACTTCCATGCTTGTAATGGAGCATTACGAGGAAATCCGCAATGACGATTATGCAAAGAAGAATTTCCCCGTGTATGCGGAACGATTAAACAACGGAATGATTACCGCAGTCGCAAGTGAAGCCGAAGCAATTTCCATTGTGCGGAATCTGTGCCATTTCTACGGCGTAAAGTATGTAATGGCTTACAATTCCGGTTTCGATTTTTGTAAGACTATTTGCCGTGACCTGCTGAACGATTTTGAGTTCATCGACATTTATTTGATGGCATTGCAGACCATCACCCATCAAAAGGGTTATGCGAAGTTCTGCCGGGAGCATGGTATGAAGTCCAGCTCTGGAAAGTGTGTCGCCACTACTGCCGAAAGTGTGTTCGCATACATTACCGGGAACGCAGAGTATGAGGAAGAACATACCGCACTTTCGGACGCAATGATTGAAATGAAGATTTTCATCAAGTGCTACTCTATGCACAAGCGATTCACCAAGAATGCACATCAATTTGATTGCAAGGGGAGAGGGTATAACAAGTGTTTCCCCCGCTGGGAAGAAAAGTAAAAAAAAGGGGGTTGACAAACAGCCCCTTTTATGATAAAATATCAATACAAAGAAGAAAGAAAGGAATTGATACTATGAAACGTTAGCAAATAAAGAAGCTAAAAAGTAGGGGGATTTTCCCCCTTATTTTTTTTTTGTACAAAATTACTACTTGACATTTTGGGCTGGCCGCGTGCGGGTGACGCGGCCATTATTTCCATTATACCATAGCCCCAGCATTTTGTCAAGAGAAAAATCGCATAAACTTGCATAAAGATTTTTTCCCGAATTTGTGTAATTCGCCAATTGATTTTTTGTAAAAAATTTGGTATAATATTTATACAAGATAAGGGAGGGGCAACCGAAAAGAGATTAAAAAAATCTTGAAAAAAGGCTTGACAAATCCCCTAACTTGTGGTATACTTAATAATGTCAAGAGGGGATACACCCCGGGCGCAGATACGGAAACCAAAAGCGCTAAAGGAAGAACAGAAACGATACGCCCAGAAGGCTAATCCAAAAAATTTTTTAGAAAAGTTCTAAAAAACCTCTTGACAAACTTCCCAATGTGTGCTATAATAAGGGCACAAGGTTGAGAGAGGAAAACAAAAAAACTTCTCCAATCTCAAAAAAAGGTATTGACAAATCGAAAGGTTTGTGATACAATATATTTACAAAGACAAGGACAGTCTTAAAAACCAGAAAGGAATTGATACTATGGAAAAGATGACTTATGCTAAGGCTCTGGAAATCGTGCTGAACGGCGGTGAGATGACCGCAGAAGTGACCGAAAAGCTGACCGCTTTGAAGGCTTCTGTCGAGAAGAAGAATACCACCGAGCGGAAGCCTACCGCAACCCAGCTGGAAAACGAGAAGTTGAAGCTGGCGATTCTGGAAACCATGGAATCCGGCAAGGGTTACACTATCGCAGACCTGATGAAGTGCGTTCCCGCTCTGGACGGTCTGGCGAACCAGAGGGTTTCTGCTATCGTTCGGCAGATGAAGGACGCGGGGACTGTGACCCGTGAGGAAATCAAGCGAAAGGCTTACTTCACTAAGGTGGAGGGCTAAGCCCCAGAGGGGGGAGAAATCCCCCCTCCTAAATCCAAAAGAAAGGTGACAACATGGCATTAAATGAAAATTTGATTGCTAAGCACATGGCAACCTTAGGCATTTCAAGAGATGAAGCAATTCAGCTAATTGAAGATGATTTAGCAGTTGACCGCATGACCTCTATCAAGGATGTGGAAAGCGACTTGACCGAGGAACAGCGCAAGAACGCTAAAAAGGCAAGGCAAGCCGATAGAAAGCCGACTGTTTTCAAGTTCGACACAACCAAGAGAAAGCGCCCAGAGAATGCGGGCAAGCGTTTTCTCATTGACACAATCAAGACCGCATTGGAGGGAATCGAAGTTGAGAACCTAGAAGTTACGAATGCGGAAAGAGAAATGACTTTTTCCGTAGATGGCACAAAATACAAAATTGTTCTTTCTGCGCCCAGAACGTAAAAATGGGGCTTGACAGCCCCATTTTTCTGTGGTATAATAGAAACACAATGAGGGAAGCGATGGCAAGCCCCATTGAATTAAGAAAGGAATTATTCAAAAATGAAAAAGGTTGTTCGCATTAATGCAAAGGTGAAGAAGGCCGAGCCTGTAGAGGTAAAGTATCGCAAGTTCAGAGATGGCCGGCCTGCGGTTCGTATGGAATTTATGCCCGGATGGGGCGAGAACATTTCCGGGGAGGAAGCAGTTTACTTTTTCCGTTTTTACGGAAAAGATGAATTTCTATTCAATAAGATTGGCACTTCTGCCAAGGATGTTGTGGGGAGACTGCGAGAGGAAATTGCCGACTATTCCAAGAACTTTGATGTTCGGCGGGTTGAGGTTCTGCGGATTCGGTCTTGCAATGGAATTCCTGCGGAGGGCGCAGAATCTGCTCTGCGAGCCGCTTTCATCAAGAAGTATCCCACAGTATTCCGCAAGAATGACCGCTTTTTCGGCGCAGAAATTTCTCCCCTTGCCTGGGATGAAATTGTGAATAACTTTTTTGGCGCAGATTAAAAAATAGGGCTTGACAAATCAAGCCCTTTATGGTAAAATATCAATACAACAAAGGAAAGGAAATGATAAAATGAAGATTGACATGAACTTGACCCCTGACACTTTCGCTTACAAGGATATTCCTTGCGGAGCGGTTTTCACCGCCGAGAGGACGGACAAAGAAAAGGGCATTGGGGTTTACCTCAAGGTAGATGAAAACAATGGCTACTTCCCCAAAAGCACCTACCAGTTCCACAATCCGGCAGTGAACCTGGAGACCGGGCAGATGCGGAATTTCTTTGAGGCTACCCCTGTAACCTGGATTCGGAGTGCCAAGCTGGCCAAGTAAGCTAGGGGGCATTTTTGCCCCCGCTTTTTGGGCGGCCCGCATTCAGGCGCGCGGGCCATTATTTACATTATACTACACCCCGCACAATTTGTCAAGCAAAAAGTTCCACAAATTTGAAAAAATTAATTTTCCCATTTTTATGGAATTTGCCAATAGACAAAATCAATTTAGCATGGTATAATTTAGTTACAAAGTTAAAGGAGAGTAAAACAATGGAAATCATTAGAGCTGTTATCTTGTTGGCTATTACAATGTATTGTTTGTATTCTTTGGAATAAAAATAATGCTTGACAAAAATCCAAAAGTATGGTATACTAATACCAACAAAAGGAAAGGATTTGATAAAAAATGACTGAGGAAACTTTTTACGTTTGTGATGAATGCGGAGAAAAGTTTGAAGATGAATGTGAGTGCTTAGTGCATGAAATTCTCCATGGATATGAGAAAGTCAAAGAGGATTTAGCTTTCCTGGATATTGACTTCAAGCGTTTTAACCCTATTGAGGGCGATTCCTTTAATAAGGTCTTTACGGTGGTTGTGCAGTCTCCGGCGGCTTGTCAATTCCTTGGCACTCTTGGAGACGCTTTTGGGTTTGATAATCCTTTTAACTATTTCAATTACCCAAAAGACGATGAATTTCCTGCGGTCTTTACCTGGTGGGACGACCGCTGGAATGATGTTGAAGAACTGAAAATGTTCTTTGACCAGACTTGGGATAAAGCTATTGCGGGCTTTTGCAAGAAATAAGGGGAATTAAAAAATTCCCCTTGACAAAAATAAAAAAGTGTGATATAATGCAGTTACAAAAGAGAAAGGAATTGATTAAAAATGGCAACTCTTTATCAAATGCGTTACGATAGTAATGATTATCGTTTTCTGGTAGGTCATAACATGGTTGTGACTAACCCGAACGAATGGGAGAAGAAAGTCTTTGAGTATGTGACTACTCATTACCAAAAATTTCTGACCGAGTATGAGATGGACGAGGGCGAACCCTACGACAAGGAAGCCTTTGAAAGATGGGTAAAGTGGTGCCTTCGTGAAACTGTCTATAGAGATTTAATTAAAGTAGACGATTACAGTTGGAAGTGGTGAAAAAATGAAACTCTTATTACTTTTTATCGTTCTTTCAATTTTGAATGTGGTATTTTCCACAATCAAAAGTATTATCACAATTAAGGGCAAGCCTTGGAGCGCAAGTCTTGTATCTGCTCTTTATTATGGTTATTACAACATTGTTTTAATCTATACTGTAGCAGATTTTCCCCTGTGGCAAAAGGTGCTTGTTACTTTTGCTTGTAACCTTGTGGGTGTGTATGCGGTTAAGTGGGCGGAGGAGAAAGCCCGCAAAGATAAACTATGGAAAATTGAAGCGACAATAAAAGACCCAGAGGACGCAGGTTATTGCAGTTACCTTTTGGAAATTAACGACATTCCTTTTAACTATGTGGATATTAGAAAGTATACACTTTTTAATTGCTATTGCGCAACGTCCGCAGAAAGTAAAAAGGTAAAAACAATTTTTGAAATGTGCCATGCAAAATATTTTGCTTCAGAGGGAAAAGAACTCTAAAAAAGTTCTTGACAAATCCAAAAGTCTGTGATATAATAGGCACATAAAGGAAAGGAGAAATAAATATGACAGACTTTGAACTCTTAAAGACTTTTGCGGAACGGTTTCATCTCAATGTAGACATGACTGAGATAAACAACTTCTGCGCAACGTATGACCTGGATATTCCTGATAATGGCACAGATATTGTTGGCGTTTTGAGATTCAGTTTCAAGAACGAAGACAACAATATTGTGGGAGATGAACTCCCCTATTTTGTGGATTATCGAGCAGAAGACGAACAGGCTTTGCGGGATTCTCTTTTCCAGCTGGATAACCACAAAAAGTTTGAAATCATCCATGAAATGCTGGATGATATGGAGGATGAAATGTAAATGGAAACATTCTATATTGATTTCGCAGGCTATTGCGAAATTGAAGCTGAAAATGTAGCGCAAGCGCAAACCGAATTTTGGAGGCTAATTCAAGAGGAGCTTCCGCTCCCTAAAAATATCTACGAAATTCAAGGAATCCAGAAAAAAGAGCTTGACAGAAAGACAAATCTGTGATATAATACAAATACAATAAAGGAAAGGAATTGATAACTATGCTAATTACATTTTTCGTTGACTGGGAGAATCAGGTGGTTCTGAATCCTCTCCAATTCAGAGAGAAGCTTGCTGCGGCGGCAGATGAGCTTTTCGATGATGATGATTACCTGGCTGAGTGGCTGGACAGAAACTACTCAACGGTCGAACTTTTCTTCATGGATAAAGATGAAAAGGCAGAAGTCCGAGAGCGTTTCAGAGCCTATTGCGAGGAAAATGCCGAGAGCGCTCTGTCTGATGATGGAGAGGACTACGAGCAGGTAAGTTTGGCTATTTAATCAAAATGGGGAGAATTTTCTCCCCATTTTTTGTTTACTTTTACCACTTGACAAATTCTCCAAAAGGTGGTATAATTGGGCGCCCCGAGCACAGGCGGTGCGAGGGGAATTTCCATTATACCACACCGCTCAACATTTTGTCAAGAGGCAAATTGAATAAAAATCAAAAAATAAAAAATCCCGAAATTGTGTATTCTGCCTATTGCATTCTGCGGGCAGGTATGATATAATACCCTTGTCAATGAGGGAACGGAATCCCATCCGGCGGACAAAGGGAGTTTACGAACGCAAAGCCCGCTTCCAAAAAAAATGAAATTCCCTCTTGACAAACCCCACTGAATGTGCTATAATAAAGGCACAAAGAGAGAGAGCAGAAGCCAAGATGAGGCAAGCCCCATGAGAGGCGTGTAAGACTCACCCCGCAAACTCTCTACCGCATGGTCGCTCTGTTATGCGGTATATAAATGTGAACCAATCCCGTGGCTGTGTTAGGGACTAGGCAGAGTGAAAGCCGTTTTTCCTGGTGGTGTGTAGGACGTAAACCCACCTTAATTTATCTACAAAGTCGGATAGGTAGCCAGGAAAAAAAGAAAAAAGTGCTTGACAAATCAATTAAAGTATGATATAATAAGGGCACAAAAAGAGAGAGGAACGCCTCTCCAAGAGGTCAGAAAAAAAAGAAAAAAACCTCTTGACAAACTCCACAAAGTGTGGTATAATAAGTAAGCAATGAGGGAAAACCTCTTGCAAATAAATTATCGTCAGGTTCAAGACGTTAAAACCGAAAGGAATTGATACTATGGAAAAGATGACTTATGCGAAGGCTCTGGACGTTGTTCTGACTGGTGCGGAGATTACCGCCGAGGTTCGGGAGAAGCTGGAAGCTCTCAAGGCTTCCGTGGAGAAGAAGAACACCACGGAGCGCAAGCCCACCGCAACCCAGATTGAGAACGAAAAGCTCAAGGTTGCAATCCTTGAGGGCATGGAGGATGGCAAGGGGTATACCATTGCCGATTTGATGAAGGCAATTCCCGCCCTTGAGGGTCTGGCAAATCAGCGTGTCAGCGCCATTGTGCGCCAGATGAAGGACGCTGGTAGCGTAACTCGTGAGGAGATTAAGCGCAAGGCTTACTTCACCAAGGTTACGGAGTAACCCAATAGGAAGCCCCCAATGGGGGCTTCCTAAAAAAAGTTCTTGACAAATTCGGGAATCTGTGGTAGAATAAGACCATAGAAAAGGAGTTGATACAATGACCAAAGCCGAGCGTGAAAAGCTCATTACCAAGCAAATGGCGGTTCTCAAGGTCAGCCGAGAAGAAGCCGAAGAAATTGTAGCCGAGGATGAACGCATCGACAAGCTAACCATGAAAGAGCTGAAAGACGAGTTCGGGGAGGAACATTGGAAAGTCCTAACCGAAATGACTAAGAATGGGGAGCGAAAAGTTCCCAAAAAGCCGGAAAAAGCGGACGAAAAGCCGCAAAAGGGTGCAAAAAACTTCAATTTCCAGCCAAGAGAGAAGAAAAAGGACGATGAAAAAGAGGATTTTATCGCAAAACTGGCTGAATTTCTTCCGAATTTAGCTGAAAACGTGCAAATTCTCAATGCAAATCGTGAAATTTCTTTCGTAATTGGGGAAAATGAATACTCTTTGACCCTTACGAAGCACAGAAAGCCAAAAAGTTAGTCAAAATGACAAAAAATTGGGGCCGCAATAGCGGCTCCATTATTTTTGTGCAAAATTACCTATTGACAAAATTCCAAAAGTGTGGTATAATGGGGGCCGGCCGCGAATGGTTGAGCGGTCCGGATTTTTGTCAAGAGGGCAGATTACACAATTTTTGCAACGATTATTTGTGGAAAATAACTAATTGACATTTTCCCAAAATTATGGTATAATTCTTTCAGAAAGTGAGGAATGAATGAAATGACTACTGCACAGGCTTACCAGATTGTTCTTCGGGATATTGTAGACAGAGATTGCGGTCTTTTGTTGGGGCGTTTTGACGCTCGGCATGGGGAGAAGTCTTTCATGTTTGGGATTGAAACTGTAATGGAGCATTTGGCGCACATGGCCGGCCCAGACACGGAAGAAAAATTTATGGCGCTCTTTGAAAAAAATTTCACAGAAAGCCTTGACAAAGCCTGTGAAGTATGATATAATCTAAGTGTAAGTTAAGGAAAGGGTTGATACAAAATGAAAAAGGCAGAACATTTCAAGAGAGAGATTGAGCTGATTCAGGACGAGGAACTGCGCATTGTGGTTCGGGATTACCTGAATGAGCGTGTGGGGGATTGGTTTTGGGAAGTAGGTGCTTCATCTACTGGCAAATTCCATCCCAAGTTTTCGCAGGGCGTTGGCGGTCTGGTTCGCCACACTAAGGCGGTGGTTATGTTCGTGGAGGAGCTTCTGAAAATGTCCTCTTACGCTTACATGGAGGACGCATACAAAGATTATGTAATTGCGGCGGCTATCGTCCATGACACGGCAAAGTATGGTCTTTCAGAGAAGGACACCACCTGTTACAAGAATCATGCTCCGCTTGCGGCAAAGCTCTTTGAATCCTGGTGCCTGGAATGTGATTACCGCCCATCGGAAATCCTGATTCGGGCTATCCGTTCTCACATGGGGCAATGGTCTACAGACCGCAACGACAAGCCTTTTACTCCGGTAGATAGATGTCTACACATGGCGGACTACATGGCAAGTCGGTCTTTCATTGACATTCCCGGTCTTATGGAGGAATGGGAAAATGTTGAAAAAGGGGTTGACAATTCCGGCGAAGTGTGATATAATTAAGACAATCCAAGAGGAGGTCGATAAAAATGGAACGCTATGTCGGAACGCTTGAGGATTTTGTGCGGGCGGGTCTGTTGGAGGAATCCACAGCCCGCAACGCCGCGGAATGTTTGGGCTACAAATTCGATTTACGCACAACCTGGGAAAAGATTCTGGACTTTTTTCACTTGAGAAAGAGAGGTCGCTATGAGAGATTTTGATTGGATGGAAAACCTGTGGGCGGTGGTAAAGGAAGATGGAACTTTTGCGGGAGTGCCCTGCACCAGTTATGCGGAAGCCCTTGACCTTTCCGCACAGCATCCCGGTTCAAAGGTCTTTTTCTTGAGGCTTGAGCCAGAGGACGAGGAGGAAGAAAATTTCGATGATTATTTTCCCCCTGACCTGGGCTTTGACCCCTACGAGGGCGCATACACATTCGACTGTTAAAAGGGAGAGGGCTTCAGCCCTCTTCTTTTTTTTGTGTAAATTGCCTATTGACAAATACGGGCTTTTGTGGTATAATAGAGGTGGGGATTAAACGGGCCGGCCACAGGCCTAAAGGCCCGAATTTCCGTTCTCTGACCCCATATGCAAAATTTTTGGGTGAAAGCTGGGGGCCGCATATGCGACCGGTTTTTCCCGAAACTCAACCGCCCGGCTAGGGGTGCGGGGAGCGAGGCTCGGTAATGCGAAGACCGATTCGAATTTTTACAACCCATATGGCCCTACTTTCCATTGAAAGCTGTCTCCCCAAAATTTTATTATGCTCTAACTCTTCCGTAGCTAGCTGTAGAGAGCAAAATTCTTTTCTTGTGACAACTTCTTCGC
>ERZ1026854.1016-NODE-1016-length-18734-cov-19.757963_pt1 | contig 18734 bp, 11 predicted proteins | sample MGYA00380157_ERZ1026854 | MGnify/ENA primary metagenome ERZ1026854 (study PRJEB33269, sample SAMEA4719793) | human gut metagenome | biome: human-associated habitat; feature: organic feature; material: feces | place: Cameroon | collected 2013-10 ...
GGATGGCAACTGGAGCCGTGCCCGTGCGGATTAGAACCGCTACTCACTTTTCGTCAGAAAATTCCCACCGGGAGACCCTACATCGAGGAAGGATGTTCCGTTCGCCGTGAACGTTCGTGGTTTCTTCACTAACTCTCAATTTACCTGTCTTGTCCAATTATTCATGCTGCAAAGTTCTGACAACTTGCAAAAACATGAAATAATTAACAATATTTACTTGTAATAGCAACATATATTTAGTAAAATACACGTAAGGGGTTAAAAATCCAATCCAACGGCTGGACAAAATACCCAAAATGCAGAATAAATGGAGGATGGGATATGAATATTTACACAACAGACAAGATCCGTAACGTAGTATTACTGGGCCATGGCGGCAGTGGCAAGACTAGTCTTGCAGAAGCCTTTGGTTATCTGTCCGGTATCACCTCCCGTATGGGCAAGGTAGATGACGGCAATACCCTCAGCGATTACAGTAAAGAAGAACAGAAACGTCATTTCTCTATCAGTACCTCCGTGATCCCCATTGAGTGGGAAGGATACAAGATCAATATTATTGATACCCCGGGTTATTTTGATTTCGTGGGAGAAGTGGAAGAGGCAGTCAGTGCCGCAGGAGCAGCCATCATAGTAGTTAACGGCAAGTCCGGCATCGAAGTCGGCACCCAGAAGGCATGGGAACTTTGCGAGAAATACAAGCTGCCCCGTTTCATCTATGTCTCCAACATGGACGTGGATAACGCTTCCTTCCGTCAGGTAGTGGAAGATATGACTAATCTGTACGGCAAGAAGATGGCACCGTTTCATCTGCCGATCCGTGAAAACGAGAAATTCGTAGGATACATCAATGTTATCACCGAGAGCGGTAACCGCTGGGAAGGCAAGGAAGTTGTTCCCTGTGAGGTACCGGATTACAGCCGGGCGAATCTGCAGATCTGTCGTGACACCTTAATGGAAGCCGTAGCCGAGACCAGTGAAGAATTCATGGAGCGGTATTTCGGCGGAGAGACCTTCTCTGAGGCAGAGATCCGTGCAGCCCTCCGTACCAATGTCTGTGACGGCAGCATCGTTCCCATGACCATGGGTTCTAATATTCTGTGCCAGGGTATGTACACACTGTTAGATGATATTATCAAATACATGCCCAGCCCTGAGAACAGAGAAGTAGCGGGCATCAATCTGAAGACCAACGAGATCTACCATGCGGATTATGACTTCGCCAAGGCTAAATCCGCTTACATCTGGAAGACCATCGTGGATCCGTTCATTGGAAAATACTCCCTGATCAAGGTAAACTCAGGAGTACTGAAAACAGACGACCTGCTGTACAACGTAGACCGTGACATTGAGGAAAAGATCGGCAAAATCTATGTACTGCAGGGCAATAAGCCCCTTGAGGTCAGTGAATTGCATGCCGGAGACATCGGAGCACTGGCGAAGCTGACTGCAGCAAGAACCGGCAACAGTCTCTCTACCAAGGCCACGACCATCAAATATGGCAAGTTCGATATTTCCACCCCTTATACCTACATGCGGTATAAGCCGAAGAACAAGGCGGATGTGGATAAGATATCCCAGGCATTGCAGAAGATGACTCATGAAGATCTGACCATCCGTGTAGTGAACGATGCGGAGAACCGTCAGACCTTACTTTACGGCATGGGTGACCAGCACCTGGATATCGTGGTCAGCCGTCTGTTAAACGAATATAAAGTAGAGATCGAGCTGTCCAGACCGAAGATCGCATACAAAGAGACTATCAAGAAACAATCCGATGTGGAATATAAGTACAAGAAACAGTCCGGCGGACACGGTCAGTACGGTCATGTAAAAATGCGTTTCTCACCTTCCGGCGATCTGACCAAACCCTATGAGTTTGCAACAGAAGTCGTAGGCGGAGCGGTGCCGAAGAACTTTTTCCCTGCAGTAGAAAAAGGTATTCAGGAATCCGTGGGCAGAGGACCTCTGGCGGCCTACCCGGTAGTTGGTGTCAAGGCAGTATTGTATGATGGCTCTTACCATCCGGTAGACTCTTCGGAGATGGCATTTAAGACCGCAGCAATTCAGGCGTTCAAGAAGGGCGTTATGGAAGCGGGTCCGGTTCTGTTAGAGCCCATCATGTCCCTGAAAGTTACAGTACCCGATGCTTACACCGGTGACATCATGGGTGATCTGAACAAGAGAAGAGGCCGCGTACTGGGCATGACTCCCATGAGTGGAGGCAGACAGATCATCGAAGCGGATATCCCTATGAGTGGATTGTTCGGCTACTGCACGGATCTGCGTTCCATGACCGGAGGCAGAGGCGATTATTCCTATGAATTTGCCCGTTATGAGCAGACGCCTTCCGATGTACAGGAGAAGGAAGTGGCAGCCAGAGCAGCGAAAGTAGCAGAGAATAACGCAGAAGATTAATGTACAAAATACATAGGATCCATAAAAAGAGACCGGCGGATGTGTCCGGTCTCTTTTTCGGTATCCCATCGTAACATTGTAAAATCAACGATACCGCTGCATCAGATTGATCAGTAATGTGATCCATGCAAACATGATTCATCACCTCTCGTATATAGCATATGCCCCGGCAGACGAAAATATGCAAAAAACCATGCGGATAGAGCCGCAGTCCTTGACAGTATCGGGAAAACACGATAAAATAATCGGTAGTTTTTTAACGACTTGAGAATGTAAATTTAAATAGAAAGCTTCTCATAGTTTAGGAGGAAATAATTATGGCAGTACCTTACAATCACAGAGAGGTAGAGAAAAAATGGCAGACTGTCTGGGATGATGAAAAAGCATTCAAGACTTCCGACGATTTCTCCAAGCCCAAATATTACGCACTGGTAGAGTTCCCTTATCCTTCAGGACAGGGATTACATGTAGGTCATCCGAGACCTTATACCGCACTGGATATCGTAGCACGTAAGCGCAGAATGCAGGGTTATAATGTGCTGTATCCCATGGGATGGGATGCATTCGGTCTCCCTACCGAGAATTACGCGATCAAGAATCATATCCATCCCAAGATCGTAACCAAGAACAACGTGGCAAGATTCAAGAATCAGCTGCATTCCTTAGGTTATTCTTTCGACTGGGACAGAGAAATCAACACCACAGATCCCGAGTATTATCACTGGACCCAGTGGATCTTCTTAAAGCTGTTCAAGGCAGGACTGGCTTACAAGACAGAGATGCCCATCAACTGGTGTACCTCCTGCAAAGTAGGTCTGGCAAATGAGGAAGTAGTCAACGGTGTCTGCGAGCGTTGCGGCTCTGAAGTTATCCGTAAGGTCAAGAGCCAGTGGATGCTGAAGATCACTGAATATGCAGACAAGCTGATCCAGGGACTGGACACCGTAGATTATATCGAGCGTGTCAAGGTTTCCCAGAAGAACTGGATCGGAAAGTCCCAGGGTGCGGAAGTAGACTTTACCCTCACCGGAAAAGATGAGAAGCTGCGCATTTACACCACCAGACCGGATACTCTGTTCGGTGTTACTTACATGGTAGTATCTCCGGAGCATCCTGTACTGGATAAATACAAGGACGAGATCAAGAACTGGGATGATATCGTTGCATATCGTGAGATGGCTTCGAAAAAGTCCGATTTCGAACGTACCGAGCTGGCAAAGGATAAGACCGGTGTCTGCATTCAGGGCCTGACCGCTACCAACCCCGTGAATGGCAAGGAAATCCCTGTTTGGGTATCCGATTATGTACTGATGACTTACGGTACCGGCGCTATCATGGCAGTTCCTGCCCACGATGAGAGAGACTGGGAGTTCGCTAAAAAGTTTGGCATGCCCATTATCGAAGTCGTAGCCGGAAGCCCTGTCAGCGTAGAAGAAGCTGTATATACCGATGTTGCTGACGGTACTTTGGTCAATTCCGATTTCCTGAACGGTCTGTCTGTGGCAGAAGCTAAAGAGAAGATCATGAACTATCTGGAAGAGAAGGGCATCGGTAACCGCAAGACCAATTATAAATTAAGAGACTGGGTATTCTCCAGACAGCGTTACTGGGGTGAGCCGATTCCTATCGTACATTGTGATAAGTGCGGATATGTTCCCATTGATGAGAGCGAACTGCCTCTGCAGTTACCCGATGTAGAGAGCTACATGCCTACCGATACCGGAGAATCTCCTCTGGCTGCCATGACTGACTGGGTAAATACCACCTGTCCCTGCTGTGGCGGTCCGGCAAAGAGAGAGACCGATACCATGCCTCAGTGGGCAGGTTCTTCCTGGTATTACCTGCGTTATACCGATCCTCACAATGACAAGGCACTGGCAAGTCCTGAAGCATTAAAGTACTGGCTGCCGGTTGACTGGTACAACGGCGGTATGGAACATACCACACTGCATCTTTTGTACTCCCGTTTCTGGCATAAGTTCCTGTATGATCAGGGCGTAGTACCTACTCCCGAACCTTACCAGAAGAGAACCAGCCACGGTATGATCCTGGGATCCAATGGTGAGAAGATGTCCAAGTCCCGTGGCAACGTGGTAAATCCGGACGATATCGTACAGGATTACGGCGCAGATACTCTGCGTACCTACGAGATGTTCATCGGTGCCTTTGATCTGAGCGCTTCCTGGAGTGAGGAAGGCGTAAAGGGCTGCCGCAGATTCCTTGAGAGAGTATGGAAGTTACAGGATATCCTGACAGACGAGGAAGGCTACAGCGCAGATCTGGAGACTAAGATGCACCAGACCATCAAAAAGGTCAGCAGCGATTTCGAGAACCTGAAGTACAACACCGCCATCGCAGCTATGATGTCCCTGATCAACGAGTTCTATAAGAAGAACACCATTACCAGAGGCGAATACAAGACACTGCTTACTCTACTTAACCCCGTGGCTCCTCATATCACCGAGGAATTGTGGCAGACTGCCGGATTCGAGGGCAGACTGTATCAGGCAGCATGGCCTGAATTTGAGGAAGAGAAGACTGTAGAGAGCGTTGTTGAGATCGGTGTTCAGGTCAATGGCAAGATGCGTGTGACCATCAATGTTTCCAAGGATGAGACCAAGGAAAATGTCATCACCATGGCAAAAGAAGCTCTGGGAGACAAGCTGACCGGCAACATCGTAAAAGAAATCTATGTTCCCGGCAGAATCGTCAACATCGTAGCAAAATAGTTCAGCCATGGGCAAATAAGTGAAATAAAATCATGCTTGCATGATTTTATGATCGAATATGTCCATGAGGTAAATGCCGTCTTATGAACAAAGGTAGTCACGTAGTGATGGAAAGCGTGATAACGCGACTTTGCTAATGGCGTTGGCTGAACGTTGAATAAAATAACTCCTGACAGACATTAAGCCTGCCGGGAGTTATTTTTTTGTGTATACGATGAGCCAAGTACAGATTTGTGCTTGCACAAGAATCTGTATTTGGCGAATGTACATCATCGAGCTTTTAAGCGAGATGGTGTACAAAGTATACAAATCGAGTAGGGGTCAGCCTACTCGATTGCTTTACTTTTTTTCAGAATATTTTCAATCTGACGAAGCTCCGATTCCGTACTGTATTTTTTGATAGCGGTGATGGCAGTCTGCATTTCCTGCGGGGTAAAAGTCAGGTGCTCCTGTTTCGCTTTACGCATGGCGGGCATGAGAAGTGCCATCATTTCTTTTTGATTTTTACCGTGCCCCTGGGCAAAAAGTTTCGAGAGAAAATCCAGTTTTTCTCTGGGGATGTCCTTCACGAGATCATCCTGCATCCAGAGGGGCGTCTTGGAATAGTCCATTTTTCTGACCTCCTGTGTCTGATTTTGCAGTGGAAAAAAGACCGGACAACATAGACGGATCCATGCCGGAGAGATCGGAGAAGCCCTCCGGGAACAATTCCTGCATGGTCTGCACCATTTCCATCATTTCCTGGAAATTATGAATATTGTCCATCATTTGTGTGATTTGTCGAAGAGCTGATTTCTGAGTCTCGTCGCACAAGGGCATGAGATCATTACACAGTTCAGTGGCAGTTTCTTCGTTTGCAGAAGAGGGAGCAATGCACAGAGAAGTCTCCGGATGCCTGCGAAAAAGTGTAAGCGTGTATTGCAACTCCGACATTTTTATGTAAACAGCAAGTCCTTTCAGCAGCCGGGGATCCATATAATAAGCCAGTATTTTCAGAATCTGAATGCGGTTGGAAGTGAATAATGTGTCAAAGGCCGCCGCCTTGTCGATTCTCTTATCATCCATGTACCGATACCTTCCTGCAAAAGAGTTACTAGTATTTTATGAGAGCGGCAGCATGCTTATGCCGATCAATCCTTCGGGGTACAGAAAAGTCCGTACCCCGGAGTGATCGTGCCTTCAAAGCTCCGGGAGATCCCGGAAAGCAGTATCAGAGATTAGCAACAGCAACCGTTGTTGTTACCGCAGCCACCGCCGCAGAAGCAGGACAGAAGCAGGATCCAGATCAGCCATTCACAGCAGTCATTGCCGCCGCAGCCATTGTTGTTGCCCAGAAGTCCGCAGCCGTTGTTGTTACCGCAGCCACCGCCGCAGAACAGCAACAGGATGATCCAGATGCAGCTGTTGCCGAAGATACCGTTACCACAGTTGTTATTGCCGCAGGAATTATTGCAGCCGCAATTTGTAGCAGTTAAGTCACTCATTTTTAGTGCCTCCACATTTTATTTATGCTCTATTGTATGCGGGGAAGCCTGTCAATGTTTCCGGAAAAGACTTGCAATAATTTCCGGATATAGTAAAATATAGTTATCTATGTAGACATGCATAGATTGTGAAAATACAGATTTTAAATTAAGGATAGATAGATGGCACAGAAGATATATGTGGTAGAGGGGCGAAAGTTCCGCACGGAGGCGGATTATCAGAATGCCCTGAAGGATCAGCAGGTGATCGAGAATCTTCGGGTACAGACGAAGAAGATGAGCCTGGCAGATCAGAAGAAACTGCTGGAAGTGATCCGTAGCGGCAGGTGTAGATTCCATAGTATTCTGGGACAGGATTACATGGAAGAGTTGTCGGAGGACATTCAAAGACAGGAAGGAAAAGTACCGGAAACATCTCCGGCGAAAGGACATTCTCTTCAGAAAGAAAATACAAAAACAATCGGGAAGGCCCAAACTCCCAAAAATAAAAAAGAAGCATCAAAGAAAAAAGAAACTGTAAAAAAAGAAAGTCCTGATAAAAAAGTTCCCAAAAAGAGGCCGACAACAAAAAAGAAGACTTCTGTGAAGAAGAAAGCAGAACCGCAGTTTGACGAGGCAGAGATTGACAAAATCGTTCAGGAAGAATTGAAAAAACAGGAGAAACGAAGGAAACTTCTTGTGGTCTGTTGCAGTGTGATCGCAGTGGCATGCCTTGGCTATTTCGGAATTTATAACTGGTATAACATCCGTACTGCCGATAATTACAAGCAATTAAGTGAATTGAAGGATAAAGAGCCGGCAACCGGTCAGAATCAGGATCCTGTGATCCATTACACCGCGGATGAAACGCAGAGTACGCCCCCTCCGGTACTGGATGAATATAAAAATTTATTAAATAAGAACAAAAGACTAATCGGATGGGTAAAAATTGACGATACTAATATAGATTACCCTGTAATGCAGACAACGGATAATGAATATTATCTGGATCATAATCTGAATCAGGAGTATGATAAGAACGGATCCATTTTTATGGACAAGGACTGTGATGTGCTCAAGCCCAGCACGAACTTCATTTTATATGGACACCATATGAAGAGTGGGCAGATGTTCGGAAGTTTATCTTTATACAGTGACCAGAGCTATTGTGAGAAACATCCCTACATACAGTTTGACACCATCTATGAAAAAGGCCTGTATGAGATTATGTATGTATTCAGATCCCGGGTCTATAGTGAAGATGAAATCGTATTTAAATATTATCAGTTTATAGACGCCCAGAGCGAGCAGGAATTTGACTCCTATATGAATGATATGGCAGAGATGTCATTATATGACACAGGAGTCACAGCTTCGTTCGGTGACCAGCTTTTAACACTGTCCACCTGTGATTACCAGGAGAAAAACGGTAGATTTGTAGTGGTTGCCAAAAAGGTGACGACAAAGGAGTAAAGGATGACTAAGGGTAAAAAGAAGACTAACAGAAGATTAAAAAGGACAGTAAGGAAGACCCTGGGAACATTGTTCCTGATTTCAGCAATCGTAGTAGCGGCAATCCCCACGGAAGGACTGCGTGCGGAGGAAGATGCTGTGGCACAGGCGGCAGGACATACACATGCCGCTACACATACTTCCGGCAGTGCAAAATACAAGGTATCCATCCGGAAAGATGCGCCGGAGAAGGCAGCGGATCTGAAGGCTGGAAGCAATGTCCCGACTATGGATTCACTGATTCCTGTAGTTCCTTCGGGAACAACGATCTATACCACCAGTACGAACGATGACGGAAGCAACTATCAGTTCGCCTATATGTCTGTAAACGGAGTATGGTCAGCTATTCTGCTGGGATACAATAAAGACAATACCCTGCCGGACAACACGCTGACAATTCCCAACAAGGTAAATGCGTACATACAGCCTACCGGTAACCTTGGTACCGGTAATGGTTATGTGGCAGCCAACTTAAATGGAGAGCCTCTTTATTACGAAGCAACCACGGAATATACCCGTATGGTAGATGATACCTCCAAGCCGAGGTATGAAGAGGATGGAAGAACACCGCTGTTGGATGCTTCCGGTAAACAGGTGTATGAACAGAAAGAAGAAACTTACAAGGTGGGTGAGATAAAGCCTTGTTATGCTACTGATAGTGCATGGAAGAGCCTGGATGTTTTAAAACAGTTTTATTATTATTCAAAAGGGGCTAACGGCTCCAGCGTAAATAATGCGGAAGATGGCAGTGGAAATCCTGCAGTATATGCAGACTATGCAATTGCAAATGACAGTGCACACCAGTGGATCAAAGATGCGGAAGTAAAATATATCGGCAACCAGTACCTGGATTCTGCATTTGATACCAATACAAACACCTATAAATGGAGTATCCCGACAGACGGAGGCTATATTACAGCAGCAACGGCTTCCAAGGGTATTTTTGCACAGGCCGGTAATATCGGAACGCTGATCATCGGAGAGGACCTGGTAGGTATCGGTAACTATGCCTTTTATGAATGTACCGGTCTGAATGATGTGGAGTTTGGTAATGGTATTACCGTGATCGGTAACTACGCTTTTGCCGGATGCGGCAGTATGCGTGATGTATCCATTCCCGAAAAATGTAATTTGGGACAGATCGGAGATCATGCCTTTTACAGCTGCGTCAATCTGACCAGTTTTACGGTTCCTATCAATGTAAAGTTTATCGGAGATTATGCTTTTGCAGAATGCCGTTTCTTAAGTGATTTTGAAATGTGTAATTCCGGTGACGGAACCAGTGCAAGCAATTTGCAGGAACTGGGCTGGAATGTATTTGAAAACTGTGAGACTCTTTCTTCTCTGACCTTCCCGGAGGGTTACAGTGAGGCTCTGGATATTTCCACCTTCAAGGGATGTAAGAATCTGAGACACATTACTGTCCGCAGCAAACAGATGACGTTTACGGAAAAGGAAGACGGAGATGTCTACTGCTTTGACTGCTTCAAGGATATGCTGTCCGGAGATCCGGTATACGGAACTTTCTATTTTGAAGGAAGAGACGATTCCACACTGCATACCTTTACCAGAGAGAACTGTTTTGCTTTCAGTTATATTGATTATGATTCCGATACAAAACAATATAAGAGTCTGAATAAGTATGAACTTACGGTTCAGGATCCTGATGTAGCGGGAGAAACGGGAAGATCCACTTATGTGGTAAATTCCAATAATGAACTGATATCCAGTACGGTGGGAACCGGTGTGAAGACACTGGATATTCCGGATCCTATCGGACCTTATCATATTTATAATATCGGCGCTAATATTTTTGCCAATAACTGTAATCTGGAATTGGTATCCCTGCCCGCCAGTGTTGTATCTGTCGGAGACAATGCATTTAAGGGCTGCCATAATCTGGCAACGGTGATTTTCAATAACAGTTCCGTGGCAATAGGAACAGATGCTTTTAAGACACAGGATTATACGGGTGCAGCACACAGAGGTACCTGCGCAGGCGTAGCGACCGACAGTACGGACAGTTCACCGACGGTGAAGCTGACCTTCGTAGGAGATATCTCATCCTCTTCCACACCGTTTCTGTATGCCATGAGTGAAGCTGGCAGATATAATAATACCAGCCAGGCCAAGACTTATGTCAGATATTGCAGCGGATGGCCTACGAACCTGGTGGTACAGTACAATGAGGAAAAGGGTGTCAGCGAACTGATCAATTTCCCTGCATTCAGTGAACTGTCGAATTATGCCACAGACAAAGCCAGCTATCCATATCTGACAACGGAACAGAGAAACGCAGCACAGGATGCATTGTCCAAATATCTTGCCGGTGATACTCTGACGGAGGATCAGAAGCAATTTATTGATTCTGCGTTGAATGTCGTAATACCGGAAGGAATTCAGGCAATTCAGGACGGACTGTTTGTAGCAAAAGAAAAAGCAGATGAAGACGCACAGGTAACGAAGGACAAGACAGTCAGCATTTACGGACTGGATACGATTGAGGCAAATGACTTCAAGAGTGCCGACGGAACCACGACAGCCCAGCATCTGAAGGAACTGTATATCTATGGCAACACTGCTTCTATTGCAGCAGAAGCTTTCGATGGCTGTACAGCATTACAGAAGGTGTACATCAGCGGTAATATGCAGTCCATCGGTGACTATGCATTTGAGAACTGTCCTGTACTGGATGATGTGACATTGTCCGGAACTATCAGCAGTCTGGGACGGATTCCGTTTACCGGCTGTGAACAGCTGAAAAATGTTACGTTCCTGGGAACGGATTATTATACCTGCGACAATTCCATTATCTATGGAATGAGCGGAGGGGCGAAGGCAAAAATCATTGAGTGCCTGGAAGGCAGAGACAGCATGTACGTAAAGTCTTCCGAGACAGCAGGAGTTACTTCCATGGCGGAGGAAGCTTTCCGAGGATGCGACAATCTGAGAGAGATCGACCTGACGGAGAGCCAGATCACAGAGGTGCCCGAATATGCTTTTGCAGATACGGCGCAGCTGCGTACGGTCAAGTTACCGACCACCTGTACCACGATTGGGAACAATGCATTTAACAAGAGTGCGCTGGAAAGACTGGAAGCAAGCCAGTATCTGACTCTGATAGGACCGAATGCATTTGATGGACTTATAAATAAAAATGAGGATGTCGTACTGTGCAGCCCGGAAGGCAGCCATCTGTATAACTATGGCGTACTGAACGGTTTTACAGTGGATACCACACCTCTAATAGAGTACTTTACCGTTACTTTCCGCGACTGGAGTGAAGAATTACAGAAGACGGTTGTGGTAAAAGAGGAGAGAGTACAGGGCGGACAGCCTGCAAATCCTCCGGAACCGGCCGGTAAGAGCGGAGAGGTATTCGTAAGATGGGATCCTGATCCCAGTGAAATTACTGATAATGTCACAATTGTAGCTGTGTATAAAACGGAAGATCCCGATGCCAACAAATGGACAGTAACCTTTAGAGACTGGGATGGCACTTACATTACAGAGATCAAGGTAGCTGACGGTGGAAGCATCACAGGCACAGATCTACCTAATACCTCTGGGTTGGTAAGAAAAGGTTATGTTTTCAGCGGATGGGACAGAACTCTGACCAATATTACAGCAGACATTACCACCCAAGCAGTATATACAGCTCTGAGTGAGGACAGTATTGTTGTAAGATATTTCAACAGTGTGACCAAGGAAATGTTCTATCAGATTACGATCGATAAGGGGGCTGTGGCACCAAGCGTTCAGATTCCTCCGGTCAGCGGTTATACTTTCAAAGAATGGTTACCGGATATTTCAACGGCCCTTACAGAAGATACGGACTTTTATGCAATATATGAGGCCAATGACTCTAACAATAACAGTAGTACCAGCCCGAGTCCCGGTACCAGCACCAGCCCTAGCCCGGGAACCAGTAGCAGTCCCGGAACCAACAACGGTACAACAACGAAGATGTACACCCTGACCGTTAAGAACGGTTCCGGATCCGGAAGCTACATAGCAGGTTCCCAGCCGATCATCGTGGCAAACGATCCTGCAGCAAACCAGCAGTTCAGCAGCTGGACCGTAGATCCCGGCAATACGACGATCGCCAGCAAGACACTGTCTGCAACAGTGATCACCATGCCGGAAGCAAACGTAACCGTAACAGCAAACTATACGGCCAAGTCCGGTTCCAACAGTACCAGCACTTCAACCGGAAGCGGTAATTCTACGAATTCCAATTCCAACAGAAGACCGAACAGTACTACAACAGGAAATGTCTCCGGCGGCAGAACCACCGTTGTCATTGACAAGAACGGTTTGTCCAATACCGGTGTGGTATCCGCTACGGTAAACGGATCTTCCGATAACTTTGTGATCAAGATCACCGAAAGTGCATCTGCTTCCGAGGAAGTAGTAAAGGCTCTGATGGCTGAGTACGGCAGTGATCTGAGTGCTATCAAGTATTTCCCGATGGATATCAGTCTCTATGATTCCACCGGCACTACCAAGATCACGGATACCACGGGACTGTCCATCAGCATTACCCTGCCGATCCCGGATTCCCTGATCACTTACGCAGGTAACAACAAGGTAGCCGGAGTGGTGAACAGTAAGCTGGACAAGCTGACACCGAAGTTCTCCACGATCTCCGGAGTATCCTGCATTACTTTCACAGCGGAGCATTTCTCACCGTATGTGATCTATGTGGATACGAACAACCTGACAGCCGGAACCATCGCAGACAGCACTCCTAAGACCGGAGATGCCATTCATCCGAAGTGGTTCCTGTCTCTGGGTCTTGCGTGTCTGTCCATGGTATTCTTCATGAAGAAGGATAAGAAGACTCTGCGCAAGGCAAGAGCCTAGTGAAAATAAAGGATGGGAAGGTTTATGAATCATAAAAAGTGGGTAGTTGTAATGGCACTTATAGCTACCGCATTGATCCTGACACATCTTCCTGTGTCGGAGGCAGATGCGGCAGCGTCTGCCTCCGATTTTCAGATGGAAGGCAGTACACTGACAAAATACAGAGGAAGCGATGAACGTGTCACGATTCCCGATACAGTGGAAGTCGTGGGTGAGAGTGCCTTTGAGAACAATCAGAAGGTACAGTTTGTTGTGGTTCCCAAATCTGTGAAACGACTGGATGCCTATGTGTTCTGGGGCTGTAATCATCTGGAAGAAGTAGTATTGGGAAAAGGTCTCACGGCAGTGGACGAGTATTCGTTCGCCGGATGCACGGGCTTAAAACAGATCACGATTCCGGATAATGTGCAGAGTATTGATGCGCAGGCATTTGCCGGATGTACGAATCTTACGGATATTTATATCTCGGCTACCGTGACCAGCATTGCGGAAGATGCTTTCCTGAATTGTGACAATGTGACGATCCATGCGGATGAGGGCAGTGTGGCAGCCCAGTTTGCGCAGAAACTGGCCGGACAGAGAAGCCAGAATCCTCTGGTGACGGCAACACCTGCACCGACGCAGACATCCGACGCAACATCGGACACACAGGCAACAGCAGAACCTGAGCCAACGGCAACACCGGCTCCTACACCAGTACCCGGCAATGTGCTCGGCAGTACCATTGTCGTGGGAAATCATGCCATGGTAATGGTATTGCCTGAAGAAGAGACTGTTAAGCAGGGCTATACGGAACAGGAAGCGGATCAGGAGACCGGAGGAGAAACGCAGGATATCACTGCAGAGGCAGAAGACGGTACGATTCCGGAGTGGAAATATTATCGTGACCAGTCGATCAAAGCAGTGAGTATACCAGAAGGAACCACGGAGATCGGACGCTTTGCTTTTTCCAGAAGCTCGGCAGAAAGTGTGACGTTCCCGGAAGGTGTGACCACTATTGATTATGCGGCATTTTATCACTGTGATGATCTGAATAGTGTGATATTGCCGGATACGGTGACCCGGGTGGAAGCCAAGGCATTTACGCATACCGGATGGATGGATGATTTTGAAGAAAACAGCATGGATGATTACCTGATCAGCGGGGACATTCTGCTGGCTTACAAGGGGGATCTTCCCGAAGTGTCCATACCGGATGGTGTTCGTGTGATCGCCGATGAAGTGTTCCGCAGCCATACGGAACTGAAAAAGGTGCATCTGCCTGCAAGTGTCACCAATATCGGTGACAGCGCATTCCCGGAGGGAATCGAAATTATAAATGAATAAGGGTCAGATTTTACCGACACCAGGATAAGAAACCGGCATAAGATAGAATAAGTCTTATGCCGGTTTTGTCTTATTTTACGGGGAAGGAACAAGATGCAGCGGGTAAGGGAACAGGTACAGGTGCCAGAACAATTGCATAGTGGGGCAGAACGTGTGAAATCTGTGACTGTTGCTGTGCTGGATACCGGAATTGCTTATCATCCGGATCTGGTGGGACGGCTGCTTGCTTTTTCCGACTTTGTAGAAGGCCGTTCCTTTCCGTATGACGATAATGGACACGGGACACATGTCTGTGGGATTGTATGCGGAAGCGGAGAACTGTCCGGAGGAAGATTTCGCGGAATGGCACCGAAGGCAAAGCTTGTGGTGGGAAAAGTGCTGGACAGACAGGGGGAGGGCTCCTGTGATTCCATGCAGGAAGCTCTGGAATGGGTACTGCGGGTGAAAAACAGGTATGGAATCCGTGTTCTGAATATCTCTGTGGGGATCGGAGACCTGAAGGAACGTTACAAGGAGCAGATGCTGCGAAAATCTCTGGAATTGTTGTGGGATCATAATATTCTCGTGGTCTGCGCTGCAGGTAATACCGGTCCGGAGGACGGTAGTATTTCGGAGATGGCCAGTAGCAGAAAGGTTCTGACGGTGGGTTGCCATGACGGAAGATATTGTAAAAATGATCCCGGAAGGTGTGAGACGTACTCCGGCAGGGGCAGAAGATATGATGTGACCCGTAAACCGGATATTGTGGCTCCGGGGACAAGGATCCTGTCCTGTAATGCTTTCTGGCAGAACCGGAACGGCAGAATCTACAGACCCTATGTAGCAAAAAGCGGCACATCCATGGCAACACCCATTGTATCCGGGGCGGCAGCCCTTGCTATGGAAAAATATCCGGGAATTACCAATGAAGAATTTGTTCGTCTGCTGTCCCTTACAGCTACCGATCTGGGAGAGCCGTGGAACAAGCAGGGCTTCGGCATGCTTAATGTACGGAGATTATTAGAAAACAAGTAAAAGGATAAAATCACTGGGAAAAATAAAAAATATGATTAAAATAAGTCAATAAAATAAATACCAAAGATATTGACACAAATGGTATGATTGTATACAATGATACGAGAACTGCAAAATGTATTTTTACTGCGCAGAGTAAAAATTATAAAATCTTGCAGATATCGAATGTCAGGGAAGAGAGGTATACCAATGAGAGAAAGTGATGCATTTCAGAATCGTCCGGTCTCCATGAATCCGAAGAACAACCTTCTGGAGATTGAAGAGCATATGTACATACTGGATGATGTGGAGAAGCCGAACGTGTTCCGTAACATGTTCCCTTATTCCGAAATCCCAAAAATACCTTTTAATGATCGTATCGTGCCTCATAACATGCCAAAGGATATCTGGATCACAGATACTACCTTCAGAGACGGACAGCAGTCCAGAGCACCTTATACCACAGAGCAGATCGTAAAGATCTATGACTATCTGCATGAACTGGGTGGCCCCAACGGAATGATCCGTGCCAGTGAATTTTTCCTGTACAGCAAGAAGGACAGAGACGCTGTTTATAAATGTATGGAGAGGGGATACAAGTTCCCCGAAGTTACCAGCTGGATCCGTGCCAGCAAGGAGGACTTTAAGCTGGTAAAAGAGATCGGAATGAAGGAGACTGGCATTCTGGTCAGCTGTTCCGATTATCATATTTTCCTGAAATTAAAAATGACCAGAAGACAGGCCATGGATCACTATTTAAGCGTTATCCGTGACTGTCTGGAGGAGGGTATCAGCCCCAGATGTCATCTGGAGGATATCACCAGAGCGGATATCTACGGTTATGTGGTTCCGTTCTGCCTGGAACTGATGAAACTGATGAAGGAGTATCAGATTCCTATCAAGGTCCGGGCCTGCGATACCATGGGATACGGTGTCAACTATCCCGGTGCCGTTATTCCCCGTAGTGTACAGGGTATTATTTATGCGATCCATACCCATGCCGGTGTGCCTCATGAACTGATTGAGTGGCATGGACACAATGACTTTTACAAGGCAGTTTCCAATTCCACTACTGCATGGCTGTACGGATGTTCCGGTGTTAACACCTCTCTGTTCGGTATCGGCGAGCGTACCGGTAATACACCGCTGGAGGCAATGGTATTCGAATATGCACAGCTGAAGGGTGATCTGAACGGTATGAATACCCGTGTCATCACGGAGCTGGCAGAGTACTATGAGAAGGAGATCGGCTACCAGATCCCGCCCAGAACCCCGTTTGTCGGCAAGAACTTTAACGTAACCAGAGCCGGCATCCATGCAGACGGACTGCTTAAGAACGAGGAGATCTACAATATCTTCGATACCGAGAAATTCCTGAACCGTCCGGTACTGTGCGCTATTTCCAATACCTCCGGTCTGGCAGGTATCGCACACTGGCTGAACACCTATTATAAGTTAAAGGGAGACAAGCAGGTACAGAAGACTTCCGAACTGGTAGCGGAGATCAAAAAGTGGGTAGACGAGGAGTACGCCGGTGGACGTGTCACCGTGCTTACGGATGAAGAGATTGTGGCCTGCGTCAACCGTATCTGCCTGGAGAAGAACCTGAAGATCGGCGAGTAAGTATAGAATGAGCATGACAACGGTAACAGCGTTGTCTGGAATCGAGGATTATAGTGAGTAAGTATGATGTAAAGCAGGAAGTAACGGATAAGTTCTCCCTGCGGGGACGGGTATTTCACAAGCTGAGAGAAGACATCTTAAGCGGAAAATATCAGGAACATGAAGAATTGAAGGAAGTGGCCATCGGCGAGGAGATGGGAGTCAGCAGAACCCCCGTCAGAGAGGCGTTCCGTCAGCTGGAGCTGGAGGGACTGATTCAGATCATCCCCAACAAGGGAGCCTATGTCACCGGTATTACCCAGAAGGATGTGAAGGATATTTACATGATCCGTTCCCTGCTGGAAGGTCTGTGTGCCCGTTGGGCTACGGAACATATCACCAAGGAGCAGATGGAAGAGATGGAAGAGAATGTCTATCTGTCCAAGTTCCATGCCCAGAAGGGGCATCTGGAGCAGCTGGCGGAGTTAGATAATCGTTTCCATGATATTCTGTATGAGGCATGTGACAGCAAGATGCTGGAGCATCAGTTGAAGGACTTCCATCAGTATGTCCTGCGTGTCCGCAAGAAAACATTGGCCAGTGCCAACCGCGGTCCCAAATCCAATGAAGAGCATGAGCAGATCATGGAGGCCATCAAGGCAGGCAATGCCGATCTGGCAGAGCAGCTGGCACACCAGCACATGATCAACGCCTATGACAACATGGTGAAAAACGGTCTGAACGAGGCCTATGCACAGCAGGATAAGCCGCAGGAATAGGTTGCCTGTCTGTGAAAATTACTGTAGAATGTAATTATTCAGAGCCATGGGCGAAGTAACCACATGAGCAAATAACATGCAGGCATGTTATTCGGTGAAGCCTTGCAGAAGCGATTTTGCCAATGTGGTTCTGGATAGCTATTGCAAAGTAAAAGAATAAATACCGGAAAGGAAATCATTATGGAAAAGATCAAAATGACAACCCCTCTCGTAGAGATGGACGGAGACGAAATGACCAGAATCCTCTGGCAGATGATCAAGGATGAGCTGTTACTGCCTTACATCGATCTGAAGACAGAGTACTATGATCTTGGACTGGAGCATCGTAATGAGACCGATGATCAGGTAACCGTGGATTCTGCCAATGCCACATTGAAGTACGGCGTTGCTGTAAAATGTGCGACCATTACCCCCAACGCTGCCAGAATGACAGAGTATAATCTGAAGGAAATGTGGAAGAGTCCCAACGGAACCATCCGTGCGATCTTAGACGGTACTGTATTCCGTGCACCGATCTTGGTAAAGGGTATCGTTCCTTATGTCAAGAACTGGACCAAGCCCATTACCATTGCCCGTCATGCTTACGGCGATGTGTATAAAAATACTGAGATCAAGGTACCCGGCCCCGGTAAGGCAGAACTGGTATTTACTGCAGCAGACGGCACCGAGACCCGTGAACTGATCCATAATTTTGATGGAGCAGGTATCATTCAGGGTATCCACAATACGAATAAGTCTATCGAGAGCTTTGCAAGAGCATGCTTCAGCTATGCCGTAGATACGAAGCAGGATCTGTGGTTCTCCACCAAGGACACCATTTCCAAAAAATACGATCATACCTTCAAGGATATTTTCCAGGAGATCTATGATAACGAGTACAAGGCAAAATTCGAGGAACTGGGCATTACATATTTCTATACCCTGATCGATGATGCCGTAGCCCGTGTCATCCGTTCTGAGGGCGGATTCATCTGGGCCTGCAAGAACTATGATGGTGATGTAATGTCCGATATGGTAGCTACCGCTTACGGCGATCTGTCCATGATGAC
>ERZ1026854.1017-NODE-1017-length-18727-cov-14.339921_pt1 | contig 18727 bp, 15 predicted proteins | sample MGYA00380157_ERZ1026854 | MGnify/ENA primary metagenome ERZ1026854 (study PRJEB33269, sample SAMEA4719793) | human gut metagenome | biome: human-associated habitat; feature: organic feature; material: feces | place: Cameroon | collected 2013-10 ...
GTGGCGCTGGGATAAGGAAGTAAATGATGATTTTACAGGTGATTTTGGAAGGCATAGGACTTGGCGTTCTGCTCGTTATTGTTTGTGCCATCGGTATCCGCAAGGGTGCGGTAGGAATGGTACATCTTTACAGCCCTGAAGTTCAAGATAGGTGCGTAACGCTGCGGCTTACAACACGCGAAAAAATTAAGCGGAACGCTTTGGTTTTCAAAGCGGTATGCGTTCCCGGTTACATTGCCTATGTGCTGGTGTGCGTCTATGCGGTGAACGGTGCGCGGGGTTTTCTTGCGGGCTTTTGGCAGTTGCTGGTTATTTTATCGGTGATGAACCTTATGGACCGTTTTCTCGTTGACGACTACTGGGTTGGGCACACAAACGCATGGACGATCCCCGGCACAGAGGACTTAAAGCCATACATCACTACTAAGGACAAGGTGAAAAAGTGGCTGTTCGGCACAGTGGGCATGGCGGTCATTTCGGCAGTGCTGGCGGCAATTATGACGGTTTTTATTCACGGAGGAAGGAACCTATGAAATATAAAATTGAGAAAAACACAGTACAGGAGACGCTGATCATTCCGCTGTATGCCAGAAAGGTGTGTTCGCAGCTGTACCCGAATCTCTATCGGGATGAAACGGCTGTCAGCTTAATCAATGAAATTGATTACGACTTTTCCGAGGCGGAGAAAAATTCTCGCCGCCTCATGCAGCGTTTCGGCTCGCTGGAGGTTGCCATGCGACAGAATGATTTGGCTTTTGAAGTAAAGGACTATTTAAAAATCCACCCCAACGCCGCAGTGGTCAATCTCGGTTGCGGGCTGGACAACACCGGCAGAGCCTGCGACAATGGCAGCTGCAAGATCTACAATCTGGATTTTCCGGATGTCATCGCCGTGCGCAATAAGCTCCTGCCCGCCGGAGATCGTGAGGAAAACATCCCATGCGATTTGAATAATACCGAATGGTTTTCAAAAATCGACGCCTCTGGCGGCGCAGTATTTTTCGCTTCCGGCGTGTTCTACTACTTTTTAACCGAGCAGGTCAAAACTCTTGTGCAGGGTATGGCAGACGCTTTCTCTGGCGGCAAGCTGGTCTTTGACGCAGCAAACCGGACGGCGGTGAAAATGATCGCCAAAACATGGCTCAAGAGCGCAAAAATCAAGGACGTGGGCGCATATTTTGCTGTTTCGGACGCGAAAAGCGAGCTTTCTCCGTGGGACAGCCGCTTGCAGGTCACAAGTCGCGGCTATATGCTGGGCTACAACGATTTGAAAGACCCGTCCGTCAGCGGATTTTTCCGTTTTCTTGCAAAGGTCGGGGATAACAGGATGAAAATGCAAATTGTGAAGATCAGATTTGGAGGCAGAAAATGAAATACTTGGGTATGCCCATGGGGATGTGGGCGCTGTTTGTAGGCTCATTCCAAAAGCAGCTGACGGCTGTGTTTGGTTATGATTCCGATACAGCAAAAGGTATCGCAAAAAATGCAAAACCAAAATACAAAGCAATTATCTCAGATCTGCCGGAATTTGAAAAAGCGGATCGCTTCAAGATGAACATCGTCAACTGCGCAATGATCGGCGCATTCATTCTCTCCATGCCGGAGCGCCCGGATGTGGAGCGACTGACGGAGTATTATGCGAATGCCATGATGACAAAGCCGATGAAGTGGTTCTGTCACAAGAGCGGAAAGAGTAAATTCACCGAAAAGGACATTGCCGGTATGAAAGCCACCTCAACCTTGAAAGCCGCCGACCGCAACCCATATTCGTGGAACATGGAGTTTTACGAATACCCGGACGGCAGCGGCTACGAGGGTCGATTTACCAAATGCGGCATCTGCGTGCTGATGAAAGAACTGGGGCTATACGACCTGACTCCCGCTCTGTGCCGTCTGGACTACACCATGAGCGAAGCAGGCGGCACCACCAATTTTGTGCGTGAATACACCCTTGCTTCCGGCGGGCCGTATTGCGATTGCGGCTATAAGAAAAAGCAGTTATAACACATTTTACGCGCTGAAATATCCATCCGCTATGCGGGTGGATATTTATTCTATGTATATAAGTTTATATAGTCCAATTTTGTGAGGCGGTTTGAAGTTCAACCATATGCCTAAACAATCCGTTTTTATTCATAAGTTCATTCGGAGTGCCGGATTCTGCAACGGTACCGTTTGCAAGCACGATAATTTTATCGGCATTTTCAACCGTTCTCATTCGGTGCGCTATAACAATAACGGTTTTATCTTTAATAAGCCTTGAAAGTGCCGTTTGAATAAGCGTTTCGTTTTCGACATCAAGAGAAGCCGTAGCTTCGTCAAGGAGTATTATAGGTGCATTTTTTAGAAATGCACGTGCAATAGATATTCTTTGGCGTTCTCCTCCCGAAAGATTGCAGCCATTCTCACCGATTTCGGTATTGTAGCCGTTCGGCATTTTACTTGCAAATTCATCGCAGTTTGCAAGTTTTGCAGCAAAAAGAACTTCTTCATCAGTCGCATCCTTTTTACCAAGACGGATATTTTCAAGAATTGAGGTATTGAAAAGTGTTACATCCTGGAAAACAATTGAATAAAGGCTTAAAAGTGTTTCAGGTTCTATTTTGGAAATATCCATACCGCCGACGGTAATTTTGCCGCCACCGGCATCCCAAAATCTTGCCGCAAGTCTTGAAACGGTAGTTTTGCCGCCGCCTGACGGACCCACAAGCGCCGTAACTTCTCCCTGTTTGGCGGTAAATGACACACCCGTCAAAACCTTAACATCATCATTATAAGAAAAGTTTACATTATCAAATTCAATGTCATAACCGTCATTTGTAAGCTTTGTATCGCCCGACTGAATATCGTGGTCGAGTATTTCATTCATTCTTGCGACATTCGTCTTAGTGGTGATTATTGCCGCCAGATTTTGAAGTGCTGCCTGCATTGGGTCATAAAGACGGGAAACAAGGAGCAGAAACACAAAGAAAGTAAGAACATCAAGTTCGCCCTTTATCAATAAGGATGAGCCAACTAAGGCGGTTGTTGCTATACCGAGCTTAAGAATCATTTGAGCACTCGCAACAAATACCGCTGTGCCAAATTCGCCTTTTAAAGCTCTTTTTTCTACATTATCAATTTTTTTATCAAGTGTTTTAAGGTATCTTTCCTCGGCATTATTTGATTTCAAATCTGCTATCGTATCGATACACTCTTGAATACAGTTTGCACAGGCAATTTTTGCTTTCATTGATTTATTGGAAAGTCTTTCCTGCACCTTGGACGAACAGCCGACAATAATAAGTGCAATCGGAAGCACCCACAAAGAGGCAATCGCCATTTTGGCATTGAAGAAGAAAAGACTGATCGCAACTATTACCGTAGAAATCATTGAACCGACAAACGGCGGAATAAAGTGAGAAAATGCGGTTTCAAGATAAGTACAATCTGCCATAATTGTGCTTGTTAAATCTGCCAAGTCTTTTTTTGCGAAAAAGGAAAGCGGAATTTTGCGTAACTTTTCGGCAAGAGTGAGTCTTCTTGTTCCTGTTTCAACATAGGTTGCAAGAAAAGTTGAATTATATTGCCAAAGCGTTACACAAAAAACAACAAGCAAACATATAATTGCTCCGCCTGCAAAGAAAAATGTATTGCTTTTTACACTTTTGTTCAATAATCCTTTAACAAATAAATACAAAAGGGTTACGGGAAGCATAAATGAAATATTTTGCAAAGTACAAGCGACAATACCCTTTATCAAGTCTTTTGCACCCTGCCTTGAAAGCGCATATCTGTGCATAAGTTTTTCAATCATTTCAATTCCTCCTTTGCCACCTTCCATTTAACCGATGTGATATAATTTTCAAGCATTGTTGCAAACACACCGTTTTGTTTGCAGAGTTCACCTGATTTACCTTGTTCAATCAACCTGCCGTCTTTTAAAACATATATGCAATCCGCATTTTGAACCGTTGAAAGTCGGTGAGCAATCATAATAACGGTTTTGCTTTTTGAAAGTTCATTGAGAGCCTTTTGAATTTTAACCTCGTTGTCAGGATCCGCAAAAGCGGTTGCTTCGTCAAGAATAACAATCGGTGCATTTTTAAGAATTGCCCTCGCAATAGCTATTCTTTGTGCCTCACCGCCGGAAAGGTAAACACCGTTTGAACCGATAACTGTATCAACTCCGCTGTCAAACTTTTCGATAATATCCATACACTGAGCATTTTTGAGTGCCGACATAACCTCATCCATATCCGCATTTGGCTTTGAAAGGCGAACATTCTCAAATATACTGCCTGTGATTAGCTTGCTTTCCTGGAACACATACGATACGGCGTTTGTCAAATCTTCTTTTGCGATGTTTTTAACATTAACTCCGCCTACAAGAACTTCACCGCTGTCCGCGTCAAAAAATCTTGTAATAAGGTTTGCGAGCGTTGTTTTGCCACCGCCTGACGGACCGACAAATGCAACTGTCTGACCTGATTTAATGTCAAGCGAAACATTGTCAATTGCCTTGACCTCTCCGTCATAGCTGTAGCTTACATTTTTAAGTTGAACAGATGCATCTGTTGGTTTTTGACATTTTGTTGATTCCAAAGGTGAAATGTTCATAACGCTGTCAATTCTCTTAAATGCATCGGCAACAATCATTTTGTTTTCGCTTTGAAACATTATCTTTGTCATTGTTACTGTTAAAATCGGAGTGATAATTACATAAAACAAAATATTAAGTATCAACTCATTTGTTATTTCGCCTTTTGCAAAAATCAATCCGCCGAAAATGATAAATGCAAAAATGCCGTTAATCAGCATAGTGAACATTGCCATTGGCAAGCGTAGATTTTTTGTATAGGCGATTGCCCATTCGCTGTATGAATCAATAGATTTTTTAAATTTTCTGAAACTGAATACGCTTTGACCGAATGCCTTTACCACAGGAATACCTCTGACATATTCAACTGCCTCGTTTGACATATTGTCAAGTGCGTTTTGATATTCCTCCATTTTTTGACGGAGGGTTTTGCCTGTCATAAATGCCATCATAATTACGAATGAGAGCACGATAGGAATAAGCGAAATAAGACCGAAACGCCAGTCAAACACAAGCAAAAACACCAAAAGTCCGATAGGTGTAATAATTGAGCCAACCATATCGGGAAGTTGATGAGCAAGATAGGTTTCGGTTGCAGCCGAGCAATCATTTACAATTTTGCGTAGCTTTCCGCTTCCGAATTTTTCAATTTCTCCAAGAGGTAATTGCACAATTTTGTGCATCATCTGTTTTCGCATATTTGCCTGAACTCTAAATGCACTTGTGTGTGAGCACATCAATGAGGCAATGTAAATCATCATAGACAACGCAGCAAAGACAACCGCAAAAATACCGTTCTTCACAATATCTGCAGCGTTTTCAAAATTTGGCATAACCTCAAGCACCTCTTTGATTATCTTCCATATATAATAAAACGGAAGAAGAGCAAGTGCACTGCTGACACCGCTGAGCAATAAAGAAATATAAGTCAGGCACTTATAATTCTCCGCAAATCCCATAAGCCTTAAAAAATTCGACTCGTTTTTTTCTTTCAAATTAATTCCTCCTATATAAATATTTAGTTAGTTATCGCTAACTCGTATTTAAAAATTAAAGGACTTAAAGCCCTAAAATTTTTGACCAACCTGCAATATAAAAATCTTGAAATTCGCTTACATATTTTTTAGCGTTTTCTTTTTTCATATCGTGTTCAATAAGTTCAAATATGCCCGAAAACATACCGCTGACAATCATATGGCAAACCGCTTTTTCTATGTTGGGAACATGCTTGCCCTGCGAACGCAAAGCATCTATGAATTGATAGGTTTCTTCAACTTCAATTTCTACCATATTATGAATAAAGTTCTCGTATGATGTGCCTTCGCTTTTACAAATGATTAGCTTAAATTCGTCAAAATGTTCGTAAATGTAATCAACAATTTCGTTAAGGCTTGTTCGGCTTTCAACTCCAATATGGTTGATTTTTTCTTCATCTGAAAGTTCTTCAAAGGATTCCTGTGCAGACATAAATATGTTCATTATAGCTTTTGCGTGCTCTTCAACAAGAGCGGCAAAAAGTGCTTCCTTGCCTGAAAAATAACCATAAAACGCACCTGTTGTTACACCGGCGGTTTTTACAATATTACGAAGCGAAGCAGAATTAAAGTCTTTTTCCAAAAATTCTGCTTTGCCTGCCGACAATATATTTTTTAATGTTGTTGATTCCTCATTTGACATTTTTACACCTCATATAACACTGTTATATTGTGTTTAGTATAACACCGTTATATTATTCTGTCAAGCGTTATGATTCGATTTTTCAAGCAATATAATATATTTTGTGAATTTTTGCCAAATAGCATCAAAAATTGTTGACATTAATAATTTTTTTGAATATAATAAAAATTAAGAATTGGGTTAGGCAATGCTAACCTTTGTAAATATAAAAAGCCGAAAACGAAATCGAAAGGAGATTTTATTATGATTAGTGAATTGGCGGCATTTGCAGGTGGTGTGCTGTTTGGCACAGCAGGAGTTAAGGCTTTGGGAAGCAAGGATGCTAAAAAAGCATATGCTCATACTGCGGCTTTTGGTTTGAGAGTTAAAGACTCTGTGATGAAAGCAGTAACAGAGGTTAAAGAAAACGCAAACGATATTTTGGCAGAGGCTAAAGAAATTAACGAGAAAAAAGCAGCCGAAGCACAGGAAAAAGCGCAACAGAGTGTTATTGAAAACGCAGCTGTTGCAAACGCATAAATTATCAAAAGGCTGTCAAATTGGCAGCCTTTTATCAATTTGAGGTAAATATTATGAAATGTCAAATCTTGCACGAAACAAAAAACAGAATGAGAGTGCATTTTTGCAAAGAAAATATGACAATTGAAGAAGCGGATAAGGCAGATGCTTACTTGAAATCAATCAGCGGAATTGATGATGTTACAGTTTATGAAAGAACCGGCGACTTGATTATTTATTATTCTTTTGACAGGAGCGAACTGATTGAAATTCTTGCTCACTTCAGCTTTGAAAATGATGAAGTGAAAAACATTGAGATTGTCGGCACAGCAAGGCTTGTTCAGCGTGAATATGAAGAAAAGCTTATTATGACAATCGCTTTGCGCTATTTCAGAAAAATATTTTATCCTTTACCTTTAAGAATTGCACTTGCTTATATTAAATCTATAAAATATATATTAAAGGCATTGAAGTCGCTTGCCAAAGGACAGCTGAACGTTTCGGTTCTTGATGCTGTGGCAATTGCAGTTTCGCTTATAAGAGGTGATTTCGAAACGGCTTCAAGCGTTATGTTTTTACTCAAAATCGGTGAAATTCTTGAAGAGTGGACCCACAAAAAATCTGTCAGTGACCTTGCAAACACAATGTCGCTTGGAATTGAAAAAGTGTGGTTAAAGAATAAAAATGATGAAGAGGTTTTAGTTTCTACAAACAAGGTTAATGTAGGCGACAAAATTGTTCTGCGCACAAGCAATATGATACCGCTTGACGGTGAGGTTATCGACGGAGGTGTAACGGTTAACCAATCAGCTATTACGGGCGAAAGTGTTGCCGTGAACAAAACGGTGGGTTCTCGTGTGTATGCCGGCACGGTTGTTGAAAGTGGCGAGTGTATTATAAAGGTTACGCAGGTTAACGGTCAAGGCAAATACGACAGAATCGTAAAAATGATTGAAGATTCGGAAAAGCTAAAATCATCACTTGAAAGCAAAGCATCAGACCTTGCGGACAGGCTTGTTCCGTTTAGTTTGTTCGGCACGATATTTACATATGCAATTACACGAAATGTAACAAAGGCGTTGTCTATTCTTATGGTGGATTATTCCTGTGCATTAAAGCTTACAATGCCCGTTGCAGTTTTGTCTGCTATCAACGAATGCGGTAATTATAACGCAACCGTTAAAGGCGGAAAATACCTTGAAGCGCTCTCAAAGGCAAATGTTATTGTCTTTGACAAAACCGGAACGCTGACAAACGCACACCCGAAAGTTGCAGACATCATCACATTCGGCAACAACGACAAGGCTGAAATGCTCAGACTTGCCGCTTGCCTTGAGGAACACTTCCCACACTCGGTTGCAAATGCCGTTGTTAACGAAGCTAAGGCGAGAGGTCTTGACCACGAAGAACAGCATTCAAAGGTTGAATATATTGTAGCTCACGGAATTTCAAGCCTTGTCGGCGACGAAAAGGTTGTTATAGGCAGTTATCATTTTGTTTTTGAGGACGAAAACTGCACCGTGCCGCAAGATGAACAAGACAAATTCAATGCAATACCAAACGAATATTCACACCTTTATATGGCAATTAATCGCACACTTGTTGCCGTGATTTGCATTGAGGACCCTATAAAAGACAATGTTAAGCAAACGCTTGACGATTTGAGGGCAAACGGCATAGACAAAATTGTTATGATGACCGGTGACAGTGAACGCACAGCAAAGGCTGTTGCAGAAAAATTGGGAATCGATGAATACCATGCGGAAGTTATGCCCGAGGACAAAGCTATGTTTATTGAAAAAATGCAAACTGACGGCAATTCTGTTATTATGGTGGGCGACGGCATAAATGATTCACCGGCATTGAGTAAAGCAGATGTCGGAATAGCAATAAGTTCAGGTGCTGCAATAGCAAGGGAAATTGCGGATATAACCGTTTCAAGTGATGATTTGAATTCTCTTGTAACGCTTAAAGAAATAAGCAATCTTTTGATGGCAAGAATCAGGTCGAATTACCGTTCTATTATGTCGTTTAACACTGCATTAATTGTGCTTGGCGTTGTTGGAATAATCCCTCCGACAACCTCGGCTTTTTTGCACAATGCTTCTACTCTTGCTTTTACATTAAAGAGTATGACAAAACTGATGTAAATCCTGTTCCGTTCGTAGATAAATTATTATTTAATGGTAATTTAAATAATAATGCGGATTTAGAGTTTCTTTTGACACCCCAGTGTAAGGTTCGCAATTTATCATACGATTTTGCAATGCGAAGCAAAAATAAAAATCTAAGAGATTTTTGAGAGACGCAAAGTCTGAAAAATGGCTTAAATAGGCGGTTTTGAAAAAAGATTGCGAGGCTCTGACTCCGTCATTTAAGATGTGCAAACCTCTGCCAAAGAAGAGAAATCCGAACTTTGCCATTATCGGCGATAAATTCGGGTTTCTTTTTCATTTTAATAATAGTTTAGACAGGTAGCGTGGTGCTACCTGTCATTTTTTGTTGGTTTTTATTTTCTTGTTATTCAAAGTGTTTTCTATATTGCTATGAGGCAACATTATTTCTAAATTGCTTTGGGGTTTTACCAAATTCTTTTTTGAAGCAGAATATGAAATAACTCTCCGAGCAAAAGTCGAGATAATATGCGATATCAGATACGGAATAGTTTTCCTTTAACATTTCTTTTGAGGCTTGCAGTTTTTGCGTTTTAATGTATTTTGACAGGTTGATTCCTATGTTCTTCTTGAATAAATATGATAAGTAATCTTCGGATAATCCACATTCTTTTGATAGGGTTGCAACGTCCAATCTCTCGTGAAGATGAGTATGGATGTAGTGCAGGCATTTTCTAATAGGTTGAGAGTATACGCTATTCTCCCTGCTTTCGGCGACCATATCGGTTACGGTAATGCATTTTTGAATAATGAAATCGACTATATCATCAGTATTTGACATTTTATCAATACGCATTATACAGTTATCGGAAAAATTGTAAGCAGTAGTTTCGTCAAGTCCGCCTTGGATTGCCGAACGGGTAATCAGTGCAAACAATGATACAGCCCAATATTTAATCTGTCTCAAGCTGTCATTCGACATTTTGCCGATGTTTATGCCACTGTCAATCATATTGTTAATCATCATTTTAACATCGGTACGACTGCCCTTTTTAATTCCCGATAAAAATGCAGTTTCTGACTCATAAGGAGTATGAATAATTCCGTTTTCTCTTTCATTAAAAATACGGCTCTCGTCGAGAATGTTAATTTTGTATTTACTCATTTTAATCACCATATTAAAAATATCATATTTAAGCCCATTATTCAACGGTAATATTATATAAATATAAGAAATGTTATATATTTTGAGAGTGCGTATCGATATGATGATATTGTAAAAGTGGGAGGTGCTAATATGATTAGCAGAACAAAACCGGAATTAACAAAAGCACAAGTACAAGATATGTTTAACTCCGCTTGTCTTGGCGAAGTTGTATCCTTTGATAAGCTCGGCGACGGAGAATATAATGCCGTTCATGATGTTGTGACCGATATGGGTAATTATGTATTAAAGGTTTCTCCGCTTGATAAAACAGAAATACTGACCTATGAGCAGGATATGATGCGTGGAGAGGTTTTTTGGTATGCGCAAATCAGAGCACATACAAATGTTAAGGTGCCGTATGTGTATTATAAGGATTTTTCTCACACTGTTTTTCCGTCTGACTATTTCATAATGGAAAGAATGGAGGGCGAACAGCTGAATAATGCCAAATTAACAAAGGAAGAAAAACTTTGGTGCAAGGAAGAAATCGCAAGAATTATTGCAAAATTTCACAAGGTGCAAAACAACAAATTCGGTTATATTCAAAATCAATTATATGATAATTGGCATCTTGCATTGCGTAGTATGACACTAAATCTAATTCACGACACCGAAAAAGTAGGCAGAAAAACCAAACGGGGCGAAAAGCTGCTTAAATATATAGATGAATACAAGGATATATTGGAGCCCATAACTTGCTCAATGGTTAATTTGGATATGTGGTACGGTAACATTCTTTGTACGAGGAAGAATGATAAATTGGAGTTGATAGTTATTGACCCCGAGCGAACTGTATGGGGCGATTCAATTTTTGATTTTGTAAATCTCGAATTTGAAAAAATGCTGAATAAAAAAACCACTTCTTTAATGGCATATAATGAGGTAGCAAAAATTGAGGTTAACGGCACAAAAGAGGAAATGATTAGGTTTGCTTTAGGCTTAGGTTATTTGGCGTTAATTCAAGAGACGGAAAAGTATTACCGATACACTCCCTGCCATTTTGGCTGGTGGAGAAACGTTGCTTCCTGTAAATTTTTATACTCAAACGCATTTAGGATTTTGAATCATGGAACGAATTAAAACTAATTTTATAACTATTGACGAAGCAAAAAAATGTGCTGTTTTTGTTGTAAAAAAAGAGCTTTGCTGTAATGTCAACAAAGTTCAATATCTTGGCGGCGGCTCGTTTGGGTATATCTATAAGGTTGATATTGACAGACCGCCTTATACAGTTGTGATGAAAGCTTGCCGATGTGATAATATGTGTGAGCGAGAAGCATTTGAACTAAATCTGTTAGCAAAAGATAGTTTAATACAAATACCAAAAGTATACTTTACGTATTTGAAAGACGATATAGCTTCTATTGACTATATTTGTATGGAGTATGTCAAAGGAAAAGATTGCTTTACTGATTTTTCAAAATTGTTTTTATCAAAAGCAAAAAAGCGTGCATTTGCTGATAAGATTACATCGGCAATGTATGCTTGGCACTCTAAAACTAATGATAAGTTTGGTCTTGTTCAAAATGCGAATTATGATGAATGGTTAGATTATTATAAGCCGTTTGCGTTTGATATTCTGCAAGCAGCTCGTAATATGGTTGATAGAGGAGAATTAGAATCGTACTTTTTGAAAGTTATGGAATTAGCTTGGGATAATTTTGATTATATTTTCAGCGAAAAAATTGAACATGCCTCATTAATACACGGTGATCTTAATGTAATGAATATACTGGCAGATGATAAACTTAATCCTATTGCAATAATCGATCCGCTTGAAAGCAAATGGGCAGATAGGGAATATGATTTGTTTCAATTAAAAAGCTTAACCGGAAATGCTTTTGGTCTTTATGAAATGTATAAATCAAAATATCCAACATCAAAAAACTGTGACTTAAAGGTTGCTTTTTATGCAATGTTTCACGAAATATATTGTTATATTCGTTCAGGCAGAAGAACAAAGATTAATCATTTGCGTTGCTTATTAAATTTGAAAATAGAATTAAACAAAGTTAGAATTTACTTTTGAATTCTCTGCCATTACCTCGGAACAAGAATGTTCCGAGGCTTTTTTATGCCCGAACACTGCTTTTTACGGCGGTATTCGGGCAGATGAAATAGTCCCCCTTGGCTTGCAACTAAACCTAAAAATCGCATAATTTTTAAGGCTTTTGCCCTGTTTTGGGCAGAAGCCTTTTTGCATATTTGATAAGATTTTCTTCTTCGTATAATATTAAATGTACCGGCTGCAAAATTGACAAAGAATTAACAGAATTTTCATTGACACACATTATTCCTTACAATATAATAAAAGCAAATATATCGCTTATAAAGGAAGTGACTTAATGACGAAAAAAATAACAGCAATATTGTTGGCATTGTGCATGGCAATCTCAATTTTGCCGATGAGCGTTCAGGCGGCATCAAAGCCGGATATCAAAGTGGGCGATTATGTAAAAATGGGCACATATAATAATGCTTTGATTCTTTGGCGATGTGTAAGCATTGACGATAACGGTCCGCTTATGCTTGCAGACAGAATTATTGACACCCTTGCATATGATGCCAAAACAAATGACAACGGCAATTCAAAATCGCACAGCCGAAGCTATAAGCGTGATGATTACGGTTCTAACTATTGGAAAGACAGTAATATGCGCTCTTGGCTCAATTCAAGCGCAGCTGCCGGCAATGTTGATTGGCTTTGCGGAAACCCGCCGAAGGATGGCTATGTCAGCGGAACGGGTGCCTATAATGACAAAGCAGGCTTTCTTAATGCTTTTTCAAAATCGGAAATTGCGGCAATGAAAACCGTTACCCAGCGCTCTCTTGTTTCTCATCCGGAATACAACAAGGGCATCGTTGAGGGAGACGCAAATTCGGATTTGTTATATTATACCGATATTTCAGAGGCTGTGGCAAATTATGACAATTCATATTTTGAAACCACAACCGAAAAGGTATTTCTTCTTGATGTTAAGCAAGCAAATGCCGTGTGGAAAAATCTTAAAGGCTATTATATTTCTTACAATAGCAACGGAATGGCTTGGCCTTATTGGCTTCGCACCCCCGTTACCGATTGCAATCACGATATGCGTTATATCAGTTCATCGGGTCAGGTCGGTCGTTATGCTCCGTGGTATTCCGATTTGGGCGTAAGACCTGCATTTTATCTCGATTCCGAATATTTTGTTACAACTTCCGGCAGTGGCTCACAAAGCAATCCTTATATCGGCTCTGCTCCGAATAAGCAAGAGGCTGACTACACAATTTCGGAACCTGCCGAGGACGAAAATCCCGATTGGAATGTCAGCACCGAGCAAAGTATTCAGCTCACCTTGGGACCGTGGTATTCAAATGACGGAAAATACTCTAACCCTACCATTCCTGTATATACTATTCAAAAGACACGAAGCGACCTTGAAAATATGGTTGTTGTCGTTTGCGGCGAGGGATACACAAAAAGTCAGCAAGGCAAATTCATCAATGATGTCAAACGACTTTGGCAGGATGCTATGAAGTATGAACCGTATCGCAGTTATGCCGACAGGTTCAATGTTTACGCTCTTTGCACAGCTTCCGAATCAACTTTTGATAATGGCGGAAGTACATTCTTTGATGTTATAGTTGACAAATATAATTCTCCTGTTATTTCTAACAACCTCCACGGAAGCCAATGGAAAAATCATATTTTTGAAAGATGTATCGGACCTGAGTTTATTGAGAAAATTCACGATGCACATATCAAAAAAACAACCGACCCAAACACAATTCCGATGAAGCCAAACGGTGATTGGAACGAATATGAACCGTATTATTATGTTCACGATTATATTGCACAGTTTGCTATGGTTGTAAACACAAAATCCGATTTCGGCGGTGCATATAATAACCGTGAATACGGCTTGCATTACTTTATTTCTTCATCAGACAGCTACCGTGCGTCAAAAACTTTTGCTCACGAGTTCGGACACGGTTTGCTCGGACTTGGTGATGAATACAGCAACGGATATTTGCTTGACGATAAGGAACTTAAATCACTCAATCTTTCTTCGGTTGAAGACCCTGAAAAGATAAAATGGCGACAACTTTTAGGCTTTAGAAACACATATACCTGCCGCAATGCTTACGGCTCAAAAATGCTTGTTTCAAGTTATGAATGTATAATGAGAGACACGAATTATCAATTCTGTGAGGTTTGCCGTTTGCAGGGTTTCAAGCGAATGTCGCAACTTGTTAAAGATGTAGACCTGTATGTTGCTCCTCCGGAAGTAAAAGAGTACACGGGTGCTTATTCAAGCCCCTCCGATTTTGCGGACCTTGAAACAAGCGCATACTATAATTATACATACAATCGCAATGACCGTCTTTTGAGCGGAAACAGCAAAAGCAGATTCAATGCCGATATGAACGGCAAAAAAATCGAGCTTAGAACCGTTATTCAAAATATTTCGGATAAGAAAGCTCGTCAGATTAAATTCAAAATGTGGATTAAGCATTCCGACGGAAGCATTGCAACCGATTCATCGGGAAATCCGCTTCAAACGGTACAAACCTTTGACATTCCTGTTTGGAATGATAAGGCAAATTTCTGGCCGCTCGGTGCTTTGGATCACATCAAAAGCGACTTTAATTCAGGCTTAAAGAGTTGCTCGCTTATTTATCAAATTCCGTCTGATGCACAGCTTAAGAGCGGCGATACCGTGGCATTTCAGGTGCTCGATGAAAACGGAAATGTGCTTGCAGACGACAATACGGAAACACAGCGCTACACAACCGTTTCAATTCAGTATAAATTTGAGGACGGCTCTGAAATTCCAAACACTGCCGGCGGAACATTTACCGTGCCATACGGCACAAAGCTTGATTTAACACCGGCAAAAACACTTTATGATTATGAATTTATAAAGGTTGACGGCTTGAATAAGCCTATTGTTTCGGACGGAACGGTTGTTACATATTATTACAAAAATAAAAACGAAGAACACACTCACAATCTGACTTTGGTTGCTGCGAAAGCTGCCACCTGCACTACTGCGGGCAATTCCGCATACTACACCTGCGATGGCTGCGACAAGTGGTTTGAAGATGCAACAGGATCGGTAGAAATTACCGATAAAACAAGCGTAGAGATTGCACCTCTCAATCACGATTGGAACGCACCTGCTTACACTTGGAATGCAGACAACACCGTTTGCACAGCAACACGCACCTGTAAGCGTGATGCAGGTCATAAGGAAACTGCAACTGCTACTGTAACAAGCGCACAGACAAAGGCTCCGACCTGCACAGCAAAGGGCGAAACAACCTATACAGCAGCCTTTACTGAAGCTTGGGCAAATACACAGACCAAGACTGTTGACAATATCGCAGCTCTCGGTCACGATTGGAGTACCGCTTGGACCGGCGACAGCACAGGTCACTGGCATAAATGTACTCGCTGCGATGCTACAACAACCAAAGCGGCTCACGATTACGGTTCTGACAATGTTTGCGACACCTGCGGATATAACAAAACTGTACCGCACACTCACAATCTGACTTTGGTTGCTGCGAAAGCTGCCACCTGCACAAAGGGCGGTAAGGAAGCATACTACAAGTGCGAAGGTTGTGGCAAGTTCTATGAAGATGTACTCGGTACAAAGGAAATAACCGACCTTGCATCTTGGGGCAATATTGCTAAGATTGCCCACACCACAAAGCAAACCGTAACAAAGGCAACCCCAACAGCAAACGGCACGATAGTAAATTACTGTTCGGTATGTAAGAAAACTCTTTCAACAACAGTAATTCCAAAGGCATCAAGCATAAAGCTTAAAGCAACATCATTAACATATAACGGAAAGGTTAGAACACCTAAGGTTATTGTTAAGGACAGAACAGGAAAGACACTTGTTAAGAATACTGACTATACTGTGTCTTATGCAAAAGGCAGAAAGTATGTTGGCAAGTACGCAGTAAAGATTACCTTTAAGGGTAAATACAGCGGAACAAAGACGCTTTATTTCACAATCAAGCCAAAGGCAACAAGTATTTCCTCACTTAAAGCAGGTTCAAAGAAGTTTACAGTAAAGTGGAAGAAGCAGGCTACACAGACAACAGGCTATCAGGTACAGTACAGTGCCTCAAGTAAATTCAGCAAGGCTAAGACCGTAACAGTAGGCAAGAATACAACAGTATCAAAGAAAATTTCAAAGCTTTCGGGCAAGAAAAAGTATTATGTAAGAGTTCGCACCTATAAGACAGTTAAGATTAACGGCAAATCCATAAGGATTTATTCAGGCTGGTCAAAAGCTAAGACTGTTACAACAAAGAAATAACAGATAGCTAACCATTTAAGGATGGCGGTAGCGGAGCTTCCGCTGCCGCCTTTTCCTTACGAAAAGGATTTCTTCGGAAGTCCCTTTCCGAAAGGCGGCAAAAAAAGCGCTTTGCCGATTTTCGGAAAGAAATCGAACAAGGAGAAATCAAATGGACGAACAAGAAAAAGAAATTGAAGAAATACTCAGAACATTTGACAAAGCACCTTCGCCTTCGTCAGAGAATAGTGTTCAAAGTCATTTTAGTGCGATTGGGGGCATTTATGACTGAGACTTTTGAGAGACATCGCTCAAATCAAAATCGTAACACGAATTGAAATGAGCAAAACTCCGAGCGAATACAGAAAATCATATTTATAACCGTTGACTTTATAAAAGCTCGGGTGTATAATCAAAAAAATAAAGCTGTCTCGGCTGATGAAGACTATAAATTTTGCTGTTTCTGAACACAACAGCAGAGTTTACAGTCTTATTTTTTTAGGTGATAATATGAAATTCAAAAAATATGCAACAAAAACGCTGATGATCGTTATCGGATCAATAATATCCGCATACGGAATTACGCTTGCAATAGGCGCAGGTTTCGGCGGCGCAACACTTGCGATATTGTGGCAAGGGCTGACGAATGTGACAGGTATGTCAATCGGCACATCGTCGCTTATTGTGGCTGTGGCAATGATAATTTTTGCCCTTTTCTATGACAGAAAACAAATCAATATCGGCACAATTCTTTACCAAATCATTTACAGTTTTTTCGTGGATGTATTCACAAAAATTCAGCATTATACAGATATTAAAGCGGTTAATTTTGTTATAATGCTGCTTGGCATTGCTATATTTTCGTTCGGAACGGGGCTTTACTCAGCCGCTGATTTCGGCAGGGGCTCATATGAAGCAGTCACATTTTCGCTTGCCGAAAAAAACAGGTGGAAAATCAAAATCGTTCGAATGGTTCTTGATATTATAATGGTAATTATCGGCGTTTTGCTCGGCGGTAAATTCGGAATTTGCACAATTGCCACCGTTTTGCTCTCCGGCCCGATAATTCAGGCAACCGTAAGCACTGTTAAGAAATCAAAGATTTTAAAAAACATTTCTTAAAATTCTCATACAAGCCTAAAAGTGATAAGACATACAAATTCGTCATCAAATGATGCACTACCCTACTATAAAAGATAATGCGGATTTAGAGTTTTTTTATACACCTCAGTGTAAGGTTCGAATTCTTATTACAAGCAGAGCGAGTAACATCGTTCTGTCAAGTCTTTAAGGTGGAGATTTGCGAAGCAAATACGACCGTGACTTGACAGGTTGATATAATCTGCCACAAAAAAAGAGCTGAAAATTCAGCTCTTTTTTTATTTATTTTCCCCTATTTTTGCTTGTGTTTATGATGTTGATATATTTAGAATTTTGTGATATATTGAGTATGTTAGCATTGGTTTTAAAAGGCACAACGGCTACTATAAATAAATATAAAGGATATGTTTAATATGAAGAAAAAATCGAAAATCATATTACTTTCTGTGTTGGCGTTGGTTTTGATATTGATATCTTTGATTGCTGTATTAGCTAATAATTCACACACAGTTGTTGGTGTTAAAAACTATTACAAAATATCAAGTGAAAATTCGGATTATATTCATTTTTCTTTAGATGATTTTGGGAATTATAAAAATCTTTATTTTCAGTCGAACAGGATACATTCTTTAATGTCTGATTCATACGGTAGTATGTTTATTGCCGAATATGACAAAAAAAGCTTTAATGATCAACTTTTACGACTCGAATCTTTCGAGTATCAAACTGATGTTATTCTTGATTCTGATGAATATATTATACCGCAAACAAGTTTTAGCATTGGTGATTGGAATTTTAAAGTGTTAAAACCACAGTCACAAACGCAGGAATTTCCTAAAAATATAGATTTTGTTTGCATTAACATTTCCGAATGTAAAATTGGTTATATGACCTTTTATGATGAGGATATTGATTATTTGTGTAAATCCGGCAACGAAAATGAGTATATGAAACATTTTGTGAAAAAATATTTTAAATACAATTTTAATAGTAAAGTTAAGTAATTTCTTTTTGAAAAGTTAATTTACGGATAATTCAGTTCACTTTAGACAGGTTGATATAATCTGCCACAAGGCTGGAAGAAATCGACCATATGCACCTTCAGGTTAATACAAAGAAAGTTCTGCACCGCCTGTTAGCGTTGCTATTTTAAATGCTGTTAAGAAAGAACTTGATAAATATGAAACGAAACTTAAGAAGAGGTTTGCCCTAACATTTGGGGCAAACCTCTTTTAATGATATTCAATTTTGT
>ERZ1026854.1019-NODE-1019-length-18699-cov-4.710416_pt1 | contig 18699 bp, 14 predicted proteins | sample MGYA00380157_ERZ1026854 | MGnify/ENA primary metagenome ERZ1026854 (study PRJEB33269, sample SAMEA4719793) | human gut metagenome | biome: human-associated habitat; feature: organic feature; material: feces | place: Cameroon | collected 2013-10 ...
CTGGTAGATCTCCTTGGGGTGGTGGGCATAGTCGGACAGGAACACATGCTTCTTGTTCTTGATCTTGAAGTCGAAGCGGCGCACCACGCCGTGATATGTCTTCATGCCGTAGCGAAGCTCCTCGGCTGTGCATCCGTTGAGCTGTGCCATGGCCATGGCTGCTATGCTGTTGTCGATGTTGATGGGCACGGGCTGTCCAAGCTCAATGCCTTTGACCGTCTCTATGGGTGAGACGAAATCGAAGGTTATCTCGCCGTTGTCGATGGTGATGTTCTCGGCATGGAAGTCGCCCTCGTCGCGGCTATACTCGTAGACCTTCACTCCCGGCTGCACGTCGGCTTTCATCTCCAGATCCTTGTGTATGATGAGTGCTCCGCCCGGCTGTATGAGTGTGGTGTAATGGCGGAAACTCTCAAGATAAGCCTCCTTGGTGCCATAGATGTCGAGGTGGTCGGGGTCGGTAGAGGTGATGACGGTCATCCAGGGGCGCAGCCAATGGAAAGAGCGGTCAAACTCGTCGGCTTCTATCACCACATAGTCGCTATGGTCAGAGAGAATGTAGTTGGTGCCATAATTTTTTGATATGCCGCCGAGGAAGGCGTTGCAGTCGATATGGCTCTGGTGCATGATGTGTGCGCACATGGTCGATGTAGAGGTCTTGCCGTGTGTGCCAGCCACGCACAGACCTTTGTGTGTGCGTGTGAGCGTGCCGAGCACCTGTGCACGCTTCTCTACGGTGAACCCGCCTTCGTTGAAGAACACAAGCTCTTTGTGCTCCTTGGGTATGGCAGGTGTGTAGATCACGAGGCACGACTTGGGGTCGCGGCATGCGTGTGGTATCTCGTCCACGTTCTCTTCATAGTGGATGAGCATGCCCTCTTTCTCCAGCTGGTGAGTGAGGTCTGACGGTGTCTTGTCGTAACCTGCCACCACGAGACCTTTTCTTATAAAATAGCGAGCTATAGCGCTCATGCCGATGCCGCCGGCACCGACAAAATATACTGACTTGATGTCCTTGAGTTCCATTGTTGTTTCTCTTTACTCTTTTTCTTTGGTTCTCCTGTTCATTAATTCCTCCTGTTCACCGTCAGCTCCTTCTCAGAACTGTGTGGGCTGTGCATCATTTTCCTGCAAGCTTCAACACCTCATCGGCAATGATGTCGGCAGAGGCGGGCTTGCCAAGCTTCTTGATGTTGGTGGCGAGCTGTGAGAGCAGCTCCTCGTCTTTCACCGTCTTCACGGCTGTCTCGAGCAGCGTGTCGGGTGCGTCGGCGTCTTTGATGTAGAGGGCAGCGTCTTTGTTGACGAGCGCCATGGCGTTCTTTGTCTGGTGGTCCTCAGCCACGTTGGGCGACGGAACGAGGATGACGGGCTTGCCAATGAGGCAGAACTCGCTGATGGAGCTGGCACCGGCGCGGCTGATCACGAGGTCGGCAGCTTTGTAGGCGGCACCCATGTCGGAGATGAAGTCCATGACCTTAAGCATGGGCAGCGCCTTGTGGTCTTTCATCTTCTCGGCAATGGCGGCGCTGTAATATTTGCCTGTCTGCCAGATAAACTGCACGCCGCTGTTCTCGACGATGTCGAGGTGTTGGAGCACACTCTCGTTGACGGTTCGTGCGCCCAGACTGCCTCCCACGAGCAAGATGGTCTTCTTCGAGGGGTCGAGGCCGAAGCTCTTGATGGCTTCCTCGCGTGTGACCGTGGTCTCAAGGAGAGCTTGACGCACGGGGTTGCCGGTCTTTATGATCTTGTCGGCGGGGAAAAAGCGTTCCATGCCGTCGTATGCCACGCATATCTTCGATGCCTTCTTTGCCAGCATCTTGTTGGTTACGCCGGCATAAGAGTTTTGCTCTTGTATGAGACAAGGAATGCCCATGGCGCTTGCAGCGTCGAGGGTGGCGCCGCTGGCATAGCCGCCAACGCCCACAGCCACATCGGGCTTAAACTCCTTGATGGTCTTGCGCACCATGCGTTTGCTCTTCAGAAAGTCGAGAGCCACGCCGATGTTGCGAGGCGACCACAACGGACGTATAAATCCCCTGACGGGCAGACCGATAATCTCGTAGCCTGCAGCAGGCACACGTTGCATCTCCATACGTCCCAGGGCTCCCACGAACAGTATCTGTGCGTCGGGGCGTTTTGTCTTGATTGCGTTGGCTATTGACACGGCAGGAAAAATGTGACCTCCCGTGCCGCCACCGCTGACAATAATTCTAAGTTCCTTGTCCATCTTTTCTTTATTGTTCTTTTATCGTGTAGCGGTAACTCTTCTTATGAAAACTTGTTTTCAAATTGCCGAGTGCCGCCTAACTTATGCAAAGTTAGTGCAAATAACGTGAAAGACAAAATAATTTTTTCCTTTTTGTCTCTTCTTATTATATATAAGGTGTAGCTCAAGCCATTTGTCTACCTGCTGACGCCTCGTTTTTGTTGTTTTTTCGTCATGCCGGCTGCACGGCTGCTGTCGTTGTCGGCGTGTTGTTTGTCATGAGGTCGGAGCGTTTCTGTGCCGTTCGGCTGATGCTCAGGATGGCTCCGAGGTACATGCAGTTGATGATGGTTGACGTTCCGCCCTTACTGATGAGCGGCAGCGGCTGGCCCGTGATGGGTGCCAGGCCCACAGCCACGCACATGTTGAAGAGAGCCTGTGACACGAGCATGAGCGCCAGGCCCATGGCAAGATAGGCGGGGAAATTGTTCTCGCACCTGTTGGCTATGATGCCCGCCCTGAAGAGCAGGATGATGTAAAGCAGCGACACGAAGATGGCGCCTGGCAGGCCCATCTCCTCGATGATGATGGCATAGATAAAGTCGGAGAACGCCTGCGACAGGAAGTCGCGCTCCTCCGAGTTGCCCGGGCCCTTGCCTGTTATTCCTGACGACACAATGGCAATGTTGGCATGTGAGCGCTGCGCATCGTCGTTGATGATGTCAACCTCTTCTGGTTTCACCTCCTTGTTGTCGATGAACTTGTCGATGCGCGATTTCCATGTGTCCAGACGGTGCAGCACTCCGCTGCTTCTGCCTTTTGACTCGCCGTCTGCTGCCTTGCCTGCCTGCACGGTCTCCACCTTCTGCTTGCCTTCGGGCAGCTTCTTCTCGTCCTTGCCGAAGCACATGATCGACATGAACGCCAGGCCCACGACGAGCGCCACGATGCCGAGCAGCTTGCCTATCTGTGAGAAAGGCACGCGGCCGATGATCATCATCATGCAGATGACGAGGCATAGGAGTGCTGCGGTAGACAGATTCTCAAAGAAGATCAGGGGCACGATGAGCATGCCGATGAACAAGATATACCTGAACGCGTTCTTGTCGGCTCCACGTCCGGTCTGCATGGCACTGAGAATCTGTGCCGTGGCGAGCACATAGGTGCCCTTGGCTATCTCCGACGGCTGAAACTGTATGCCCATGATTTTGATCCATCGGTGGCCGTCGTTGACTGCTCCCATGAAGAACACGCCCACCAGGGTGGCTATGGAGATGGCCAGCATGAAGGGCAGCGCCACCTTGAAATAGCGGCACGGTATGTTCATCGTCACGATCATGCAGAACAGACCCAGGATCAGCAACCCCACATGCTTGAGCACCGGCGCCATGTAGTTGCTGTTATAGGTCAGCTGCGACGAGGCCGAGTAGACTTCGATGACGCTGATGATGCAGAGGAACAGGAACACCATCCAGATGACCTTGTCGCCTTTGAAAATGTTGTTTAAAGTCTTGTTCATGTGTCTATTTTTTCATGTCTCTTACGAGCTGCTTAAACTGTTCTCCACGGTCTTCCATGTTCTTGAACAGGTCGAAGCTGGCGCAGCAGGGACTGAGCAGCACGGTGTCGCCGGGCTTTGCCAGCTCGCGGCAGGCAGCCACACAGTCGTTCATCGAGTGGGTGTCGCGCACGGGCAGTCCAAGCTGGTCGAAGAAGTTGTGGAGCTTGGTGTTGTCGGCACCGAGATAAACGAGGGCTGAGCATTTCTTCTGCACCATCTCCTTAATCTCGTTATAGTCGTTGCCCTTGTCCTTGCCTCCGATGATGAGGATGGTGGGGGTTGTCATGCTCTCCAGGGCATACCAGCAAGCGTCGACGTTGGTGGCCTTCGAGTCGTTGATGTAACGCACGCCGTCTACTGTTGCCACCTTCTCCAGACGGTGCTCCACGCCGGGGAAATCTTCCAGTCCGGCAGCTATGGCGTCGTGGCTGATGCCGTAGACATTGGCAGCCAAGCCGGCAGCCAACTGGTTGTAGATGTTATGCTTTCCTGCAAGCGACAGCTCCTCACGCTTCAGCTCGAAGAGGGTGGGGGCGAGCAACTTGTACATGCCGTCGATGATGGCTCCCTCGCAGCCCTCTTCCATGTTCTCGGCGAACGGCAGCTGACGGGCCTTGATGTCATACTTGGGCAGTTCGCGACGAATGATGGGGTCGTCGTTCCAATAGATGAACGCATCGTCTGCCGTCATGTTCTGAATGATGCGGAACTTGGCGTCGACGTAGTGTTGCATGCAGAAGTCGTAACGGTCGAGGTGGTCGGGGGTGATGTTGAGCAAGATGGCGATGTCGGCCTTGAAGTTGTACATGTTGTCGAGCTGGAACGAGCTGAGCTCGATGATGTAGACCTTGTGGGGCTGCTCTGCCACCTGAAGGGCGAGCGAGTTGCCGATGTTGCCAGCCAGACCGGCGTCTATGCCTGCCTTCTTGAAGATGTGGTAGATGAGCGAGGTGGTCGTGGTCTTTCCGTTGCTGCCGGTTATGCACACCATCTTGGCGTCGGTGTAACGGCCGGCAAACTCGATCTCGCTGATGATGTTGATGCCCTTGGCCATGGCTTTCTGGATCATAGGTGCCTCCTTGGGTATGCCCGGACTCTTTATGATCTCGTCGGCAGCAAGGATGCGCTCCTCGCTGTGGTGCTTCTCCTCCCACTCTATGTTGTGGTCGTCGAGCATCTTCTTGTATTTGTCCTTTATTGCCGACATGTCGCTCACGAACACGTCGAATCCTTCTTTCTTTGCCAGCACGGCGGCACCTGCACCGCTCTCGCCAGCACCCAATATTACAATCTTTTTCATAATAGAAAGCCCCTCGTGGCCTCTCCCTTGGGGGAGGTGCTCGGGATTTATGTTTTGTTGTTTTACAATTGCTTTTGTTTCTTGGCTTCGGCTTTACCTTTCCTTCGGCTTTTCTTAAGCCTTCGGCTCTTTACAGGCTTCAGCTTTTCTCCTTTTCTTTGGCTCGGCTTTGCTTTAATATTAACCTTAGCTTTGCTTTGTCTTAACCTTAGCTTAGCCTCTAACCTTAGCTTTAACCTTGGCTTTGTCTTAACCTTAGCTTTGCTTTAATCTTAGCTTTGCCTATAACCTAATCTTAGCCTTGGTCTTAGCTTCGTCTTTCGCTTTTCGCCTCGCCGTCAGCTTTTTATCTTATCTTCAGCGTGATGATGGTCATGGCAGCCAGAATGATGGTGATGATCCAGAAGCGGATGGTGATCTTCGACTCGTGGATGGCTCCCTCGGGCTTGCGTATGAGATATTTACACTCTGGGTCGAGCTGACACTGCTGCGTGCGGAAGTTGTCATGGATGGGTGTGCGCTTGAAGATGCGCTGCTTCACGCCACGGCGCTTGCCGAGCTTAAAGTAGTAGACTTGCAGAATGACGCTGAGGCTCTCGACGAAGAAGATGCCGCAGAGGATGGGGAGCATCAGCTCTTTGTGGATTATTATTGCCGACACGGCGATGATGCCGCCGATGGTCAGCGAGCCTGTGTCGCCCATGAACACTTGGGCAGGATAGGCGTTGTACCACAGGAAACCGATGAGCGAGCCGATGAACGCGCACATGAACACCACAAGCTCCTCCGATTGCGGGATATACATGATGTTCAGGTAGTTGGCATATTCGATGTGGCTGCTCACATAAGCCAGGATGCCTATCGCCACGCCTATTATCGCCGAGTTGCCGGCACACATGCCGTCCATGCCGTCGTTGAGGTTGGCGCCGTTCGACACCGCCGTGACGACAAAGATGGTCATGATGACGAACAGGATCCAGCCTGCCGCCGTCTTATACTTGCCGCAGAACGACATGATGCTCGAATAGTCGAGGTTATGGCCTTTGACGAACGGTATGGTGGTCTTCAGCGACTTGGTGGCTTGCGCCCTGTGCTTGACGACCATCTCCTGGCCCTGGCGCTCGATGGCGAGGTTCTCGTTCATCTTTACATCGGGCGACATCCACAGCGTGAGACCCACGATGAGGCCAATGCCCACCTGGCCGACAATCTTGTAACGGCCTTTCAGACCTTCTTTGTTGCGACGGAAAATCTTGATGTAGTGGTCCATGCCGCCGAGGAATCCGAGCCACACGGTGGTCACGATCATGAGCAGCAGGTAGATGTTGCGCAGACGGCCAAGCAGGATGACGGGCAACAGGATGGCGACGATGATGATGACGCCACCCATCGAGGGCACGCCAATCTTCTGCACGCCGAACGGGTCTATGCTCGCGTCGCGCTGTGTCTCGGTGATCTGCTTCTTCTTAAGAAACTTGATGAACTTTTCGCCCAACCATGCCGAGATGACGAGGGAGAAGATGAGGGCCAGCAGCGATCGGAACGAGATGTATCCCCACATGTGGGAACCGCTGATGCCGTATTGCTCTAAGAACCTGAAGAGATAGTATAGCATTTTTTTATTTTTGAATTTTGAATTTTGATTTTTGAATTGTTGCGGCAGAGCCGCAATTTTGAATTTTGAATTTTGAATTTTGAATTGTTGCGGCTCTGCCGCAATTTTGAATTTTTGAATTCAGATTTATTGTGCCGTTGGCGCAATATTGAGTGAAGATTATTGAACATCGATGATTGAATGTTGAAAAAATAATTTCCCAATTCTTAATTGTTAAATTCTTCATCGGCGAAGCCGATAATTCAAAATTCAAAAATCAAAATTGCGCTTTGCGCAACAATTCAAAACTCAAAATTCAAAATTCAAAAATTAAGAACAAACCTCTCTCACAACCTCGTGGTCGTCGAAGTGGTGTTTCACGCCTTTCACGTCTTGGTAGTTCTCATGGCCCTTGCCGGCGATGAGCACCACGTCGCCCTTCTGTGCCATCATGCAGGCTGTGCGTATGGCTTCGCGGCGGTCGACGATAGAGATGACCTTCTTCATCTGCTGGGCGTTAAGGCCGGCGAGCATGTCGTTGATGATGTCTTGGGGCTCCTCGAAGCGTGGGTTGTCGGATGTTATGATCACCTTGTCGCTCTGCTTCACGGCCTCCTGTGCCATGAGCGGACGCTTGCCCTTGTCGCGGTTGCCGCCTGCTCCACAAACGGTGATGACCTGTCCCTTGCCGTTGAGCACCTCATGGATGGCGTTGAGCACATTCTCCAGAGCGTCGGGCGTGTGGGCGTAGTCGATGACGGCGGTGAATCCTCCAGGGGTCTGTATGGGGTCCAGTCGGCCGTTAACGCTGTGCAGCGTGCTCATGACCACGAGCACATCCTCTGGCTTCTTGCCCAACATCACGGCAGCGCCGTATACAGCCAACAGGTTGCTGACGTTAAACTTGCCAATGAAGTTGACGCCCACCTCATGTCCGTCGATGTCGAGATACATTCCTTCGAAATGACACTCAATGATCTTGCCTTTGAAGTCGGCCATAGAGCGGGTAGAGTAGGTCTTCACCGTGGCTTTGGTGTTCTGCACCATCACCATGCCATTCTTGTCGTCGGCGTTGGTTATGGCGAACGCTGTCTTGGGCAGACCGTCGAAGAACGCCTTCTTTGCGTTGCGGTAGTTCTCGAACGTCTTGTGGTAGTCGAGGTGGTCGCGTGTGAGGTTGGTGAAGATGCCGCCCGTGAAGGTCAGTCCGCCGATGCGCTTCTGTGCTATGGCGTGTGATGAGCACTCCATGAAAGCATACTCACACTTCGCCTCGACCATCTTTGCCAACAGCGCGTTCAGCTCTATCGGGTCGGGTGTGGTGTGGTCGGCGGGTATGGCCTCGTCCACCACATAATTGCACACGGTAGAGAGCAGACCACACTTGTGGCCCATGCGCGAGAACATGTTATATAATAAGGTGGCGATGGTCGTTTTGCCGTTCGTGCCTGTCACGCCCACCAACTTCAGTTTTGTCGACGGGTCACCGTAGAACATGGTGGCGACCTTTCCCACGGCGTCTTCTGTCGATGCCACCTGCACATAGGTCACACCGTCAGCAAGGGTTGCGGGCATGTCTTCACAGAGCACGGCCTTTGCGCCAAGCTCTATCGCTTTGTCAATAAACTTGTGTCCGTCGACCTGTGTGCCTTTCATGGCAACGAACAGGTGGCCTGACTTTATGCGGCGTGAGTCGATGTTCACTCCCGTAATGTCAACGTCAGTGGAACCGACCGTTTGTGTCGGTTTGATGTTTTTGAGCAATTGTGATAATACCATATTCTTATTTTTTTTTAGCTCCTCCCCATCGCTTCCTTTATAATCATCTCCTTTATGAAAGAAAAATGGTCCTTTTTAAGAATGTTGGTCCTTTATAAGGATGATGGTTTGGCGAAACTGTTTATTTTTTCTTTTCTTTTTCCTTTCTTATGAGGGCAGTGCCTACACCTTTTTAATATATAAGGCTTGGCTTGCACCTTTTATATATAAGCTTGCGCTTTGTTGCCAAAGGTGTTTTCTTTATCGAAGGTTGAGCGTACACCATTGGCCCTTTCTTATGTGCGTTCCCGGTGCTATGCTCTGCTTCTCCACTTTTCCTCGTCCGTAGAGCTTGGTACGCACACCTCTGCTCTCAATGAGGAACACGGCATCGCGTGCTCCCATGCCCGTGACATCGGGCATCTGTCCGCGTGCTGCTATCTTTTCACGCTCCAAGGCAATGTGTCCGTTGCCGTTTACCGCCTTGCCCCATATAGGGTTGCCGTTGGCGTAAGAGCCGTTCCAGTCGGGGCGCGGGTTGTATCCAAGCTGACTGAGCACATAGTCGGCAGCCAGAATGTTGCCGCTCTTCACCTCGGGCTGAACGACCGATGTCTCGTCGTGAGCGTCCTTGATGTCGAGCTTCAGGCTCTGTGCCATAACGCCCTCGGCAATGTCGTGGAACACCTTGCCGCTCATGCCGCCTCCTGAGGCGGGCAGGCCGCGCTTCTGTATGCAGACTATGCAGCTGTAGCGTGGGTTGTCGGCAGGGAAGAAGCCAGCGAAACTGAGCAGGTAGCTCACGCCGCCCGACTTGTATCCGCCTTTGCCTTGCGACACCTGTGCCGTGCCGGTCTTTCCTGCCACCTTAAACGATGGCGAGCCAGCCTTCTTGCCAAGACCGCGGCTCACGACGTGCTCAAGGATGGTCTGTATCTCACCAAGCGTCTTCTTCTTGCAGATGCTCTGGCGCAGAACCACGGTGGGATATTCTTTTACCACCTTGCCGTCTTTCATCGCTGCCTTCACAAAGCGCGGCTGCACCATCTTGCCGTTGTTGGCGATGGCGTTGTAGAAGGTGAGGGTGCTGATGGGCGGCACCTGTGTCTCGTAGCCGATACTCATCCAGGGCAGCGTGGTCTTGCTCCAGTTGACGTACTGCTTTCCGCGCTTGTCGAGCTTCGGGAAGCGCACCTTTGCCGGTGACGAACCGTAGAAGGGCAGGTGCAGGTCGTCGGTGAGGCCCAGACGGTGTATGCCCTCCACAAACTTGGTGGGGTTGTTGCGGTAGTGGTCGTCGATAATTCTGCTGATGCCGATGTTGGAGCTCACCATGAGTGTCTGGGGCAGGGTGAGCATGCCGTAGCCGCCGCGTCGCCAGTTGTGGTCACGCATCTCACGGCCATACATGGGCCACACGCCGCCTGCTGTGTTTACACGGTAGGTGGTGTCGACCACGCCGTCGTCGAGCGCCACCATTATGCTTGCTGTCTTGAACACCGAGCCCGGCTCCATGAGGTTACTCACGGCGCGGTTCTGTCGCTCGCGATACTGTCCGTCGCCACATTTCTCCATGTTCACGATGGCTTTCACATCGCCCGTCTTCACCTCCATGACGATGGCCACGCCCCAGTTGCCGTTGACATCGGGCTCGCGCAGCTCCTGCAGCAGTGCTCGCTCGGCGAGGTCCTGTATGCCCACATCGATGGTTGTCACGATGTCGGCGCCGTCGATAGCAGGCTCGTCAATGATGTCGAGGAACGAGCGCAGCACCTTGCGGCGGTGCTTTATGCCTTTCTTTCCGCGCAGCACCGAGTCGTAATATTGCTCCAGACCGCAGCGTGCCGTGTCCTTGCCTTTGTACATGTCGCCCAGTGTGCGCTCGGCGAGAGAGCCATAGGCATGCTTTCGTGCGTTGTTGTCTTCGGTGTAGAATCCGCTCTTATATTTGTTGCCTATGTTGAAGATAGGCAGCAGGCGCACGTCGGCATAGGTGTTATAGTTGACACGCGCCGGCCAGATCTGCCAGTGGCGACTCATCTTCTTGCGTCCCTCCTCCAAATGCTCTTTAAACTTCGCTGCGGACATCTCCGGGAAGATGGCGTTAAGACCGGCGGCTATGGAGTCGACCTTCTTTGGCCACAGCGTGTCCATCTTTGAGTCGTGCATGGCCTGGAAGTCGATAAACAGCTTATATTCGGGCAGTGACGACACCATGAGCTGTCCGTCGCAACTGAGGATGTTGCCTCGTGCGGGCTGAATGGGCAGACTGTCAAACTTGACGCGCTTGGCCACCGCCATCCAGTAGTCGCGCTGTGCGGTCATCATGTATGTTGCCTTTCCGAGCATGACCAATGTGGCCAACGTTATGACGATGGCCAAGCAGCTGAAACGCTGTGGGGTCTTTTTATGATCGAACTTACTGCTACTCACTTTTTTTTCAACTTTAATATTCCTTTTCTTTGTCCTAATTGGTAACTCAGCATTGTCTTTATTCCTCCTTAGGCACCGTTATGATGTAAGGCGGTTGCGAGGCGATGTGGAGCGTGCTGTCCTGGCAGGCCCTTAGCATGTCGAGCACACGGCTCTCGCGGCTTTTCTCTGTCAGCTCGCTGGTGCTTGACAACGCTCTGAACTTGGCATCTGTTAGCTCCTTCGTCAGCTTGTTTATCTTCACGAGATTGCGTTGGCAGGCGTAACGGTTGGAGATGTAGACGAAGACGAAGAGCGTGATGAGCAAGAACACGCCAATCTGGTTTCTCACAACCTTGGCGTTGAGCATGTCGCCGTTGATGATGCTCCTCAGGTTTGTTGCCGCGTTGGGCTTGCTGTCGCCCTCGGTGGCACGCTCCTTCACCATGTCGGCGAACGACTTCAGCGGTCCTGTCTCGTTGTCATCGTCTTGTGGCTTGTTGCTGTCTTGTGGCTTGTTGCCGTCCTTCTCTTTCTTTGGGTCGGCCGGCTTTTGGGCGTTAGAGCCGTGGCCCTTGCTGTCATGGCCCTTGCTGTTGTCATGGCCTTTGCCTGCTGAACTTGCGCCGCTGCTTGCATTAGCGTTGCTGTCTGTGCCCGCGCTGCTGCTTGTTCCAGCATTGCCTTTAGCGTCAGCGTTGCCGTTTGTTCCAGCGTTGCCATTTGCCGCCTTGCCCTGCTGTCCCTCTTCAGGTGTGGGGTCGTCATATCCGGCCATGGCGGCTTTCAGCAGAGCCTCCAGCTGTTTGTCGTGTTGATTGTTGTCTTTGTGTGGTGTCATTTTTTTTCTGCTATTCTAAGTTTCGCGCTTCTGCTGCGTGGGTTTCTTTGTTGCTCATCCTCAGAAGGAACGATAACCTTGTTGTTGACCAAGGTGAACGGCGAGTTAATGCGTCCGAAGAAGTCTTGCTCTGTCTTGCCTTCCGCGTTGCCTGTCTTCATGACGTTCTTCACGATGCGGTCTTCGAGCGAGTGGTATGTTATGACGCTCAGTCGGCCGCCAGGCGCTAACAGTTCGGTGGCAGCAGCGAGCATCTGCTTCAGCGCCGTCATCTCGTGGTTCACCTCTATGCGCAACGCCTGAAAGAGCTTTGCCATCTCCTTCTTCTCGCGTTCGCGGCGGAAGAGCGGCTCCACGGCTTTCATAAACTGCTGCGTGGTGGCTATGGGTTCTGCTGTGCGTGCCTTGGCGAGCGCGGCAGCTATGCGTCGCGAGTTTTTCAGTTCGCCGTAGAGAAAGAACACGTCAGCAAGCTGTTCCTCGCTGTATGTGTTCACGATGTCGGCGGCTGTCTTGCCGGCGCGTTTGTTCATGCGCATGTCAAGGGGAGCGTCGAAGCGGAAAGAGAATCCGCGCTCGGCATCGTCAAAATGGTGTGACGACACGCCGAGGTCGGCGAGCAACCCGTCAATGTGGTCGATGTCATAATAGCGCATCCAGTTTTTCAGATACCTGAAATTGCTGCGCACGAAGGTGAAGCCGTCGCATCCCTCGGGCACATTGCGCTCTGCGTCGGCATCCTGGTCAAAACTGAAGAGGCGTGCCGTGGGGTCTAGGCGGCGCAGGATCTCGCGCGAGTGGCCACCGCCGCCAAAGGTGACGTCCACATACACGCCACCGGGCTTCAGACATAGAGCGTCGATGCTTTCGTTAAGGAGCACTGGCACATGATAGCCATCGGCTGTAACAATTTTTTCGGTATCTTTGTTTGTCATTTTTTTTCGTTGTTGTCGGTTTTCATTACTGCCTGTATGGCCTTCGCAAACTCGTCAGGCTGCATGAACGGTTTGTCTGTGCCGTCATAGGGCCACAGCTCAATGCAGTCGTCCATGCCTATGACCTTGACGCTTCGCTCTATGCCCGTCATCTGCTGGTAACGGCGAGGTATGAGGATGCGGCCCATCGAGTCGGGTTGCTGCACCTCCACGTCTGCCACAAACTGTCGGAACATCATCTGCTGTTGCGGGTCCCAGCGGTTCAGGCGTGACCGCATGGTGTCGACGAGGCATGACCATGTGCTCTCGGGGTAGATCACAAGACAAGGCTGAAAATCGTCCTTGCGCAGCACCACACGTTCCTCGCCCAGTTCTTGCAGAACTTTGCGGAACACGGCGGGCACTATTGTGCGCCCTTTGGTGTCTACTTTGGCTTCTATCGTACCTATAAATCTCATGCGTACCTTAATAAGAGCAATTAGTGCCCAAAGTTACATAAAATCCTCCACTTTCTGCCACTTTTCACCACAAATTTTGTTTTATGCTTCATTTTTCTGATTTTGCTCTGTTCGTGCGTCAGAAAAGTCTTTGGCTTCTCTTTGCTCACATTGTGCCTCAAAACGTTACAAAGGCAATAAAAAAGCATATTTTTTCTTGATTTTCTACAATATTAGAAAAAGAAATGTTATTTTTGCATCACATTTACACAAACATGAGTGAATCAATAGAGAAAACCATAGACATAGACAAAATTTTGGCTGGCAAGATGGGCGCAAAGGTCAAGTATGTGCCGCGCTTTCTTGTTAAATGGCTAAAGCACATCATCCATCAAGATGAGGTGAACCGCTTCCTGTGGGAGAGCCGCAACTTGTCGGGCACAGAGTGGCTCAGCGAGTGTGTGCGCTATCTTAAGATGGACGTTGAGATTGTGGGTGAGGAGAACCTGCCCGACAAGAACGACGGCCGCCTTTACACCTTCGTGTCGAACCACCCGTTGGGAGGACAGGATGGCGTGTGTCTCGGCTCCATCATCGGACGCCACTATGACGGTCGTTTCCGCTACCTCGTCAACGACCTGTTGCTCAACCTGCCGGGTCTCAAGCCCGTGAGCATCGGCATCAACAAGACAGGACGCAACAGTCGCGACTTCCCGCGCATGGTTGAGGCAGGCTTCAAGAGCGACTGCCACATGCTCATGTTCCCCGCCGGCCTGAACAGCCGTAAGCAGAAAGACGGGTCCATACACGACATTCCGTGGAAGAAGACGTTTGTGAAGAAAAGCGTTGAGTGTCAGCGCGATGTGGTGCCTATCCACTTCAGTGGCAGCAACTCGAAACGCTTCTATCGCATAGCCGCTTTCAGCGACCGTTTCCTGCCGTTCAACCTCGCCATGATGTTCCTCGTTGACGAGATGTACCGCAACGTCGGAAAACATTTCACCATCCACATCGGAAAGCCCATTCCCTGGCAGACCTTCGACAAGAGTCGCACGGCGCAGCAGTGGGCACAGTGGGTGGAGGACCGCGTGTATGATTTGCCAAGAGAGAACGGCAAGTCTGAAAAACAATAATTTGACAGCATAGACATAAAATCGGAAAAAAAGTTCTGGATTTTTTGAAAACCATAAGAGAAAACAGAAAGAGATGGAAGAGCCAATAATCGAACCAGTGAGTAAGGAGCTGCTTAAGAGTGAACTGACGCCCGAACGGCAACTGCGAATGACCAACAAAAGTCATAACGAGATTTATGTGGTGACCGCCCACAACGCGCCCAACGTGATGCGCGAGATTGGACGTCTTCGCGAGATCGCTTTCCGCGAGGCGGGAGGCGGCACAGGCAAGTCGATGGACATCGACGAGTTTGACACATGCGACAACTGCTACAAGCAGCTCATCGTGTGGAACCCTGAGGCAGAGGAGATTATCGGCGGCTACCGTTACCTCTTAGGCACCGATTGGGAGATGGACACCAACGGTCAGCCCAAGCTGGCAACAAGCCACATGTTCCATTTTTCTGACAAGTTTCTGACCGACTACATGCCCTACACCATTGAGCTTGGACGTTCGTTCGTGTCGTTGCCCTATCAGAGCTCGCGCATGGGAGCCAAGAGCCTGTTCGCCCTCGACAACCTGTGGGACGGCTTGGGAGCGCTCACCGTCATCAAGCCTAACGTCAAATATTTCTTCGGAAAGATGACGATGTATCCTTCATACATTCGTCGTGGCCGCGACATGATTCTCTATTTCCTCAAGAAACATTTTGATGACAAGGAAAACCTCGTCATTCCTCTCAAGCCTCTTAAGATAGAGACGCCTGAGGAGGAGCTGCGCGAACTGTTCTGTGAGGACAGCTTCAAGGACGATTATCGCATCCTTAACCGCGAGGTGCGCAAGCTGGGTTATAACATCCCGCCGTTGGTGAACGCCTACATGGGGCTCTCGCCCACGATGAAGCTCTTCGGCACCGCCATCAACTATGGGTTTGGTGACGTCGAGGAGACGGGCATCCTCATCGCTGTCGACGAAATTCTCGACGAGAAGCGTGTGCGACATATCGACTCGTTCATTAAAGAACACCCTGAAGCTCTGAAGATTACGAGTGGGGCGAATAATGTTATTTACAAGGAAAAAGAGTAAAAAGGCATAACAGAAAATATAACATTCTGTTCATGAAATGGCCGCAGCTGTTCAAAGTTGCGGCCATTTTTGTGTTTATGGCATAACTGTTTGGCTCTATCTGTTTTATAGGCTATCTTTGTAGAAAATAATTTGCCTCTTTGTAATTTGTAAAGCAGAAATAAAAATCCTAAAAAACACAATTCTATGACATTTAAAAGATTAGCTTCGGCCATAGCTCTCGCTGCCATGATGCTGGCATCAACAGGCAAGGCCAATGGGCAAACTCCGCGACCAGAGTATCCGCGCCCGCAGTTTGAACGTTCAGAGTGGATGAACCTCAACGGAACATGGACTTATTCTTTCGATTTCGGTAAGACAGGGGAACAGAAGGGATGGAAAAACTCAAAGGGCTTTGATGGCCACATAACAGTGCCCTTCTGTCCAGAAAGTTCGCTCTCGGGTGTACACCACACCGACTTCATCAACAGCATCTGGTATCAGCGTCAACTTAATATCCCGTCAGTTTGGAGCGGAAAGAAAATAATGCTTAACTTCGGGGCTGTTGATTATGAGGCCCACATCTATGTGGACGGACAGCTCGCCATGCAGCACAAAGGCACAGGATCATCCTTTAGTTGCGACATCACGCGCTATGTAAAGCCTGGCCACACCCATAACCTTGTGGTTCAGGTGAATGACAACCTGCGTAGCGGCATGCAGCCTGGCGGCAAGCAGTGTTTTAACCTCCACTCAGAGGGATGTATGTATACTCGTGTCACTGGTATCTGGCAGACGGTGTGGATGGAAGCCGTTGATGAGGAGGGCCTAAAGAGTGTGTTTGCCACGCCAGATATTGACCAACAGCAGCTCGTCATACGCCCACAGTTCTATAGCCAGAACGCTGCCAATAAACTTGTTGTCACGTTGTATGACGGCAAGAAAGAGGTGGCGCATAAGAGTGTGCCGTGTGGCGATGGCTCTGTGGTAGTGCTGCCCGTCAAGGGCATGAAGCTGTGGAGCCCAGAGAGTCCGTTCCTTTATGGCCTCAAATATCAGGTAGTGAAAGACGGCAAGGTCGTTGACGAAGTAAGCTCATATGCTGGCATGCGCAAGGTGCATCTTCATGACGGCTATTTCTATCTCAACAACAAACCTTACTATCAACGTCTTGTGCTCGATCAAGGCTATTATCCCGACGGCATCTGGACAGCTCCCTCAGACGAGGCTCTGAAGAAGGACATAGAGATGGCAAAGGCTGTTGGCTTTAACGGGGCACGCCTTCACCAGAAGAGCTTTGAGGAGCGCTACTATTATTGGGCCGACAAGCTTGGATACTTGACATGGGGCGAAAGCGCCAGTTGGGGACTGAACATCAACAACGAGGAAGCTTGCCGCAACTTCATATCAGAATGGGCTGAGCTGGTGGAGCGTGACCGCAACCACCCGTCGCTTGTTACATGGACACCGCTCAACGAAACTTGGAACGCTGAGAACACAGGCGTCTACACGCGTTTTGTGCAGAACCTTTATGACATGACAAAGGCCATTGACGGCACACGCCCTGTAAACGATGCCAGTGGCGACTCGCATATAAAAACCGACATATGGAGCGTGCACAACTATTGCCGTACGCCTGAGGAGTTTAAACGCGATTTTGCCCTTGAGCCTGGTAAGGAGCCATATCGCAACATGCGTGGCGACCATTGGCAGTGGCTCGCTAAGTATGAGGGCCAGCCTTACATGCTCGACGAGTGGGGTGGCCTGGGCTATGTGGTGCCTGAGAAACGCCATGGCAACGACACATGGGGCTATGGCGGCATGATTAAGGATGCCGAGGAGTTCTACCGCATACTTCGCAGCGAGGTGGAGTCGATCAAGGCATTAAAGCATATCACAGGTTTCTGTTACACGCAGATTACGGATGTGGAGCAAGAGCAAAATGGCATCTATAACTATGACCGCACTCCTAAGTTCGACACAAACCGCATAAAGGAGATTTTCGAACTCATTCCTTCAAACATTGAGGAAATTAAAGGTAAAAAGGGGCTTTAAAAGGCTGTTTAAAGGTAAAAAAGTAAAAAGGTAAAAAAGGGCTGGCGCCGTTGGAAGAGAAAAACGTCAGCCTTTTTTTACCTTTTTACCTTTTTACTTTTTTACCTTTTAAAAAATCCTTTAAACGGCGTTCATGACGAGCCATGTCAGATAAGCAAGGTAGACGATGGTGAGCACGGCACCTTCCCAGCGTTTCACCTTATAGGTCGTGCGGCAGAAGAACCACATGAGCAGCATGCTGGCGAGCATCATGATGAGGTCGAGCGTGGTTATGCCAGCTATGTGCATGGGCTTGACGAGGCCCGTTATGCCGATGATCATGAGGATGTTAAACACGTTGGAGCCTATCACGTTGCCTATGGCTATGTCGCTGTTGCCCTTCTTTGCCGACACCATACTGGTGGCGAGTTCTGGCAGCGAGGTGCCACCTGCCACGATGGTCAAGCCAATCACAGCATCCGACACACCGAGACTGGATGCCACGAACGAGGCGTTGTCGACAAACATGTTGGAGCCAGCGATGAGGCACAACAGACCGACAACGAGCATTACGACCGCTTTAAGCATTGATGTTCCTGACGCTTGTGATGCTTTCGAAGCTGAGGTCTCAGATGAAGATGCTTCTGGATCTGAGATCTCAGATGAAGATGCTTCAGACGATGAGGCCTGAGACGTAGATGCTTCAGAAATAACTGTTGTTGTTGCTGCGCCATTTGTCGCAACGGCTGCTGTAGGTTTCTCTGTTGTCTTTGCATATTTCAGCGTCACAAACATGAAGAGGCAGAAGCCGGCGAAGAGCACGGCGGCATCAACTCTTCCTATCGCTCCATCGAGACAGAAGAGGAGCATAAGTAGAGAAGCCACCACAGCAAACGGGATGTCGCGTTTCACGCTCGACCGTTTCACCATGATGGGTGCCACCAGGGCAGAGCAGCCCACAATGAGCAGCGTGTTAAGGGTGTTTGAGCCCACCACGTTGCCCACGGCAAGGTCGGGCGTGCCTTTCAGCGCCGACACCATGCTCACGCAAAACTCAGGCATCGATGTGCCCATGGCCACGATTGTCAGTCCGATGACCATCTGACTGACACCGAAGCGTGTCGCGATGTTCACCGCGCCATCGGTAAGCCAGTCGGCTCCTTTCAATACAATAATCACTCCAAGCACCAACAGCACGATGTTTATCGCCATGCTGTCGGTGCACATTGTTTGTAAAAGTTGTGTTGTCATAAAATTAAAAATTTAAAGCCCCACCAACCTATCCGCTTTGCGGCTTAGAAATGTTGATTTTTGAATTTTGAATGTTGAATTGTCGGCTTTCAGCCGATGTCGAATTTTCGAATTTTGATTTTCCCTTTTTAAAAGGCTATCGAATTCTTCACTCATCACTCTTCGTTCTTCACTTAAAAGAGGCTA
>ERZ1026854.1022-NODE-1022-length-18652-cov-6.100984_pt1 | contig 18652 bp, 16 predicted proteins | sample MGYA00380157_ERZ1026854 | MGnify/ENA primary metagenome ERZ1026854 (study PRJEB33269, sample SAMEA4719793) | human gut metagenome | biome: human-associated habitat; feature: organic feature; material: feces | place: Cameroon | collected 2013-10 ...
GCTTTGTGCAATTTGCCAGCCACTAAATTAAAGTCCACCTTTTGACACCCGAATCATGACAATAGAATGTTTGCAGAGCGTGCATTCTATTGTATGACTCCGGCATCATCAGGAAAACAAACTGAGCTGCTGATATCCTGCTTCCCGGATTTCACGCGGAATCTGGGTACGGTCGGCAATCAGGCTGCGGCAGATATAGTCTTCGTCTAATTTTGTAGGATACATCATGTGCCCGGAGCAGGTGATAAAGTACAGGGCACGTTTTAAGACGACGCCAATCTTTTTTAAGTCGGAAAAATCAAGCTTATTCATACGTCTTGCCTTTACGATGCGTGAGGCAGATTTTGCACCAATTCCGGGAACACGTAAAAGTGTATGGTAATCGGCACGGTTGATCTCAACTGGAAAATATTCTAAGTGACGGAGTGCCCAGTCACATTTGGGATCCAGGTAGATATTGAAATCAGGACGATCTTTGGTCAATAATTCGTCTACTTTAAAATCATAATAGCGCAGCAGCCAGTCAGCCTGATAGAGGCGGTGCTCACGCAAAAGAGGCGGTCCGCCCGGCAGAACCGGCAGGTTTGAGTCATGGTTGACATTGACAAAAGCTGAGTAGAAAACTCTCTTTAGGTCAAACTTCCGGTAAAGTGTTTCGGCAACCCGCATGATCTCATAATCGTGTTCCGGTGTGGCGCCGATGATCATCTGGGTACTCTGACCGGCTGGAACGAAACGCGGCGCTTTGCGGTAAATGGCCAGTTCGTCTTTATTTTCCGTGATGCGGTTCTGGATCTGGCGCATTGGTTTTAAAATAGTGGTTCTGGATTTATAGGGAGCTAATTTTTTTAAGCTGTCAGCGGTTGGAAGTTCTAAATTGATACTCATACGGTCTGCAAGAAAACCCGCTTTTTCTACCAGGGTGGGATCTGCACCGGGGATCGCCTTGACATGAATATAGCCGTTAAAATGATAAACATTGCGCAGCCGGTAGAGTGTCTGATAGATCAAGTCCATAGTATAGTTGGGACTGATCATAATGCCGGAACTTAAGAAAAGGCCCTCAATATAGTTGCGCCGGTAAAATTCCATTGTCAGTTCACAGACTTCATCGGGGGTAAAGGAAGCCCGTTTCACATCAGAGTTACAGTTGTTCTGGCAATAGGCGCAGTTAAAGATACACTCATTGGTAAAAAGTATTTTCAGAAGGGAAATACAGCGCCCGTCCGCAGAGAACGAGTGACAGATCCCGCAGGCGAGAGAGTTCCCCATGCCGCTGCCATTGCCACGGCGGTCCACACCGCTGGAAGTGCAGGCAACATCGTACTTTGCAGCGTCAGTCAGTATGGCAAGCTTTTCCATCAGGGACATATTTTGCTGAATGTTCATGTTGATCTCCATTTCTCATGGTCTTTGGTTCGGATGCAAAAAGGTGGCCGTTAAGTATGAACCACCTTTTTGTATCTGAATCTTTTCATATTCTTCGTTACATATATACGGGTTTGGATTATTGGATCGCATATTACTAAAACAGAACGAGTGTTCGATAAAATCAATATAACATAAAATCAAAACACATGCAATAGAAAAAGCGAAAATATGTTCGGTAAAATGAATAAAAAAATAGTATATAATTTTTGAAATCTACAAAAAAATAACGAAACAGCATGCATTTTATTGAAAATAAAGTCGAATATGGTAAAATTGAATTAGCGTAAGGAATTTGTACGGAGGGGGAAATTTGTATGAAATCAATAAAAACCAAAATTATTGTAACTGTAATACTATGTTCGCTGGTATCTACTTTTATCTGCGGTGCCATCAGTATTGTAAACTCAGTCAGCACTTCTTATGAAGATTCACAGCAGGAAATGCAGCTTAAGTGTGTGAGCCAGAGCGATGAACTTGATACCATGATGCAGAATGTTTCACAGTCAGTGAAAATGGTATACAGCATTGCAGTTGCCAAACTGGAACATGCAGCATCTTTCAAGACAAGCAAGGATTATGTGGATACTTATACAAAGCAGATGCTTCCTATCCTGATGCAGTCTGCACAGAATACAAAGGGAGCACTCACAGCGTATATCCGTTATAACCCTGAATTTACGGAACCAACAAGCGGACTTTTTCTTACAAGGGACAACAGTGACAGTGAATTTGAGAGTGTGACACCAACAGACTTTTCCATGTATGACCCGAGTGATGTGGAGCATGTCGGATGGTACTATATTCCGGTACAGAACGGAAAAGAAACCTGGATGGAACCATATCTGAATTCTAACATTGGTGTGTATATGATTTCTTACGTTATTCCAATTGAGGTGGATGGAGAGTCCATTGGTATCATTGGAATGGATATTGATTTCAGTGAATTTACGAATACGATTGATTCTTTAAGTATATTTGATAGTGGTTATGGCTTCCTTGCCAATGATTCCGGTAAGGTAATGTATCACAAAGATCTTGAGATTGGAAGTAATCTTGTAGATGCAGACAGTGGTTTGCAGGCTGTAGTGGATGCGCTGGGAAATGAGCAGATGGAAGAGACTGCCGTTTCTTATACATATCAGGGCAAAGATAAGGTCATGTATTATCGGACGTTGGAAAATGGCATGAAATTTATCCTTACTGCACCGAAAACTGAGTTGCAGGCAAAATCGAAACAGCTTGCAGGACAGATATTTGGAGGAGCAGCTTTTGCAACTGTTCTGGCTGTAATTATTGGTATTGTGCTTGGTTTTACGATCACGAAGCCGATTTCACAGATTGATGGAATTGTAAAGCAGACAGCAGACTTTGAATTTGCAAGTAATCCGGCAAACCAGCATCTTTATAAGAGAAAAGATGAAACCGGAAGAATGGCAATTTCGCTGCATAACATGCGTAAAAATCTGCGTGAAATGGTAGGCAATATCCGCCATGTATACACAGATCTTAGAAATACGACAGAACAGCTTTCTGACACGACGAAGCGCGTGCGTGAGATGAGCAATGTCAACACGGATACAACACAGGAACTCGCAGCTGCCATGGAAGAGACTGCAGCAACGATGGAGACAGTCAATACTACAGTCAGTGACATCAAAGAGCGCGCAACGGATATTGAAAAGTATTCAAAAGAGGGACGTGAGTCCTCTGTTGAGGTAAAAGAACGTGCAGACCAGCTTAAGTTAAAGACACAGTCTGCAAGTGAAAAAACAGTTCAGATGTATGAAAATGTACAGCAAAAAACAGAGGCTGCCATGGAACAGGCAAAAGCGGTAGAAAAGATCAATCAGTTTACGCAGGCGATACTTGATATCTCAAGTCAGACGAATCTGCTGGCACTGAATGCTTCAATTGAGGCAGCAAGAGCCGGAGAGGCAGGAAAAGGTTTTGCGGTCGTTGCAGGAGAGATTGGCGCACTGGCAACCCAGACATCCACCACTGTTGGCAGTATTAATGAGATCATTGCCGAAGTAAACCAGGCTGTGGCAAATATGACAGGATGCTTAAAAGAAAGTACAGATTTCTTAGAGCAGACAGTACTAAAAGATTATGAGGACTTTATGGGAGTTGCAGATCAGTATACGAAAGATGCAACTGTATTTGATGACGATATGTCTGCCATCAGTGAACAGATTAATACATTGTTAACATCCATTGTTGAAATTGCGGATGCCATGCAGGGTGTCAGCTCAACAGTTTCTGAGGCGGCTGATGGTGTGACGGATATTGCACAGAAAACACTTGAGGTTTCCGGAATTGTACAGGGTAATGAAACGCTTGTGGATAATAACCATGAGAATATTGAAAGACTTAACCGTGTCATCGAAATGTTCCACGATGAAAAATAAAAACGACGAATCATGTGAAAAATATTTTTTTACATGCAGGAATGGAGAATAATATGGATAACAACATTTTTACGCATTTTCCGGACAGGGAAACATTTGATAAATACTGGAATGAAAATTATGTCCCTGTTACATATGAGGATGTGGCAACGGCATTTCGTGATTTTGTAAAATCTGCAGAGGGACATATTTATCTTTCTGATTATGAGGAGAAAGGCTGCATTTCCAAGGAAGATTTCAAAGATAATCTTTCCCAGGAGGCACAGTTTGCTTTTCAGGATGGATTGACAGAGGTATTTTATGATAAAAATCCGGAACTTTATGAAACTGCATTTGCGCTGTTTGAGGAAGCACAGATGACCGGTCAGGGAGATGCAAGTGTAGCGCAGACGTTTCATGAGACATTTAATGGGCTGTATGCAGAGTTCTTAGATACACTGTTTGAGGAAATGTTAAGTAACCGGAAAGATTGAAAGGAGTTTTATGGCTACATTAGGGATTCCGCAGAATACGATCGCGGTTTTGCAGAAATATCATTTTAATTTTCAGAAGAAATTCGGACAGAATTTTCTGATCGATCCGCATGTGCTTGAGAAGATCGTTGAGGCAGCTGGAGTGACGAAGGATGATTTTGTCCTTGAGATTGGCCCGGGTATCGGTACGATGACACAGTATCTGTGTGAAAATGCCAGGGAAGTGGTTGCGGTAGAGATCGACACCAATCTGATTCCAATCTTAGAGGATACATTGAGTGCCTATGACAATGTAACTGTGATCAATCAGGATATTTTGAAACTGGATATCGCAAAGCTTGCGATGGAGAGAAATGAGGGAAAGCCGATCAAGGTCGTTGCAAATCTTCCATATTATATTACTACGCCGATTATCATGGGACTTTTTGAAAGCCATGTTCCAATCGACAGCATTACGGTTATGGTGCAGAAAGAAGTTGCAGACCGCATGCAGGTAGGACCCGGAACAAAGGATTACGGCGCACTGTCTTTAGCAGTGCAGTTTTATGCAAAACCGGAGATTGTTGCGAATGTTCCGCCAAATTGCTTTATGCCGCGCCCAAATGTCGGCAGTGCAGTGATCCGGCTGACCAGACACGAAGAAGTGCCTGTGCAGGTGGATGATGAAAAGCTGATGTTTAGTATTATCCGTGCATCCTTCAATCAGAGAAGAAAAACACTTGCAAATGGATTGTCAAATGCGCCGCAGGTACATCTTTCCAAGGAAGAGATACAACAATGTATCGCAGAACTTGGAGAGCCGCTTACCATCCGGGGGGAGGCACTTACATTAGAGCAGTTTGCAGCGCTTTCAAATATCATAGGAAAAAAACAGAAAAAATAAAGCAAAATTAAGGGGAGAAGCTTATGGACGAAAATCAGAACATGAACAATGGACAACAGACGTATGGGGATCAGCAGTATAACCAGAATACCTGGACACCGCAGGAGCAGCATGGCCCGGTTTCAGATATTTTCTGCTATCTGTTACTGATCATAATGCCATTGCGTGAGATCATCAGTATGATTTCAGCGTCATCCATATTTAAATCAATGACTTACGACAGTATTATGGATGGCAGCTATATGAATATCATGTACAGTGGAAAATATGTGGTATTTTCCCTGCTCAGTTATGCATTGCTTGCGGCATTCATTATTTTTGTAGTCATCGATATTGTAAAAATTAACAAGCAGAATTACAAAATACTGGGACTGATTCTGTTTGCAATCTTTTTAAAACCTGGCTATTATGTATGGCGTGCACATCTTTTGAAACGTAAAATGGCATTTCCAATCGTGTATACCGTACTTTATTCCCTGCTGATCATAGCAGAGATCGGATTTTCAATGATGCAGGCATTTGGTCTGGTAATGAATATGATGTAAAAAAATTGAATGAGAAGTCTCTCTGTTTCATATATTAAATGGACAGGGAGATTTTTTTATGCGAAGAAGACGAGGAAAACGTGCAAGTTCCTGGTTTACGGGAATCTGTCTGACACTGCTGGTGCCGGTTTTTATTACAACGCTGATGCAGAAAATGCGCTTAGAAAACCTTATTTATGGAAAGGAAGGAGTGCAGGAAGCCTTAAATACGGTAGACAGTGTAGAGGGCATGGCGGGGGAAGTCCGGCAGTATCAGGAAAACAGGAAGGATCTGCTATCAGGACAGGCAGAGACACAAAGTGGAATAAGTAACGAAGAAAATGAGATAAAAGTACTGCAGATCGCAGCACAGGAGATTGGAATGGATAAGTCGCCCGAGACAATTAAGGCGCAGTGTGTGATTGCCAGAACCAATCTGTATGATGCCATACAGGCGGGAACAAAGGAGCCGGAGGGCATGTCACCGGATCAACAGCAACAGTTGTGGGGTGAAGATTTTGATAAAAATTATCAAAAATTAAAATCCTGTGTGGAGGCAACGGCGGGCGAGACACTTTCCTATAAGGGAACTTACATATATGCGGCATATCATGCGGTCAGCAACGGACGGACGCGCAATATGTCGGAACTGTATCAGGATGTGGATATGCCATATCTTGTTACCGCAGAATGCCATGCAGATACCACGGCAGAAGGTTATCTTTCCGTATTTTATTATGAAAAAGAGGAATTTCTGGAAAAATGCCGGACGGCATATCCCAACGCAGAATTGACGGAACCGGCACAGGTAGAGGTTGTAAGCCGTGATACTGCAGGATATGTAACACAAGTCAAAGTTGCGGGAGAAATATATGATGGAGAGCAGTTCCGCCATGCATTAGAACTTCCATCTGCCTGTTTTACAATGACAGAAATGGATGACCATGTGCGTATTGTGGCAGAGGGAATGGGACATGGTTTTGGACTAAGTCAGAATACAGCGGAGGAGTTGGCAAAAGAGGGATGCAGTTACCGGGAAATCCTCGCGTATTTTTATAAAGGCGCAGTGATCGGGCAGGCTCAAAATTAAAAAACAACCGTATAAACCATCCGTAAACCGGCAACACTATGGTTAAAAATAAATAATGGATGGTGAGAAATAATGAAAAAGAAAGGTTTTTTTGGGTACAGACAATATGTAATTGCAGGACTGTTGATCGCTTTAGCAGCAGTTGGAACGACTGCTTTATACAGCAGTAAACAGGAAAAAGAACGGGAGCAGATGGAGGCAGAACTTGCACAGGAAATGCAGGAGCAGGCAGATGATGTCGCAGCCGGGGAGGATTCGGAGCAGTCTGCAGAGGCATCGGCGTTGATTCCGCCGAAACAGGACAAAAATAATCTTGAGAATGAACTGGATGATCCTGCTGTGACTGCAGAACTTGCAGAGGAAGACAAAAATGATGCGACTGAGACGGAAGATACGGAAACATCACAGACCGCTCAGACTGCAGGCAGAGCACAGGCACTTCATTTTTCCGAGGAGCTGCTCTGGCCGATGGAGGGAAATGTGATCATCAATTACAGTATGGATTCCACTGTTTACTTTCCGACACTTGACCAGTATAAATATAATCCGGCAGTGATCATTGCAGGCGAGGTCAATGATAAAGTTTATGCGGTTGCCAAAGGACAGATCAAGAGTATTGAAAATGATGAGGTGACAGGCTGTACAGTTACGGTCGATCTGGGTGATGGTTATGAGGCAATTTACGGACAGTTAAAAGAACTGAATTTTGCAAAGGGAGATTATGTGGAGGCTGGACATGTATTAGGATATATCGGTGAGCCGACCAAATACTTCACGGTAGAGGGAAGCAATCTGTATTTTGAACTGGATAAAGATGGTACCCCGGTTGATCCTGTAGCATATTTCGAATAAAAGAAAAAGCATTCTTCCTTGAATAAGACATAGTTCTATCATATAATAAAAAAATGGTATTCTTTTTATGAAAAAAATGGTAGAAAAGATGCCTGGTGTGAAATGAGAGGAGGCAGTGCACATGGAATATGACGGATATGATGAAGTTGTCCGCGCATGGATACAGGGAGTGTACGACAGCCGGGGAAATGATGCAAAACGGACATTGAAGTTTTGTTATGATATTGAACAGTATGCAATGAAAAAAAATGATACAAAATTGCTCGGATTTGCATACTATTACAGCGCAGAGACATATTATCTGCTCAATGAAAGCGAAAAGTTTTTTTTCTGCATTACCAAAGGGGTATCCTATCTGAACGAATCAAACCAGTGGGAACTTGTGGCGCGTGCATACAATCTGATGGCAATTACGGCGATCAATCGGGGGAATGAGCCGATCGCGCTAGATTATTATCTGACCGGTTTGAATTTCTGTACAAAATATCAGTTAAAACAAGAGGAAACCATGATAGATATAAATCTTGGAAATTTATATTTATCCTGTGGACAATATTTAGAGGCGCAGAGATATTTTGAACATTGTGGTCAGCATGTAAAGAAATTTGTGAAAGATGATAGAAATTACCGTCTGATTACCTGTGTTTATATAGGAATGGGAACCGGTTTTTTGCATCGTGATATGCCGGAGCGGGCAGCACATTATGTGGAGCTTATTTCTGATGAGTGCGCAGATCATATTGAAGGGCTTGAACTGCTCAGTTTTCGCTGTTTTAAGGCACAGGTATGTCATGCAACCGGAAAGACAAATGCACGTGATGAGTGTATACGATTAATCTGTGGGGAAATCAATGCAGATATTCCGATCATGGATATTTTTAGTGACCTGTATGCATTCAGCCGGCTTTTACTTGAAATAGGAAATGATGATGCATTTTTGCGGGTTATGGAAATTTTAGAGCCATTGACACGGCAGGCAAAAATCGTTAATCTCCAGAGGCAGATTATTTCCCTGAAAATTAAATTTTACCGCATGCACAAAAATAATGAAGAATATTTAAAGGCTGCAGGGCAGTATTATGAGTTGTCTGAAATCATGGAAAAAGAAAAGCAGGCGATGATCGCAAACATGCTTGATGTGCGGGAATCACTAGAGCAGGCAAATAAAAAAAGACGCGAGATTGAAGCGGCAAATATCAGACTTCAGGAGAAATCAGAGACGGATGCATTGACGCGGTTAGCAAACCGGTTTCGTCTCAACGATTATCTGGATCAGGTGTTTGAGAAATCTCTGGCAAATCAGACACCGCTTGCCATGGAGATTTTGGATATTGATTATTTTAAACAATATAATGATAACTATGGACACCAGGCAGGTGATGAATGTATCAAGCGGATTGCAAAGCAGCTTGAACTGATGCAGAATGATAGGATCTTTTGTGCAAGATACGGGGGAGATGAGTTTATCATTCTCTATCAGAACATGATGGAGGAAGAGGTCAGCCATGCGGCAGAAGGCTTGAGAGAGCGGATCATCGATCTTGCAATCAGCCACGCGTATTCTAAGGCAATGCCGATTGTGACGATTTCACAGGGAATCTGTTATGATATTCCCAAAGATGATACGAAGAGCTGGGATTTTCTGCATGCTGCGGATGCGATGCTTTACCATGTTAAGAAAAAATCCAGAAATGATCTTGCATTAGGACATTTAGCGGATGTCAGCGATAAATAAAACAGGAAACATTTTATGAATGCGGCATAGAATATAACAGATGGAAACAAAAATCCGCAATCGAGTTTTTCACACGGAAAACCGGAAGTAGAAATTGATGCAGTAGAATGGATAAGATACATGATTGTCGATTGCTTTTAAATAGGAAGTAACACTCAGACCATAATCCGGTGACAGTTTTGTCGAAAGATCTGGTCTGGGGTACATAATTCCCGAAAAGCCGCAGATGATGTGAACTTTTGAGAGGGGGAATTTCTTGACAAAAGTACGGGCACCATGTTATCATTCAGACTGTTGCGCTTATAGGGGCTGTTGATCAGCCCCTTGTTTTACGCGCGCCCATCGGCGCACGTTTCTATAGAAAGGAAATATATGGAAACAGTTAGATTCGATCAGTTAGATTTATATCCGCAGGTATTGCGTGCGATAGCAGAAATGGGATTTGAGGAGGCAACACCAATTCAGAGCCAGGCGATTCCGGTTGTGATGTCCGGTGTGGATGTCATTGGACAGGCACAGACAGGAACAGGAAAAACCGCATCTTTTGGAATCCCGGTATTGCATAAAGTAGATCCGAATAATAAAAAAACACAGGTTATCATATTATCACCAACAAGAGAGCTTGCCATTCAGGTGGCAGACGAGATCCGCAAACTTGCAAAATATATGCATGGAGTGAAAATCCTTCCGGTATACGGTGGACAGGAGATCAGCCGTCAGATCAAAGCATTAAAGGGTGGCGCGCAGATCATTATCGGTACACCGGGACGTGTCATGGATCATCTGCGCAGAAAGACGATTCGCTGCGAGGCAGTCAATACGATCGTGCTTGATGAGGCGGACGAAATGTTAAATATGGGATTTCGTGAGGATATTGAGACGATTTTAGAGTATATTCCGGAGGAAGGACGTCAGACAGTCTTATTTTCTGCGACCATGCCGAAACCGATCCTAGATATCACCAAGAAATATCAGCATGATGCAGTGACGATCAAGGTGGTAAAAAAAGAACTGACCGTTCCAAATATTGAGCAGTATTACTATGATGTAAAGAGAAAAGACAAAATTGAAGTCTTAACCAGACTTCTTGATTATTACAATCCGAAGCTTTCCCTGGTATTCTGTAACACAAAACGTATGGTGGACGAGCTGACAGAGGAACTGCAGGGGCGCGGTTATTTCGCAGAAGGACTGCATGGAGATATGAAGCAGACACAGCGTGACCGTGTGATGCGCGGTTTCCGTACCGGCAAAACAGAGATTCTGATCGCTACCGATGTTGCGGCGAGGGGAATCGATGTGGATGATGTGGAAGCGGTATTCAACTATGATATTCCACAGGATGACGAATATTATGTACATCGTATCGGAAGAACCGGACGTGCCGGGAGAACGGGACGGGCATTTACTTTTGTCAAAGGAAAAGAAGTATATAAATTAAAAGATATCATGCGCTACTGCAAGACCAAGATTGTTGCGATGCCGATCCCATCCACAGATGATGTGGCACAGATCAAGGCAGAGAAGGTCATGGAAGAAATCGGAAGAATCATCGATGAGGAAAACTTAAAAGATACCATTGATATCATCGAGAAGCAGATCAATGAATCCGATTACACGGCGATGGATATTGCTGCCGCATTTTTAAAACAGGCGTTAGGGCAGATCAATCTCGACAATGACAGAGAGGATGCTTTTGATTTTGACAATACCGGAGCCGAAGAGGGAATGGTACGTCTGTTTATCAATATCGGTAAAAAAGACCGCGTAAAACCGGGCGATATCTTAGGTGCAGTTGCAGGCGAATCCGGCATGCCGGGTAAATTAGTCGGTGCGATTGATATGTATGATAAATATACGTTTGTGGAAGTGCCAAGAGAGTATGGCAAAGAAGTATTAGAAGCCATGAAAAATGCAAAGATCAAAGGACGTTCCGTCAATATGGAACCGGCGAACCAGAAATAGAAGAGAAATAAAAAGCCCCGTGTGAGAATGATTTTTAGAATCAGTCTCATACGGGATTTTTTTTGTAATGTTACTGTCCGATCACTGCCCGATCTTGCTCACGATACTCCGGTTGATCTTTATTAAGAAAAATACAGTTGCACACACAGATACCAGTTCTGCGATCGGGAATGCCCACCATACCAGATTGACATTGCCGGACTGTGCTAACAGGTATGCTGCCGGAAGCAGGATCACCAACTGCCTTGCAATGGAAATGCACATACTGTAGACGGCTTTTCCAAGTGCCTGAAAAATACTACTGCAGGAGATTCCAAAGCCGGCAAGCAGGAAGCTTAAACTGATGATACGCAGCGCAGGGACACCGATGGAAAGCATTGTGTCGGAAGCCTGAAACATGGAGAGAAGCTGCTTTGGAAAGAGCTGGAATAAAAGCAGGCCGACTGCCATGATACCGACTGCGTAGGCAACACAGTGTTTTAAAGTTTTTGTGACACGCTCTTTATTTCCGGCACCATAGTTATATGCCATGACAGGAATGACACCATTATTCAAACCGAAAGCCGGCATAAATACGAAACTCTGCAGTTTAAAGTAAACGCCGAATACGGCAGTTGCAGTTGAGGAAAATGCGATCAGGATACGATTCATGCCGTAGTTCATCACGGAACCGATTGCCTGCATTACAATAGAAGGAACACCAATCACATAAATCTGTCCGATGATATGTTTGTCCGGACGGAAATGATGAAGATCGATCTGAACTTCTTTATTTTTGGTATGATTTAAAACAACGGCTAAAATACCGGCAACCATCTGTCCGATCACAGTTGCAGCGGCGGCACCGGAAATGCCCATTTTTGGAAGTCCGAGCAGACCAAAGATCAGAATTGGATCTAAAATAATATTGATGATCGCACCAACACCCTGTGTATACATGGTATAGATTGTCTTTCCGGTTGCCTGTAGCATACGCTCAAACATAAGCTGTGTAAAAATACCGAAAGAAAGACAGCAGCAGATCGTCAGATACTGTTTGCCATAAACAATGATTTCCTCGATATCTGTCTGGCTGCGGAAAAATGCTTCTGCAAAAAACAGACCGATGACTAAAAAGAGCAGATAACTGACAAGTATTAAAAATACAGCGTTTTCTGCAATCTTATTTACTTTTTCCATATCCTTTTCTCCCAGGGAGCGGGCTAAAAGTGCGTTTACACCGACAGCAGTTCCCACACCGACAGCGATCATAAGATTCTGGATCGGGAATGCCATGGATACAGCAGTCAGAGCATTTTCGCTGATCATGGCAACAAAAATACTGTCGACAATATTGTAGAGCGCCTGAACGAGCATGGAGATCATGATCGGCAGGGACATCGAGATAATAAGTTTGTCAATCGGCATTACGCCCATTTTATTTTCTTCCATAAATCCTCCTTGTTTTCATCCTTTGTTTTTACTTGATACCCTAATCTTACTTGTAAAATTTTCCATAATTTACTCCCGGAAAATGAAAAACTTCCGGGAGCGCTACCTTTCTATATTAGCATTCCTTCTAATTGAATACAAGGTATAACTTCATCAAATCTTAATGTTTTGACTGATTGGAAATTCATAATTATTCCGTTACAATAAGAGCATGATCATAAAGAGACAGGTTTATGTAAAAATTGATCAAAACCTGCGGAAAAGAGGAAAACATGTACAGTATACTGGTGTGTGACGATGAAAAAGATATTGTTTCAGCGTTAAAAATATATCTGATGGCAGACGGTTATCAGGTATTTGAGGCATATAACGGAAAAGAGGCACTTGATGTGTTAAAAGAGCAGGATATTCATCTGGTATTGATGGATATTATGATGCCGGAGATGGATGGAATCTCTGCGATGGTGAAGATCCGTGAAACGAGCAATGTTCCGGTTATTTTACTGACAGCAAAAAGTGAGGACACGGACAAAATTTTAGGCCTGACCGTCGGTGCGGATGATTATATCACAAAACCGTTCAATCCGGTCGAAGTGCAGGCGCGTGTGAAATCACAGCTCAGACGTTATATGCAGCTTGGAGGCGGAGCGGTCAAAAAAGACGTCCTCTCGATCGGCGGGATTGAACTTGACGACCGGAGCAAAGAGGTGTCGCTTGATGGCGAAAAAATTTCGTTAACACGCACAGAATACGATATCTTAAAACTTTTGATGGAACATCCCGGAGAGGTGTTTTCCCCAAATCAGATTTACGAGCAGGTATGGCAGGATAATCCCTACGGAACGGAGAATACAGTGGCAGTACATATCAGACATCTGCGGGAAAAAGTTGAGTATGATCCGGCAGAACCGCGGTATTTGAAAGTTGTGTGGGGACGCGGTTATAAAATGGAAGGACAGGTATGAGAAAAGTGAAAAATTTGAGAGGATCGACAGCGGCAAAGATCATTGCCTGGATCGCGCTCAGTGCCAGTGCACTGTGTTTTGTGTTCAGTGCGGTGGGTGTGATCTTTATGTTTGATGAAGGAATCTATAGGAATTCAAAGGATGAAACAAGAAAGCAGTGGTTTGAAAATGTTTCCTATGAATATGGTCTGTCCGCGGTGGATGATGTAAGGCGGGAACAGCCGGCAGGTTCTGTAGAAAGCAAATATTTTAAATATGGTATTATCAAAGCAGACAGCCTCGAGGGGATTGACCTGAATGATGAAAAATCGTATGTGGAACGCAACTTTTCCGATAAGATCAGTCTGGAAGACGTGTATACAAACAGTGTGGAATTATCGGACGAAGATCAGATTGTATACACAAATGGAAATTTTCTGACCGGTGGCGGTGTGCAGCTCATGTATTCCGGGGATGATTCGTGGGTGAGCGTCTATGCGGACCGGATCTGCTATGATGAGGCAAAAGGTGTTTTTGTTTATCTGGCGGGAAATGAGTATTATCCGGTGCAGAAGGTTGAGACGGACATAGACGGATATGGAAGCGCAGTTTTTACTTATGATGCCGAGAAAGAAATGTATCTGTTTGAACGCGCAGATGAGACGTTGACCGATGCTGCTTCTGCGGAAGAAACGGTTACAGATGTGGCATTGAGCGATGCTGCGGACGGGGATACAGTAGCAGAATCAACGGAAGAGCCACTGACGGATGTCACAGACAGCGGCATGGATGATATTGCAAATGGAGAATACGTCACGTTTGACATGTTTGATGGCACGCGCATGGATGTAAATCACTGGGGAAATGTGTTATTAGACGGAGTCCGGGAGATATCCATGGATGAGGTCGACAGGGTGGACTCATCTGAAAAAAACAAAGAAGATGCCAGCGTTTCGTATACAACACACGAGGATTATTATCTTGACAGCAACTATACACTCTGGGTAAACATGGGGAACACATCACCGAAAACCACTTATCAGATGGTTGTGATCCTGCCACAGAATGTTGGGACAGACTGGAACAGTACGGACTTGTACGTACAGGCAAATACCCTGCTGAATTTTGTATACAGCATGCGTTACACGGCGCTAGTCACAATGTTTGTAAGTTTTATCATCGGAGCAGCAGCTTTTGTATTTCTGATGTGTGCGGCGGGGCACCGGAATGGAACGGATGAGATCGTTACGACTGTCTGGGATCATCTGTGGCTGGATGTTTTTGCAGTGGGGGCTGTGCTGGCAGAGGTATTTGTTTTCTATGTGGCAGCGATATTCCTGATAAATGTCGATGTTGCGTATCTGCCGTTTATCTTATTTGTTACTGCAGTTGCAACCCTTTGCATGGGATGGCTGTTGTTACTGTTTTTATTAAGTTTTTCCGTGCGGGTAAAATTGGGAAAATGGTGGAGACATACCCTGTGTTACCAGCTTTTCCGTAAAATTGGACAGTTCGCCTGGATGATCTGGGAAAATATCGGGTTTCTCTGGAAAGTGATCCTGGTCATGCTGGTGCTTGCATTTTTGGAAGGTATAGGGGTGCTGATGTTTTTTAATTCAGACATAGCCCTTTTACTCTGGCTGTTAGAAAAACTGGTTTTATATCCGCTGGTCCTGTGGTACTGTGTGCAGTTAAACCAGTTAAAGAACGGAACGAAAAAAATTGCAGGCGGTGAGCCGGGCTATCAGATCAGTACAAAGCGTATGACCGGTATATTTAAGGAACAGGGAGAACAGATCAACCATATCAGCGACGGCATGACACATGCGATCGAGGAGCGGATGAAGAGTGAGCGTTTCAAGACAGAACTGATCACAAATGTTTCCCATGATATCAAGACTCCGCTGACATCGATTATCAACTATGTGGATCTGCTGGAAAAAGAAGATCTGCACAACGAGACAGCACAGGAATATTTAGAGGTGTTAGAACGTCAGTCGAGCCGCTTGAAAAAGCTGATCGAAGACCTGATCGAGGCTTCCAAGGCGTCCACCGGAAACCTTCCGGTACATTTAGAGCGGTTAGAAGCTGGGATATTCATGACACAGACGGTCGGGGAATTTGAGGAAAAGACAAAAGCGGCAGGACTTGATCTTGTGATCGAGAAGCCGGAGACGCCGGTCTATATCATGGCGGACAGCAGACATTTCTGGCGTGTGATCGACAACCTGATGAATAATATCTGCAAATATGCCCAGAGTGGAACGCGTGTTTACATCAACCTTGAAGTAAAAGAGGCACAGGTATCCATCACGTTCCGCAATACGTCAAAATATCCTCTTAATATCAGCAGTGATGAATTAATGGAGCGCTTTGTGAGGGGGGATTCATCCCGTAATACGGAAGGAAGCGGGCTTGGACTTTCCATTGCAAACAGCCTGATGGACCTGATGGGTGGAACATTCCACCTTTATGTGGACGGAGATTTGTTTAAGGTAGTGCTTGGTTTTGCTGAGGCGGCGGAAGAAGTAACAAAAGAGAAAATTGAAGAATTGTAATTGTTTCTGATTGCACTGCAGGTGTGAATCAATAACGAAAAAGCATGGTTGTCCAGGGGGCACCATGCTTTTTTAATTCATAGGATTCGGGTGTCAAAAGGTGGCTTCCAAATTTTTGATTGTCAAATTGTACAAAGCCGGGGCTGTTTTGTTCTCCAAAAGTCACAAAACGAGTCCCGGCTTTGTGCAATTTGACATCCACTAAGTTGCGAACCACCTTTTGACACCCGAATCTTCATAGGAAATTACGTCTTATGAATTAAAAAGTCTTGCGTGGCAAAAAGCAGATTGTGAAAAGGAAAAGCAGAGGGTATAATAAGTAGTAGGATAAGGTTGCAATATTTCATGTGGTAAATGAAGTGCATGCATTAAGGGGAGATGCATATAAGCGACATAAGGATGCAATTGCAGACGAAATTATTGATTTAGTCGAAAAATACTGCATGGAGCAATTTAGATAAAAAATATACATGGAGATTAGTGTGAAAAATAAGATTTTTCACACGCAAGATTTGTGCTTGCGCACAAACTTGAGATGCGCAAAAGCAGCGCAAGAATGGAGATTTTTATGGATAACAACAAAATAGACGAGGGCTTACAGGGCAATGAGAAAATAGAGACTGCGATCGCGACACTGCAGCAGGAGGCAAGTGAGGAAATGTTAGCGCATACCCTGACAGTGATACGCAGACGCATGAGAGAGGGCGGTCAGTTTATCATAGCGGTGGAACCGCCAAAAGGCAGTAACCAGATGCAGCTGCAGGCGGTGCAGACACAAGACGGCAACAACTGGTGGGCGGCATTTACCAGCTTTGAGGAGGAATTAAAAGGAAGCGGCAGTGTGATGTCCACATTTTTAACCGGAATCGAGCAGGCATTCCGTACCGTACTTATGACGGATGAAGTAAATGGAATTATCGTGAACCCGTGGAACCGGACGATCATGTTAGATAAGAACCTGATACGGATCATACTTGGGGAACCGGCATAAAGTATATATATTGATTTTCAAACGAAAAGGATAGACAGCTGACAACTGTCTATCCTTTGAATTGCTTATTGTCTATGCGGTTTAAAGATTAACCGAAGTATCTGTTCAACAGTCCTTCGAACGCTTTACCATGACGAGCCTCGTCACGAGCCATCTCATGAACAGTATCATGGATTGCATCAAGGTTTGCAGCTTTTGCACGTTTTGCAAGATCAGTTTTTCCTGCTGTTGCACCGTTCTCAGCGTCAACTCTCATCTGAAGGTTCTTTTTGGTGCTGTCTGTTACAACTTCACCGAGCAGTTCTGCGAATTTTGCAGCGTGTTCTGCCTCTTCCCATGCAGCTTTCTCATAGTAGGAACCAACTTCCGGGTAACCTTCACGGTAAGCAACACGAGCCATTGCAAGATACATACCAACCTCAGAGCACTCACCCTCGAAGTTTGCTCTTAAATCGGATACGATATCCTCACTTACTCCTTTTGCAACACCAACTACGTGCTCAGCAGCCCATACTTTCTCGCCTTCCTGCAATTTGAACTTTTCAGCCGGAGCTTTACATACCGGGCAGATCTCCGGAGCTGCATCGCCTTCATAAACATAACCACATACTGTACATACATACTTTGCCATAATTTTAATCTCCTTTTCTTTGAAAAATGTTATTTGTCTGCTGTAATAGATTTCCCCGCTTATTTGAAATCTATGAGCGTGTGTCCTAAATTGATATCAGTAACTATTACTGATTTTAAATGAAAAACTTCTTTTTGTCAACACTATTTTATGTTATTTTAGAAGTTTTTTGGGGAAAAATGATCAGGAAGTCTGTCTTTTGGCTTTACAGGAAGGGCATTTTCCGTAAAAATAAGTCACATGTCCTTCAATCTCACCGTCAAAGTCCTGTGCGGCAAGAACATTGATATGATCCAGTCCCGTTACATTTAAATCCAGAACGCTCCCGCATTCCTTACAGATAAAATGGTAATGCGGCTTTGGATTACCGTCAAAACGATCAGGTCCAATTCCGGTGGACAGTTTCTGGATCTCACCGATATCTGCCAGTAATGACAGATTGCGGTATACCGTACCGAGACTGATATTCGGAAATTCTTCCTTGATATTCATATAGACGGTCTCTGCGGTAGGGTGGTCATAACGCGAGATGAGAAACTTCTTGATGGACTCCCGCTGCTTACTTCGTTTCAGCATATTACCATCCTTTCTTAATAATAGTAATTGTTACTAACATTATTATATGATCTTTGATAAAAAATGTCAAGATGAAGATGGTTTGATTTTTCAGTTTAATCTTTGACTGAAGTGAAAAGTTTATTTCTACTTTGAATGGGGAAAAGTAGATTTTAGTCTT
>ERZ1026854.1025-NODE-1025-length-18611-cov-12.110530_pt1 | contig 18611 bp, 19 predicted proteins | sample MGYA00380157_ERZ1026854 | MGnify/ENA primary metagenome ERZ1026854 (study PRJEB33269, sample SAMEA4719793) | human gut metagenome | biome: human-associated habitat; feature: organic feature; material: feces | place: Cameroon | collected 2013-10 ...
ATCAGATATGTTGATAGAACGTAGGGATACTTGAAAGAGTGTCCCTATTTTTTATGTCAGGGCATTCCATTAGGTGTCCCTTTTGACTACCGTTTTTATTAAAAATTAAAGAGGAGCCGGATCACTCCGACTCCTCCAAGTATGTGTCCGCAAACACATACCCCAATATATCAGTGAAAATATCCGGTATTGATTAGTTGTTGCTTTTGTGAACTCCCTGAGATGGAAATTCCATTATCCCTAAGATGCCGCATTAAAGCATCGGGTGATTTATAATCTGTATTTGCCATAGACTCTCCTAAACATTTGTAATAATAAGTTAAGTATAATACATGGGTTTAACATTAACAAGCTACAAGATGGGATTATTCTTTTTTCTGGACTGCTCGGAGATAAAATTTAACATTCTCAATCTATCAGGTTTTTCCACAGCTTATTGAGCTTTGGGGGCTAAAACGTTCAGACGGATATTAGTGCTAAAAAAACTTCGTCTAACAGATCGCCCGATGACAACACCTTTGTTTTTGCTGATATCCGCAAGGATTACAATTTATGATTTATGATATCGTGATTTCAGATCAGGCCGAGATAGACCTTCGTGGAATCTTCGAATACATTGCTTTTGAACTGCAGGCACCAGAAAATACAATTAAACAGATTTACAAAAACAAAATAATTTGAAAGTATCAATCAGAAATGGTTGGTGCTTTTTTCATGCCTGGAGAAATCTGGGCTTTTTTTATGCCCATTTTTACGGAGGGAGGTATCGACCGTGGCTAACAGAATCATATCTCCCCTGCGGTGGCTAAATATCAGGTAACAAGAATTGCAAAAGCAAATAATATGAGTGAAGAAAAAGTCGGAGCTATTATTGAAAAATGCACCGACAGTAGATTTTTAGGTGTTTTTGGAGAGAAAACAGTAAATGTTCTGAAAGTCAATTTGATGTTGGACGGTATCCTGTAACTAGCACTCTCAAAAGATGAGCAAAAGATTTCAGACTTCTGCTCATCTTTATACAATCTTAATTTCAAAACAAACTTACTTACGCCCATTTAATACAAATAAAGATAGAATAAAGGCGATATAAAAAAGAAATTAAGATTATGGGGATATGGTTATGCAACAGACAAACAGATCAAGACATCGACATATAACATCATTTCAAGTGATTAGTTTAGGGTTTTTATCCGTGATTCTCTTAGGCAGTCTGCTTTTGATGCTGCCGATTGCTACAAAAAGCGGTCAGTGTACCTCCTTTTTGGATGCTTTGTTTACCGCAACTTCTGCGGTTTGTGTGACGGGATTGGTTATTAATGATACGGCAACCTACTGGTCTTTATTTGGCCAAGGAGTTATTTTACTGCTGATTCAAATCGGAGGTATGGGAATTATTACGATTGCTATTGCGATTGCTGTTGTTTCCGGACGCAAAATCGGGTTGATGCAGCGAAGTACCATGCAAGAGGCAATTTCGGCTCAAACGGTGGGTGGTATTGTGCGGAGAACGCAATTTATTATTCGGACTACTATTCTTATCGAAATCATTGGTGCGGTTCTTTTAGCCCCTGTTTTTTGCAGGGACTTTGGGTTTTGGAAAGGAATATGGTATTCACTGTTCCATTCTATTTCTGCTTTTTGCAATGCAGGATTTGATCTAATCGGTATAAGAACCCCTTTTTCCTCGTTGACCTCTTATTCTGTACAGCCGATTGTAAATCTTGTAATTATGATGCTGATTATTGCAGGAGGTATTGGATTCCTTACCTGGGAGGATATAAAGAATCATAAATGGCATTTTAAAAAATACCGGATGCAAAGCAAGGTGATTTTTATGGTAACAGGAATATTGATATTCTTACCGGCTCTTTACTTTTTTTGTTTTGAGTTTTCAAATGTGCCTCTTACAGAAAGAGTATGGGTTTCTTTGTTTCAATCCGTCACGACGAGAACAGCAGGATTCAATACGGCAGATTTGACTTTACTCAGTGAAGTTGGGCAAATGCTTATCATTATGCTGATGCTCATCGGTGGCTCGCCCGGTTCCACTGCAGGTGGTATGAAAACGACAACTCTTGCAGTTCTCGTTTCATCGGCATTATCTGTATTTAGAAAAAAGGAACACACCCATTTTTTCGGCAGACAAATTCCGGATGGCACTATCAGAAATGCAGCTACGATTTTTTTGATGTATATCGTTTTATTCCTTGTCGGAGGAATGGTAATTAGCAGAACAGAAGATATTCCACTTATGACCGCTTTGTTTGAGACGGCGTCGGCAATCGGGACGGTAGGGTTAACGTTGGGAATAACTCCTGACCTGGGGCTTGTTTCCCATATAATCTTGATTTGCCTGATGTTTTTTGGCAGAGTGGGAGGATTGACCTTGATTTTTGCTACCATTTCTGAAAAAAAGCCTAACGGTTCAAAATATCCTCAGGAAAAAATTACAGTAGGTTAAGGAGAATAAAAAAATGAAATCAATATTACTTATTGGTCTGGGAAGATTCGGACGGCACATTGCTATAAAATTAGATGAATTGCATCATCAGGTGATGGCGGTAGATAAAGAAGATACTCGAGTTGATGCTGTACTTCCCTTTGTAACTAACGCTCAGATTGGGGATGCGACTAATGAGGATTTTTTAAGTTCGCTTGGTGTTGGAAATTTTGATGTTTGTATTGTGGCTATCGGAGATAACTTTCAGAATTCATTGGAAGTAACGTCCCTTTTGAAGGAACTCGGTGCAAGAATGGTGGTGTCCCGTGCCGCTCGTGATGTTCATGCAAAATTTCTTTTACGAAACGGCGCAGATGAAATTGTTTATCCCGAAAGGCAGCTTGCCGATTGGGTTGCGATCCGTTATAGTGCTGATCATATTTTCGATTACATAGAACTAGATGAAGAACATGCAATCTTTGAAATATCTATACCGGGAGAATGGATAGGAAAAACAATCGGTCAGTTGGATATACGAAAAAAATATGACATCAATATTATGGCGCTGAAAACAAATGATATTATGAATTTGAAAATAAGTTCCGATACGCAGTTGTTAAAGGACAGTACCATGCTTGTTCTTGGGGAGACGAAACATATTCAAAAATGTTTTCATATTTAATTTTTGAAAGAAGCTGGTGATATGAAAGACTTTGTTTTACTTATAGTGGTATTGGTAGCATTTATTTATGGTTATTTTCTTATGGAAAAGCTGGATAAATTTCTCAAGGAAAATCAATCCCAAAAACTTATTTCAGATTCTAAGCTCAGGATTGGATTTGAAACACCTGCAATCATAGATTCTATTGCAGATCTATTAGAACAATTTTCAAGCGAATACCCAAACTATGAGCTGAACCTGTTCTACGGTTCTGTAAGTGAAATAATAAATGGGCTGGGAAATAATAAACTTGATTTTGGCTTTATCATAGAAAATTCCAACGATATTTTGAAAGATGAGTATTGTTCCTTATCCCTTCAAATAAAGCAAAGTGTCATTACTCCAGGCTCTATAGACATTGCGGTACATCCCATCAACACGATGGAGAAACCAACGAGAGTGATATGGCAAAATGATATTAATTGTATGAAGGGTCTATTTGTCGAAAAATTGCATGATTTTTCGGAGCGTTTTCTGCTTTCGGCTACACGCCCGAATGGAAAAAAAGAAGAAAAGGTGGTATAATCTTTATGCGATTTTAATGTCAGTGCTAAAGGAGATGACCGTATGGGTGAAAGCAGACACAATTCGGATCAGTTATTAAAGGAAATCCAAGCTGATGAAGAAAACCGTAATAAAGGACATTTGAAATTGATTGATTATGCCCCTAACCTGGATGTGCATATTATTCCGGATACGGTTTCTAATGCGGCAGTGTATCAGTTAAGAGAGGGCAGGAAAAAGAACCATATCGTATTCTCTGTCACTGATACATTAAAATCTGCTGCGATTCTGATTTTATCCAGTTTAGTCGGAATGATTTTCCAAAAATTTGGATTTGACGAAGCAAATATCATTACTGTTTTTGTTTTAGGTGTTCTTGTCACCGCTGTCATCACGAAATATCAGATATACAGCCTAATTTCCTCGATTGTAAGTGTTTTGGTCTTTAATTTCCTGTTTACGGAACCTCAATTTACCTTGCAGGCGTATGATCAGGGTTATCCTGTTACCTTTATTATCATGTTGTTGGCGGCATTTTTAACCGGTTCTCTTGCTATACAGATTAAAAACCAAGCAAAACAGGCGGCACAATCTGCTTACCGTACCAAAGTGTTATTTGATACAAACCAGCTATTGCAACAGGCAAAAGATAAAAATGAAATTGTATCTGCAACTTCAAATCAGCTCATTAAACTCTTGAGAAAAGATATCATTTTTTATTTAGCTGATGGAGAAGTGTTGGATACGCCGCATATTTTTTCTGTAACTGAAGAAAATTTGGAATTGTGTATTTCCGAAAATGAAAAGGCCGTTGCCGGCTGGGTATTGAAAAACAATAAACGTGCCGGAGCTACAACAGGAACGCTTTCCAATGCAAAATGCCTGTACCTTGCTGTTCGCAGCAGCAGTATGGTATATGGAGTTATTGGAATCGTGATGGGGGAAATACCTCTTGATCCATTTGAAAACAGTATTCTACTATCCATTCTCGGAGAATGTGCCCTGGCTTTGGAAAATGAGAAAAATGCCCGTGAGAAACAGGAGGCGGCCATTCTTGCAAAAAATGAACAGTTGCGAGCAAACCTGCTGCGTGCTATTTCACATGATTTGAGGACACCGCTGACATCCATTTCCGGTAATGCCAGCAATCTTTTGTCCAACGGCGATTCCTTTGATAATGATACAAAAAAGCAGCTGTACATGGATATTTATGATGATTCCATGTGGCTGATTAACCTTGTAGAAAACTTGCTGGCTGTAACCCGGATTGAAGAAGGACGGTTGAATCTCCGTATAACGGAAGATTTGATGGATGACGTGATCACAGAAGCGTTACATCATATTAACCGAAAGAGTGAAGAACATCATATTTCCGTTGAAAGCAAAGAAGAATTTCTTCTTGCAAAAATGGATGCAAAGCTTATTGTTCAGGTAATCATCAATATTGTTGATAATGCTATCAAATATACACCTAAAAACTCTCATATTGTTATTCGGACAGAAAAGCGGGGAAAACAAGCAATCGTATCTATATCGGATGACGGAAACGGAATTGCTGACGAAATAAAGCCACGGATATTCGACATGTTCTATAGCGGTGCAAATCAAATTGCAGACAGCCGCCGAAGTTTAGGACTCGGATTATCTTTGTGCAAGTCCATTATTAACGCCCACGGCGGAGAACTTACTGTTTCAGATAATCTGCCGCACGGAACAGTATTTACATTTACATTACCGGCAGGGGAGGTCAAAGTATATGAATAAGTCACTAATATTAGTTGTAGAAGATGACACATCTGTCAGAAATTTAATTACAACAACCTTAAAAGCGCACGAATACCGATATCTGACGGCACCCGATGGTCAATCGGCAATTTTAGAAACATCTTCACACAATCCTGACATTGTTTTACTTGATTTAGGACTTCCTGATATAGACGGTGTTGAGATTATTAAAAAAATCCGTACTTGGTCAAACATGCCAATTATCGTAATCAGTGCTCGCAGTGAAGACACCGATAAAATTGATGCGTTGGATGCTGGCGCAGATGATTATTTAACAAAGCCATTTTCTGTTGAGGAACTGCTTGCCAGACTACGAGTCACGCAAAGAAGGTTATCGATGATGCAAAAAGTATCCCCTGCCGAAGCGGTTGTTTTTGTAAACGGAAAACTTCGTGTAGATTATGCTGCAGGTTGTGCTTATTTGAATGAAGAAGAGTTGCATTTAACACCTATTGAATATAAGTTGCTTTGCCTGTTGACAAGAAATATAGGAAAAGTTCTGACCCATACTTTCCTTACGCAAAGCATTTGGGGAAGTAGTTGGGATAATGATATTGCTTCCCTTCGTGTGTTTATGGCAACACTTCGTAAAAAAATCGAGAAAGAACCGAACTCTCCACAATATATCCAAACACACATTGGCGTGGGGTATCGGATGCTGAAAGTTGATTGAACTTCACAACACCATCCCTCCGGCACTTCAAACGGTATCTCGTCCTCAATACATTTTACAGTTCCATAAAGACAAGAAAAAGGCAATTTCCAGTGATGTCTTCCACAGAAAGGCGGAAAATAAATATGGAAAAGCCGATGTAAAGATAAAATTGTCATTATGTGGATTGTACGAAATCTTATTGCATGGTCTCCGACCTATCTGCTTTTGATTGGATGGAGATATGCTTGACCTATATTTGGGGGTTATAACCAAAAATAAAAAGATTATAATGATAGAAACTTCTTTAGTTCTAAAACAGATTTTAGGGATATTCTGTCTATTAATTTCCTACAGTAAATTTACGTTATCCTGAGTATATTATATTGAAAAAAAGATATACAGATGATAAAGTAAAATACAGTAACTAAACAGTTATGTCGAGTATAAATTGAAAAAGCAGGTATTGCTTCTACCGGAGCCAAGAATTAACAGAAAGTGAGATAAGGATATGATAAATGAGGCATTGAAAAAAGCATGCGAATATGAAAGAAAAAAAGAACAGGAAATATCCTCACAGGAGCGTCCGGTATTTCATTTGTCACCAAGAGTCGGATGGATGAATGATCCAAACGGATTTTCATATTATGATGGAAAATATCATCTCTTTTATCAGTATCATCCATATGATACTGTGTGGGGACCAATGCACTGGGGACATGCGGTGAGCAATGATTTGCTGCACTGGGAGTATCTCCCTGTGGCAATCGCTCCTGATGAAAAATACGATAAGGATGGATGCTTCTCGGGAAGCGCGCTGGCTTTGGATGATGGAAGACATTTATTAATGTACACCGGAGTCAGAAGAGAAGAACAACCAGATGGAATGGTAAGGGATATTCAGGCCCAGTGCATTGCCGTAGGAGATGGTCTTGAGTATAAAAAGTATGAAAAAAATCCTGTGCTCGGAGAAAACGACCTGCCGGAAGGTTCCAGCAAATTTGATTTCCGTGATCCAAAGATGTGGCGGGGAACTGATGGCAGATTTTATTGTGTAGTGGGAAGCCGTCATGTAAAGAATCAGGGACAGATATTACTTTTCTCTAGTGATGATGGATTTGACTGGAAATATGACACTACTTTGGCAAGCAACGATAACCGTTATGGAAGAATGTGGGAATGTCCGGATTTCTTTAAGCTTGGCGATAAATGGCTGCTTATAACAAGTCCGCAGGATCTGGTTCCACAGGGCTTGGAATTTGACAATGGAAATGTAACTCTTTGTATAGCAGGCGAATATAATGCGCAGAATGAGAAGTTTACTGAGCAGAATGTACAAACTCTGGATTACGGGATAGATTTTTATGCACCACAGACGATACTTGCACCGGACGGACGAAGAATAATGATCGGATGGATGCAGAACTGGGATACCTGCCAGATGTGTCCGGAGGATGCAAAATGGTTCGGTCAGATGAGTCTGCCAAGAGAACTGTTCTGGAAAGATGGGCGGGTCTGCCAAAAACCTGTGCGTGAAGTTGATGCCATGCGTTCAGAATGTATCAGATTCAGCAATGTAACCGTTTCTGGAGACTTTAAGCTAGATGAAATATGTGGTAGAATGATCGACATGGAGATATCTCTGCGCCCTAATGATGTTAACAACCATTATCGTAAATTCAGGATTGATTTTGCTGAAAATGACCAGTACTATACATCGCTTATATTTGATCCAATTGAGGATACACTGGAAATTGACCGCAAACATTGTGGTTCAAGACGTGCAATCGATCATCAGAGAAAGTGCAGGGCAAACTATAAAAATAACGAGTTAAAGCTTCGCATAATACTTGACAGATATAGTGCTGAGATATTTGTCAACGATGGTGAGTCAGTTATCACCACTACCATGTATACTGATCAGAATGCGGATAGTGTTTCATTTTATGCAGACGGAAAAGCGCAGATGGATATCGTTAAATATAATCTGGATTAATGGAGATGATGTGATATGAAAAAATATGATGTTATAGCAATAGGAGAGCTTTTGATTGACTTCACAGAGAATGGAACAAGTAAGCAGGGAAATTCGCTTATGGAGGCAAATCCGGGCGGAGCACCATGTAATGTACTTGCTATGCTTTCGGGTTTAGGACACAAAACGGCTTTTATAGGAAAAGTTGGCAATGATTTTTTCGGAAAACAGCTTGAGGATGCTATCACAGAGGTAGGAATTGATGCAACATATCTCAGAAAAGATGATGAAGTGCATACGACTCTTGCGATGGTGCATACATATCCTGATGGAGACAGGGATTTTTCCTTCTACAGAAATCCCGGAGCTGATATGATGCTCACAGAGGATGAGATTCCGGAGGAACTTATTCGTGATACGCGGATTTTTCATTTTGGAACGTTGTCCATGACTCATGAAGGTGTCAGGGCAGCAACGAAAAAGGCAATAGACGTTGCAAAAGAAGCAGGGGCAATAATCTCTTTTGATCCTAATCTCAGAGAGCCGCTCTGGAACTCACTTGATGAAGCAAAGGAGCAGGTATTGTACGGACTTGGAAAGTGCGATATCCTCAAAATTTCAGATAACGAGATCCAATGGCTTACCGGGGAAGAGAACTATACAAAGGGTGTTCAGTGGATAAATGAGCGATTTAATATTCCGCTTATTCTTGTTTCAATGGGCAAGGAAGGCAGCCGCGCCTATTACAATGATATGATAGTTGAGGCAAAGCCATTTGTCAGACCGGACACGATAGAGACAACAGGCGCAGGTGATACATTCTGCGGTTGTGTGCTTCATTATGTATGTGAGCATGGATTGGACGGACTTACAGAGGCAGATCTTCAGGAGATGCTAAGATTTGCAAATGCAGCAGCTTCTATCATCACGACAAGGAAAGGTGCACTCCGTGTGATGCCAACTCTTTCGGAGATAGAACAGGTGATATAATAAGTGGACATCAAAATATACACATTAACGCACAAAAAATTTAATGTTCCGCCGGACCCGTTGTATGTTCCGTTACAGGTAGGGAGTGAAGAAAAAGAGGACCTTGGGTATCTTTGCGATAATACCGGGGAGAATATTTCCGCTTTGAATTGTTATTACAGTGAATTGACAGGCCTGTACTGGATCTGGAAGAACGATCATGAGACGGAATATGTGGGAACCTGTCATTACCGGAGATTCCTTTTGAATGAACAGGAAAAGATTTTTACAAAAAGAGAACTGGAAGAGAAACTGCGGTCATATGACTTGATCACAACAAAGCGTGTGCATCTCAACAATTCCTATTACTATGGGTTTTCCGCAAATCACAATATTCATGCGCTTGATGTTACTGGTGAGGTAATAAAAGAAAAATATCCAGCGTACTATGATACGTTTGTGCGTCTGGTAAATGGACCGGAAACTTACTTTGGCAATATGTTTGTTACATCAAAGCAACATTTTGATGATTATTGCAGCTGGCTGTTTACTATCTTTTTTGAGGTACAGAAACGGATTGACCTTGAGACAGATGCGGATGAATATCACAGAAGAGTGTTTGGATTCATTTCGGAATTTCTCCTTCTGGTGTGGATAACGGTTAATCAGCTTCATGTCTTTGAGTGCAAAGTGGGAATGATCGGGGAGAAAGCAGAGACGCGCGAAATGAAAGAGCGGATAGCCGTATATTTGGAAAAAAGAGATGTTGCTGGGGCGAAGAAATATTTTATGGATTGCCTGAGAAAGCGCCCGGATGTTTTGATGGAAGCTTCGGATATTACCGGGGAGCTGCGCCTTTGCATGCAGATCATTGGAACAGCGGATCGGGAATTGCAGCTGACAGGGCACTCCTTTTTGGAAGGAGTATGCAGCCTGCCGGTGCTGATCAAAGAATTTTCCGGCCTGAATCAAATCGTTGGACGTTGCCGTCTGGGGCAGGAAAGCGAAGAAGATGCTGCATTTATTAAGGAATATGGAATCAGCCACATTGCAGCAGAGGTGGCAGTATGTATTCTTCCGATGGACGAAAAAGAAAAGAATACGCTATTGCAGAAAATAATGGAGCATTATTTTACATAGATACCAGACATATCTTAGAAAATGAAGAAATATGCATTGAAGTGGATACACATGGTGCAGAGTTAAAGTCGCTTGTCCGTAAAGATACCGGAACAGAATATATGTGGAAAGCAGATCCACAGTTTTGGGGACGTACATAACCGGTACTTTTCCCATTTGCAGGAAGTGTTAACAAAAAGGAATTTCGGACCAAAGGAAAAACATATCAGCCACCTTCCGCTTCAAAAAAGCTGGCGTCTGCAAAGCAATATAATATTGGTGTTCTTATTCAGGAAATTTATCTGGATAAGTATGCATCGTTTTACTGGTTGTTATATCAGGAATTGACGAAAAAAGCAGTTGGGAGAGGGTGCTTTACCATTCTTGAACTGGTGAGCAGAGCAGATGCGCTTGCGGGGAACACACCGGTCATTGTGCAGGAAAAGAGAGTGGATGGAATAGTTGTCATTGGTACAATGGATAAAGACTATCTGCTTAATCTTGAGCAAAACGCAGAAGTACCGGTTGTTTACATGGATTACTATGATAATTCCAGAGAAGTAGATACCGTAATTTCCAATAGTTTTTACGGAAGCTACATGCTGACAAATTATCTTTTTGAAATGGGACATCGCGACATTGCATATGTTGGAACTCTTTGTGCGACAAACAGTATTACAGACCGTTATCTCGGATATCTGAAATCTATTATGGAACATGGAATTGAGTTAAAACAGGAATGGATTATTCCAGATCGTGATATTCAGACCGGAATAATCGATATAGATCGTGATATTCAACTTCCGGAACATATGCCTACGGTATTTGTGTGCAACTGTGATCTGACAGCAGGATACCTGATTAAAAAGTTACAGAAAGCAGGATATCGTATACCGGAAGACATTTCTGTCGTTGGGTTTGATAATTACCTGTATCCGGGAACCTGTGATATCAATATCACAACATATGAAGTGGATATCTCGGAGATGGCTCGCAGAACCATCCACAAGATATTGAAAAAAATTGCAAACGAGAAATATACATCAGGTGTATTTATTGTTGATGGACATCTGGTTGGTTCTTGAAATTCGTTATCAAAAAGTTCTTTCATTTCCAGCATATATGATGGAATCTGATCACGTAAACGCGTGGAATCCGTAGCATATACGCACAATTCTGTAAATATATCATTACTCCATTTAGAAAACATAATCGTGTCAATTTCTGAGTTGTAAGGAACATGGATCAGCTTCTTTAATAACAGAACTGACCTTGACTCTGATGATTACAAGGGAACAAACTGGAAGCAGTATATTGAAGCTTTCAATAAGGAATTCCCCAATATCAAAGTAAACGTATTAACAAGTACAAACTATGCGGAAGATGCTCTTACACATTTACAGTCTGGTGACTATGAGACAGTAATGGCTATCCCAGCAGTTGATAAGTCTGACTTATCTACATACTTCATGTCATATGGTGACCTTGATACAATGAAGGGTCAGGTTAACTACGCAGACACATGGATGTATGATAACGAAGTATACGGAGTTCCTTCAACAGCAACAACACAGGGTATCGTATACAACAAGAAAGCATTTGAGGATGCTGGTATTACAGATCTTCCAAAGACTCCAAGCCCGTTGAACGATGCAGGAGAGGTTTCCGAAGCTGTGGATTATGTGGAAAAAGAAGATCCGGAACATAACGGTGAGTATTCCAATAGCTGGTATTCTTACAGTTGGATGACAGCCAGAAAGCTCGGAGCACAGATTCACGATATTGCACAGGGGGAATCGCTCTGCTCGATAACACGGGATGGTTCAATGCGCCGGACTATATCGGAATGGAGACCGCTTGGGATAAAGTCCATTATAATCCGCAGTTTGGCCCTGCAACTAACTGGGACTTTTCCCTGTATCGTCCGCAGCTTGTGATTGTTGCAATCGGTCAGAATGACAATCATCTGGAAGACTATATGAAAGAAGAACCAAATCAGAGAATCCCGGAGGCTGAAGAGATGTCGGATGAACTTTGTGCATATATCGAAAGCCTCAATATTCAGTGGTAATCATTTACACAGACGCATAGTATATAGAGATATTGAAAGTGTGTGTAGTGATGTATGAAATATAAAAATCTGGTAAAGCGCATTGGATGTAAAATATTATTTTTGCTTTTGGCATTTATGCTGGGATGGCTTTTTGGAATGATCATGAATTCTTTTTATGAAAAAGATCATATGATAGAAACTTTATCGACAGCGGCGGAGGAAAGTAAGCAGATTGCAATTACATTCGATGATGGACCGAATCCTGATTATACAATGAAATTATTGAAAGGACTAAAGAAACGTGGTGTAAAAGCCACGTTTTTTGTATTGGGTGAAGAAGTAGAGCGTTATCCGGACATACTAAAAGCAACATATGACGATGGTCATATGATAGGCGTACATTCTTACCAGCATGTAAATTTTGGGCAGATCGGAGATGCGGCGGCACTGGAACAGGTGGAAAAAACACAGCAGGCAATTTATGATGTGACGGGCGAATATACCGGTTATATCCGGCCACCCTATGGATGCTGGAAAAAAGAACTGGATCAGGAATTGCCAATGATCGAGGTATTGTGGGACATTGACCCATTAGACTGGGCAACAAAAGATGCAGATACAGTTGTGCAGAGGGTATTGCAAAAAATCCCGAATGGGAGTATTATTTTGCTCCATGATGCATCCGAATCCTCGGTTTCAGCAGCTTTTACAATCATTGATACACTGCAGAAACAGGGCTATGAATTTGTTACTGTGGAAGAATTGATGCTAGAATAAAACAGTATTTGTTATTAAAGAAATTACGTGTTAGAATAGGATAGTGTAAAGCTTAATACGAAAGAGGATTAAAAATGGAAAAAAAGGTGATTCAGCAGGAGTATTTGACAGGAGAGAGAGCACTTTTTATGTCAAAAGATCTTGCAATATATGATAGTGTATTTGCCGAAGGGGAGTCACCGCTGAAAGAAAGCGAAAATATAGAACTGCATGACTGCCTGTTTCGGTGGAAGTATCCGCTTTGGTACTGCAATCATGTGTGTGCAGAGCAATGTACATGGTTTGATATGGCCAGAGCCGGCGTATGGTATACCAATGATATTGAAGTGAAAGATACGATTATCGAGGCACCGAAGAACTTCAGACGATGCGATGGGGTCAAACTTACCAATGTAAATTTCCCGGATGCGCAGGAAACTTTATGGAATTGCAGTAATGTAGAAATGGATCATGTGGTCGCGAAGGGCGATTATTTTGCGATGAACTGCCAAAATATGAAATTAGATCATTTTGAACTAGTCGGCAATTATTCATTTGATGGGGTATGCAATATGGAAATCCATAATGCGCGGATGCTTTCGAAGGATGCTTTCTGGAATACCGACAACGTGACGGTGTATGATTCCTTCATCTCCGGAGAATATCTCGGTTGGAATGCGAAGAACCTGACTTTGGTAAACTGTACCATTGAAAGTTTGCAGGGAATGTGCTATATTGACAACCTCGTAATGAAAAACTGTAAGCTGATCAATACAACGCTTGCATTTGAGTATTCCACAGTGGATGCAGAAATTACAAGCAATATCAACAGTGTGATGAACCCGTCCGGTGGAACAATTACGGCGGATTATATTGATGAATTGATTCTGGAAAAGGACAAAATAGATCCGAAGAAAACAAAAATTATATGCAGAAACTAATTGCATGAGGGGAACTGAAAGGAGAAGAACGTATGAAGAAAAGTCACAGAAAAGACGTTATTATTGCCAGAATTATTTTCGCGGCAATGTGTGTTGCATTGATCGCGATTATTATCGGAGTAGTCTCGCTGATCAACAGTCATCGTGGGAATAACAAGTCGGATACGCAGACGCAACAGACAGAAAGCATGGAGCCGGCAACTGTAAATCCGGAACTTCCACCAGTCTCTGATGATGCGCAGGGAACACAGAATGATACTGTTTATGTATGGACAACCACTGGTGTGAATCTTCGAAGTGAGCCGAATACAGACTGTCAGATTGTATCGGTATTGGATGCAGAAGCGCAGTTGGAAGTGCTGAGTGATGAGGGAGAGTGGCTGAAGGTTTCTTATAATGGAACGGAAGGTTATGTAAGTTCTGAATTTGTGACGGGAGATGACCCAGAAGATTTCCCGATGGAATAGAAGAAAGTAACCGCAGAGTATGCAGCCGCATATGCTATATTGATGAGAAATTGGAGCGTGCCTGTGGATTATAGCGGTGATTTGTATCCAAAAATTCCATTTTATATGACATATCCGATGCAGAATATGTATCTGACGGAGATGGAATATGAGAAGGATATCGAGCGAATGAAAAATTACTATCCGGAAAAGACAAAAGATATCATGAAACTTGTGGAAGAACGACTGGATGAACTTGCCTATGAAGGAAGCAGAATTTATGATGAAGAACCGGATCGGATGATGATCCAGATGGAAATTGACCGGCTGTATCAGAAATTAATAGAGCAGCAGGGGGAGCATAGTCAGGCGGTTCCATCTTATTTTGAGATGGTACCGATGGCGCTTGCGGGGCAGCAACACAGACCTTTGCATCAGGATTGCAGAGATGACTGGCTTTGCAGTATGGTAGGTGTATTGTTTGGAACAGAATTATACCGTAGACGTTGTCATCATCGCCGTTGCAGACGTTGGTGGTAATAAATACAATAGAGACAGTGCAAGGCGTGCCTTGCACTGTAAAGGAAAGACAGATCAATGAATAAGAAAGTAATTAAACCGATTGTGCTTGTAGCACTTTTTTTCGTGGCGATTATTATATTTAGCATAACAACAAATAAAGATAACCGTGATATGACTACGACAATGGCAAAGGCAACACTGCCGGTGATATATTTCCAGCAGGGGGACAATCAAATTAATGAATTGCATGGGTATGTCGACAAGATGGATGTCACACAGATGCGGGATTCCATTACACCTGTGGACGATACACGTATTCTTCCGGTTATTGTTCATACGTATGGGGAAAAAATCGATGCCATGCGATTTGAAATTCGCAGTATGGATGGACAAAGACTTGTAGCAAAAAGCAATGTGACCGATTACAAAACATCTGGGAATAAGGTAACGGCAGACCTTATGATTCAGAATATTCTGGATGAAGATCAGGAATATATATTGATTGTAACGTTACAGTCTGACAATCAGGAAATTTATTATTATACCAGACTTATGCAGACAAATGACAGTTATGCAAAGGAATGTGTTGATTTTGCGTTGCAGTTTCATGACTACACGTTCCGGGATGATGCGGATACTTTTATTCCGAAGTATATGGATGCGGCCACCGGAGATGCGACGACGCTTCATTATGTAGATCTGACCTGTACATTAAAACAGATTACCTGGGCTGATTTGAAACCAAAACAAATTGGTGAGACAGTTGCTTCTATTAAAGAAATCAATACTTCTTATAATGTTGTTACGATTTCTTATGTGGCATCTTATGTAAATAGTAAAGGTGAGACGGAATTTTATGACGTAGAAGAATATTATCGTCTGCGTATGACAAGCAGCCGCATGTATGTCCTGAATTTTGAGCGCACGGTCAACCAGATTTTCCGTGGAGAGAATAATTTTATTTCCGACGGAAGCAGTATACAGCTTGGAATAAGAGACGGACAGATTGAATATGCTATGAATGAGACAGGCACGGTAGTTGCATTTGTTCAAGAAGGCGAACTGTGGTGTTTTGACCGAATTAACAAGAAAATCGTGCAGGTGTTCAGTTTTCGTGATTCGGAAGGTACGGATATCCGGGATGATTGGGATCAGCATGATATCAAAATTGTACGTGTGGATGAGGCTGGCAGTGTGGACTTTGTGGTTTATGGATATATGAATCGTGGGGATCACGAAGGACAGGTCGGCACAGCTGTATACCACTATGATGGACTGGTTCAGACGATGGAGGAGGAAGTATTTATTCCATCCACACAGTCTTATGAGATTCTGAAGGCCGAAATGGGGCAGCTGATGTACGTAAATGACAAAGGCAATTTATATCTCTTTATGGATGAAAAACTGTACCGTATCAATTTGACGACATTAAAGGAAAAAGTCATCGTTGAGGGACTGAAAGAAAGTTGCTATCAGATTTCGCAGTCCAATCAGTACATTGCCTGGGTAGAGGCAAATCAGGAATATTCAAGCACGACGATCCATTTGATGAATTTACAGGATGAATCTGTATATGACATAAAAGAGAGTGAGGATATGTACTTGCAACCGCTTGGATTTATCAACAATGATTTTATCTATGGTGTTGCAAAGAAAAATAATGTAAATGTGGAAACTGCCGGAAATACTGTCTTCCCAATGAATTATTTGAAAATTATGTCAACTTCGCAGGACAGTCATGAGATTGTGAAGAACTACAAACCGAAATCTGGAAAAGTAGAATCTATCAGTGTGCAGGATTATACCATTACCATTCAGCTTATGAAAAAAAGGAATGGACGCTATACAAGTGCAGGCGTGGATTCTATTATGAATCGTGCGGCGGATACAGAGACAAAAATCTCAGTAGGACAGACTGCTACAGACATTAAGCAGACACAGTATCAGCTGGTAATGAAAGCAACATTAAAGGCTTCGAGCATTAAAATGATCACGTCCAAATCAGTGTTGCTGGAAAAACCAAGGACATTGACCTTTGATCAAAATGACAAGAACGAACGCTTTTATGTATATGAAAAAGGTGATGTGGTACTTGCAACGGATAACATTTCGGATGCGATTATCTGTGCAAATGAGAATCTTGGTGTAGTTGTGGACAGCCAGCAGCAGTATATATGGATGCGGGCCCGCAAAGCTGCAAGGAATGCGTTTGCAAACATAAAGGTAAATGAGGCAGACAAAAATGCTTCTTCCGTGGTGCAGGCAGTGAGTGCAATGCTCACATATCATGGAAATGATGTCAGTGTAAAAACATTGATTGACGCCGGTGCAACACCAAAACAGGTAATTGAAGACGAAATAAAGGATGCCGTGGTGCTGGATGTATCCGGCTGCAGTGTGGATGAAATTATCTTTTATGTGAGTGAGGGAAGTCCGGTATTTGCGATGACAGGAAATAACAGTGCAGTTCTTGTAACCGGATATTCTGCAAGTCATATTTATTATTATGACCCGGCAACACATACAACAAAATCGAAAAGTTTCGATGAAGCAGATAAATGGTTTTCGGATGCAGGAAATATATTCTTCACATATCTGGAAAGATAACTATTGTAAAAATAACCAATTCAGCCAGAGGTTTTATAGGGGATTCGTGAAACTTTAACAGAAATACAGTTGATACCTTGCAAATATTTTGGAAGTGATATATATTTTTTTTGTGTGTTATACATGTAAGAAAGGGAGAGCGTATGAGTAAGAAAAATGTAATTGTTTCTAATGTGGCAAAGGAGCACGAGAATCCAATTGCTGAACTTGTTCAGGTTGCATGTAAGTTTGACAGTGATATTACATTAGAAAGTGATAATCGACGCATCAATGCAAAAAGCATTATGGGAATTATGGCTTTCAATCCGTCAGATGGAATGTCAGTTGATATTGTGACAGAAGGATCTGATGAGCAGGAAGCACTAGTTGCAATGGAGAAGTTTTTAGTTTGTGAGTAATTGTTCGTTTAGGAGGAAAGCATTATGCAGAACAAAAAAGTAAACAAGGCAAGTACAGATGTAAAATTAACAAAGGCTCCAGACGTAAAGGCTGAAGTAAAGGAGTCTGTAAAAGACGCTGCTAAGAAAGTTGAGACTGTAGCTGAAACTACTGTAAAGAAAGCTGAAGCTGCCGCTGAGACAACAGCAAAGAAGGTAGAGGAAAAAGCCGAGACCGTAGCAAAGAAGGCAGAGGCAAAGGCTGAGACTGCCGCAAAGAAAGTAGAGAAAGCAAAGACAACTGTTAAGAAAGCCGCAAAGAAAACGGTTAAGGAGCCAGCAAAGACCGAGTTTATCGTCGAGTTCCAGGGAAATGCAGCAAGTGTTACAAATCTTGAGGACAAGGTTAAGGCTCAGTTTGTTGCAGAAGGCCATAGAGCAGGATGCATCAAGACTTTAAATATTTACATAAAGCCAGAAGATTATAAAGCATATTATGTGATTAATGATAAGTTCACAGGATCCGTTGATTTATTCTAATATCATACATGGATAAATAAAAGAAAGCATCGATTAGAACCGAAAGATTTTAATCGATGCTTTTTTTGTTGTATAGAAAATTCCTTTGAAATCCCCTGTACAGCAAAAGCAAGTTTGAAAATAAAAAAGAAACCATAAATGGTTTCTTGAAAGAGCGGGTGATGGGAATCGAACCCACGTATCCAGCTTGGAAGGCTGGTGTTC
>ERZ1026854.1029-NODE-1029-length-18571-cov-9.460845_pt1 | contig 18571 bp, 17 predicted proteins | sample MGYA00380157_ERZ1026854 | MGnify/ENA primary metagenome ERZ1026854 (study PRJEB33269, sample SAMEA4719793) | human gut metagenome | biome: human-associated habitat; feature: organic feature; material: feces | place: Cameroon | collected 2013-10 ...
GGCTTTATATCTCTCAACTTTTGTTGGGGATAACTTTATTATACGAGGAGAAAAACAATGAAAAAAGCAATAATAACGATAGCCGTGTTCGCTTCATTGGCAATGCTCACGTCATGCGGAGAAAACAGCGAGCAGAGCGAAACATTAACAGTTTCGGAAACTTCAGCCGCTGTTTCGGTCCAAAGCGAAAACACCGATGCGGCGGAAACCGTTGCTCCCGATATGATACAAACCGAAACGGTTTCCGAGGAAACTGCGTCGGAAACCGCCGAAGCCGAAATGCCCGAGCCGTTTGAAACCGAATGTGATGACGACAGCCGCGACGGTTTTTATCTGCCGTTCAACAGTACGCTGAACAATATCCCCGGTGAGCTTATGAAGATCAGGGACAGCGAAGAGATCGACAGTTGGTTGAACTCATTCTCATCTTCGGAAAAGACAAAGCTTGGCGACTATCAAAATCTGTATTCGTTTATAACCGCATTCGACATTACCAAGGACGAAGCCGAAACCGCTCTTGCGCCTTATATCGACGGCGGTATGATGACCTCCGAACAGGTGGATATCCTGTTTTCGGGCAGCGAAGAAGCGGTAACGAGCGGATTCGCCTCCGAATATTCCGTTGTTGTCGGGGAAAATGCTTACTGCCCGGACTGGCTTTATATCAGCACTATCGATGATTACAAAGCTGCAGGTATCGATTCCGAAGCCGTAAAAGCCAAAGCTCCGCTCTATTCCGATTTTGCTTTTTCCGAGGAAGCAAGGAAAGCCTTTTCCGAAAAGCTCTCAGAATTTATCGGCGAAGAAGTTGTTATCGAGCCGATAACATTCGAGGAAACAGATGCGGAAACAGATGTTGTTTACGATGCTGCTGAGGAAGATACGCCTGACGATGAAGCCGAGGATATTATTATCGAAGAATAAACAAAAACCGCTTGACCCCGAAAAAGGTCAGGCGGTTTTGCTTTGAATATCAGGAAATGTCTTTAGCTGTGGCTGTTTACAGCGCTGTCTTCTCTGAAAAGAAGCGATATGCACCATACTGCCGCAAGTGCGACGAGAATATAAAGTACGCGGCTTATTACTGCGCCCGTTCCGCCGAAGAGCCATGCGATAAGGTCAAAGCGGAAAATTCCGACAAGTCCCCAGTTAAGACCGCCGACAATAAGCAGCGTCAATGCGATTTTATCCCACATAATGCTGTTCCTTTCAAAAGTTTGTCAAACCCCGTGATTAGCCTATGCAGAATATTCGCGATTATACTAAACACCAATTAAAAACTATACAAAAAATCAAGCAAAAGCTCGCATATATGGCTTTTGCGCCGATTTTTGTCTACACTTTGATTAAAAATTAGTATTAGTATTATTCGACAGGAACAGTCTGCTCGTCAAATAATTCGGTGAGCGTTGCGAGAAATTTTTCATCGATAACATAATGACCGTTCTCATTTTCCACGCCGCTCGAAAGAATAAATGTTGAAATGCTGTTTGAATTTTTGATAACGTATTTCATCGCTTTCTTTACTTCGTCATAATCATAGGAAGTGATATCGGTGTCGATATCCGAATTTATGACCGCGATGAAATAATCGTCAAGATTGTTCGCGAAGCTTGAAGAGTTGGAAGTTCCGCGCGTTACAAGCTCGTTTATCGCAATGCCAAGACATTTTGAGCGGTATTCCTCGCCCTGAGTGTAGTTGGGATATGTGAGCAACTTGCGCAGAGATGTCGAATCGAGGAACTGTCTGCCTGCCTTTAAAACGGTGGTTTCGCCCGTGTCGGGGTTGTCATAAACAAGGTTGTAGGGGATATCATAATCGATGCCGCCGAAAATATCCGCAATAACGGAAAAGCTCGAACGGGTGAATTTTATGTATTTGTCAATGCTTATGTTAAGACAGCTTTCAGCCGCTTCAACGGCTTTTTTCGTGCCGCCGTTGCGGTAAATGTTGTAGATAGTGTCCTCACCCTCACCCGAAGAAACGCTCGTGTTGCTCGGGATAGGGAGAAAAACGAACTGCTCTTCAACAGGAAGAAATCTTGCGACAAGGAAACAGCTTCCGCTCTCGCGCTTTTCCGCGTCGAGGATAAGCAGAACAGTCCGTGCGTCCTCAGCCGACGGAGTGTAATCCCCGAGTACGGTCAAAGGCTGAAGCTCGACCCCGTTTGCGGCTGAGTCGGAAGTATCGTCCTTGTTCCCCGTGAGAATGCTCGAGAAAGCAACATAACATACGCCGCCTGCAATTATAAGCGTCAGCACAATGGTTATTATGTAAGTAAGAACTACCTTTGATGATCTTTTTGCCATAAAAAACTCCTTTATCCGTATTGCCAAATGCGCTTTATAGTGGTATAATATCAATATGTGCGCGATTTGCGCCATTAAAACGTCAGCTTCACGGGCGAAGACTTTGCTTCGTCAGCGGCAGAGGCTATCTTCGCAATGTTTATGGTGCGAATTTCAATGCCTGCTTTTTCGGCAAGGCGGATAGTCTGTCCCGTTCCGCTCCTGTAGCTGCTGACAGCCGCAATGAGCCGTGAAGAGTTGTCTATCATAAATTTGTTCCGCTTCTGCATACAGTCCTTGGTGTATTCTTCGCTGATGTAAACAATGTCGGCGGCTTCGTTGATAAGACAGCCGTAGATGAATTTTTCAAAGCTGCGAAGGTTTTTCGGCTGCGCTCTGTACGGAACAGCCGCAACGAGCTGTATCCTCGGATCATTCCGCTTGAAATCGAGGACAAGATCACCTGCCATAAGGTCGATGCCGCGCGCAAGACCCGTGATGAAGCAGGTGTAGCCGTCATCGATCGCGGACGCTATCTCCTGATGCAGCAGCGCCCTTATCACGCCCATAACGGGGGAAGAAATATCACCGCCGTCGGGCAGTTTTTCGGGTCGGTGTCCCGAAAAGCAGACGGTTTTTTCTTTTGGTATAATGAATTCGGACATATTTTTCTCCATATCATTATAGTGTTGGATTTTGGTCAAAAAATCGGTGCAAAACCTCTGTAACCTAAGCTTTTGCCTGATTTTTGCACACTTTTTGTTTGAAGATCAATATAATATAGTATATTAATTTTATTTTAACATATACAGTCGGTTTTTGCAACCGATTTTACAAAAAAGGAGCTTATTAATGGAATTTTTTCATAAAAGAACTTGGGCGGAAATAGATCTTTCCGCCGCCGAAAAGAACCTCAATATCCTCAAAGGCTTTATAGACGAAACGAAAACGCGCCCCTGCTGTGTGCTGAAAGCTTTCGGCTACGGTCACGGCGATATTAACCTTATGAAGCTTTACCAGACGCTCGGAGTTGACTTCTTCGCCGTTTCCAATATAGACGAAGCAATAGGTCTGCGCAAGCATGGCTGTACGGGCGATATTCTTATCCTTGGCTATACAGCGCCGCAGTACGCCGCAGAGCTTTCGCGCTTCGATATAATACAAGCCGCAGTTTCGGAGGAGTACGCAAAGGAACTTTCCGAAGCCGCAAAAACTCCCGTCCGTGTACATATCAAGCTCGATACGGGTATGGGCAGAATAGGTCTTATCGCCAAGGACAGAGAAAAATGCATTGAAGAGATCGCCGAGATACGCGCACTCCCGAACCTCGTCTGCGAGGGCATCTTCACACACTTTGCAGTCGCAGACAGCTTTGAAAAGGAAAGCTGTGACTATACCGATATGCAGAAGGAGCTGTTTTTCTCCATTGCGGAGGAAGCAGGCGGCTTCAAGGAAGTGCATTGCCTTAACAGCGCAGGCGCAGAGCTTCACTATGACAGCCGAAGCACCCTCGCAAGATTCGGTATCCTATTGTACGGTCTTAACCCCGACCCGTCACTCAAAATGCCCGAGGGCATCGAACCCGTTATGGAAATAAAGTCCGTCATCGGCTATATCAAAGACCTGCATAAAGGCGACTGCGTAAGCTACGGCAGAACTTTTACCGCCGAACACGATATGAGAGCCGCAACCCTCCCGATAGGCTATGCCGACGGCTACCCAAGACTTCTCTCGAATAAGGGCGAGGTTATGATATGCGGAAAAAGAGCGAAAATACTCGGCAGAGTTTGTATGGATCAGATAATCGTCGATATAACCGATATTCCCGAAGCAAAAGTCGGAACGGAAGTGACCGTTTTCGGCAAGGGCGAAATAACCGCCGACGATGTAGCGGCACTCTGCGGAACTATCGGATACGAGATGATCTGCGCCGTATCACCGCGCGTACCGAGAGTTTATATGAAGAACGGAAAGGTCATTGATGTGGTAAACATTCTTTGATAAATTCGGAATTCGGAATGCGGAATTCGGAATTATTTATATTCCGTTAGTTTGCAATGAAAATCGTAGGGGCGGATTCCATATCCGCCCGACCAATTCGCCGAATTTTGACGCAGACACATATATATTGTAGGGGACGGGTCGCCCGTCCCGCGCCGCAAGGCGTTACGAAATAAACAAACAGTCCTGTTTTCAAGGAAAACAGGACTGTTTGTTGTTATTATTTGCGGCATTTTTGAGCGCCGAAAAATCGCTTCGCGATTCGGGACAGAAACCCGTCCCCTACAGAAAAATCGTTGCAGTTTCGTTAATTATAACGGGCGGATATTGAATCCGCCCCTACGAAATTCAGGTGTTTCACGATAAATATGCAGAATATAAATAATTCCGCATTAATCTACAATGTGTGCTTTGCGCAGAGCCGTGATGAGCGGCTTGTAAATGATTATCGTGACAACAGCGCAAAGGATTCCCTTTACTATCGTGAACGGCAGATTGAAAATGCAGAGTGCGCTGAAAATGTTTCCGACCGATGGAAGTATCTTCTGATATGCCGACATGATAGCTTCCATTCCGCCGAAAGCTTTCGCATATATCGGGTAAACGATGAAGTAGTTGAGCGGCAGGCTTATCAGCGAGAATACGACCGTTCCGACTATACAGCCGATAACTGCGCCCTTTTTCGTGTGGTTCTTTCTGTAGATAAGGCTCGCAGTCAGCGTGAACGCCGCGCTTGTTACAAAATCAAAGATATCACCTATACCCATTGTTGTACCCAATCCTTTTATTGCTGTATGTATAACATTCTTTATGAAACATACAAGCAGACCGCCTATCGGACCCGTTGTGAATCCTGCAAAAAGGCAGACAACATTAGACAGGTCAAGCTTTATGAACGGCGGCATAAGCGGAACGGGGAAGTCGAGGTAGTAGATAACGAGCGCTACTGCCGAGAGCATCGCTACCTGAATGATCTTCTTCGTTTTTGAACTTTCTGCGAGTGGGGTTTTTGCTGTGTTTTCCATTTGAGATTCCTCCATGAGTAAAAAATTTGGTTTTCTATAAGAGCAATCTGTAACAGAAAAAGCCCGTGAAATTCTCATTCACGGGCTTTTGATACTTCTTCTTCCAATTATAATATCGGGGAATAAGTATGTTGCGCAAAAATTTGCGTTGTTTCTTTCATCCGGACTATACCGTCGGTTTCGGAATTTCACCGAATCAGCCTTGTTCCGTAAAGGAAGTCGGGTCGCGGACTATACCGCCGGTGAGGACTTGCACCTCGCCCTGAAACAGATTTGCAGATATACTGTTTTATTGTTCGATCATTCGGACTCTTCGTCGTCGAAGTCGAATTCGAGATGCTCGCCGCAGTTAGGGCAGGTCATTTCGCCCTCTTCAAGCATAGCTTCTCCGAGCTGGATAGTGTCGCCGCAGGTTGGGCAGCATACTTCATAAAGCTCTTCTTCGTCATCGTAATCATCGAAGTCATCGTCATCATCGTAGCTGTCGTCGTCTTCGTCATCATAGAGGTCATCTTCTATGTCAGAAAGATCCTCGTCGATAGCGTCAACAACTTCAACGATCTCATCGATCTGATCCTGAACATCATCAAAATAAACCGACATATCTTCGAGAACGTCAGCCATAAGAGCAAGGATCTTGCCCTCCTTTGTTGATGTGTCAAGTTCGAGTCCGTCCATAAGACCTTTAAGGTAAGAAACCTTTTCACCAAGCTTCATAAAGATTACCTCCAATTAAAAAATTGCAGAATAAAAACGGATAAAGCTTACGCTCTTTCCATGTATTCGCCAGTTCTTGTATCGATTCTGATCATATCGCCCTCGTTGATGAAGAGGGGAACCTTGACCTCTGCGCCTGTTTCAAGAGTTGCGGGCTTTGTAGCGTTTGTAGCTGTGTTGCCTGCAAAACCCGGGTCAGTCTGTGTAACCTGAAGGTCAACAAAGTTCGGTGGTTCTACTGCAAAAACCTTGCCCTTGTAGGAGCAAACCTTACAGATCATTTCTTCCTTGACGAACTTGAAGCTGTCGCTGATCTCTGCGGGAGCAACAGGAAGATCTTCGTAAGTCTCAGGGTCCATGAAGTGGTAAAGGTCGCCGTCGTTGTAGGAATACTGCATATCTCTTCTTTCAACGAAAGCAGTAGGGAACTTTGCGGAAGGGTTGTAGCTCTTTTCAACTACGGAACCTGTAATAACGTTCTTGATTTTTGTTCTTACAAAAGCAGCGCCCTTGCCCGGTTTAACGTGCTGGAATTCAACAACCTGAAGTACGTTGCCGTCCTCCTCAAAGGTAACGCCGTTTCTGAAATCGCCTGCTGTGATCATAGAATACCTCCGTATAAATAAAGTCATTATTAATATGCATAAATAGCCTTACAAATATTCTACTACATTCTGCTTGATTTTGCAAGTGTTTTCGCATAATTTTTATTAGTTTTATAACTTTTTTATAAAATAATAAGATTTTTTGGTGAGTGTGCAAAGTTAGTATAGCCGTTTTTTGTGACATAAACACAATCTTCAATGCGAACGCCGAATTTTTCGGGGAGATAAATGCCCGGTTCAACGGTCATAACGACATTTTCGGCAAGTACTGTGGTATCACGCGTGTTTGCGGCAGGACTTTCGTGTATCTCAAGTCCGACGCTGTGACCAAGACCGTGACCGAATGCTTCACCATAGCCTTTTTCCGTGATAAGATCACGCGCGCAGGCATCAAGCTCCTTGCAGACAATTCCTGCCTTGACAAAATCAAGACATCTCTGCTGTGCTTCAAGCGTTATCTCATAAATTTCGCGCATTTCCGCTGTAGGCTCGCCAACGCAGACAGTTCTCGTCATATCGCTGTGATAGTCGTCAAAAACTGCGCCGAAATCCATCAAAACGAACTCGCCCTTTTGAATTTTCTTATCGGACGGAACGCCGTGCGGAACGGAAGTGTTTTTTCCCGCAAGCGCGATAGTATCGAACGAAATTGCCTCCGCACCGTGGGAAAGCATATAGAAATCGAGCGCCCTTGCAACTTCAAGCTCGGTCGCACCCTCTTTGATAACGTTTTTGAGCGCGTTGTCAAGCGCAGCCTCGGCAATATCCTGCGCTTTCTGCATCTTTTCAAGCTCCTCGGCAGTCTTAACACTGCGAAGCTTTGTTATCGCGTCACTCAAAAATCCTGTCGAATCTATCTTGAAGCCGCCAAGCTTTTCGGCATAAACGGAAAGCTCTGCGACCGTCATGGTTTCGGCTTCAATATAGACCTTTTCCGTGCCGTGCTTTTTGAGCAGATCAATAAGCTGGCTGTAAAACTTTGTCGAGCGAACGACCTCGCAGTCGGTGACCTTTTCCTTTGCCTTTTCAAAATAGCGGAAGTCGATGAGAAGATACGCCGCATCGGGGAAAACGAGAACTGCGCCTGCGGAGGATTTCATTCCGCAGAAATAGCGGCGGTTTATGTCGGATGTGATAAGTGCGCAGTAGCTCTCCTGCGGCATTTTTGTGCGAAGCTTTTCAATATTATTCATGGCAATACTCCCAAACTGCCCTCATACCGAGGAAATAACCCATTTTTCCGAAGCCGAATATAGTTCCGCTGCAAACGGGCGAGATAACGGAAGTGTGACGGAATTCCTCACGCTTTTCAATGTTTGAAATGTGGACTTCGACAACGGGAATTTTCACCGCCTCGATAGCGTCACGGATAGCGTAGCTGTAATGAGTGTAAGCGCCTGCGTTGATGACGATGCCGCACTTGTCAAGGCGTGCAGCGTGGATCTTGTCGATGATAGCGCCCTCATGGTTGGACTGGAAGCATTCGCAGCTGTCGAAGCCAAGCTCCTTTGCGAAAGCCTTTATCTCTGCGCAAACGCTGTCGTAGGTGTCGTGACCGTAGATACCCGGTTCACGCTCGCCGAGCAGATTAAGGTTTGGTCCGTTGATTATAAGTATATCTTTCATTTTTATACCTCGTTTTATAAAAAAAATAAGAGCGGAGAAAATTCCTCCACTCCTATTTTAATACCAAATCGGGGAAATGTCAATTATCTGTTTTGACGCTCTTTCTGCAAAGCATCATAACCGCAGTATAAACCGCCAGACCGCCGATGCCGACAGCGGAAAGAGCCGTGCCGATATCCCTTGCTTTTGAATGATATTCAAATCTTATGCTGTGGCTTCCCGACGGGACGGGGACTGCTGTGAAGCCTATGTTCGCTTTGGATAGCTCTGTTTTTTCGCCGTCGATATATACGGTGAAATTCTCGCTGTACGGTATGCTGAAAAACACAAGCTCGGGCGTTTCAAGGGTAATCTCGGCGGAAAAGCCGTTCCTGTCGGCTGTGAAGCTTTTGGCATAGTTTTCCCTGCGCTTTGCACACTCCTCGGAAAGCTGTTCATCTGTGAGCGCATATATCTCATCTTCGGGAATTTCTTCAAGATATCCCGAAACTGCACTCGTATCGTCCATGACCATCGCTTTGAGCATAATTCTTCTCTTTACATCGACTTCGAGAGCGTCAAAGCTTTTCCTTGAAATGCAGTAGTCATAACAGAAGCCAATCGGGATAAAGTCGGGATTTTCATAGATATAGTATATGCCTTGCTGTTCCTTAAAAATATGCTTATCGGAGAAGTTTGCAAACGCATTTGCATTTGATACAAGTGTTTTTACAGAGCAAAGACATTCGGAAGCATAATCGCAGTAGATATTGTAATATTCGAAGCCGAGAGCCTTGCAGTATTCATTTACATAGGGCGAAACGGAGCTGTTGAAGAAGTACAGCGAGCCTTCCCCCCAGAGAATATTGAAGTTGTCGAACTGGTTTGTGGCGGTGACTCTTTTCCCGTATGAGGTCTCCTCAAGTTCGGGATAGGTCTGCCGCATTTTTACGGCAGTATCGGGCAGGCGGTTTTCACCCATACCGTAGAGCAGGGTGGTCTCAGTCAGAACGAACGCCGCACCGATAACAAGCACAGCTATTTTTTTCGGATAGTTTTCGTCCCTTTTCACGATGAAGATCATAATCCCCGTGATGATAAGTCCTGCGGCGGTAAGTCCGAGGTTTGTCCACTTCTGCGAGTCGCTGTAATAAGCGCCGGTTTCCCAGAGCGAAAGCTTTTCCATTGGGAAGATGAGTGTAAAAACAGCTATCGCGATAATGGCCGCTCCGTTTATGACAATGCCGAGTCTGAACTTTTCGGGCGAATTTTCGAGTGCGAGAGCTGTCATCACCGACATTATAAGCACCGGCGTGAACATCCACCTTGCATAATATGTAGTTCTTCCGAGAGAAAAAATGCTGTTTAGTATGGGAATGAATGCTATGACAAAGCATATCGCAACAAGCTTTTTCTGCCAGCTTTTTTTGTGTGTGCAAAAGTAAGCGACAACACCCGACATTCCGAATAAAGGAATATACATAGCCTGCGATGACCACCTCGAACCCTCAGGATATTCGCCCCTGAAATCGGGGAAAACATTGGTATAACCCTGAGTATCGGGGATTGTGAACATTGACTGCAGGATCCTTGCATACCGCCATGGAGTTCCATAGAAAATCGCTTGCATGATATTACTAAGTGAATATGACTCGCCGAAACGCGGACTGTCCAGAGTGCATACTACTGCAGGAACAAGAACAATGCCTGCGGCGGCTGTTCCAAGCAGAGCTTCCGCTCCAAGGCAGAAAAAATCCTTTGCTCCGATTCGAAACGTTTTGTCCGTGAGCCGCACAAGAAAATAAATAATAACAAATATCACTTCGATAACGAACAGATAGTAATTTGTCAGTGCGCATAAAGCAACAGCCAAGCCGAACTGACCTCTGTGCTTTTCTGTTACCGCTGCTTCAAGCGCATAAAGCAGGAGAGGAAAGAACGCTATCCCGTCCATATAATGGAACACAAGATTTGTCATCTGATATCCCGAAAAGGTGTAAAGCATCGATGCTGTCAGCGCATAGCAAGGCTCTTTGCAGAAACGTGAAGCGTACAGATACCCGTTGACACCGCATACACCAAGCTTCAGCGCAATAAGGAACGGCACGGCATATATGACAGCTTTTTGCGGAATAAGCACGGTGATAAGAGTGAACGGACTGAACAGGTTGTAAAAGCTGTAAGCGTCAAGAAAGTCCATTCCCAAGCCTGCGTAAAAATCATACTGCGGAACAGTCATTTCGCCTAAAATTTGGCGCAGATAGACGAGAAACGGCACTTGCTGGGATTCAAAATCGCCGTAAAAATAGAATAAAAATCCGTTTTCTGCGGCATAGGGCAGTGCGGAAAGCAGGAACACCGCCGCACCTGTCAGAAAAGCGATAAGGCAGTATTTTGCGGTCACACGTTTTGGTTCTGAAAGACTGTGCAAATTATTTACCTCCAGGCAGCTTTTTTTAGGAAAAAGCCGATCAAAGCAAAACGATTTGATCGGCTTTTACTTAGTATATCATAGATACTGTCATTTGTCACCATATTTTAGGGAAAAACAATTAATTCCAAAGATCAAACCTGTCAACTCTCCAGCCGTCCTCGGTGTTTTTCATCACATAATGATAATCATCGTTAAAGCTTACATCATAAGGGCTGTCAGGGTGACAGCTTATAACGACTGCCTTGAATTCGACCGTGTTTTCATCTGACGAAACGGGGATAAAGCAGTGGTCAAAGTAAAAAATATCAGTACCGCGTGCGCCGTCCTCGAGCAAAAATTCTCCGTCCTCGCCGATATAATTCTTTGCAAGTTCATCTGTAAGTTCTTTTGTAAAAACGCCGTAAAGCATCTCCATGAAATCATCGGTAGTGTGCGTTTCGGCATAGCTCTGCGACATAAAATGCTCCGCCCAGAACCAGTCCCCCATAACGCCCGAAGCCTGCGCAAAAATATGCCGCTGTTCATCGTTCAGAAATGTCGGTGCGTAAACGTCATATTCATAGGTGAGTATATTTCCGTTTTCGTCCGTGCCGGGGTAATTTTCCTGCGTGTGCTTTTCGGAGTAAAGTCCGCAGTTGTCTATGAAAAACTTAAATTCCGACTTTTCTCCGCCGAAATTAACGACCGTGCGGTAAATGCCCGACTCGCAGGCGGAATAATCGAAATCCGCCGATTTCAGAAGATAATCGGTCTTGTGCAAAGGCTCAACGGTGAGGTCGATGTTCAGAGTGTCCGAACCGTCGGCAAAATTCATCGGAGCGCCGTCCGAGTCACGCACTATCTGTATGCTGTCAACGGTCACAGGCTCATCTGTGTAGTTGGAGAAAGCGAAAATAAGCTCCTTGCGGTAGTTCCATTCGCCGTCGTAATGATAATCGTGCATAACGTCACCATCGCGACATTCCCAAGTGTCAACACGGCTCTTTTCGCTGTCTTGACTTATGCTCGGCTGAACAAAATATACAAGTCCCTCCTCAGGATTGCCCGTGTCGTATTCGTCGGAAGTTTCCTCGGTTGTTTCCTCGGGTTCGGATTCGGTAATTTCAGTTTCAGCTTCGGTTTCGGCGGTCGTGGTTTCGCTTGTTTCGACAGTTGTTTCGGAAACGCTTGTTATAGTTTCGTCCGAAGTGGTCGAGGTGTTTCCGCAGGCTGTCAAACACAAAGCGGAAAGAATTATTGCCGCATATTTTCTGTAACTCATAATGTCATACCCCCATATAAAAAGCCGACCAAAGCAATGCAATGGTCGGCTGTGCTTTGTAACTATAATTATACAATATTCTGCTGAAATAGCAATTAGCAGGGAAGCCCCTGCGGGCAGTTCGGCAGGGAAGCCCCTGTGGGCGGTTCGCGCCACGCTCCGCTTTGCTGCGCTTGTTTGCGTTGGAAATCAGTTTGTGTTCGCGAATAAAGTTTGTTTGACAGTCGGGTATTTTACAAGGTATGCAGGAAAGTCCTTGTGGGCAATTTGCGTCTGCAAAAAGAGTTTGCTAAAAGCTTATCACAAAAGGCTCTCGTAATAATCTTTCATCGTCTTAGCGTCCTCGGTCTGCGTTCCGTCACTTTCGCAGATAAATGTCGGCGCAAGGTTTTTCTTCGCAACAAGCTCCATAAGCGGCTCGAACTGCGGACCGTAAACAGTGTCGGCAAAGGTCAGATGCTTCTTTTCGCCGCCCTTTTCGGTGTATTCTATCTTGGAGAAGTGCGAATGGAAACATTTCAGACGCTCACTGCCGAGTTCGTTCTCTATCGTGTCAAGAATCTTTTCATAGTCGGACTTGTCCTTGATAGAACCAAAGGTGCGCGCGTTGAGATGTCCGAAATCGATGCAGGGGATAAAGCTTTCATCGATCTTGCAAAGCTCCATAACTTCGTGCAGATCGCCAAGCTGATTTATTTTTCCCATAGTTTCGGGACAGCAGCGGATATTTTCAAGTCCCTGCGCAACGAGTTCTTCACGCGCAAGCTTCATTGTGTTTTTCGCAAGTTCAAGTGCTTCTTCTCGCGTCATCTTCGAGCAAGAACCGCTGTGGATAACGATCCTGTCGCCGCCCATAGCGTTCACAGCCTTTGCCGAAGCTAAAATGTAGTTCACCGAGTTAAGACGCTTTTCTTCCTCAACGCTCGAAAGCGAGATAAAGTAAGGCGCATGAACGGAAACGCTTATGCCTGCATTTCGCAGAGCTGCACCTATTTCCTTGGCGCTCTCCTCGGAAACGCGAACGCCCTGACCGCACTGGTATTCAAAGTGGTTCAAGCCGAATTTTGTGAGATATTCGCCGAGCTGAACGGATTTTTTATAACCCATTTCCTTAAAGCTTTTGGCAGCACCCGCAGGTCCGAATTTTGCTTTTATATCATTTGACATTTTTTTAGTCCTTTCGTAAAACGAGGTTTATTTACACTATTATTTTAATAGATATAGCTTGGTTAGTCAAGGGGAATTTTGAATTAATTCGGAATTAGAAATGCGGAATTCGGAATTATTTTTGCTCCGCAAATTTACGGCGCAAACTGAATTCCCGTAGGGGCGGATCCTATATCTGCCCGTTGCAAGAATGGCATTTTACCCGAAAAATTCTGTAGGGGACGGGTCGCCCGTTCCGTGGAAATTCCGTTTTTCGGACGTGACTTGTCGGGCGTACCGTTGTGTGGAATGGGCGGATATGCAATCCGCCACTACCGAAAATCGCAGTTTTTCCTTGCATATCCCACAGCTGTTCGCATCGCCGTTCAAACGTTGTCGGCTTAAAACGCTCGTCGCTTTGCTCCTCACGTTTATTCGCCGAGGATAGTTTGTTTAAGGAAAACAGAATGGCGCAATTCACATTTTATAGGTTTACGGAACTGATTTCTCACGTTCTGTTTTACCTTTTTGTGTGAATTGCGCCTTTTTAACTGTTGGTGATTACGCTGTTGCGGTAATACTTTTAGCTGTTAGTTTAAGGTGTTTCGCTCTCTGCGGAGAGCGACCAAGGGCTTTGCCCTCTGGACACCCACCACCCTTTAAAAAGCGTGGACGTAAACTTTAGTTTTTGTTAAGCCGAACTTTTTCTTACTGAACAGTTGTGATGTCAGAACCGAACCACTTTTCGGAGATCTCGCCGAGCTTACCGTCAGCTTTCATTTCGGAAAGTGTCTGCTGAACCTTATCACGAAGTGCGTTGTCGTTCTTTCTGAAGCCGATAGCGTACTCTTCTTCTTCGAGTCCGTCAGAAAGGAGAACGTAGTCCTTGCCGCTTTCCTTGATCTCATAGTTTGCAACTACGGAATCCATAAATACTGCGTCAACGAGGTTGAGTTCGAGCTGCTGGAGGCATTCAACGTTTGTTGCGAGTGCATTTTCTGTAATGTTAAGACCTGCGTTCTCAAGAATTTCCTGTGCTGTTGAGCCGCTCTGTACTGCAACTGTCTTGCCGTCGAGGTCAGCCTGAGAAGCGATAGCGCTGTCTGCTGTTACAACGAATACCATTTCATTCTTCATATAAGGTTCGCTGAGGTTCATAACTTCCTGTCTTGAAGCGTTGATAGACATACCGTTCCAGATGCAGTCGATCTTGCCCGAGTCGAGGTCCTGTTCCTTTGTATCCCAGTCGATAGGCTGCTTAACGAGCTTAACGCCGAGTCTTGCGCAAACTTCTTCTGCGCAGTCGATGTCGAAGCCGACAATCTCGTCGTTCTCGTCTGTGTAGCCCATTGGCTTGAATGTAGCGTCAAGACCGAGGATAAATTCGCCCGAATCGAGTACCTTCTGGAGCGAGTTGTCTTCGCCCGTTGCTTCTTCTGTTACAGCAGCAGTGTCTGTAGTGTCAGCGGCTGTTGTTGTTTCGTCCGATGTGCTGTTGGAGTTTCCGCAGCCTGCGAGCATTGCGGGAACAAGAGCCATTACGGCGATAAGCTTTGCTAATTTTTTCATATTCTTTCCCTAACCTTTCTTAAACAAGGCATAAAAGCCCTTTAAAATACAAAGCTAATAATACCACATCTTAATATTAAAGTAAAGCAATAAAGCAAAGCTTTGGGATTTTGTATCAAATCCGTCCGAAAAAGCCTTGCTTTTTATTGCAATTCACAATAGGAAGACTGTGTTGTTATACTAATTCAGCAGTTCCAGCGCAAAGTCAAAGCTCTCATCATCGCTTTTTTCATAGTCGGGAGAAATGCCGTTCTCGCTGAAAGTTTCTTTTCCGCCGCTGCACATCAGCGATGATACAAAAATAAAATCATGACCGTCATTGAACGTTTTGAATGCATATGTAAAATTCTTTCCGTAGGTCTTTGTGCCGACAACGGAAACCTTGTCCCCGAAATCGGACTGCATACAGAATATCATTGCTTCGGCGGAGCTTGCGGTGTTCTCATTGCAGAGAAAAACAAGCCTGTCAAAGCCGATCATTTTGTCGGTTTTTGACTTGTGTTCAACAGTCCTGTTGTCGCCAACTTCGGTCATAACGATCTCGCCTTTATTGTAAAAAAGCGAAAGGACTTTTGAAAGCTCGTCAATGCTTCCGCCTGAATTGTCGCGCAGGTCGATAATGAATTTGTCCGAGCTTTTGAGCAGATCGGAATACTGCATAAGACTGCTGTAGGTTTCTTTCAGTGTAAAATCACTCAGCTTTATGCAGCATATCCCGCCCTCGGCTGTGACGGTTGTTTCGCCCGCTTCCGCAAAAAGATTTTCCACACGCTCCGACTCTGCTTTGCTGAAAATGCGGTTATACTCGGCGAGCCGTTCGGGTTCGTATTGGTTGATATCATCAAGAACAAGCTTGTAAACATAATTTTCAAAGTTTCCGTAAGAACCCTCGTCATATATATCACCAAGCTTTTTCCGCATTGCACCGTCAAGATTTTCCTGAGAATAATAGTATTCCGTGAGGTATTCTTTCAGACCGGCAAGCTTATCGCTTTGTATATGCTTTATCAGAAGTATATTGAATATCACCAATATAACGATGATGAAAATATAGATCCCGTCACCCTTTTTGCCTTGCTTTTTGACCTTATCTGCGTTCATAGCTGTTGTCCTCCTAAGGTTGTTGTTTTTGCGGATATCAGAGCTTTATTCCGCATTTTGCCACAGCTTCGGCGGAAAGCCCGTTCACATTTATAAATTCGGGCGGAGCATCGGGATGAGGGGTAAGAATTTTCTCCATCCAGATCATATCGTACCAGCGGTCAAATTTGTAACCGCACTTTACGAAGCCGCCGACATATCGGTAGCCGAGATGAGCGTGAAAATCCTCGCTGTTTCGGTCAAGATGCTCGTCTGCCTCGCCCGAAGGTACGCCGATGCAGGCGCAGAGGTTGTAAACATTCATTTCCGCAAGCAGTTTTTCAAGCGTGTCATAAAGCTTCTTGCCCACGCCGTGCCTTCTGTATGCCATATCGACATATATCGAGGTCTCGACCGAGTGTTCATACGCTTTTCTGCCGACAAAAGGGCTTACATAGGCGTAGCCGACCATTTTGCCGTCGAGCTCTGCGCATATATAAGGGTATTTCTGCTTCGTTTTAGCTATTCTCGCTTCAAATTCCTCTGCCGTCGGAGGTTCATATTCAAAGGTTATCGCCGTTTCAAGGACATAAGGCTTATATATCTCCGAAATAGCCTTTGCATCGGAAACTTCGGCGAATCTTACTGTAATTTCATCGTTCATAAAAGAACACTTCCTTTCGAGTTCGATTATAGCACTAAAAGTGCGAAAATGCAAGAAAAATCGGGCAAAAATTCAAACTTGACAACATAATTCCGCTGTGCTATAATCATTGAATATTTCTGAAAATGGGAGTGAAGTGAATGAAAGAGAAAAACAGTATATACCGCCGTGCGCTGATGCTCGCCGTGCCGATGATGATACAGAACGGCATTACGAATATGGTCGGACTTGTTGACAGCGTTATGGTGGGAAGCCGCGGAACGGAGGCAATGACGGCGGTAACGATAGTCGGTCAGCTTATTTTCGTATTCAACCTCGGCATCTTCGGGGGAATTTCCGGACCGGGCATCTACGCCGCGCAGTTTTACGGTCAGGGTAATACCGAGGGCTTTCGCAGTGCGATACGAATGAAGCGCTTTATATGCGCGGCGTTCCTTGTTGTAGGAGTGCTGGCATTTCTGTTCGGGGACGAATTTCTTATCGGACTTTATCTCAAAGGCGAAAGCGGCTCGATAGATGCGGCGCTCACGATGCAGAACGCAAAGGACTACCTGCGGATAATGCTGCTCGGACTGCTCCCGTTCGTTGTGACGCAGATATATGCAAGTTCACTGCGTGAATCGGGCGACAGCATAAAGCCAATGGTCGCAGGCGTTTCATCGGTCGTTGTAGATATAGTGTTCAACTATCTGCTCATATTCGGTAAGTTCGGTTTTCCCGAGCTTGGCGTAAGGGGCGCGGCGATAGCGACCGTCCTCGCAAGATTTGTCGAAATGCTCGTTGTGGTTGTATGGGCGAATCTTCGCAGAGATAAGCACGAATTTTTGCAGGGACTTTATAAGACATTCCTCGTCCCGAAAGACCTCGCGCTCAAAATGTTCAAAAAGGGTACACCGATATTCCTCAACGAATTTCTGTGGGCGGGCGCGATAGCAGTCCTTACGCAGACTTATGCTACAAGAGGACTTGAAATAGTCGCAGGAATGAACATCTCGAACGCACTCTGCAACCTGCTTAACGTAGTGTTCGTAGCGCTCGGAAATGCTGTCGGAATACTCATAGGTCAGACCCTCGGAGCAGGTCAGTATGAAAAGGCGAAAAAGGATTCATTCTCGCTGATGAAGTTCACGGGCGGCGTGTGTCTTATCCTCACGGCGGCGCTGATATCGGTGTCGAAAGTCTTTCCGCTCGTCTATGATACCACGGACGATGTGCGCTCGCTCGGAACAAGCTTCATCATCATAACAGCGGCGTTTTTCCCCGTTCAAGGTTACCTCAACGCGATGTATTTCACCCTGCGTTCGGGAGGAAAAACATTCGTGACGTTCCTCTTTGACAGCGTGTTCTCGTGGGTGTTCTCCGTGCCGCTGGCGTATGTTCTCTGCACCTTTACAACACTGCCGATACTTCCCGTTTACACGATAGTTTGTGCGGCTGACATTATAAAAGTCGTTATAGGATATATCCTTATAAGAAAAGGCGTTTGGATAAGCAGGATAGTGGATAATGCGTAATGCGTAATATTTAAATTCGGAATGCGGAATTCGGAATTATTTATGCTCCGTAAATCACTGCAAGACACCTGACTCCGTAGGGGCGGATTCTATATCCGCCCGTTTGCAAACCCTTTATTTTAGGCTGATTTTCTGTATGGGACGGGTCATCCATCCTGCGCCGCAAGGTGTTTGTTATGAGCGGTAAACACAGTACGATTATATTTTGCTCCGCATTTTTTTCTATGGAATAAATTCAAAAGTCTTGACAATACTATATTTCTGTGATATAATAATCACAGAAATGAACAATCGATGAACCCACTAAGTTCACCAAAAAAGAAAACACGCAGAGCTGTCACTCTGCGTGTTTTTTTGTGCTGTGCTGCCTTGTTTTACTTCTTTCGTCTGTTCAGCCACTTGCAGATAGTTTCAAACATATAATTTGAAACTATTCCTGCTATAACAGAGATAATACTAATTCTCGATCAACCTATAGACAAACTCTCGGCTATAATAAGTTCATTCTGCGTCAAGCTCCCTTGTCAGGCGACAGCCTGTCTGCGGTCGCTTTCCTTGACTGAACTTATTCTATCTGTCGATTTTGTCTATAGAACGATCAAGAATTAGAGCCTGTTCACATTAAAGTGTTGCGATTTTTGTGAAAACATATTATAATAAA
>ERZ1026854.1030-NODE-1030-length-18571-cov-5.737956_pt1 | contig 18571 bp, 18 predicted proteins | sample MGYA00380157_ERZ1026854 | MGnify/ENA primary metagenome ERZ1026854 (study PRJEB33269, sample SAMEA4719793) | human gut metagenome | biome: human-associated habitat; feature: organic feature; material: feces | place: Cameroon | collected 2013-10 ...
GCATTCTGTAAATCGTAACCGATATATCCCTGACTCATTGCAGAACATACAGACATTGGTGTAGCAGTATACTCCGGATACAGTCTGCAAAACTCATTCATTGCTGTATGGATCATACCAACCTGCGGACCATTACTGTGCGTAATGACTACCTGATAATCATCACGGATAAAATCAGCAACCGCTTTTGCAGTGCGTTTTGTTGCCTCCTTCTGCTCCGGTAATGTGGTACCAAGTGCTTCATGACCAAGTGCTATTACGATTTTTTTCTTTTTCATGGCTATCCTCCGATACTGACTCTTCGTCATAGTGATTATTTTAGCATGAACCTGAAACAGGTGCAATGTGATAAGAGTTTGCTTCCTGTTAAGATTTTCTGCTTTTTGTAAATTTTTATAGTTTCATCATACCATATTTTTACATTTTTTTAAATAAAAGAATCCACAAAGGAATCGATCAGCTCCCAGATCTCGTCACGTCCCTGTTTTGTCTCCGCTGAAAACGGAATGATCGTTGTTCCCGGCTGCACATTTAATCCCTCACGGATTGCTTTGACATTTTTCTGGATCTGGCTTCTTTTGATCTTATCTAACTTGGTTGCGATAATGATCGGCGCAAATCCCTGATACACCATCCACTCATACATCATTCTGTCATTCGCAGAAGGATCGTGACGGATATCGATCAAAAGGAATACTGCCTTTAGCTGTTTTGAAGTGTGAAGATAATTTTCGATCATTTTTCCCCACTTTGCTTTTACTTCCTCAGATGCTTTCGCATAGCCGTATCCCGGAAGATCGACAAGGTACATGGCATCGTTGATATTGTAAAAGTTGATGGTCTGTGTCTTTCCCGGCTGTGCCGAGGTACGCGCTAAAGCCTTGCGGTTCATCAACGCATTGATCAAAGATGATTTTCCAACATTTGATTTTCCGGCAAAAGCCACCTCTGCATACGCAGTATCCGGCACTTTGCTGGTCACACCGCAGACAATTTCCAGATTTACATTTTTTATTACCATGTTTCTCTCCTCATTGTTATCTTCATTCACTTGCTATGATTTCTAAAACAGTATTTTCATTTGCAGGCAGAAAATCTTATTTCTGTTTCCTGACAAATGCCACTTCCAGTACGTCCTGCATTTTTTCCACAAATACAAGATCAAGTCCTTTTTTGATTTCCGGAGAAATCTCCTCTACATCTTTCTCGTTTTTCTTCGGGATACAGATCGTTTTGATTCCCGCATTCTTTGCTGCAAGAATCTTTTCTTTTAATCCGCCGATCGGAAGAACTCTGCCGCGCAGCGTGATCTCTCCTGTCATTGCGACATCCGCACGGACCGGCGTCTGTGTGATCGCAGAAAGCATTGCCGTCGCCATTGTGATACCAGCGGATGGACCATCCTTTGGCACTGCCCCCTCCGGGATGTGGATATGAATATCATTTTCCTGGAAAAATTTTTTGGAGATATGGTATTCTTCTCCAACCGAACGGATATAGCTTAAGCCTGCCTGTGCAGACTCTTTCATGACATCTCCAAGCTGTCCGGTAAGCTGTACTTCTCCCTTGCCCGGCATCACATTGACCTCGATTTCCAACGTATCACCGCCAACGCTCGTCCATGCCAGTCCGCGCACAATTCCAACCTCATCTGTCTCATTTTTTTTGTCAAACGTGTATCTCTCTTTTCCAAGATATTTCTCCACATTCTGACCTGTGACTTTTACGGATTTTGTTTCGGATTCATATACTTCCCTTGCAGCTTTTCTTGCAATTTCAGACAATCTGCGCTCTAAATTACGCACACCTGCTTCTCTTGTATAACCGGAAATGATCTTTTGCAGTGCTCGGTCACTGATTTTTAACTGCTCCGGTTTTAATCCATTCTTCTCTTTTACCTTTGGCAGCAAATGTTCTTTTGCAATATGAAACTTTTCATTTTCCGTGTAACTGCTCACCTCGATCAGTTCCATACGGTCAAGCAGCGGACGTGGAATATCCTGCACGGAGTTCGCCGTTGCAATAAAAAGGACATCAGACAGATCAATCGGGACCTCGATATAATGATCGTGGAATTTACAATTCTGCTCTGCATCGAGTACCTCAAGCATTGCAGAGGCAGTATCTCCCTTATAATCGCTGCTCATCTTATCGATCTCGTCAAGCAGCATCAGCGGATTTTTCACACCAGCGCTGCGCAGACCGTTTACAATACGTCCCGGCATCGCGCCAACATAAGTTTTTCTGTGTCCGCGGATCTCAGCCTCGTCGCGGACGCCACCTAAACTGATGCGCACATACTTTTTGTCAAGTGCGCGCGCCACAGAACGGGCAATACTCGTCTTTCCGGTACCAGGCGGTCCGACTAAACATACGATCGGGCTCTCACCTTTCTTGGTAAGATTTCGCACGGCAAGGAACTCTAACATACGCTCTTTTACTTTTTCAAGACCATAATGATCTTCATTTAAAATGCGCTCTGCATTTTTCAGATCCTTGTTATCATGTGACGCCTTGTTCCACGGCAATTCTAACATAGTCTCGATATATCCACGGCTGACCGCACTCTCCGAAGAACTTCCACTGATATTTTTAAAGCGCAGAATCTCCTTTTTGATCTTTTCTTTGACTTCTTTGTCTGCCTTTAACTTTTTTAACTGTTCTAAATAGGCATCCGCATCAGACTCCGTATTGTCCTCACCGAGTTCTTCCCGGATCAGCTTCATCTGCTCCCGCAGGATATATTCTTTCTGGTTTTTATCGACACGTTTCTTTACTTTTGCCTGAAATTCATTTTTGATCGCAGTGATCTCAATTTCTTTTAAAAGAAGCGCCATCAAAACTTCATAGCGCTCCGTCAGTGAAACTGCCTCTAATATTTCCTGTTTCTGTTCATAATAAAAGGGAAGATTATTGGCGATCAGATCCATGATCTTAGGCAGATCCTTTTCCTCACCGACCTGTCTGCGCAATTCGCCTCCGACACGCGGATTGACAGTCACGTATTTTGCAAATGTATCCTGCACACTGCGCACCATAGCCGTTTTTGCTTCGTCCGACAATCCCTCTTCGATTTCTTCACATCGCATGAGCTCTACTTCTAAATAGTCCGTTTGAGAAACAAAAGCGGACAACTGTGCCCGCTCTGTTCCTTCCACTAAAACTCTGACGATGTTATTTTGTAATTTTATGACCTGCTTGACCTCTGCGATAATACCGATATGGTACAGATCTTCAATGCCAGGTTCTTCCTGCTCCACATCACGCTGCGCAACAAGGAAAATCTTCTGTTCATCCATCATGCTCTGCTCTACCGCATGGATCGATTTTTCACGGCTCACATCAAAATGTGCGATCATCCCCGGAAGGATGACCATTCCGCGAAGTGCTACTGCAGGCATTTTCATCGCTTTATTATCCAACCTGTTTTTCCTCTATTTTTTCAAGTTCACGTTCTTCGATTGCAAGCTGCTCATCCACCATCTCTTTTGTGATCTGGCACTGTGTAATTGACTCATCGGATGGAATGTGATACATCAGATCTAATGTAACGGTCTCCATGATCGCACGCAATCCACGTGCTCCCGTCTTACGCTCTAATGCTTTATCTGCAATCGCCTCAAGCGCTTCTTTGTCAAAATTAAGCGCTACACCGTCTAACTCAAACAACTTCTGATACTGCTTGGTCAGCGCATTCTTCGGCTCCTGTAAAATACGGATCAGCGCATCTCTGTCAAGCATATCTAAAGATACGGTTACCGGCACACGTCCGATAAACTCCGGAATCAGTCCGAATTTTACAAAATCCTGTGGAAGTGCATGTTTTAACACATCTCCGATATTGTAATCTCTCTTGTCACGGATATCTGCATTAAATCCGATCGTCTTCTGATCCATTCTGGTCTCAATGATCTTTTCAAGTCCGTCAAATGCACCACCACAGATAAATAAGATGTTGGTCGTGTCGATCTGGATCAGTTCCTGCTGCGGATGTTTTCTTCCACCCTGTGGCGGAACAGATGCAACCGTTCCCTCTAAGATTTTTAATAATGCCTGCTGTACGCCCTCACCAGATACATCTCTGGTGATAGATACATTTTCTGATTTTTTGGAGATCTTATCAATCTCGTCAATATAGATAATTCCGCGCTGTGCACGCTCAATATTATAATCAGCTGCCTGAATGATCTTTAAAAGGATATTTTCAACATCCTCTCCGACATATCCGGCCTCCGTCAGTGTCGTCGCATCTGCAATTGCAAACGGAACATTTAAAACCCGCGCTAATGTCTGTGCCAACAGTGTTTTTCCGGAGCCGGTCGGTCCTAACATCAGAATATTACTCTTCTGAAGTTCTACACCAAGATCATCTCCTGCCATGATTCTTTTGTAATGATTATAAACAGCCACAGATAACACTTTTTTGGCCTGATCCTGTCCAATGACATAATCATCCAAAAATGCCTTCAACTCTTCCGGCTTTAACAGATTGATCTGCTCTTCCGGCTCTGTTACTTCACCTGCTGCCTCATCATTTTCTAATTCTTCATCGATAATTTCAGCACAGATATCCACGCACTCGTCACAGATATATGCACCGTTTGGTCCTGCAATCAGCTTGCGAACCTGATCCTGCGTTTTCCCGCAAAAGGAACAACGGAATTTATCGTCATTTCTTCCTGCCATAATTGCTGTTTCTCCGTATTCTATCGATTTGTGATGACATCATCAATCAGACCATATGCCTTTGCTTCTTCTGCAGACATATAGTAATCACGCTCTGTATCTGCTGCGATCACATCATATGGTTTTCCGGTATTTGCAGCAAGGATCTCATTCAAACGTTTTTTCGTCTTTAAGATGTTCTCTGCTGCGATCTGGATCTCTGTCGCCTGACCTTTTGCTCCGCCGGACGGCTGATGGATCATGATCTCTGCATTCGGAAGTGCAAGTCTCTTTCCTTTGGTACCGCCGGAAAGTAAAAATGCTCCCATACTTGCTGCAAGTCCGATACAGATTGTGGATACATCACATTTGATGTACTGCATTGTATCATAAATTGCAAGTCCTGCCGTTACCATTCCTCCCGGGGAATTGATATATAACTGGATGTCTTTTCCAGGATCCTCTGACTCTAAGAAAAGTAACTGTGCTACCGTAAGGCTTGCTGTTGTCTCATTCACTTCTTCTCCGAGGAAAATGATTCTGTCTTTTAATAAACGGGAGTAAATATCATAATTACGCTCTCCCCTGCTGGTCTGCTCAATGACGTAAGGTACTAAACTCATTTTGTTTTCCTCCAATCCATTTTGTTTATAAAAATTTAATTATTGCTTATATGCTTAAACAGACCGGCCCGAGTGAGCCAGTCTGTTGTATGTTGTCCGCTTTCGACGAAGCTTCTTTTATTCTTCTGCGTTCTCTTCAGCTTCCGCTTCTTTTTCTTTCTTTGTCTTAGCTTTTGCTCTTTCTTTTACATTTTCCATAACAAGGTCAACTGCTTTTGTTACAGAAATGTCTCTCTTCATGGATTCTTTCTCAGCATCGCCCATGTACTCTTTGAGCTTGTCTGCTTCCATGCCGTAAGCTTTTGCCATCTTCTCAATTTCAGCGTCGATCTCTTCTTCGCTAACTTCGATGTTCTCGTCTTTTGCGATCTGCTCTAATACAAGGCTGCTCTTAATACGTGTCTCAGCTTCCGGACGAACCTGCTCTTCTAATTTGTCTAATGTGAGACCGGAGAACTGCATGTACTGCTCCATGGAAAGTCCGCTCTGGGCAAGTCTCTGGGCAAATTCATTTACCATGTTCTCGCACTGGGTTTTGATCATTGCTTCCGGAATCTCCATTGTAGATTTGTCAATGATCTTCTGGATTGCTTCATCCTCTTTGGTGCGCTTTGCTTCGTCCTCTTTCTGAACCTCTAAGTGTTTCTTTAAGTCTTCTTTGTACTCTTCTAATGTATTGAACTCAGAAACATCCTGTGCAAATTCATCGTTTAACTCCGGAAGTTCTTTGGCTTTTACTTCGTGAATCTTAACTTTGAATAATGCAGGTTTGCCTGCTAAGTCTGCTGCCTGATATTTCTCCGGGAATGTAACGTTTACGTCTACTTCATCTCCGGCATTCTTTCCTACTAACTGATCTTCGAATGTATCGATGAAAGAGTGGGAACCGATCTCAAGTGGATGATTCTCTCCTTTGCCGCCCTCAAATGCAACACCGTCAACGAATCCTTCGAAATCAATCACAGCGGTATCTCCCTCAGCGATCGGTCTGTCTGTTACAGTAACAGTTCTAGAGTTCTTCTGTCTCTCTTTCTCAAGCTCTGCTGCAAGTTCCTCATCAGATACGGTTGTATCGATCTTTGTTACCTGCACACCTTTGTATTTGCCAAGTTTTACTTCCGGTCTTACAGCAACTTCTGCTGTGAAAATGAAAGGTTTGCCAGCTTCGATCTGTACAACTTCGATGGTCGGTCTTGAAACAATGTCTACACCGCTCTCTTCTACTGCCTGTGCGTAATTCTCCTGGATCAGAGTATTTGCAGCATCCTCATAGAATACACCTGCTCCGTACATTTTCTCGATCATCTTTCTCGGCACTTTACCTTTACGGAAACCTGGAACGCTGATCTTTCCTTTCTCTTTCATATATGCAGCCTGGATTGCATCCTCTACCTTCTCAGCTGCAACTTCAATTGTGAGTTTTGCCATGTTCTTTTCTAAGTTTTCCACCTGTACACTCATTATTACTCATTTCCTCCTTCAAACTTTATATGAATACTTGATGTACTTTTTTCCGTTCATTTCATTCTATGTTCCTGTCGAGCACCCCCGTTTTTCAAGGGTTTCGCCTGTCTTTCGGAAAAAAGGGCGTACTACGACTATCACAGTCATTTTAGGATTATAACATATTGTGTGGGAAAATACCAGTTATTTTTTCACCGAAATCCAAAAACATCGGCGATGGCACCATCCCCAAAAGTTTTCTGTGCCATACGGTACATCGCCTTTGCATGAATCCGGTCATGCCAGACAAATCTCCGCAGCACTTTCCGCAGCGTCCACTGCTCATCATAACTGCCGTGATATACTTTATTTTCCAGATAACCGTCCTGCTGTTCGAGCAGCAAAAATCCCCTTTCCCGGCAGGATACGATTGTTCCTTCATTGTCCGCATCCACACTGATCTCCGCAAAATAATAAGCGTTCACATTTTTCGTATGTTCATACATCTCCTGCGCTGTGCGCGGCACTTCCCCGTAAAATGTTTTCCTGTGTGGCAGAACACTCTTCTGTTTGTCCGGGACCTGCTCATATAACCGTTGAAAATCCCGTGCTGATTTCAGTGCCAGCGCTTTTAATTTTTCATACTCTTCTTTCGTCAGCGGCTCCTTTTCTGCATCAAACAGCACATCGCTGTCGGCATCTCTGATCTGCAGATCCGATGCTTTTTCCTGCACAATTTCCATCCCAGGCTCTTGCGGCATCTCTGCCCCAGCCCATCGTGCATACCGTTCTGCTTCCCGTTTCATTTTTTCCAGTGCGATCTCCCTGCTCTCCCCGCGCGCATACGCGCCGACAAAGTTCTCTGCATAGAGGATCGTATCATTTCCATTGTGCTCCCACACACATTTTATCTTCATGTAAGCCTCCCTGTTCTGTACCTGCCAGCTTCTATCCTCAATATCCGATTATTTTTTCAAAAAAACGCAGACTTCCGTCCTCCGCAGCAACCTTTCCAAGTTCTGCCGGATCAAGGTCATAATAGTACTTTCCGGTTGTAAGATCCACCGACAGGCAGTCTAACGGAAATCCCTCCCTGCGGATTCCATCCGGGTGCGGAACCGATGTGATCAGAAACGGCTCACTTGAGAGCGTTTCATCCATCGACTCATAAATGTGCTCCTCATCCATGATAAGACAGATGGCGTTGCGGTAGTATGCACGCAGATCACCATACTCTACGGCGAGTCCGCTGTAATATGCAAGCATTTCCCCGTCAGTCAGATTTTTTCCATTCACCCTCCTGACATGCACGCCCGGCTGTTTATCTTCCGGGACATTTTCAAAATACAGACCTGTGTCACAGGAAAATACAGGAATCCGAAAAGCCTCATAATAACTTTTTGCCTTTTTTCTTGCATTTTCCAACGGCGAATCGCCATCCTCGTCTACCTGGGGTACTGCCACATCAATATCCGATAATCCAACGATCTCTATCTGCAGCTGTTCTAAATTTTTCCGCATCAAACTTAATTTTGCCGGATTTCCCGTGCCATAAAGCAGACGATTTCCGATGCCCTGTTTTTTCCTCTCAAACAAAATCGGTGTGATTTCAGGATAAGTCAGGTTTTCCGGCAGTTCGTCAAAGGTGCATACCTCAGCCATCTCACTTTCCGGCATGGCTGACAGCTTTTTTATCTTTGCAAGAAAGACACGTCCATTTCCTTCTTCCTTTGTCTGCAGCTCTCCCGCCCAATAGTCGCACAACGGCTCTATCTTAAAATCCACTGCCCCGGATTCCTCGTAAAGTTCACGCTTTGCTGCCATAAGCGGTGTCTCTCCCGGTTCAATCTTTCCGCCCTGTGTCTCCCAGGTGGTGCGTTTTTTGTGTCTGCTCAATAAAATTTTACCCTGATATTCAGATAAAACTACTACATATTTATAAGTAGGCAGGGTGCCGACCGGGTAGGTTTTTGTTATCATGTTTTCTCCTCTGTCGATTTTTAGTTTGTTTTTCAAATACTTTATCAATATGCCCATTTCATTTTTTCGCGGACTTGCCGGCCTGTCACTCTATCTTCTGCTCTTTTCCGGCAATGATAAGTTTTTTATCGACCAGTGTATCGCCTTCGTATACCAGTTTCAGCGAAAAATATTCCTCACACTCATCCAAAAGCCGCAAAAATATTTTGTCACCTTCCCACAGTTTCAGGTCTTTGATCTCCTTTTTCGGAACCCAGACAAGTTCTCCCTCGTCGCAGTCAGTCATCTCTCCGGTAAACCGGTCTGCCGTAAATAAATGCATATATTCGGTGCCCCACTCATTGGAAATAAAGGTAATGACACCCCGCGCGCGGTAGGATGTCAGGATAAGACCTGTCTCTTCTTTTACCTCCCGCAGCATACATTCCTCCGGCATTTCCTCCGCCTCAAACTTGCCACCGACACCGATCCACTTGTCATGGTTTAGGTCGTTTTCCTTTTTTACCCGGTGCAGCATCAGATAGCAGTCATCTTTTTCGATATAGCAAAGTGTGGTTAAAAACATTTTATTCTCCTTATTTTCGGTCTGATATCCACTAACTTCTATTTACTCACAATTCTTAAACACGCTTCTCCAAGCACACCATATGTACTCCTTTAATGCCGTTAAATACACAGGGAACGATCCCGACCTCATGAAATCCTAACTTGGCATACATTGCCCTGGCATTTTTGTTGATCTCATTCGTATCAATTCTGAGGAAATGGCATCCGTGTTCTAACGCATATTCTTCGTAAAACTTTACAAATGCCCTTCCATATCCCCTGTGCGGATGTGCCGGATCTACCACCAAAGTATGAAGTACCATCACTTCATTCTCCGGTACCTCATACTGCCATTTGCATTTTGCATACTCCGGCACCTGTATCTGGTCAAACCTTGCCGAAGCAACGATCTTGCCTTCGTCCTCTAATACAAATAATGTATGATTTTTTAAAGCTGTTTCCGCTGTACTTCGCACCGGATAGATGCCGCGTTTCCAGCCGATCGTCACCTTATGTGCTTCCTCTTCCGCGATGATTGCATCGTAGATATGTGTAACTGCTTCGATGTCCTTTTCATTTGCAGGTCTAATCATTTTTTCTCCATTCTGCATTGGTTGTGTCTAAACAGTAATAATCATTTTCCACCTGCAAAACAGTATACCGCTTTGCACCGAGATCCGCAACCTGAGCAGCATTCGCCATTCCTTACTCCTGCAAACCCGCAAACTGTGCCATATAAAGTTTGTAATAAGCTCCCTTTTTCTCCATCAGTTCTGCCGGGCTGCCCTGCTCTAAGATACCGCCCTTGTCGATCACAAAAATACGGTCCGCATTCTGAATCGTGGAGAGTCTGTGTGCAATCACAAAACTGGTTCTGCCGGAAAGCAGCGCCTCGATTCCCTGCTGCACCAAAAGTTCCGTATGTGTATCAATGCTTGACGTTGCCTCATCTAAGATAAGAATTTTCGGCATGGAGATCATGGTTCTTGCAAACGCGATCAACTGCCTTTGTCCGATGGATAGTCCTGCTCCATGTTCTTTTAATTCCGTATCATAGCCCTTTTCCATTTTCATAATGAAATCATGCGCATTGACTGCCTTTGCAGCAGCAATCATTTCTTCATCGGTGGCGTCTAATTTTCCATAGAGAATGTTGTCGCGGACTGTCCCATGAAAAATGAAATTGTCCTGCGTCATGACACCCATCTGGCGTCTCAGACTCTCGATGGAAACTTTCGTCAGATCATAGCCGTCCACCAAAATTTTTCCCTCTTCAATGTCATAAAAACGACTGATCAGGTTTACGATCGTTGTTTTTCCTGCCCCGGTCGGACCGACCAGTGCGATCGTCTCACCCGGTTTTACGGAAAAACTGACATCGGAAAGTACCTTTGTCTCTGCCGGCGTTCCTTTGTCGTAAGTAAAATTCACATGGGAAAACTCAACACTTCCCTTAATATCCGGCAGTTCTGTCACATCTTTTGCATCCACAATGTCTGCATCGGTATCTAAGATATCAAAGATACGCTCTGCCGCTGTAAGATTCGTGACCAGATTGTTATAAAAGTTGCTTAAATTCATGATCGGGTTCCAGAACATATTGATATAAGTACCAAATGCCACTAAAAGTCCGACCGATACTTTTTCAAATCCGAGGAAACGGATACCGACCAGATAAAGCATCATCGCACCAATTCCCCAGCAGAAATCGATGACCGGGCCAAACATGTCAGCATAAGTCACCGCATCCACGAATGATTTCTGATGTTCATCGGTCAGGTTTTCAAAAATCTCCTGCGTCTCATCTTCCGCCGCAAAACTCTGTACCACATTCATTCCGGCAATATCCTCATGAACGTAGGCATTTAAGTTGGATGCCTTTTTCCGGAAAATCTGCCAGCGTTTGTGAGATGCTGTCTGTACAAACCAGATCCCGACGATCATAAGCGGGATCGTAGACAGAGACGCAAGCGCCAGTCTCCAGTCTTTTACCAGCATAATCACAACGACACCGACTACCGTCACAAATTCCGGTACCAGCGTTGTAACCACATTGACCAGCACATCCTTTAAGGAATTGACATCCCCGATGATACGCGCAAGGATTTTTCCGGTCGGTCTGCTGTCAAAAAATGAAAACGACAGCGTCTGAATATGCTCATAGAGATCCTGGCGGATCTGAAGTAAAATCTTGTTGGAGATCAGTGCCATAACATACATTCTGATTTTTACCATCACAATAAAGATCAGGTTTAACACCAATGCAAAAATTCCAAGCCGGATGAGTCCACGCAGATCAGACTGCGCAATATAGTGATCGATCGCTTCCTCGATCAAAAGCGGGTTTACCAGTGAGATTGCCACCGTAATCCCCATACATAATAGCACGGCGATAATCGTGCCTTTATACGCAAGCAGATAGGAAAACAGCCGCCGCATGATTTTTTTCTTGTCGGTATTTTCCATAAATTCGTCTTCACGATACGAATTGACTGCCATTACATCGCCTCCCCTCCTAAGAACGTGCCATACTGCGCCATGTAAGTCTCATAATAAAGACCGCGCTTTGCAAGCAGTTCCTGATGCGTTCCGCGCTCCGCAATCTTTCCGTCCTCTAAATAGATGATCTCATCCGCATGACAGACCGCAGAAATACGGTGCGCAATAATCATTTTCGTTGTATCTTTTAATTCATTTAATGTTTTCTGGATCTCGTGTTCCGTCTCCATATCAAGCGCAGACGTGGAATCGTCTAAGATCAGGATCGGTGCGCATTTTGCAATGGCACGCGCAATACTGATCCGCTGCTTTTGTCCGCCGGAAAGCCCGACACCACGTTCACCGATGACCGTTGCATACTGTTCATCCATTTTTTCAATGAAATCCTTTGCCTGTGCACAATCTGCCGCTTTGCGTATTTCATCGATCGGCATTACCTTGCGCTGCCCGATCTTAATATTCTCCTCGATCGTATCGGAAAACAAAAATACATCCTGCAGCACAACGGAAATACTGCTGCGAAGCTGCTTTAAAGAAAGTTTCCGCACATCCGTGCCATCCACTTTTACCACACCGTCCGTCACATCATAAAAACGCTGTAACAGATTGACGATCGATGATTTTCCAGAACCGGTTGCACCCATGATTCCAATGGTTTTTCCTGCCGGGACCGTAAAGTTGATATCGGAGAGAATATCTTTTCCCTCAATGGAAAATGAAACATGTTCGAAGGAAATATTCCCTTTTACCTGATCTAATATGACAGGCTGTTCCTCATCTTTGATCATCGCTGTTTCCCCGTAAATCTTTTTGATCTTCTTATAAGAAGCAACGGCAGAGGACAGATCATTGGTCAGCCAGCCGAGCATCTCCATCGGCCAGGTGCAGTTTCTGCTATACTCGACAAATGCAACCAGTGCGCCAAGCGTCATATTTCCATGCATCACGGAAACACCGCCCAAAATTGTCATGGCAACCGGAAGCGCCTTTCCCACAAACTGGAAATACGGATAATATTTTACCAGCACCTTTGACTGACTGATATTTAAGTCATAGTAACGTTTGTTGTGTGACAGAAATTTTTCAATTTCAAATTTTTCTCTGGCAAATGCCTTTACGGTACGCACACCCGCAAGATTTTCCTCTGCAACCGTGGTCAGCACCGCATTTTCCTCACTGATATCCTCGTAAATTTTGTCCAGTTTCCGCTCCATGATGATTGCGATCGCTCCGCAGGAAATCATTGTCACAAGCGGTATCAGTGCCAGTTTCCAGTTCAGATGGAACATGCAGTAAAGCACCATGCTCACATGGATGACGACCTCGATCGTCAGCATGCCGACGTATCCCATCGCATTCCAGATCTTATCAACATCATCCTTGACTCTCGCCATCAGTTCTCCGGTATTCGTGTTGTCAAAATAATTCATCGACAATGTCTGAATATGCCGGAACAGATCCTTACGGATCTGTGCGCCGATCTTAGAACTTAATACGTCAAACGAAAACTCTTTGCAGTATCCAAAGATGCAGCGGCCGATTCCCACTGCAACGATTCCCACCAGAAGCCCGGTGAGCAGTTCCATTTTCCCGCCAGTAATGACCTCATCCACGATCCGCTGCGTGATCTGTGGATAAACCATATCCAGCCCGGTCGCAATGACCATGGAACATATTGCGAACAAATACCCATACCAGTAATGTCCGATATATGTATGTAACTTTTTCATAAATTCTTTTTATACCTCCTACTTTTCCCCTATTACAATCCCCGGTTTCTGACATAATTTCGTGCCGTGATACAACACTCTGGCAGCCGCCTGCACACTTCGCAAACAGATACGTTAGCACAAAAAAATCCCGTGGTGCTACATCTCACCACGGGAAGTATGTCAAAAAACATTCTATTTACTTTTGCATAAATCTATGCCAGCGTAACAGAATTAACCGAGGTAATTGTATGATGATTATGCAGTTCGTTGATTGTAACATTTGTTAATCTAATCATTACTTTTACCTCTCTTTCTTTTAGATTTTAGATTACTTTGCTAAGTATACGCTTGAGGCGGGGGGGTTGTCAAGGGGTGGTGGAAGATTGTGTTTATCCGGTAAACTCTTCTATTCCAATTTTTTATATACTATCCCACAATTTTCCATTTTATATTCAATCAATTTCTGGATTTTTTCATTGCATGTTACAAAAAAAATCTGATGCATTGGTCTATCAGATCTCATCAACTGATATTTAATAATATCTAAGAATGCAAGCATATTGATATCATCCATACAACTTATAATATCATCAATGTGCCCATGGCGCGCAAACCAAAAATAAGGAGTCGAAAATCATCTCCTCACAATTAGCTTCTATTTCATTTATACTGTCTTCTTCCCAAACATCCTAAGATACTCCTGCGCCACTTGCAGCGAAATATCCAGTTTCATCTGTAGTCTTTTTAAAATATCCTCATCTGACACCCCAAGATCATAACAGGTATCTATAATCCCCTCTGCTTTTCCCTCTGCTTTTCCTTCTCTTGCCGTCTCTTCAAACACACTCCACATACTGTTTCCTCCCTCCTGGTTCAACGTATCAAAATCAATCTTACAGCTGGCTGCTCCAGCCACTGTTTTAAGTATCGTATCGCTGACTTCATGCTCCTTTGTGTATTCGATTGCTTTTTCTTTTTTATCTCTTATCGAATTATTTTGATCCAACAGAATTTTAAACAGGTTAAATAAATCCCGGTTGTTTCCATTATGAAAATACAGATCGTTCTGTCTGGCTTCGACCAGAAGCATACGATAATCATTGACATATGACACCATTTCCATGGGGATATTTAAAATCCCATGCAGCGATGTCGCGGCATCCCAGTCTTTTTCACCATAATATAGCACTACCGTGATGACCGGCATCAGGCGGTCTGTCTTTTTCATTCTGGATAAAAATTCATGTTCATCCATGTCAGTTTTATGCTCTTTATATTGTCTGGTCAGAGTGTCATATTGTTTTTTATAGGTGGCATAATCGTATCCCATAACACGCAGCGGCATGGCATAATGGATATGCTCCTGTGACTCCAGACCCAGCAGCACAAACTGTACTCCATACACCGTCGACTTTTTCTGTATCTTGATATTGTCCCTTGCAGCCCTGATACCCTGCATATGCTTCCGATGTGCCAGAATTGCAGACGCTTCTGTATCTTCGTTTTCAAGCTCATATGGTTTGATGACCTGACTGCCGCCAAATAATACTGCATTAAAAAGATCTGCAAATTCCGCATTTCCATTCCAATAATTTTTCAGTACCGTGTCCGGTGACACAGTTTTCTCTTTTCCTCCGATAATATTCTCCTCCTTTGTGTTCGGGAGAATACTGTCTTTTCGAATTCTCCCTGCTTTTTTATGGTGATTAAAAGCATTGAAAATTCTGTATGTGACCTGCAAAATGGTCTTCGATGACCGTCCCCAGAGTCATGCTGAACTGATTTTTGAATGGCTTATGCCTGATAGATAATTAGAATATAATGCTTTGAGGCAATTGTAGCATACAATAAGAAATTTGTCATTTGATTTTCTTAAATTTTAAAAACTTGTTTATACAGTTTCCAATTTGATCCATTTTATCATGTAATCTGATCAGTGTTCTTAATGTATCTGTGGCGCCTTTTTCTATCTTAACAGTATTCATATACAGCCTCCTCGTTACTGTTTGTTTAAAATACTGCTAATTTTTCCACACACATCCTCTCTGTTGTCGAAATTCTATCGTTTTACTTCTTCCCCCCGTTCTTCGTATCAGCTCATCCTGCCCTATAATTTTAACAAGATTGGCAATCTGCTGTCCCATCACATCCCGATTGAGATAAAATATTGTAGTATATACATTCTCATTCAGGATCAATTCTCTCAAAATATCTTTATCTGTTATATCAAGGGAATGTCCAAAAATATATACATTATGCATTTTACATTTTTTATCCCGGATTGTAGACGCCTGCATACGGTGCATCATACGTTCAATATCATTCCCCACATATTCATTCGCCCGGTTGATGATCCTTTCCTTTTCCTGTATAAAATCATCATATTCTTCCTGAATTGTCTCCACCCAGTCCTTATATTCGCATCCGGTTCCTTTATATATTCTCTGATAAAATTTTTTAAAAGCAATAAACTCTGTCTCTCTGTTCTTTCTTTCATCTGTAAGATACTCATCAATCCCAAGAACCATATTATTGTTTTCCATCGTATTAAGGAGATTTGCCCTGCCATGAATATAATCAATGTCAGCCTGCGTTTGTTGTCCATCCAGATAAAGCCGCTCATATGTATTGGTGTAGTTAAAACACAACACTTTGCAATATCTTACCTGCTCTTCTCCATCTGAACATTGAACATTTTCTTTTACAATTTCCTCTATATCCGGTAAAACATAATTACATTCTATTTTTTCCACATAATCCGTCAGATAGATTTCTAGTGCCCGGATCAGTTTATTCAAATCATCATATAACCGGTCTCTGATTTCTTTATAGGTAATGCTTTCACATTTTTCATGCGTCAATGCACTTGCAGCTCTGATAGCTTGTGTATGTTTCGCATACTTTTTATACAAAAAAGTATTTGACAAATTGCTCATTGTTTCTGACAATTCACTTTTTTCCAATTTTTTACCATCCTTAGGAAACATATCCTGATCCAGCGACTGAATCACTTTGCTTATCTCACTCTCAAAATCAATCCAATTTTCCTTCTGGTACATTGGATTCTGAAGGAAATATTCTATCCATATATTATCTTTTGCAAGCTGTTCCAATTCTTTACAAAGCTTTTGTTCACTAAAAATCAGATGATTGATATATTCATATACCGATTTCTCAGTATTATTTAATCCTCCCCGCTGCAGTATCTGGGGTGTATTGATAATATTCAAGAAACGTTCAACAAATCCAAGAAAATCCTGATATCTTGTAGGCAGATCATGAGCCAGATCAAATCCATTTCCAATCACAAGTATATTCATCGAATTATCCTCCAAAATATCTTAAAAGTTCCTGCTTTGTTCCGTAAAAAAATTCAGCTGTCATAGAATCTCTTTTCCTCTTCCAACCGTTGCACAGATCCTCTTTTCCAGCCTTTCTTGTAAATCTATTTCATCTTCCCAGAAAATCGTATTAATCTGTGCCACATCAAAATGTACCTCTTTCTGTTCATTTTTTCTGCAGGATAGTATTACCGGTTTTCCTTTTGCTGCTGCATAACCTGCTTCATAATAAACTCCACCACGCTGTTTACTCAAATCTGCGATCACAAATACAGCGTCCTCAATTTCTTTATAGATTTCCGGCACGATTTGATGATTATGTTCTTTTTCATCAATAAAGACCGGTTCATAACCACAATTTTTCACTGCCATTTCAATTTTTCTTCTGGCCTTGCTTAACTCATCCGCAAAACACATCGCAACAAATACTTTTTGCTTTTTATTATCCAGCCATGCCAGACATTCTTCAAGCTGATACTCGCTCAACCCAGAAATTACTTTCATTCCAAATTCTTTATAAAGTCTGCATGTTTCCGGGACATTTACAACAGATTCCAATACTGCGTATGCAAATTCAACCGGATCTTCAATTTTCTCGATTCGCTTGTAAACTTCGTCATAATTAACCTCATAGTACAAACACGCATTTTCATCGCAATAATTTAAAGTTCTGTCCTTTAGTGCGGCATCCAGCTCCCACCCCATACAATTATATAAATGAATAAGCATATCATAACTGATACCTTTCCAGTCTTCCTGCATCTCCAGATACATATGCGATTTCAAAAAATCTTTTTCGTTTATAACATTCATTATCATTTCCTGCTTTTCCAGCTCCCAGTTTTTCTGATAACCAACGTATGTATTTTCTATCCATACACGAAAAAGTTTGAAACGTTCCGTAATTTTTTCCTTTCCATCAATATCATTTATTTTTTGCTTAAACATCCATAAATTCATTTGTGTTCATCCCCTATGCTTTTCCTTTACACTGTCTTCTTCCCAAACATCCTAAGATACTCCTGCGCCGTCTGCAGCGAAATATCCAGTTTTACCTGCAATCTATTTAAAATATCTTCATCCGGCAAGCCAAGGTCACTACAGGTATCTATAATTCCTTCTGCTTTTCCACGCACTTCTCCACGAGCCTCTCTCTCTTTTGCCGTCTCTTCAAACACACTCCACATATTGTTTCCTCCCTACTGCTTCAACGCATCATAATCAATCTTACAGTTGACTGCTCCAGCCACTGTTTTATATCTCTTATCGAATTATTTTGATCCAACAGACTGATCCCCCTTATACTCTGCATATACTTCCGATGTGCCAGAACTGCAAAACTTACACACTTTATTTGCCAAACGAGGGTGCGGCAATTATTCTTTCTTGCTGCTAACATTCTCTATCGTCAAAAATAATCTTATTGTGTAATTTCTTTTAGTATACTCCAAACCTCTTTTTCGTTTTTTATCTTTCTATGTGAATACTCACTAAATAATTTTGTCATTGTATTGAGACAGTTAGAAAATTCATTATCATTCTCTCTTATTCGCTCAAAATAATTCTTATTTTGTGAAGAAATAGCTTTTACAATTTCTTGGTAAAAATACTCTGTAAATTTCTTTTCGATTTTCTCATTTTCAAGTCCCTTTTCAAAATCACAAACATCATTTAACAACTCTCTTTTTTCTTCAATATTTAATTTAGGCTCTTCTTGTCTCTGAAATATATTTATCTTATAACAATGTTCCTTATACATTTC
>ERZ1026854.1031-NODE-1031-length-18567-cov-5.094857_pt1 | contig 18567 bp, 17 predicted proteins | sample MGYA00380157_ERZ1026854 | MGnify/ENA primary metagenome ERZ1026854 (study PRJEB33269, sample SAMEA4719793) | human gut metagenome | biome: human-associated habitat; feature: organic feature; material: feces | place: Cameroon | collected 2013-10 ...
ATTTAACAATATAATGTTAACGTATGCTTTCATAGACATATAAAAAAACGAAAGAGAGAAAAATCTATGGACGAAAAAAAAGAATTCAAGCCATATATACCTGCTGATAAGGTTCTCCCAGAGCTTACAGTTGCATCTGTAATTCTTGGTGTTTTATTAGCTGTATTATTTGGCGGCGCAAATGCTTATCTTGGTTTGCGTGTTGGTATGACCGTATCAGCTTCTATTCCTGCTGCTGTTATATCTATGGGTATTATCCGTTTCATATTAAGAAGAGATTCTATCTTAGAGAATAACATGGTTCAGACAATTGGTTCAGCAGGTGAATCTGTTGCGGCTGGTGCAATTTTCACTCTTCCTGCATTATTCATGTGGGCACAGGAGGAAGGAACAGCAATGCCTTCTCTTGTTGAGATTGCACTTATTGCATTAGTTGGTGGTGTTCTTGGTGTTTTATTCATGATTCCACTTCGTAGTGCATTAATCGTGCAGGAGCATGGTGTGTTACCTTATCCAGAGGGACAGGCTTGTGCTGAAGTATTAGTTGCCGGTGAAGAAGGTGGTGCAAAGGCTGGTACTGTATTTGCAGGACTTGGTATTGCCGCTGTATACAAGTTCATCGCTGATGGACTTAAGGTATTCCCTAGTGAGGTTGATTTCACAATCAAGCCATACAAGGGTTCTGCTATCGGTGCAGACGTATTACCTGCACTTCTCGGTGTTGGTTATATCTGTGGACCTCAGGTTTCTTCTTACATCCTCTCGGGTGGTGTAGTTGCATGGTTCATGGTTATGCCACTTATTGCTTTATTTGGTGGAGATAACATTATTGCTCCAGCTTCAATTCCAGTTTCACAGATGGCGCCAGGACAGATCTGGTCTAACTATGTGCGTTATATCGGTGCTGGTGCTGTTGCTGCTGGTGGTATCATAAGCTTAGTAAAGTCATTACCATTAATTATCAAGACTTTCAAGAAGGCTGTTAAGGATTACGGCAAAAAGGCTGACGTGGCAGATTCAAGATTAACTAAGGATCTCCCTATGATGCTTGTTATATGGGGTGTTGGTATACTTGCAATCGTTATGTGGTTAATTCCAGCTATTCCAGTTAATCTTCTTGGAGCTATAATCATTATTGTATTCGGTTTCTTCTTTGCAACTGTATCATCAAGAATGGTTGGTTTAGTAGGAAGCTCTAACAATCCAGTTTCGGGAATGGCTATTGCGACACTTCTTATCGCATCTGCCCTTCTTAAAGCCTCTGGAATGATTGGAATGCCAGGAATGATTGCAGCAATAAGCATAGGTTCTGTAATCTGTATCATCGCCGCTATTGCTGGTGATACATCACAGGATTTAAAGACAGGCTACATCGTAGGTGCTACTCCTTACAAACAGCAGATTGGTGAGCTTGTCGGTGTTGTAGCCGCAGCTCTTGCAGTTGGTGGCGTATTATACTTACTTAATGCTGCATGGGGATTTGGTTCAGAGGAATTACCAGCGCCACAGGCAACTCTTATGAAGATGGTTGTTGAGGGTGTTATGGGAAGCAGCCTTCCTTGGGCACTTGTATTCGCAGGTGTTGCAATTGCTGTTGTTGTTGAGATTCTCCGTATCCCAGTACTTCCTTTCGCAATCGGTCTTTACCTTCCAATCTATTTAAGTACACCTCTTATGATTGGTGGTCTTATAAGACTTTACTTTGACAAAAAGAAGGGTCTTACAGATGAACAGAGAAAGACTAAGATTAATCAGGGAATACTTTACTCATCAGGTCTTATCGCCGGTGAAGGTTTAATTGGTATCCTTCTTGCTATATTTGCAATCATCCCTATGGGAGAAGATACACTTGGAGGTGCAATTAACTTATCTGAAAAGATTAACCTTGGCAATATCGGTGGTGTTATCTTCTTCGCTTTACTCTGTGCATCATTAGTTGCATTTATTAATAAAAAAGAAAAGAAGACAAAATAGTCTGAAATGTGGTATAATATGTCTGTCGGCGGTTACGTCGGCAGACTTTTTTATTTTACGATAAACGAACTTTATCATATAGGAGGATTCATGGCTAAACAGCAGGATAACTACTTAGATTATATACCTAAGCACAATTCACTGTATGAGTGTAGAGATAATAAGAAAGGCAATATTGAGATTAAAGTCCACAACAAGGGATTATTCAACCGTATTGCCCAGCTTATTGCCAGAAAGCCAAAATACAGCTACATTGAATTAGATAAATTTGGAAGCTTTGTGTGGCGTCAGATGGATGGTGAGAGAAACATTTATGACATCGGCAAGCTTGTAAAAGAAGAGTTCGGTGATAAGGCAGAACCATTGTATGAAAGGTTATGCCAGTTTATCAAGATACTTCACAAGAACCATTTTATTGTATACATTAATAAGATAAAACATTCGTAAATTATTGATATTTAAAATTTAAAGGAGTAAAATCATGAGAGTATTATCTGAATTAGAACCTAAAAATGTATTTTCTTTTTTTGAGGACATATGTAATATTCCTCACCCTTCATACAAGGAAGAAAAAATCAGCAATTATCTTGTAGATTTTGCCAAGAGCAGAAATCTTGAATACTATCAGGACTCACTTTACAATGTAATCATTATAAAGGAAGCCTCTGAGGGCTATGAGAATGTAGAGCCTATTATTCTTCAGGGACACATGGATATGGTATGTGAAAAAACACCTGACTGCAATAAGGATATGAACGAAGATGGCTTAGACCTTGAAGTTAACGGTGATTTCATATCTGCCAGGGGAACTACACTCGGTGGTGATGATGGTATTGCAGTTGCCTACGCTCTTGCAATATTAGATGATGACACAATCAAGCACCCACGTCTTGAGTTTGTATGTACTGTATCAGAGGAAGTCGGTATGGAAGGTGCTTCTGGAATAGATGTATCTATGTTAAAGGGTAAAAAGCTTCTTAACATGGACAGCGAGGACGAGGGCATTATGCTTGCAAGCTGCGCTGGTGGATGCAGTGCAATGGTGAGACTCAATGCTGACAAAGCTGAAGTTTCTGGAACTAAGGTTGCAATCACATTATCAGGTCTCACAGGCGGACATTCAGGCGTTGAGATAGACAAGGGCAGAGGTAATGCTAATGTTTTAATGTCAAGAATATTAAGAGAAGCAATCAAAGTAACACCTGTATCAATCGTTTCTCTTGCTGGCGGCAGGAAGGACAATGCAATTCCAAGAGACTGCTCATGTGAAATTATCGTAGATGCTGATAAAGCTGCTCTTGTAAAAAATGCAATTGACAATGCTGGCGCTGATATCAAGACAGAATTCTCAACTTCTGACCCTCAGTTACAGCTCACAGTTAATGTATCTGATAACTGCACAGCAAACGCAATGACACCTGATACAAGCTCTAAGGCTGTTGCATTAATCCAGTCATTACCTAATGGTATACAGCGCATGAGCCAGGATATCGACAATCTTGTCGAGACATCATTAAACTTAGGTGTTATGGAATCAGACGATAATGGACTTAAACTCCGCTATGCACTCAGAAGCTCAGTAGGAGCAGCATTAAAGAGCTTAAAGAGCCATCTTGTATGTGTCGCCGGCGCATTTGGTTCAAATGTTGAATTCAGTGGTGAATACCCAGCATGGGAATACAAGAAGGATTCAAAACTCCGTGACGACATGGTACGCATATTCGCTGAAATGTTTGGTAAAGAGCCAACTGTTGAGGCAATACATGCAGGTGTTGAATGTGGCATCCTTGCAGGCAAAATCGATGGTCTTGACTGCATTTCAATGGGTCCGGATATCTTTAATATCCATACAACAGAGGAACATTTAAGCATATCATCAACTAAGAGAATGTATGATTATATCCTCAATGTAATCGCTTGTAAATAATAAAATAAAGCTCCAGATTCAAAGAGTCATGCTTGGTGAAAATCTCTGAATCTGGAGCTTATTATATTAGGAACAGTACATGTTCATCACTTCGCTAAAGTCCAGTTTAACGAAGTGATTAACTATTTTTAACGAATAATCTCTAATTATCCTTCTTTAATTCTTTTTTGTTAAGTATTATGAAATATATCACATTAAGTACAATTCCACATATTGTAGCAATTGGCGCTGCAAGACCTATATTAGTAAGACTTGCATCCGGCTGGATACTCATATAATAAGCTAATGGCAGACGGATAAGTAATGTCTGTATAAGTCCCTGAATCATAACCCATACAGTTTTGTCATGTCCATTAAAGTAACCGACCATGCTGAATAATACAGCCGTTACAATTGACTCTAACGCAAAGCCTTTAAGGTATTCATAGCCCCTTGCAATAACAGCCGGGTCTGTTGTGAATATTGAAGTCAGTACATCTCCCTTAAACATTACTATGACAAATACAATACATCCGATTACAAGACCAATTCCCATGCCTGTAAACAGTGATTTTCTGGCTCTCTTTTCATTGCCAGCCCCCACATTCTGCGATACGAATGATGCCATAGACTGCATAAGAGAACTTGGAACAAGCATTGCAAAGTTAACGATTTTACATGCTACACCATATCCTGACGAAGCTTCAAGTCCAAGTCTGTTAATAAATGCACAAAGTGCAAGGAAAGAAAGCTGTGTAAGGAATTCCTGAAGTGCAAGCGGAATACCTACTTTTAAGAATCTGCCGCACTGGTCATTAATTCTGAAATCTTTCTTTGTTATCTTAAATGGAAGATTTCTCTTAAGAAGTAAAATTACTGCTAATACAACGCTCACAGCCTGTGCAAGAACTGTTGCAATTGCTGCACCAGCCGCATCCATATTAAGCACTGCAACAAATATAAGGTCACCGATAATATTGATTACACATGCAACTGCAACGAATATCAATGGCGATTTGCTGTCTCCAAGGCCTCTGAATATTGCCGCAAGCACATTATAAGCTATTATAAAGAATATTCCGGCACCACATATACGCACATAAACTGATGTCAGTGATACAGCTTCCACTGGAGCCTGCATAAGAACTGATATCTGTCCTGCAAAGCACACCATAACCACGAAAAGTACACATGATATAATTGCAAATATAACGGCAGCCCCGCCTATAAGTGAACCGATACGATCTGGACGTTTCTCTCCTATAAATCTTGCTATAAGCACTGTAATACCCATAGAAAGCTGTGTTATAACAAATGTTACAAGATTAAGTATCTGGCTGCCTGTGGAAACTGCTGACAGACCTGAGGTGCTTCCGAATCTTCCAACAACAAGCAGGTCCACCGCACCATATGCAGCCTGTAATATCAATGCACCTAGAATTGGTATCATAAATGGAATTAATTTACCAAGTATGCTTCCCTGCGTAAAATCTGATTTTGAATTAATTTTTGAATTTATCTCTGAGTTAGAATCAGCTCCTGATTCTAAATTAACTTCTGAATTATTCAAGATTAATTCTCCTTTCGTTCATAATATTATAGATTTTTTCGGTTGTCTTAATCATGTTGTCAATCTCTTCCTCTGATATATCATCTAGAAGCTCTGACAATTCACCAAAATATCGTTTGTTATATTTATCTGACAGTTTTCTTCCCTCATCTGTCACAACAATATATATCATTCTGGCATCTTCTTCTGAAGAAATCTTTCTTAGAAGTCCTTTTTTCTCCATCTCCTTGACAGTTCTTGTAACACCGGGTCTTGGAATCCCTAATATATCACTTATATCACTTATCTTGACTCTTGTTCCCTTATCCTGTAACTGCTCAATTATATCAAGATAATGAATATATGATGGTGCCACACCCGCTGGAAGCTCCGGAAGCATCTCTCTTACTCTCTTTGCAAGATAACATGCATCCATCATTCTTTTTGTCTTCTCAGGTGTCATTCTTATATACCTCCTGAAATTTAGTAGATGTTCTGACTATCTGGCTGGATAATACTACAATAAAACCAGTTCAAATAGTTACCTTTGATAATTACCTTTGGTAATTATATAGATGTACAGAACAAATGTCAAGAATAAAAAATAATCCCATATCACATTATTATAAATGGCTGACAATATGATATGGGATATAATTATTTTAATTTAATAGTCCTATGCTATACCTGCTTCTGCCTTTGCTTTGCCAAGTGTTTACCACATCAATATGCCATCTTATATATTGCAAGAATGTCATCATAATCTAGTGGCTTATATCCTGTTAATTTTCTTGTCTTATCGCGCGAGCAGTCAAGTGCAAGCTTTGGAAGAGCTGATTCCTCCACGCCAAGCTCTTTTAAGCTTGTTGGCATACCTATTGATGCATAATACTGTTCCTGCATATCAATAGCGTGCTCAATTGTCTTTTCTGGATGCTCATAATCAATATCAAGATTCCACACATTAGCTGAATACTGTAACCAGCGGCTTATGTTAGCTTTGTATACATATCTCGCCCAACTGCACCATAACGCTGCAAGACCAGCACCATGTGCAACTTCTGGATACATTCCTGATACCTCATGCTCGAGCTGGTGAACAACAAGCTGGAACTGTCTTCCACACTGTGTCAGACCATTGTGTGCTAAAGATGAAGCCCACATCATGTTAGCTCTCGCCTCATAATTTTCAGGGTCAGCGAGACAATCATTTGCCGCCTTGCGGACACTCTTGATAACAGCTTCTGCGATAGAATCTGTAAGATATGTATCATCACCTTGGCAGAAATATCTCTCAATAGTATGCATAGCAATATCAACCGCACCGCATGCAGTCTGATAAGGACTTACTGTAAATGTGAGAATCGGATTTTCAATTGCGAAATTCATACGGTTAAAGCTGCTGTTATATCCTCTCTTCTCACCAGTATCCTGATTAGTTATAACACATGAAGAACTCATCTCTGAGCCTGCCGCAGCAAGTGTAAGAATTGCCCCTTTAGGAAGTGTCTTTGCCGGTGCTTCCTTTCCTAATGAGAAATCCCACACATCAATCTCAGGATTGGCAATTCCATTAGCAATTGCCTTAGACGAATCCATAACTGAACCACCGCCTACTGCAAGCACAAAGTCAACGCCTTCTTTTCTTCCAAGCTCAACACCTTCTCTTACAAGTGAGAGCTGTGGATTGGCAACCACACCGCCAAGCTCCACATAGCTTATATTCTCTTCGTCAAGGCATTTCTCAACTCGGTCTAATAATCCGCTTTTTCTGGCAGAATTGCCGCCAAAATGTATAAGTACCTTATTAGGATTGAACTCCTTAATAAGCTTTCCAACTTTTAATTCCTCATCCCTGCCAAAATACACTTTAGTAGGTGTCTCATAGATAAAATTATTCATAATTGTGTCTCCTTTTCAAACTTCAAATGTATGTATCTCACATTTCCTTTTAAATATGCCATTTTTAAACACCATAACATGTTCCTTATAAGTTATGCTGTCTTTAGAATACATAAAAGGTTCCTCTCTGTAAAGCATACAATTAAATCCTTTTTCTTTAAATTCATTCATTGCCGCTTCTGCCTGTCTATGAACCTTCCCGTAGCGTTCTTCCTCTTCTTTCGTAAAATGCCTTGTTTCATACACTTTAGCGGCCTCCCTCAAATCCATGATAATTCTGTCCACGAATCTGCTATGTGATTTTCTGTGAAGCATTGCCGCAATAATCCTGCACCTATATGATATTGGATTATTAAGATACTTCGCAAGCATTCCAGCCATACGTCTGTCACCAACATCATTTGCAACACCGATAAGATACGTGGCAGCTTCCGGTGCTGCATTGTCAGGATATGGAACATAATACATATCTGGAACTGATTTGTAACGCTTAATCGGCGGAAAATCCGCCAGCTTCGCAAATATCATCTCTTTATCTGTACAGGAAGACCTTCCAAGATACCTCAGCTTGTCCCTCACATCTGCAAGCTGATATTCAAGCTGTCTTAGATACTCATATCCTTTAACCCAGAAATGCCCCATACAGCCATAATCAAAGTACACCGTCTTCATGCCAAGCCTTGCAAATCTTATAGTAAATATATTCTCATTACCCTGATTTACAATCAGCATATAATCATCATCAACCCGGTCAATGCTTGCCATCTGTTCACATTCAATATCTTTATACGCTCCTGTCATCACAGAGTTTTCAAACACAAAATAACTCTCAACCGCATCATTCATAAGATACGCCGCATGAATATCCTTCTCGCCATCTATCGTAATCGGCTGGAAAACATTTAATTCAAACACCTGCGCAAGCTTGTGAAACTCATCTGGCATATCATCTGTCAGACCATCCAGATACTTAGAAAACATTGTTGTCTCCTTAACTAAACATTTATTATAGTATAAAACTCTTTACAACCAGTGTACATAAGAAAATATTTGTTAAATCATATTGGTTGCAAAAAGAGCAACATTTGATATAACAAATGCTGCTCTTTATTAAGCTACTTTGGATTTGGATATACACTCTACTGATATCCTTTAGCAATTCCATCATACTTGATTATACATATAGGACACAGACACATCTCATCCTTGAATCTCCATCCCTTTTGTCTAAGCATGACCTTGACCGCTGTTTCTGATGTATATGGAATCGTATCTATTCGACCACACTTATCACATCGAGCTCCTGCCTGAATCATATATACACCAGCCTTTCACCCTAATCTCATATAGATATAATACCACTGTATTAAAATAAAAACAAGAAATAATCGCTTGCAAAACACATTTTATGTATTAAGCAAGCGATTAGATAATTAATATGTAAATGTCATGTCAAAAATCACTGACACAACATTTTGTCAATTAGTGTGTAAGGAAGAACATAAGTGCAAATAATACTGCGATAACCCATGTAAATGCCTTAACTTCCTTTGCCTTACCTGTAAATATCTGAATGAATACATGTGAGATAAGACCAAATGCAATACCATAGCTGATATTGTAAGTAAATGCCATAAATGCGATTGTAAGGAATGCTGGAACAGCGATTGATACATCCTTCCAGTCAATGTCTGTTACACAGCCCATCATAAGTACACCAACGTATACTAAAGCTGATGCTGTTGCACAGCTTGGAATAAGTGCAGCGACTGGGCTTAAAAACATTGCTATGAAGAAAAGCACACCTGTTGTGAAAGCTGAGAGACCTGTTCTACCACCTTCACCAACACCTGCTGATGACTCAACGAATGTTGTAACTGTTGATGTACCACATACAGCACCTGCACATGTAGCGAGGGCATCTGATAACATAGCCTTCTCAAAGTTAGGAACCTCGCCGTTAACAAGCATTCCACCTCTTGAACATGCACCGTAAAGTGTACCAAGTGTATCAAACATATCAACCATACAGAATGCAAGAGCTGATGTTGCAATTACAAGGATAAGCTCTGCGTGTGTATGAGTTACAAGATATGCATCGAAGTTGAAACCTTCTGTAAATACCTTTAAGAAAGCCTGTGAACCCCACTCGCCAAATGCTGTGAATGGATTAAAGCTTAAATTCTCAGCAAATCCTGTGTAGAAGCCAGGAATTGTAGCACCAAGAATATAGTAAAGGATTGTTCCGCTTAAGATACCCCAGAATACTGAGCCTCTTATCTTCTTATATGAAAGAACTGCAATAACAATAATAGCTGCAATAGTAACAAGCTTAGGCATTATATCGCCCCATGTTACAGCACCACTTAAAAGGTTGAATGATGCAAGTGTAACACATGTAGATGAGCTGTTTACTACGATTCCTGCGTTCTGAAGTCCGAGGAATGCGATGAACAGACCGATACCTGCTGGAATAACCTTTCTTACACAATCAGGTATAGCTGCAAAAAGCTTTGCTCTGATACCAGTAACTGTAAGGATTGTGAATACAATACCATCAATTAATACCAATACAAGGGCATTAGCATATGAGAGGCCAAATGTAAAGCATACTGTGTATACAAAGAATGCGTTAAGTCCCATACCTGATGCAAGGCCGAGTGGCAGATTTGCAATAAATGCAATTAAAAATGTTCCGATTACAGCAGATAATGCTGTCGCAATGTAGATTGCGTTGTAAGAAACTGTTCCAAGCTGTGAAAACATATTAGCATTGACAAAAAGGATATATGCCATCGCCATGAATGTTGTAACACCAGCAAGTACTTCAGTTCTCACGTTAGAGCCATGCTCTTTAACTTTGAAAAACTTTTCCATGATTCTTCTCCTGTTAAATTTTATAGTATTATATTATGATGTTGGGTCAAAAGGTATTTTGACCCCTTTGATACCAGATTGCTACGTGCTTTGCACTCTCACAATCCTCAAAAACATTCGTAATCCGCTCATTTTTCTTTGAAAAATGGCTACTTACTCATGTTTTTGGTGGGTCAAGAGGTCAAAAAACCTCTTGCAAGCAAGCTTGCATCGGCTTTCTGACCTTTTGACCCTGATATCATATTATTTTACAACAATTTATCTTTTTTGACAATATGGCATAAAATGTATATTAATCTTCCTCAATGTGTTCACGTCCCTGAGCGATAATGGTCTTCACATGATCGTCTGCAAGAGAATAAAAGATTGACTTTCCTTCCCTTCTGTTCTTTACAAGCTTGTTCTGTTTCAATATTTTAAGCTGATGTGATATGGCTGACTGGGTCATATTCAACGCCTCAGCCAGATCACATACACACACCTCTGATTCAAATAAAACATACAATATTCTTATTCTTGTAGAATCACCAAATACTTTGAACAATTCCGCAAGATCATATAATTCATTTTCATCAGGAAGCGTATCATTAACAATTTTTAGACGGTCTTTGTGAATCTCAACTGCATCACAGCATTCACACTCTAATTCAATATTCTTATTTTCCATCAGTAATCTCCGAATTATAACTTCTTGACAAGCAGTACTCTTATCGCATTAAGAACTGCAAGCACCATAACACCAACATCTGCAAATATGGCAGCCCACATATTAGCGATACCTAACGCACCAAGTATAAGGCATATAACCTTGATTCCTATTGCAAAGTAGATATTCTCATACACAATTCTTAAACATTTCTTGGCAATCCTGATAGCTTTGACAATCTTTAAAGGATCATCATCCATAAGGACTATATCTGCTGCCTCAATCGCAGCATCCGAGCCAAGTGCGCCCATAGCAATTCCTATATCCGACCTTGTAAGAACAGGTGCATCATTAATTCCATCACCTACAAATGCAAGCTTATCCTTAGGATTCTTGGCTGCAAGAAGTTCTTCAACCTTAGAAACCTTATCTGCTGGCAATAACTGGCTGTATACATCTGTTATACCGATATCTGCTGCCACCTTGTCTGCAACCTTCTTAGAATCACCAGTAAGCATAACAAGTTTATTAACGCCTGCCTTCTTTAACTGCTTAATAGCAGCCTTTGTATTGTCCTTTAATGTATCTGCGATAAGAACATATCCGGCATATACGCCATCAATTGCAACATATACAACTGTTCCAATCTCATTGCACTCTGTATATGCTATTGAATTAGCTTCCATAAGTCTCTTGTTGCCAGCAAGTACTGTCTTTCCTAAAACTGCTGCCTTAATTCCATGACCACTTATCTCTTCAATTTCACCGATATCTTTCTCATCTACATCCTTGCCATAAGCAGTCTTTAAACTCTTTGCAATTGGATGTGATGAATAATTTTCCGCATATGCAGCGTATTTTATAACATCTTCTTTAGCAAAATCATTGCTGCATGATACATTAACTACCTCAAATACACCTTTAGTAAGTGTACCTGTCTTATCAAATACAATTGTCTTTACTGAAGCCATTGCCTCCAGGTAATTAGAACCCTTTACCATAATGCCACATGATGATGCACCACCGATTCCTGCAAAAAAGCTTAATGGAATGCTGATAACAAGGGCACACGGACAGCTGATTACAAGAAATGTCAAAGCCCTGTATAACCATGCTGCATACATAGTATTTTTACCAAGAATAAGAAGAATGACTGGTGGTATTATAGCCAGTGCAAGTGCACTGTAACATACGATTGGCGTATAATATTTAGCAAATTTTGATATAAAATTCTCTGAGCGTGACTTCTTTGAGCTTGAATTCTCCACTAAATCAAGAATCTTAGATACAGTTGATTCGCCAAATTCTTTGGTAGTCTTTATTTTAAGAAGACCTGACATATTAATACAGCCACTGATTATCTCATCACCAGTTTTACAGTCTCTTGGAGCACTCTCACCTGTAAGGGCTGCCGTGTTAAGGCTTGAAGTTCCCTCTACAACAATTCCATCAATTGGAACCTTCTCGCCTGGTTTGACAATTATAACTGAGCCAATCTCAACCTCATCAGGGTCAACCTTTGTCACTGTTCCATCAACCTCAATATTGGCATAATCAGGTCGTATATCCATTAGCTCTGAAATATTTCTTCTGCTCTTGCCAACAGCAACGCTCTGGAAAAGCTCACCTATCTGATAGAAAAGCATAACCGCAACAGCCTCTGCGTAGTCGCCGCCAATCCCCATAAGCTCGTTATATATGCCTAATCCAAATGCACCTACAGTTGCGATAGCCATAAGGAAATTCTCGTCAAATGCCTGGCCATTCCGAATTCCCTTATATGCTTTCTTCAAAATATCATATCCAATAACTATATATGGAACCAGATATAAAAGTATAGTGACAATTCCCGGTGCTTCAATAAAATGAAGTATAACAAGTAATGCCGCTGCAACAATTATTCTTGCAAGAACTTTTTTCTGTTTTTTATTCATATAATCACATCTCCTTAAATTCAGGATTAAAGATAAATCTCGCAGTCATCCTCAACTTTCTTAACGTCTGCTCCGTCCTCAAACTCAACAATCATCTTAAGAGCCATAAAGTTAACAGTTGCATCCTTAACACCTGTTGTATTCTTAGCTGCCTCTTCCATCTTGTTAGCACAGTTAGCACAATCAACCTCAATCTTATAAGTCTTTTTCATAATATTATTCTCCTTTTATTTTAATATACGTTCATATGAATGATTATTCATATGTTTGATTAAATTATAGCATTACCATCTTATATGTCAATATATATTATTCATTTATTGATAAAATGTTATCAAAATAAATGAATCCCATATCCGTCATGCATTCGCATAAACAGATATGGGATATAATTATTCTGGTTTCTTTAAAATGTCCACTGTATGTGCACCGGCTCCGACAAGCTCTTTTCTATCGCACACTGCAAGCTGGTATTGCAGGAAATATTCAAATTCCTCCTCATCAAGCTGGTTTAAGAACTGTCTCATATAATCAGCCGCACCATCTGGCGATATAATAAGCTTCCTTGTAAGACCACACTCAGCATTCAGCTCATCTATATCATCAATCCTTACGTAATCATAGAGATTGCTCATCTCGCTTATAGTGTGGAAATCTTTAGTCAGGCGGTTATCAGCCATAATCTCTTTAATATGCCTTTCCTTGAAACAATAAGTGATAACGCCATACTCATTCATAACATAAGCTACGAATATCGTTCCACCCGGCTTAGTAATTCTCTTTGCCTCGGATAAGGCTTTCAGCTTGTCTTCCTTTGAAAAAAGATGATACATAGGTCCAAAAAGAAGTGTCACATCAAATGTATTATCTTTAAATCTTTTGAGGTTAAGTGCATTGCCCTGTCTTGCATCTACAAGGCTGCTCTTCTGCTTTAACAATCCAAGATTATGCTTAACAAGCTCAACCGCACTCACGTCATAACCTTCTTCGGCAAGAGGAACACAGTATGCCCCAGTGCCAGCACCTATATCCATTATCTTGATATCGTGCCTGTCACATTTTCTTTCGGATAAGATTTCCTCAAGTGCCCTGTGAATATAAGTATTAGTCACATAATACTCAACTCTTCCATGCCTTGACGTAAGTCTCTTATCCTCATTGAACTTATTATAGTATTGTTCTATCTCATTCATGTATTACTCCAGCACATTTTCAGTAAAAATGTGTCACTTTTTATTCTTGTTGAGAACATTCTTCTTAATATAATCAAATGTATAATCCTCGCCCTTATCTGCAAGCATCTTTAAAAGACTGTATAAAAGCTCATCTGTCTTAGGATGAATCACATAATGTCCTCTGCCACGAAGATAATACTCAAGCGAATCTGCATCTGTGTATTTATCTTTGTTATAATTCTTGCTTGCTGCAACTCTGTCGCAGAACATCTCTACAACATATTTTACAGGCATCTCCATTCCGACAAGCCCGGCATTCTTATTAGTCGGATAATCAATCCAGTACTCGTAATGATGCTTATTACGTCCCTTGTGGTGAAGCCATGCTGTCGAACATCCTTCTGCCTCTCGCTGTGCATTATTAGGACTTCTGTTACCCTGATAATATTTGATTCCGGGTATGAACTCTGTAGGCGAGTACTTAGACAAATCGTGAAGTAATCCCTGCTTATAAAGTCCCACCCTGAAGCAGTTCTTCATAACCATCATCTTGTGATGATTAATAGTCTTTAAATGCCCCCAGAAGTTATGAGAAAATTTCTTTATTCCCATCACAGTATCTTTACTTCCTTTCAAAATCTAAAACTATCGTATATTTCAAGTAAATAATATAAGCTGTTTCTCCATGTAAAAATTAATTCTATCATTAGGAAAAAAAATCGTCAAGATATAACAAAATCAGTCTCCATGCATTTTAAATTCTGCATGCAATTTAATTTCTCCATGCATGTTACATATTGAAATATCTGCTTTTAAATTACAAAGTTATATCATATAATATTATTATCTAAGACAAGCCATGTTATCAGCTTGCTTTTAATAATTAATCATAATATATAGATTGGAGATTACGATATGGCATTACACGTTATGGATGAAGCCAACAGATGTCTACAGTGTAAGGTTCCTCAGTGTCAGAAAGGATGTCCTATACACACTAACATTCCTGTTGCTATAAGGCTTCTTAAAGAGAATAAGCTTAATGAAGCTGGTAAGATGTTATTTGAAAATAACCCGCTTACAACTGTATGCAGTCTTGTATGTAACCACGAAAAACAGTGTGAAGGTCATTGTGTTCTTGGAAGAAAAGGCGCACCTGTACATTTTTCGACTATCGAGAATTACATATCAACAACATTTGCTGAACAGATGACAGCCGGTCCTGCTCCTTCTAACGGAATGAAGGTTGCAATTATCGGTTCTGGTCCTGCCGGACTTACTATCGCAATCATCCTTCAAAGATATGGATACAATGTTACTATATTTGAAGGAAAAGACAAGATTGGCGGCGTATTAAGATATGGTATTCCGGAATTCCGTCTTCCTAAGAGTGTTCTTGATGATATCCAGTACCGCCACCTTGAACTTAAAGGCATCAAAATCCGTCCTAATACACTTATCGGCGGTGCAATCGGCATAGAAGACCTGTTCCGTGATGGCTACAAGGCTATATTCGTTGGAACTGGTGTATGGAAGCCTAATTCACTTCATATTAAGGGTGAGACATTCGGCAATGTACATTTTGGTATCAACTACCTTAATAATCCTGACAGCTACAGACTTGGCAACAGAGTTATCGTTATCGGTGCTGGTAATGCTGCCATGGATGTTGCAAGAACTGCAATCCGCAAGGGCTCACACGACCTTACATGTTTCTCTATAACTAAAGAGGTTGCCGCAAGCCACTACGAATTCAGCTATGCACAGCTTGAGGGCGTTAAGTTTGAGTACAACAAAAAGCCTGTTGAGATTACTGACGATGGTGTTATATTCAGGGATATTATTGAAAATGAAGACGGCAGCTTTACAGATATTGATGGAACTGACACTCTCTATCCAGCAGACAGTGTTATTATCTCAATCAGTCAGGGACCTATGACGCGTATTGTAAGCAGCACTAACGGACTTAAGTCTAATTCAAGAGGTCTTCTTGAGGCGGACGAGACTGGCCACACATCAAGACCTGGCATCTTTGCATCAGGCGATGTTATCTACGGCGCAAGAACTGTTGTTGAAGCTGTCGCACACAGCAAGATTGTGGCGGAGTCTATGCATGAATATATGCAGAGCCTCCCTAAAGACGAGTGAATCAAAAGCATTTCACCAATAATATATTAAATCAAATAAAATAAAGTGGGAACATTTCAATATAATAAATGTTCCCACTTTATTTTATAATGAACTCAGTTCAAAAACATACGTTCTGATAGCTGCATTTTCAAAATGTATCTCCAAATCCTTTATTTAAGAACTCATTCCATTTTGCATTGTTAGCCTCAAGTTCTTTCTTCTCCATAATCCTGTTGCGGTCACTTAGAATAGCTAACATCTCATCAACAACCTCAACCTCTGGCAGGCTTGTATAATGTGACAGATACCCTATCATTCTTCCTGCTGTGAAATCCGTATTGAGATTCATGGTTATCAGATTGCTGAACTGCTCCGAATATCCCTTGTCCAGCATATATTCATATAATTCTTCACTTCTTGGTGATCTTTCTTTCATATGTTCTACGCCTCTGTATTTCTTTAAAATATAATATCTTGACATAACATGATACCAGGGTCAAAAGGTCAGAAAGCCGATGCAAGCTTGCTTGCAAGAGGTTTTTTGACCTTTTGACCCCAACATTATAACATCAGGCAATATATGTTTTAAATCGCCTTACCTGCAAACTGTGTCATGTACAGTTCATAATATTTGCCCTGCTTTGCAAGCAGTTCATCATGATTTCCCATCTCTATAATTCTTCCTGCATCCATTACAACTATGCAGTCGGCATCCTGGATTGTAGAAAGTCTGTGTGCAATAATAAGGCTTGTTCTGTTGTGCATAAGCTTAACCATTGCATCCTGAATCTTCCTCTCTGTTCTTGTATCAACACTTGATGTAGCCTCGTCAAGAATAAGAATCTTAGGGTGTGCAAGAAATGCTCTTGCAATTGAGAGGAGCTGGCGCTGTCCCTGCGATATATTCTGTCCCTGTGCTGTGAGCTTGGATTTATATTTTTCAGGCATTCTTCTTATCATCGAATCACAATTGCTTATTTTTGCTGCCTCTACCATCTGCTCATCATCTGCTGCCTCATTAGAATATTTGAGGTTATTTTCTATGGTATCTGCAAACAAAACTGTGTCCTGTAATACAATTGCTGTATTCTTACGAAGATTGGCTATATCAATATCTCTGATATTGACACCATCTATCTTTATCGCACCGCTGTCTATATTATAAAATCTCATAAGAAGATTTACAACTGTAGTCTTGCCTGAACCAGTGGCACCGACAAGCGCAACCTTGTGTCCAGCCGGCACATCCAGACTAAAATCATATAAAACCTGTTTTCCCTCAACATATGAGAAATCAACATTTTCAAATGTGATAACTGGAGACTGGCTTTCAATAAGCTTATCGCCTGTCTTATCCTCCTTCTCATGATCCATGACAGCGAATACTCGTTCAGCTCCGGCAACCGCAGTCTGTATCTGTCCATATATCTGTGCAATCTCGTCTATTGGTCTTCCAAACTGCTTTGCATATACGATAAATGCTGATATAGTTCCAATTGATACAACGCCTTTAATCGCAAAATATCCACCAAATGCCGCAATAATTACAAGCCCGATATTATTGATTACATTCATAAGAGGTCCCATTGAGCCACCGAGAATCTCAGCCATGATTCCAACTCTTGTAAGCTCGTCTGATGTCTTGTTAAATTCTTCACAGGCGGCAGATTGTCTGTTATATGCAACAACTGTCTTATATCCTGTAACCATCTCCTCAACCTCTGAGTTAAGGCTTCCAAGAAGCACCTGACGCTTTCTGTAGAATTTACGCATGGCAGCGGATAATCCCTTAGTTGCAAGCACTGTAAGAATGACTGTTGTACATGACAGCAGTGCAAGCTGTTGGCAGAGCATAACCATCATCACAACTGTTCCGATTACCGTAAGTACACCTGAAAAAAGTGATGATAATGACTGTGATATTGTATTAGAAATGTTCTCTACATCATTAGTCATACGGCTCATAATATCTCCATGTGGATGACTGTCAAGATACTTTATGGGAAGATTAACTATAGCATCAAATAATTCTTCACGCATTCTCTTAACAACTCTCTGGCTTAGAACTGCCGATAATCTTGACTGTATAAATGAACATACACTGTTAATAACATACACAACCAGCATTGTTACAAGAATTGACGTAAGCATGGCATACGTTCCCTGTGCGATACAGTCTATTGCATTACTTTGCAGCTTTGGCGCTATAACGGAGCATATTACCATTACAAAAACTGATGCAAGAAGAACTATCATTGTATGCAATTCTTTGGAAAAATATCTGCAAAGTCTTCCGATTGTTTTCTTTGCGTCCTGTGGCTTCTCTACTTCACCACCGCGGTTTCTGTGGCCGCGCATTCCCGGAATCTTATAATTATTAAGCTGTGTCTGCTTTCCTGAATTATTATTTTCCATTAAGCACGTATAATCCAATCATATTAGAAAGTGATTGGATTTTTCCTTTCTCCCAGGTT
>ERZ1026854.1034-NODE-1034-length-18485-cov-4.650787_pt1 | contig 18485 bp, 45 predicted proteins | sample MGYA00380157_ERZ1026854 | MGnify/ENA primary metagenome ERZ1026854 (study PRJEB33269, sample SAMEA4719793) | human gut metagenome | biome: human-associated habitat; feature: organic feature; material: feces | place: Cameroon | collected 2013-10 ...
TTTATACCAAACAACAGGCGAAGGATGTCGCTGACATTTATGAGCGCTGTCGACTTCAAAAGGCGAGGGAGTATGCCGCGCAAACGGATGCAGAGTTTAGGTACAGAATGTCGCTTGAAAGAAAAGAATTAAATAACACAACACAAGGAGAGAACAATGGAAACTAGAGATGAGCAAGTTTTGAATATGGCGAGAGTTATTTGTCCCGCAGTCAGCACAGAAATATGCGTGAATGGACTGTGCCCCAAACTCTATGATTGCCCTGCTAAGATTTCGATTTTCGAGAAGTTGGTTGATGCTGGGTACGGCGATGTCGCTGAGTATAAAGCTGAAATCGAACGATTGAAAAATAGTTAAATAAACCAACCAGGCAGGTTCATATAATCCCGTCAAGCAGAGAACGACGGGAAATATAAATCGGAGCGAAGATAAGGAACGCTCAAAGGAGTACAATATGAAATACTATAGTGAATTGGTAAATAAGATTTACGACACAAAAGAAGAATGCGAAAAGGCCGAGGAGGCTTTGGTAGCAAAACAGAAAGCAGAAGAAGAAAAACAGCTGGCGCTCAAGAACGAACGGGAGACGAGATCGAAGGCTGTCGTCGACGCCTTTAAGAAGGCGCGAGAGGCTGAAGCCGAAGCACAGAAGTTGCTGAAGGAGTTCGTCAAGGATTACGGCTCTTTCCATATGAGTTATAATGGGAAGAGTTCGATGCCGTCGATGTTCGATGTCTTGAACGACTTTTTCTGGTTTTAAGTAAGAAGGGGAGCGCCTGGCTCCTCTTTTTTTTATGGGCGCTGACTACGGATGTCGGCGCTTTTTTTGTGGGAATACACGAAAACTATCGTGGGAGTAAGAGTTTTTGTGCGATGTTGGTGGAGGAGGCTGGAAAATGGGTTTATGAATATTTTTGTCCATAAGTGTGTAAAAGGTTGCATTTTACATTGTAAAAAGTGTAAATTCGACTTTATACATACTAACAAAAGGAGGTACTACAATATGAAATTATACACAATTTCGTACTTAAAATTTGGTAAAACATTTGAGGTGTATCCTCAGGTGTTCTACAAACGCAAGGACGCAGAACAACTCTGCGTTTTCCTGCGTGAAAACAAACACACTAAAGTGCAAATTACAGTTTGCGCTTTGGCAGAGTGAAAATTCGCTACTAGCGGGACAAGCGCAAAAATGCCCTCCACCAACATCTCCTCGCTCCCAGGGACAAGGGAAAGGATAAACTTATGTTAAAATTCAAAGTCAACTTTTACGCACAAAACAACAACAAACTTCTCAACACTCTCAACATCGAAGTTGAGGACGATTCGGACTACGCAATCAACGTTTACGAACGTTGCGACAGAATCGCGGAAGAGATAGAACGTGATTTGAAGTGCGGTAATGTTTACTACACCTTCTAACTCTCACGTCCTGGGTAAGACGTTAAACTATTCTCTTAATGCAGCCGACGGCGGTCCAAAGCCCGCGAGTAATGCAGATGGAGAAGACGTTACATAACGGCGTCGCCCGCAAAACAAAAATAACGCCAGTCGGGTAGCTTGGCAAGCAAAGGAGATAATGTTATGAAAAATTTTAAATTATGGATCGACGAACTCGATCGAGTATCAACCGAGAGGCAGCTCTCGCGTTATGATCAGCTGCTGTTAGATGCAGCAGAGGTTCAACTACTCCTGGGCAACCTTGGGGCGGCAGACGACCTCATATCCAGAATCAACGATTACAATATCGTTGGAACGTTCAACGTTCTTAAAGAAAAGGAGGAGATATTATGAAAAATTTAAAACATTACACTTTTGTGTTTAGTAACAACAACGGCATCACCGTCGCAACGATGACGCTGGCAACGCCAGTGAAAATCGACGTTTTTGAGCTCGGCGACGACCTGGCGATGTCGCTCATACATCAATTGGGTATCAATGTAAATACCCAAGTAACGATCGATACGATCGACTAAGGAGTATTTATGTTAATATATACACTTTTCATCAATGGAAAACAAAAAAACTATACCAATCGCCGCCGCGCTTATGCGGTGGCGAAACTTTATAAAGTGGTAGTTTTTGAACACGAGAGATATCTCTACACACTCGAAGAGGTATTCAATATCAAAACTAAAACTTTTTAAAAGGAGGTTGTTATGTCCTATAAACAAATCTCTATCGAGGAATATCTCGAAGAAAATGTATCAACTCTCGACGATGATCCTTGTAAGGATTGCGCAGATCGCTCGTGCGAATGGGGCATCTGTTCACAAGCAAATAAATAAATGAGGTGAAGCGATATGCTTATACACGAATTGACAAATTATATCAACGAACACAAAGACGACAACATCAAAGTCGTCGTAAAGCAACACCCACTCAGTGGTGTTGAAAACTCCCAGGTCTTGCTTACCTTTAAACAGCAAAAGGTGAAAATTTCCTTATCACAATTTTCACCGGAAGGATATATGTATCTTTGCATAATATCAAAGAAAACCCCGCACAACCTTCCTACAGGAAGTAAATTGTCCGGAGGCACGTATAATTGGACTGAGGTTTATTGTAGTCCTTTTTGTAACAAACTCGATCAGATTTATACTTTGATCACCAGAATGGCTGATCACACTGATCGTTTCTATGATAGGTCAATGCCTATCGGAATCAAAACCGCTTGCGAAAGAGTGGTAAACATTTAATTAAAAAACTATTATTAAAGGAGGACATCAATATGTCTATTAAAATTAACAAAAGTGAAGCAACCAAAAACATCATCAACGCCCTCGATGCAATGAAAGCAGACGAGAATATCAACCTCGGCATTGAGGAAATCGAATTCCCCGACGGCAGCAAAGAAAAATTCTGTTACAACGGTGAATCCGACAAGCAAGCAGCGGTGCATTTCGCACAGATTTGTATCGATGTCTGCGCCGGCGACAGCGACAAAGCCAAACGTATGATGGCTTCGTGTTTCAAACTTCTCACTAAAGGCTACAATGTCGACGAAATTGTCCCGTCTGCCGAGAGCGAAATCAACACCGAAACTTATATTGATTATAAGAAAGGTGTCCTGCTCACACCTTATGCAACAATTGTTGCGTCTCTCACCGAGGATGAACTCAAAGCGACAAAGGGCAAAAAGAATCCCCTTACCAAATCACTCTTGCTCGAAAGATCGAGAACTGATTGTTTAGAGGACGCTCTCAAATATTACGAGAGCTGATCACCGCAAGGCCCGCGCGAAAGCGTGAACGGTGCAAGTCCGTTGCCCTCTTAGGAGGGTGGCGCTTATGGTGTACATAATGGCATCATCTTCGTAAAATAAAAATCTTGCTAATCGAAGACTAATGGCATAGAAAGGAGAATCATTATGAAAAATTACATTATCGCAACCGTAAAGGCAACCTTCTACAATGTAGAAAACCAAATTCCCGTCGCACCGACGGAGAGAGTCCTAAAATATGTTAAGGAGCATTTCCTGGAAAAAGGTCATCCCGACAGAGAGAAAATCGAGAATCTCTCTGAGGACGATATCCAAGTATGGATCGACTGCTTGGATGACGACTACAACAAAAAGAACGATGGCGTACTCGTCATAAATTATTAATAGGAGGTACAATATATGTACAGAAACGTATTAGCGGTCATCGATGTCGATGACACAATCAACGACGGTCAAGTGATTGACACATTGGAACAAAAGATGGATGGGGACATCCACATCCATCTCGACAGCGCTGTTATTCTTGACGAAGACAGCGACAGCATGCACGAACGCTATCTTCGTTATTTACAAGATTGGATTGTCGGCCACCACGACGATTGCTTCGAGGGATGCTCTCCGGGGTGTTTTGAAGAGTGGAAAGACAATGAATACGCGTATAACAATTAAAGGAGGTTTTGTATGTTTACTGAAAAAACAGCACAGGGTTATCAAATCATCACAATTATTCCCGATGGTAGTCGGGAACACGTCATCGCAAAACGTGAGATGTTTTGGGGCGACGACTACTTCGTCGGTCTCGGTTATAATCGGGTTGACGGAACTTGGAGTCAGGGTTTATACTCATTCAACACCGCAGATGATGCGCTTCAAGCGTTAATTGAAGAGAAATATTCTTTTGCAAAGAACTCGCTCATTAAACATTTGTTGCGCTATGTGGAAGCCAATTCCGAAAGTGCGGAAGAATTGTATCAAACGCTCATTGGAGAAATCCAAATGACAGAAAGCGAAATCGATGACTGGGGATACGGATATTGTATCCCCGAAGAGGAGAATCAAGATGAAAATGATTAACATTGTGAAAGAAGATTTCAATGTTGAGTGTTATATTGACAGAGATTATAATGTCGATGTAAACATCAATAACAAAAACGTCACATCTTGTGATGGCGAAACCGTAAGAAATAACGCTGAGGTTGAAGGCGTTACTCCCCAAGAGTGGATTGAAGCTTTTGTAATCGAGCCACTCGAAACAGCGGAGACACTCGAACAAGTGCTCGACGAGCTTGGCCTCCCCTACGTAATCGGAGATACGGTTTATGACCTAATTGATGACTACACAGCAAGTGATGCGTATTCGGCAGAAGATGTTGACTTGCTACGGGGGTTGTCGCCAGAACGTCTCCAAGAGATGTTCAGCTGCACTGAAGGCATTGCCTTCATTAAAACAAAAAATCAATATGCTCTTGTATGGGCAGAAAACTAAGGAGGTTTATATGAAACAAACAATTTTACATCAAAAACTAAAATCATTTCTCGACGATCGATATGGTTCGTGGGCTTGGGATGAACAATCCCAATGCTACTACGACGAGCCTTATCGTTCTTATGATGATATCATTGATGACAAAACCATCGGCTACATTTTAGATTCAAACTATCCTATGGAGGAGTTGGAAGATAAATGCTACGATTGGTGGGAAGACGCCGCATGGCAGTGTGAGATGGAACTGGTTAAAGAGTTTCAGAAAACTCTCACACGTCAGTCGTGGGATGACGACCAAATCCGTGAAGAACTCGAATCAATGTGGTATTTCAAATACCCAATTGATGAGTATCTAAAACAAGAAGTCAACGTCGACATTTGTATTGATACGGGCGACGCCAACTACGATTACACACTCAATGCGGTCTATCCACATTACAATGGCCGTACGGGTGACGTTATCGATGACGATGCCTCATTGGTGTGGTTGGCTAAAACGCAAGGCTACTCAAAAGAACAACTGCAACACGCATTCAACACGTTTGAGGATAGTCTTGAACGTCATGGTTTCTTAGAAACTGTGTACGACGAGGTGCTCAATTGTTCAACGCCAATGCCAGCACTCATTTTCCCCGTGAAGATGTCTCTTGGTAAGTTAATTGAACTGTATGAAGTTATGCACAAGAGAGACCAAGAAGGATACGAGTGGTATTCCGAAAACCGTGAAGATTGTGGTTCAATCATCGTCGATAAAAACGTTGATTGTACACTTTACGACTTTTGGGATGGCGACGGAGGATGCTGGGGAATCGAACTTGAAAAAGATGTCGAAATCCCTATTAAGTATATCAAAAGTGCCGAACCCGATGGGGCGCACACATATTCAATGCAATCCTGTTACGGTTGTAATAGCGATTGCTGGAAAGATGCCGTCAAAGAATACAAGTTCTAAATCAATCACGATGTGCTATCGACGTTACGGGCAAAATAAATAAATAGGAGAAGCAAACTTATGGAAAAGAAATGTATTTACTTAGTAGTCATCGACTATCTCGATCGTAGTGGTAACAGCGATCAAACCATCAAAGCCTTTGAGCGTCAAGAGGCAGCAAAAGCCTTGTATGACATTTGTGTCAAAGAGACTAAGATGAATAATTATCCCGAATACTTTGATAGCGACGGGAATTTCAACGAAGATGAGTACGGTGACACTTTTGCCTGTGATGAATTTGCATCACCAGAAGGCGAATCGTTTTCGTTTTATGAAGATGGATGGTATAACACAGAGCATTACACTGTTTATTGGCGCGAACTTGAAGTACTCGAATAAGCGAAATAAAAAGGAGAACACAAACATGGGTAAAACTTATCAACAACACAAAACAGAAGTCAGAGAACAAGCTATCGAATGGCAACGCGAATTCGAGAATCAAAATTACTCCTGGTCGGAACTCGCCGACTGGGCAGCACATTTTGAAAAACGCGGCAAAAAATACGGACTCTTAAAAGAGTTTAAAGAAAACGGTATTTGTTAAGGAGGTAATAAACTATGCCAAACTGGTGTGAAAACACGTTAACAATTAAAGGAACAAAAGAACAAATCGTCGACTTCAACAAAAGATATCTTCCCAACGGAACCTTTTCTTTTGAAAATATCATTCCATCTCCACAAACTATAGAGGAATGTCCCGAAGACTGTATTCTTCACAACGAAGAAGAAGCAAACAAACACTGTCTTTTGTGGGACCCAACGCAACAAAGAAATTGGTTCAATTGGTATGATTGGAATTGCAGGCATTGGGGGTGCAAGTGGGACGCTGCGGTAATGAATATCGAACAAAACGACGATTCTATCAAAATCTTCTTTGAGACCCCATGGAGTCCCTCAATCCCCATCATCGTCAAACTCATCGAAGATAACCCACAACTCGAAATCGAGTGTGAGTATTTTGAACCAGGAATGTGGTTTGCAGGCACAATTACAAAAGAGGGTTTGCAAGAGCTTTCTGACGAAAAGATGGAGGAAATGTATCCAGACTGGTGCGAACCGGTAGAAGAATAAAGGAGGCAAAGATGAACATAATCACCCTATCCGAGCTCAAAGAGAGACAACAAATTGCGTCTCTTGACGAGTATACCAACATGGATTTGTCACACGAGGAGGACTACAACAGATTCAAAGAGTTCTTCCCGAAATCGGTCGAAGCAATTGAAAAGTTACCGACTGATCAAATTTATGTCAACACAGAAGATTATCAAGGCGATGACTTCGCGTTCTATCGTTATGGTTCATTGAGGGCTTGGGCTTACCAGGCTCTCGAATGGGCCTTTACAGATGGTTACGACGAAGAAGCAGAGCCAGATGATTGGCGCACAGTGAACGTGTATCGCTTATTCGCGGGCTTCAAAGAAGACACAGTCATCGAAACAATCAATAACTATTGGCAAATCGAAATTGCCAAACTGGAGGTATAATATGAACAAACAAACACAAACAAAACAATTAAGCCAGTGGCTTAAAGAAAGTGTCGATTGGGTAATCGACCATCAAGAAGGTTGTTGTACCTTTATCCTCGACGACCATCTCGCTATATGCGTTGGTTGGTCCAGCGGTTATGAGGACGAGCCTGACGAAAACATCATTCAAGCAATCGACGATTTGACGTTCGCCGTCAACGCGGCTCTTAAGGTCTGGACTTCAGACAGTATGAGAACCGATCTCGATTACATCAACGCTCCGTATTATCCAAACGGAGAAGTGGCTGATATTGCGGTGTCAATTTCCGAGGACGAAGATTACGACAAACTTGCCGAATATTTCCTTAAGGAATATAAAGGCTTCAAATCTGTCGTGATCTCAGACAATGGTGAAATCACTGAAAACCCCAATCTTGATTATGAGATTGAAGGACGTTGGTTTACCTGGTATGAAATCGACCGTACACAAGTAGGCAACGACACATATGTGTTGTTTGAATCTTGTGAATACGGCGATGAAGCCGGCGCCATTCTCGTAAAACTCCCAAGTAAACCATTAGAAATCAAAACCTTATACAGCGGCGAACACGTTTATGTAATTCCAGAAGAATGTGAAATTGCAGAGACCTTCGACGACATCGTCACCTCGCTGGAAGATAACGGAATTTTATAACAAACAAGCCGCCTTGGGACACTTTCCTGCTTAGAAAGCCGAAAAAGGAAACTTTATGAAAACTTTTTACATTGCAGTCACTGAGACCTTGAATAGAATCGTTGAAGTCCACGCCACAGACGTATGTGATGCAATTCAAAAAACAAGCGATGCTTACTATGATGGACAAATTGTCCTCGACTCAGACGACTACGTTGACGTCTATTTCAACGACGAAACCGAAGAAACAATCAATAACTACGAACTCGGCGGAATGCCGAAATTCTACGAAGTTCAATAAACAAAAAATAAATAAAAAGGAGATAACAAACTATGGAATTTAATTCAATTTACAAAAATGGCAAACCTGACTACTTCTTCATCACCATCGATCGCAAAAAAGGTGAACGCGCCTTCATTCAGCCGTATTTCATCGTCACCGACATCGATCATCCGCGTCGTGGTCGTATCAAAGAGATGAACGTTCTCGCAAATATGAACGATGTCACCGTCTATTACGGCAAAGCGACACACGGCTATGGGTATTCACACTCGGCTGACGTGTACGGCGAACTCATCGATATCATCAGGGATTCCTACGGGAAAGAATTAACTGACGCAGAGAAAACCGTGTTGAGCAAAATCAATACTCACGACGATGAGTTGACATTATCGCCAGAATTGCTTGAGCATCTCGCAGAACTTAACCGCGTTGCCCTTGATGCACGATTCAAAGATCTTTAACATCATTACTCACAGGCGCTTGACAAACTCAGGCGCCTGTGATATAATTAGGAGGTAAGAAACAATGACAAATATCAACAAAGAATACTTACAAGCCGCAATTAATCTGTATGATTATATGGATTATACCAACGTCGCCTACGACGAATTACTTGACACAATCAACGAAGATTGGGAATGTAATTATCTCACCGATCATGACGGCAAGGATGGTAAGGTTTATTTGTGGTATCTGGATGAAAACCACAGTGTTGCAATCTGTGTGAATGATAACACAATTATCAGCGATGAACGTGATATCATAAAAATTATCTTAGGCTATTAAAGGAGGTATTACTATGGCATTAAGAACAACAGATGGACTGGCAATTTGCAACAAAGATGACTATGAACAATTCTTTGACTTGCGCACAAACAACGGGATGAAAAATCCATTTTCTGATGAAAAAATTGACAAAATCATCGAAGACTGGGAAGATCTTGTATTAGCCAATGATGACCTGTGGGCCATTTATTGGGATATGTTGCGACAAGCAATTCAAGACAATTCAGAAGAAATCAATGCACAATGTGCAAATATTTAGGAAGTGTTTTATGGAACTGACCAACTACAAAACTTACAAAAAAGAGATGGAACGCATCGGCTATGACGCAGATATGACGCTCGATATGATCGAGCGTTGGGCGTCTGAGTGTGATGGAAGTTATGGTTCACGCGATATTAATTATTGCGACCATTATAAACACAATTTCACATTCGATTTGGTACGACCGGCGTATTGGGAAATTTGCGACGAAGCAACAGATCGTAGAATCTATGTCGACAAATGTACGAATTGCGTCGATTTAAAACCTGGCACTTATATAGGGGATGTGGTAATTGAACCTATATACAGATTTAGAAAATAATAGGAGGTATCTAAATGCAAAACTCTAACTTAATTACTATCAACAACGAAAAAGTCGGTGTGTTCTACATCGAACCGTACGATGAAGCTCTCCGCGAGGAACCTGATCGTATTAAAGTTTACGATTCCGATGGAAAATATTTCTCTTATGTGTATGATGGAGACATTATCCCATTAAGTCTGCAAACATATATTCATCTCATCACCCTACTGGAAACTGCTTCTAATATTGTAGATATAATTGATATTGTGGGTGAAACCGGTGGCGAGTTTGTAGGCCCAAAAGAAGCAATGCTTGAATATTTACACGAAAATCTCAATTGGGATTTGCCCCGTGAAGATTACAACCCGCTCGATAATGAGTATATCAACCGTTTCGGCGACATTTACATACTTTTGTATGATTAAGAGGAGGTGCCACATGTTTAAAGACTATAGTTTTTATGTCAAATGCAACGACAATCCTTTAATATTGGTTAAAGTTGTTGCAGAAAATTATGACGAAGCTATAAAGTTCGCAAAAAGCTCATATGCTTCGGAATGCTCAATCTACGCCGACGATCGTGCAAATGATTGGCATATCGCTCCGCAATATTGCTATTGTATTAATAGGAGGTCTATATGAACACAATAATTCAAACAGAAGCAGTGGAGGTTTGTCCCTTCTGCGAACAAGAAAATGTTTATCCCAATTGGGATGTCAGCAAGCAAGGCTACGTCGCCCGATGTCAGCATTGTGGTAAATTGATTATGCTTTGCGACGAATGTATGCGCGACGAAGATTCGTGCATTACTTGCAACTGGACAAAGGAGCACAATTGCTTCAGAGCTCCAGATTTATACCGTGATTAATAGGAGGTGTCACAATGAATGACAAACAATTAGAGGCCGCAAGGTCGCAACTTAGCAATGAGATTGCAGCCATTGGTTATGGTTGGATCAACGGGAAATACCGCAATCCCCCCAAGAAATATCGTCGGCGTGAAGAAGAATTAGCATGCATCGATATGATTAACTCTCTGTTGTGTTATGGATATGGTGGCTGCTCAGACGCGGCTGCCATTCTCCACAACGAACTTAACAGTTATCATTCGTATCTTGCATCGTATGTAAATACGCTTGGAGAAAAACGAGTAATCGAGTTGATTCAAGGACAGATTGATGATATTGAACGAGTGGGCTACTCGGTATATACCGACAGTGAAGGGTGTACATATAACACCCTTATTTGGAAAAACGAGGAGGCAACAAAATGAACTTTGAAGTAATGTGTTTTGATTTTATCAACGGTAGTCTCACCGTGGTTCAGAAAGAATACTTCGATACTCTTGAAGAAGCAATATACTTTGAGAACACCGAAGGCCTCGACTACGTAGGTGGCACAAGCATCACTCCCATGAATGAATGGGCAGCAGAACAAATGGAACAATAAGGAGGTCATAAAAATGACAAATTATAACGACAAAATTGAACAAATTAAAAACATTATTAACAACTACAATCTCGACACTCTCGTCAATTGTTGTGCGTATTTCGATGGCGATGAAGCCGTTTGCTTAATGGACAACTTCGATGATGTCCTTTGCGGTTTGGAACCGTGGGATATCGTTCGCGCGGCACATTACGGCGAATTTTGCCCTACAGACAGCTATTTCAGATTTAACGCTTATGGCAATCTCGAATCAACCGACAATCCCCTACGTGATGGTTGGATTGATATCGACACCATTGCTGAATATGCTGTAAATGACGGCATAAACTTCGGAGACAATGATATTCAAGCACTCCTCGAACAGTGGGACGAGGAAGAAAAAAATAATGAAGAGGTGGCTGAATAAGCCGCCTCGAAGGAGATAAAAAATGAAAATTTATAGTGAACAAAGTTTGGCAGATTTTAAATTTTGGAGTGGTGCAGAAACCACCGCTCAACGCATTTGGGAAGAGCAAGGGTCAGAAGGCTTTGACCAACTTGAAGAGATTTTGGAAGATTTATATCCCGACGGAATCGACGAAACAGACTTAAATGATTTGTTATGGTTCGATGCCGACACCGTTTACGAGTGGTTAGGAATCGAGGACGAGGAAGAAAACGATGATGAAGACGACGAAGACACCGACGATGACGGTGAAGAAGACGAGGAAGAAGACGAGGAAGAGGAAACCGAACCCGCCAACGATTATGTTATTAACGTAGGCGACAGTTGGGATGATTTAACTCCTCAACAAACGTTTGCAGCAAAACAAGTCGCCATCTCAATAGCAAAAGCAATGTCAAAAGCGCAGCACGACAAATGTGTAGAAGTCGTCTATAGTCCGTGTGACGACGTCGACACTAATGAAATTATTTGGCGTAATCAAAATTAACATAGGAGGCTTAACCAATGGAAAAACTTACCTCATATGAAAAATATCACACGATTCTTTGTGTGAAATACGCTCGGCATGAGTTATCAACTAGGTTGTTGAAACTTGAAATCGAGTACGAAAGTCACGGGTGCTATGACGACAAGCTTGAACAATCTATCGCACAATTAAAAGAGAGCATCTCATTTCACGATGCTCTCATCAGCAAACTTGAAACAATATTATAATATAGGAGAGATGAGTTTATGGAATTCACGAAACAAAATGTAGCAAAACTCAAAACCAACACAACGTCAAAACTGACGACAGACGTAATTGATTACGTACTCAACGAATGGGACGAATACGATGACAAGAAAAACATCGTTCTGGATGTTCTTAATAACGGGTGCCAATCGGGCTTTGTTGGTCACCTTATTTATTACAGCCAAACAACCGCCTATTACGAGGAGTACAAAGAAGAGATCAATGAACTCCTTTATGACACAATGGATGAGTGTGGCATTTGCGTTCCCTCGGAACTATTTGGCGACAAATGGGACAAAGAAGACCCTCTTGCCCTCTATCAGTATAACCAAAACCTGCTTGCTTGGTTCGGCTTCGAAGAAACAATGCGTAACTTTGCACGAGAATTTGAAGAATTCGAAGAACTTATTTAAAGCAACAAAGCCGAGCGGTGGCGGTTATTCCACCGCAAAGGAGTAAATATTATGAAACAAAGTTGCGATTTCCGAATTGAAAAAGAAACGGGAAAGGCAGTATATGCCGAAGTAAAAACGGGCGAATGCCAAAACACTACGAAATATAAGTGGCTTCCAAAATCGGCTTGCGAAATTCAAGAGTTTATCCAAACGGTCAACGCATTAGGCGAGCCCGAAACTTATGGGAAACGAATTGTAGCAATCGAAGTATGGTTGCTTAGAAAGATTAAATAAACCGACCGGCGGCGGTTTTCCGACGGAAAGGAGGAACACACAAATGTTCAACAACACAACTTTCAATTACACCAGCATCAAAAAGCCCGAAGCTCGCAAACTTTACAATCTCGGCAGGCCGATTATGGTTCTGCCGTGTAAAGCGAATCCGAACAGTCCTTGGTTCTCAAACTCGACGGTGACAAAAGAATCGACCAATAAAGACTTCGATGCCCTGGTTAATGAATTCACTTATTACAACTGCAACACAGCCGAACTTGGACGTCGTCCGGCGTTCTATGTTTTAACTATCAACGAATAAGAACAAAACCGACCGGCGGCGGTCCCGTCGGGAAGGAGTTAAAAATGGAAAGCAAACAATTGATTATGAAACTCAAAGATTTAAAATCAGTCTTATATTCAAGTAGAGGAAGTGTTCAGTTTGCTATTGTATATGATAGCAAAACAAATACTGTTATTGAAAATGGTTGCTCTATAGACTTTGTCGTAGAAAAGCACGGAGACAAAGACGTTATACGCATAGGAGCTGTTGAAAATCAGTTGTTGATAACAGTATAAATTCACGCCGACGCTCTATGTTCTCACTATCAATGAATAATAAAAAATTAAAGGAGATAACAATATGATTATCAATGGAAAAGAAATGTCAGCAAAACAATTCGCACAAAAATACGTTCCCACACCCGAAGAGTTCTCGACTCACACTATGGTTGAGCTTTATTATAAGCTCGAGGATATAAAAACTGTCCTCGATGAGTATTTCAACGGCGCAACCATTGACAAATTGAGCGACGACGAAATCAACGCTATAATGGATATTCACGATGAGTATCTTGAAGAACACGGTTATAGCAGTGACAAATTGGCAAGCATTATTGAACAAGTTCTCGACGCATACCGCATAACCATCAAAAGACAATTTTAAAGGAGATATAAAAATGAAACTTTACAGAACTGCAACATTCTACAACCCTTTTTCAATCGATGTCAACGGTAAAAGTTATGAACTTGCTGATATCGTCTTCTTCGATAAAAACGGAGAAATTTGCCGCACCAACCAAGGTTGGTTTATGTCAGGGGTCACAACGAACAATGATTTCAATATTCTTGAAATTCCAGGCGATGTGAAAAAGAAAATCAAGGTTGATTTTAATGAGAAACAAGCTTTCGTTGTTCGTGCCGAAGGGCGTTGTGGTTTAGCAGATCATGTGCTTTACATCCCAAGCTCATCCGTAGGACTATCAGCTCCGACGGCTGTTCGCTCCACAATGGCAGATCACCATTGGGAGATTACTTGGAAGACGAATATCGACGGGGTGTCAATAACCAAATGGCATTTCGTCGACGGGCAAAGTCAAGAGATTGTTAAACAAATCAACCAAATCGGGCAAGATATCGCTCATTTGTGGGGCGATACAACCAAAACGTTGCCGAAGCTCATTGAACAGCTTCAACAGAAGAAAGATGAGTTGGACAAAGCAACTGAACGTGCGCTGGCGATTACGGCTGATGCTGTTTTAAAGAACTATAGATAAAGGAGGTGATGCGGATGGACACATTATATGGGTTATTAATGGTCGGTGCAGCACTAATAATTGTAGTAGCAATCTGGTTTAAACTTCATCAATAAAAGGAGGCTCTAATGGCAATAGAAATAATAGGTAGTATTATCGGCTGGACTCTTGCGTTTATGCTCACCGCCTGGTTGTGTAATTGTAAATAATAACCATTTGGGTTTTGTTGGTAGTCACCATTAAATAAACCATCACCTTTCGGCGGCATCCGTAATCATCGTTTGTCGTCGTCATTCTTCAACCCCACATTAAAACAGGACTGGTCAACGCCTGGGCATACTATGCCGAAATCACACCAGGGGATATTATACCCATGATTCCCTTCCGCGCCCAAAAACCAATAGATCGCCCCACCCAACCAGGTCAGTGACCTATTTTTATTTTTTCTTTGTCATCATCCGTCGTCAGCATCCGTTTTTTTCTTCCAAGGAAAGCAAAAAAAAGAACACAGTCGGGGTGTCTAGCAACTGTGTTCTTAAAAATAAAAATAGGAGGTAACATATATACGTAAAAGAAAACAAAGCGCAATAGGAGGTGATAATAAAAAGATGCGCGATGTATGTGATCTCGGGAAACCGCGACGTTCCTTCTTTACGGCCGTCAACACCCTTAAGCGGTTTAACCCCGAGGATCTCGCTAATCAAAGAGATCAGGAGGGATGGACGCGAGGAAGTCAGCGTAATCACCCGAGAGGAGGACGGCGTCATCATCGGACGTAGGCTGATAGTCGTTGATGCCATCGGGGAACGTATCGAAGATAAAAGCGTCGCCTGGGGGGATGGGGACTGAGCGCGTGGCTTTTTTGGAATCCATCTGGAACCTCATTGGGTACCTCCTTGTTTCTCTTTATATTTATATTATAACACAGGAAGAGTGAAAAGTCAACAGGGAATGACAAAATATTTATTTTTTTTATATTTCTCTCTCCGGAGTGATAATAGATCAAATAGATGCGCAATTTCATTAACGCGCAACACCGTAGGTGTAAGCGTTTGAAACACTGGCGAAGCCGCGTAGGGGTTGAAGGGGACGTTAGTCCCTTTCTATTTCCTGGGCAGCTTCGGGGATCTCTACATTTAATAATTTAGACACTCGTAGCCAAGCCTGATGAAAGAGAGGAGTATACTCAAACACAAAGGAAGTCTTGATTGGATTGTCTTTTGCTGGTTTAATATCTACGAGTGGAAATCCTAACTGTATAAGTTTACGAGCTACTGCTGCATTGGTGATAACTTTTGTAGTTTGCATATTAATAATCTCCTCTATTGAATTTACCAGGGTTTCTTGTGAACATATCGTTCTCGGCCGGTGATAATCCATAATACTCTATTAATGACTGAATATCAAGTTCTCTATATTTAGGTTTAGTAGAAGGAAGATGACCAGCCAAATAGCAAATCTCTTCATAAGTTACTGGGTCAAGTATTGCGAATGTAGCCGGTCGTTTAGCACGTTTTTTTACACTGTTTTCAGGAGAGATATCGGGTATTGTCAAATTTGGTTTTTTCTTCAATTGAAATGGAGTTATATCATCAGTAGGAATTGTAAAATCAAAATACTTTCTCCATCCTTGTAATTGGATTTGTCGTTCTGGTGTATTTGGTTGAGTGAATGATAAACCACCCTCTAATACAAAGGATAAATATGTTGTGGTTTTACCTTGTGAATCTTTTGTGTAATATCCTTTCAATATCGGGATCTCATTTTGTAGATCTGAATAATATTGTTCTCGTGCTGATGTTAATATTAAATCTAATGGTTTTAATTTGATGTCATATAACGGCTGAAACATTTGTTTAAGCCAGTCGTTATTGTGTAAGTTTTGAGGTTCTGTGACAGTTGTTGTAGTAATCGTAGTAGTGATATTAGAGTCTAATAACAAAGCGTTCAAGGTGGTACGCATTTGTTGTGTTTGTTGTTCGAGTTGTTGTAGCTGTTGCGATAGTTGTTCGAGTAATGTTTGCATGTTTCATAAGTCCTTTTTTTGTTTATTTTAATATGTGTCTCCACATACCGTGTTTCTTCTATTCAGGAACCCCTATAGGGGTTCCTTGTATTACATGTATTACATATGACATATGACATATGACATATGACATATTGTATTACAGTGTATTACATGTAGTACAGTACTACATGTTGTAGTACATATATGTTATATGGTCATATCAACTCTAAAGAGTTGATATGACATATGAAATATGAAATATCTGTTTTATGATATATGATATACTGTAATATGATATACTGTAATATGTTATATAATCACGCGCGATATTATATATTCCCTAGAGGGAATATATAATAAGGGGATTGCTGGATTTTAAGGTAGCGTCTGGAGTGTAGTTCATCTATATCTCCTTGTGAAAGTCGGCGGCGGACATCTACCATCCGTCGCCTTGTAAATATGCGTAATTGCCCGCCGCCTTAAAACGGCAGTTCTTCGTAGTCCTCTGAAGATTCGGGTGTAACCTCGTCCGCTGCCTCTTCAGCGGTGTCGTCAGCGCTGCCTTCGTCTATCGGTCCACTACGTTGTTTCACCACGGTGAACGAAAACTTATTAGGTTCACCGGTTCCAGCGCCACTCAGGACGAGATATACATACCCGCCTCTTTGAAGGTGGTGTTCGGCGTAAGTCGCTTGCCTACCCATGGCAACAACTTCGATGCTGCACCATTTGCCGAAATCTTTACCAGTGCAGACAGTATAGGCCGCTGTCTTTACTTTATTACCGCGAGCCAATTGCTTTTCACCGATGGTGATGTTTGTGATGATTTTCCCAAATACGGTCGTCTCAATCATTAGATTATCCCTCCTATGGGGTGTTTTGGTTTTTCTCTCGTGTACACACCTGTAGAATTATTTTTTATGGTTAGATTGATAAATCTATCGACCGAACCCCTTTTGTCTGGTACATCCATAAATAACTGGGCATACAAACCAAAAAAGGGCATTCTAGCGTGTTTGTGCGAGAGTTATTGTTGTGCGGGGGCTTTTTACTTGGCCGCCGCCTTACTACGGGCCTTATTTTGTATAGCTATACGCTCGGCCAGGGCGGCTCGTTGTTCATCTGTTAAAGTACGTTCCGCAGTTCTGAGTGTTAAGAGTTTTTTAGGAGCCTCAAATTCATACGCCACCGGTTGTCCATCATAAGTGGAGATTGAAACCAACTTATACTCTTTGGGGTTGTTCGTTATCAACATTTTGAGTTTGGTGACCATTGTGTTATCACTGGTCCAGATAGTCATCTTGTCGCCGTTGCGTTCAAAAACGATCGAAGTCTCTTGTTCGTCCAAAGGGTTATTCGGGAAAGCGACCAAGTCGTCGACAGTGTACGTCTTTTTTTGTTTAACCATAAGCTAAACCTCCATTATTCTTTTTTATGCTTCTATTATACCACACGGCGGCGGGTATGTCAACACAGGGTGACAAAAAGGTGTTTGGTTTTTAAAATAATGGAGACATTATATTCCACAAATGAAAATACCTCGGTCGATAAATCTATCGGCTGAACCTGTTTCATCTGGCACACAAGTTAGCTAATCATATCTGTGACTAAAAAAAAGGTATCTCAGACCATTTTCCCCCATTACACGTCCGCCCACACCAAAAAAATACCCAGGCTGCTATGCCTGGATATCTTTCTTATTCCTCATCGTCCCATTCGTCGTCTTCTTCGTCCGCCAGCGTAATCTGGCACTCGGGGCAGATCTTGTTGTACATCGCCACCCATCCCTTCGGATTCCTCCATACCGTCCTAGTGGTGACGTCACACCAATGAGCGATGATGCTGACGACGGACTTAACCGACTGAGGACGATCGTATTCGAACTTGAAGCACGGGCATTCACGAATGTTGTACTCCTCACCCAACGCCCCCTGATGCGTCTCATACTTGCTCCCTTCCACCGGGACGCCAGTCTTGAATTTCGAGCAGGAATGTTCCTTATTGTCGCGAGCGTTCATACAGGACCAGCACAGGGTGTCTGACTTCAGGTTGTTGAAGAAGATCCTGGCGTTGATGGCTTCGACTTCCGACTTGGTTAATTTGGTTGCTTTAATGACTCTTTTCATATCAGTATGTCTCCTAATCTTTTTATACTCTAAGTATAACATAAGAC
>ERZ1026854.1035-NODE-1035-length-18470-cov-9.247950_pt1 | contig 18470 bp, 17 predicted proteins | sample MGYA00380157_ERZ1026854 | MGnify/ENA primary metagenome ERZ1026854 (study PRJEB33269, sample SAMEA4719793) | human gut metagenome | biome: human-associated habitat; feature: organic feature; material: feces | place: Cameroon | collected 2013-10 ...
ACAAACCCTGATCAGCCAAGCAATCCCGATCAGCCGAGCAATCCTGACCAGCCGAGCAACCCTGACCAGCCGAGTAATCCTGACCAGCCGACAAATCCTGATCAGCCGAGCAACCCTGACCAGCCGGGCAACCCTGACCAGCCAAGCAACCCTGATCAGCCGTCTAACCCTGACCAGCCAAGTAACCCTGATCAGCCGAGCAACCCTGTTCAGCCGACAAATCCTAATGTGCCGTCTACACCAAGCACACCAAGCACACCAAGCACACCAACAACACCGGATGTACCTACAACTCCTGTTGTTCCGTCTGAACCTTCTGCGCCAGGCACACCTATGATGCCAAGCATTGAAGTTCCGACTATTCCCGATATAGAGGACGAAATTCCTGTAACTCCTGATGTGCCTGTTGAAGAAGCACCTGAAACACCTGATGTTCCCGATGAAACTTCCGATGATTTCTCGGTAGTTGAATTCGATGACCCCGATGTTCCGCTTGCTGATACTCCTTTTGATGATGACGATACACCTGAAACGGATTCCAACACAACTAACCCCAAAACGGGTCAGGACACAACTGCTTACGGCGTAACTGCCGCAGCTGCAATGGCTTCTTTCCTTGCTCTCCTTTATGCAAGCAAGGCTCGCCGTGAAGCTGAAAAGAACAGCTAAATTTTAACGGCTCTGCGGAGATTCTTCGCAGAGCCGTTTTCAACGGATAAACAAAACCGTGATATGTTATTTGTTTACATATCACGGTTTTGCTGTTATTTTTCGCAATTTTTTCTGTAGGTAAGGTAGCTTTCGAGTATAATCACGGCGGCAACTGCATCAACAACTGCCTTGCGCTTTTTTCCTCGGACGTTGGTTTCGTTCAGGTAGCCGTGGGCGGTTATCGTTGTGCGGCGTTCGTCCCACATTTTATGCTCAATGCCCGAAAGTTCGGACACAAGCTTGCCGAATTCGGCGCATTTTTCGGCGCGCGAACCCTCGCTTCCGTCCATATTTCTCGGTAAGCCTACTATTATAAGTTCAGCCTGCTCTTTTTTAGCGAGTTCTGCGACCTTGGCGGCACATTTTTCGGCGTTGTATTCGTTTATGACGGTCAGCGGCGAGGCGAGAAATTCGCTCTTGTCGCAGACGGCTATTCCCGTGCGCGCATCGCCGTAATCAACTGCAAGTATTCTCATTATTTCGATTCCTTTTCATCGTATTTGCTCCAGTGCGAAAATGCGAGGGTCGAAGCCTCGGGCGGAAGATGGGAGCTGTCGTTTTTGAAGATTATTTTCGGGCGAAGTGCTTCGTCATATTCGATCAGCGAAACCGCGGTGTTATCCGACCAGCCGACGTCACCGAGCCTATCTGCAGAGCCGAACTCGGCATACGAAAGATAGTTGCGAAGTGCACAGCCGTGTGAAACGACAACTACTGTTTTGCCCTCGTTTTCTCGGACGATGCTGTCAACGGCTTTTATCATTCGCTCGTAGACCTCTGACATTCGTTCGCTGCCCTCGACACAGAAGTTTTTCATATCGTTTTTCCAAAGATTATGCTCGGCAGGATATTTTTTCTCGATATCCGTCCATAACATTCCCTCCCATACGCCGCCGTGTATCTCGATGATGTCCTCGCGCTCGATAATGGGAAGTTTGAGCCGTCTGTTTACGGCGTTTGCGGTCGCCATTGCCCGTTTGAGCGGGCTGGAATAAATCGTGTCATAATCTATCGATTCAAAGCGCTTAGCGAGGTATTCAAGCTGGATTTTGCCTTTTTCGCTGATATCGCAGTCAATTCTGCCCTGGAAAAATTCCTTAACGTTGCCCTCCGCTTCGGCGTGGCGGACAAAATATACTTTAGTCATATCTTCATTTCCTTTCTATAAAAATTATAACACATACTCTTTTGGCTGTCAACCAAGCGGAATTTTGTCATTGGTGCAGAACTTTTCGCACAATTTTATAGAAAAACAGATAAAATTGCTGAATTTCATATAAACTTAATAAAAAATTCATATAAAAAAGCTAAAGTTATTCCGTTAAGAACCGATATATAGATTGAAAGTAAAGAGAAAAGTCAAAGAGACTTTCCCGAAGCTTCAAATGTGCAGGCGGAAGGAATTTGACCCCAATAGCGCTAAAGGGAATTTGACCGAAAGCCGCAAAACTTTTTAAGAAATCTGAAAGGATTCGGATTTCGCCTATAATACAGGAGGTATAATTATGGTAGTACAGCACAACATGACAGCGATAAACGCTAACAGATACTTTGGTATCAACAACACTAAGCTTTCTAAGTCCCTTGAAAAGCTTTCTTCCGGCTATGCAATCAACCGTGCAGGCGATAACGCTGCAGGCCTCGCAGTTTCCGAAAAGATGAGAGCTCAGATCTCCGGTATCAACCAGGGCGTTAAGAACGCACAGGACGGTATCTCAATGGTTCAGACCTTTGAAGGCGCTCTTACAGAAACAGACTCCATTCTCCAGAGAATGAGAACTCTTGCTACACAGTCTGCTAACGGCACATATCAGAACGATGTTGACCGTGAAGCTATCCAGCTCGAATTCGATCAGCTCAACGACGAACTCAATCAGATCGCTGATACTGACTTCAACGGCGTTGTAGTTCTCAACGGCGGCGAAATGGCTGACGGCACAAAGGTTGACGGCAACGGTAATATCAACTACTCCACAGCAGTTCGTCAGGCTCAGCAGCTTGGCACAGCTGGTGGCTTTGTAAAGGCTGTTGACTCTGCTAACTATAATGGTACAAACAGTGAAACAGTAACATTCACAGCAAATGTTGCTGATGATGGTACAATCACATGGGAAGCAAGCGACGGAGCTTTGAGCACAGTTACACAGAAGGCCGGTACAAACAAGGCAACCGGTGGTTTTGAATACGACGGTGCAGTTGTAACAGTTGATACAAGCAAGGTTGTTGCAGGTGATACAATCACTATCAATTTCGGCAAGAAGTCTGATGCAGTTGGTGTACAGCCAGGTACAATCGGTTACAATGTTGAGCTTGGCAAGACCGGTGGAGATAAGACTGACGGTGCTGATGGTGTTACAACAGCAACAATCGCTCTTACTGCTGCTACAAAGGTTACAAGCCAGGAAATTGCTGATGCGTTTAACGCACTCAATGGTCTTACAATTTCTGAAACCTATGCAAAGGATGCAGCTACACCTACAGCTGCTTCAACAACTGTAAATGGTGTTACAATTCCTACTGGTAACGATGCAGTTGAAATCGGTAAGGTTGGAGATGGCAAGCTTACAATTGATAAGGATAAGAAGATCAGCTATGTTGATAAGGCTGGTCAGACTTATGAATTAGCTACTATCACAGCTGGTAAGATGGCTAATGGTGCTACAAACGCTGGTACAGTTACAACAACTGTAAACGTTGGTCAGGCTACATTCACACCTGCAAATGACAAGGCTGTTAAGCTCGTTGAACCAGACGGAAAGGTTTCTCAGTCTAACTCCAACGATGCTTCCACTGCTACTCTTACATACAAGGACAACATCACTCTTCAGGTTGGCGCAAGAACTAAGGACAGCGTAAACTTCACATTTAATTACGAATCCAACGGACTTGGCGATCTTAAGGCTGATATGGACTGCTCCGCAAGAGGACTTGGAACTGACAAGCTTTCACTTGCTACACAGGAAGATGCTAACGCTGCTATCGACAAGATCGATAACGCTCTTAACAAGGTTTCCATGGTAAGAGGTACATTCGGTGCTGTTCAGAACAGACTCGAACACAAGATCGATAACCTCAACACAACAAGCGAGAACCTCACATCTGCTGAGTCCCGTATTCGTGATACTAACATGGCAGAAGAAATGATGAACTTCACAAAGAACCAGATCCTTGCTCAGGCTTCTCAGTCCATGCTCGCTCAGGCAAATCAGCTTCCTCAGGGTGTTCTCTCACTCCTCCAGTAAGTTTGATACTGATTCAGAGTTTATCATTGCAGCTTAAATGCGCTTAATAACTGCATAAAATTATCCTCCTCGGCTTTTAAAGTCGGGGAGGATTTTTTTTAATATATTATAGTATACCCTTTAAAATTTGTGTAACAGCTTTTTCGTTGACAAAACTTGCCGAAAGTGATATAATTGTCTCGAATTTTTGGTTTATGAAAAAGAGGTCTGAAAAAATGAAGTATCTTAAACAATTCGGCATTATACTTGCGATCTCGTTTATCGGCGAGATACTCAACGCAGTTCTGCCGCTGCCTATCCCTGCGGGAATTTACGGGATAGTGCTGCTCTTTATCCTGCTCGAAACAAAGGTCATAAAGCTTGAAGCGGTCAGGGAAACGGGAAATTTGCTCATCGATATCATGCCCGTTATGCTCGTTCCGCCTGCTGTTGAGCTTATGGACTACTGGGGTATTGTCAAGCCGCAGGTTCTCAAATATGTCATTGCGACGGTCGTTTCGACTATTATTGTAATGATAGTTTCGGGACTTGTGACAGAGGGCATTATACGTTTTGGAAAGAAGGCGAAGTCCGAATGAAAGAAATGCTGACAAATTCCGTATTTTTCGGGGTATTTATAAGCGTTGGTTCATACATACTTGCCGACATACTCAAAAACAAGTTCAAAACTCCGCTTTTAAATCCGCTGCTCATTTCAACGGCGGTGACAATTGCAGTCCTCGCACTCGGCGGAATGGATTATGAGAGCTATCAGACGGGCGGAAAGTACCTCAATTACTTCCTCACGCCTGCAACGGTCTGCCTTGCGATACCGCTTTATGAACAGTTTGAAAAGCTGAAAAAGAACGCAGCTGCGATAATGATAGGAATAATTTCGGGTATGCTGACAAGCTTCTGCTCGATACTCGTTATGGCGCTGATAATGAAATTCTCGCACGAAGAATATGTAACGTTCCTGCCGAAGTCTATCACAACGGCGATCGGCGTTGGCGTTTCGGAGGAGATCGGCGGTTATGTCGGCGTTACGGCGGCTGTTATCGTTATAACGGGTATTCTCGGAAACATCATTGCGGATGGCATTTTCAAGCTTTTCCACATCAACGAACCCGTTGCAAGGGGAGTGGCACTCGGAACATCTTCGCATATCCTCGGCACGGTCAAGGCGCTTGAACTCGGCGAAACGGAGGGAGCTATCAGCTCGCTTTCCGTTGTTACGGCAGGACTTATGACGGTTATTTTCGCACCGATATTCGCTAACTTTATTTAAGGAGATAGGCTATGTACAAACTTGCGGTTTTTGATATGGACGGAACGATACTTGACACGCTCGAGGACTTAAAGGACAGCACGAATTTTGCGCTCGAAAAGTGCGGTTATCCGACGAGGAGCTATGACGAGGTGCGCAGATTCGTAGGAAACGGCATCAGAAAGCTCATCGAACGAGCAGTCCCCGAGGGACTTACCGTTGAGCAGATCGACCGTGTACACGAAGTTTTCACGGAGCATTACAAGGTGCATTGCGCTGACAAGACCAAGGCTTATGACGGCATCAAGCCGCTTTTGGAAAAGCTTCGTGCGGGCGGAGTAAAGACGGCTGTTGTTTCAAACAAGGCTGACTACGGCGTTCAGGAGCTTTGCAAGGAATATTTTGACGGACTTTTCGATTATGCTGTCGGCGAACGTGAGGGCATACGCAGAAAGCCTGCACCCGACGCTGTGAACGAGGCTCTGAGGGTTCTCGGAATGAGTAAGAGCGAGGCTGTTTACATCGGCGACTCGGACGTTGATTTTGAGACGGCGAAAAATGCGGAGCTGCCGTGCATTTCGGTGCTTTGGGGCTTCCGTGATGAAGAATTTCTCCGCGAAAAGGGTGCAACGCTGTTTGTTCACGACCCTGCGGAGATATATGACATTGTAATGGCTTGAAAGGCGGTATAAGATGTACACACCTAACGAAAAGCGATACGAAAAAATGGTTTACAACCGCTGCGGAAAGAGCGGCTTGAAGCTGCCTGCGGTTTCACTTGGATTATGGCAGAATTTCGGTCACACGGGCGTTTTTGCCAATGCGGAGGAAATGGTTCACACGGCATTTGACCTCGGCATTGTGCATTTTGATCTTGCGAACAACTATGGTGAACCATACAATGGCAGTGCCGAGGAAAACTTCGGCAGGATCTTGGACAGGGGAATGAGAGAATACCGTGACGAGCTCTGCATTTCGACAAAGGCAGGCTACGATATGTGGGAAGGTCCTTACGGCACGAAAAACGGTTCGAGAAAGTACCTCACCGCTTCACTCGACCAGAGCCTTAAACGAATGAAGCTTGATTATGTTGATATTTTCTATCATCATATTTTTGACCCGAACACGCCGCTTGAAGAAACTGCGCTTGCGCTCGACAATGCTGTTAATCAGGGCAAGGCGCTTTATGTCGGCATTTCCAACTACAACACGCAGCAGACAAAGGAGATAACGGCTATCTTCAAGGAGCTGCACACGCCGTTCATAGTTAATCAGCCGTCCTATTCGATGCTCAACCGCTGGATAGAGCGTGACGGTTTGGACAAGTATGCTCAGGAAAGCGGCATCGGACTTGCGGTATTTTCGCCGCTTTATCAGGGTTTCCTCACGGGACGTTATTTAAAGGGTATCCCTGCGGATTCGCGCGTTGGCAAGGGTGCGACATGGATAGGCAATGAGCTTGACGATAAAATGGTTGACCGTCTTAACAGGCTCAATTCCATTGCATCAAAGAGGGGACAGACACTATCGCAGATGGCGCTTTCGTGGGTGCTTCACAACAAGGCTGTTGCGACTGTGCTTATCGGTGCGAGCCGTCCCGAGCAGATAAAGGAAAATGCTGCCTGCATTGAACATCTTGATTTCACCGATGCGGAGATCAAGGAGATAGAAGAGCTTATAAAGTAAAAAAAGAGCGTACATTCTGTTTGTGAATGTACGCTCCTTTTTGTTATACGCTTTTTAATTTGTGCGCTGCTTTTTGCGGCTGACTTTATTCTTATACATATTTGCATCTGCTTCTTCGAGAAGCTCGTCGATATCGAGGTCGGGGGTGAAGAGGCGTATTGCAGAGCCGATGCTTGCCGATATTTCATAAGGCTTGCCCGAGGATTTGTTTATTTCCGAGAGGGCAAGGTTGAAGCGTTCGGAACGAATGACCTGATCGATATTGTTATATTTTCCGACACCTATCATATAGAATTCATCGCCGCCTGCGCGGACGCAGATCTCGTTATTTCGCTTTACGCTGCTGACGGCTGCGGAGATAGCGTTTATTCCGTAGTCGCCCTCGCTGTGGCCGTAGGTATCGTTGATATGTTTAAGACCGTCCATATCGATGACGAAGACTATGACGGAATCGCCTGTATTTGCGGTGCTTAAAAGCTCGCGGATATTAACGTCCATTCCTCGGCGGTTATAAAGTCCCGTCATTGCGTCACGCTCGGAGAATTTGAGTATTTCCTCGCGGATACGGAGCATTTCAAGGCAGTTATTGACGTTTCGTATCCAGTTTACGTCTACCGTGTTTATTGTCTTTAATGCTGAAAGCCTGCTTTCCAGAACGGCATAGCCGATTGAATACTCGTTGAAATGAACGGGTATAAAGTAGAAGACGGACGGCTCGCTGCGTTCTTCGGAGAGCTGTGGGAGCATGAGCTTCGTATCAAAGGATCTACGGAAATCAAAGCTTGCAAAGTCACCCGAATGATTCCGCTGCATATTGTTGTAGGAAACGGCGAGAACCATTTTATCGGGATAACCCTTGACCTGACGCTCGGAAGTGTCAAGGAAATTTTCATTTAGGCATAGATAGAATCTGTCAATCGGTTCGAGAAGGTAAGCGTGGCTGATGATCTTTTCAAGACCGTTCGTGATGCTTTCGGCACTTGTGAGGTCTTCGAGCATATAGCTTTGGAGAAGAAGGCTGATATCGTAATTTGAATCGGTGAGCTTACCGTTATGGTAGTTATGATTGACATTGAAAAGAGAATCGTAGAGGCGGCTGCGGAGATATTCATAGTTTTCCTGACAGCCGCAGCTTGAACAGATTTTCAGACCTGTTTCGGGAAAATCGGGCGGATCGAGGACAGGCGCATCGGGATCGATGAACGAATGGAGCTTGTTTACTGCCAATGCCGCTGCGTGTGATACGTTTGGTGCGTATGTTGTGACGGTGATATTGTTGAGGGCGGCTTCGGTAGTCGCATCATAGCCGGTAACGATTATCTGATCGGGGACTTTTATGCCCTTTTCGGTAAGGCGGCGGATAAGTCCTATCGCCATATGGTCGCTGGCGCAGATAACGGCTTCGGGCATCGGAACTTCTCCGCCTGCAATAGAATCGGCAAGCTTTTCGCCGCCGCTGTACCAGAAATCCCCGTAGAAAATATTGTTTTCGTTAAATTTTAAATTTCGTGAGGAGTATTCATCGAGGCAGCCGCCGAGACGGTCGTTGGAAACGGCATAGCCTTTCATTCCTGTAAGAAAATACACTTTTTCAGGGTCACATTTATGTACATCGAGGATATGTGCGGTTATTTCGGTAAAAGCTATCCTGTCGTCCGTTGCGACAAGGGGGAGATCGCTGTACGGATAGTCGATGAGAACGACAGGCTTTGTTGTTTTTTGACCGATGTACTTCATGATCCCATCGAGCTTCTGGTATTGTTCGCTTTCGGAGAGCAGTATCGAAGGGATTATCAGTCCGTCAATAAGATCAAAGTTGATAAGCTCAAATATATTCAATTCGCCTTTTAAATAAGATTTAAAGTAGTGGCATACCTGAACAAGCGGAGAAAATGCTGCCACATCATAGTCGTACAGCCGACACTGCGTAAGCAGACCTTGCATTAAGCGCTGATGATATATTCCCTCGGGGTTTGCCGTCAAAACCCCTATAAGCTTTCTTTTAGCCATAGGCTCTCCTTCTAAAGACAACGTGTAAACAATTAAATATGTATATTTGATAATGAGGATATCGTGCGATAATAAACTATACAGTTATATGTTACCAAAAATATATTTACAATGTGTTAAAATAATATTGTAATATTATTAATCGAGTCAAAATTTAACGTAAATAACAGTTAATTTGTGAAAAATGGCGGTTGACAAGCTTTGAAAAGTATGATATATTAGCTTTGATGTACTCATAGGGGAGTACAAAAATAAATTTTATCTTTAGGAGAGGTAATAATTATGAAATTTTCAAAGCTTTTAAGCGCAGCTTGTGTTGCAGCTATCGCAGCTTCCGCACTTGCTATCCCTTCATCTGCAGATGAGGTTTCCTATCACGCATATCTCGGCGTTCAGTCCGCAAGCTACACATTCAGAAATGCTTGGAACGAACCAAACTACGGTCAGGGCGTAACTTCCGATGACGGAATGGTTTACTTCGATCAGCTCACAGGCTGGGAAAATCCCGGCAACATCGCTGTAAACAAGGGCGGTGTATTCACAGACGCAGAGATCACAGGCGACGGTACATACAGCGTTTCCGTTACTGATTTCGACTTCGGTGAAGATGAGACACTCAACCTCCTTTTCATTTCCACAGATATCCCTCTTGATGCAGGCATCACTATTTCCGACCTTAAGGTGATTATGGACGGCAACACAAAGTACACATTTGATGAAGCTTACCTTAATCCTGACGACAAGGAATATGTCAGCCCGATGTGCATCAACATCTGGAACGATGATCTCGGCAAGCAGGACGGTCTTTTCGGCTACATGATGCCTACAGATTCCATCGAACTCCAGTTCACAGTTTCCGGAACAGGCGTTGAAGCTGAAACAACAGAAGCTGCTGCTGAAGAAGTTACAGAAGAAACAACAGAAGAAGTTACCGAATCAGAAACAACAGAAGAAGTAACAGAAGCTGAAACTGAGGCTGAAACAGAAGCAGAAACAGAAGCTGCTGAAACAGAAGCCGCTGCTGCTGACACACAGCCTGCAGAGGAATCTTCTTCATCAAACGTTGGCGTTATCATTGCTATCGTTGCTGCTGTAGTAGTTGTTGCAGTTGTAGTTGTAGTAGTTGTTAAGAAGAAGAACTAAAGTGGGGAAGCCCCCACGGGCGGTTCGCGCCATGCTCCGCTTCGCTGCACTCGATATGATTAAAATGGGTTTACAGCCGCGGATAAGGTTAGTGCAGGCGTGGTGGGGAAGCCCCCTGCGGCAATGTTCATTTATTGATAAATGAATTGACAGCTGCTTGGCTGATCTAAACTTTACGCTGCCTGATATTGGTGTTATTTTATAATACTGATATCAGGCAGCTTTGTTTATATTCAACAAAAATTATCATCTAACATTATATAATATAGGCATTGTTTTGACTTTTGAAAAATGTTATAATCAAATTGTAACAATAGCACTTTGGAAGAAATGTATGTTTTTGACAGAGTGTAAACGATTGCAGAACATTCCGTAATGTTCTGCATAATTCCTCAAAAGGAGAGAGAATATGAAATTCAAGAAAATTGCAGCCGGAGTTCTTGCTCTGGCAATGGCTGCTTCATTTGCAGGCTGCGGCAGCAACACAGCAAATGATTCGGCTTCAACAACAGCATCATCAAGCGCAGACGCTGACAACGGCGGTGACGCAGCAGATGACGGCGGCAGCTCCGCATCTTCCGGCGAAGTTGCTTCATTCTCCGAGCTTTACGGTGATGAGACCATTCAGCTCACAGCTTACAGCCAGCTCGCTAACTACTCCGGCAAGCTCACAGGCTGGTTCGCTAAGATCTTAAAGGACAAGTTTAACTGCGAGATCACAATTATTCCTGAGGCTGACGGCGCATTCGATACAAGAATGGAAGCAGGCGACCTTGGCGACCTCGTTGTTTTCGGTTCGACAGGCACAAACTATCAGAGAGCTGCTCTCGGCGGACTTCTCTTCGATTGGAACGAAGATAATATCCTTTCCGATTACGGCCCTTACATAAAGGAACACATGCCTTACGCTATTCAGAACAACGCTCAGCTCAGCAATTCTTTCGGCGCAGGCGAAACAGTTTACGGTATCGGTCACAACATCGCTACCAACCCTGAAGATCACGAAGCGTTCTTCTACACAATGGACGTTCGTTACGATCTTTACAAGGAACTCGGTTACCCCGAGGTAAAGACTATCGATGATTTCTATGATCTTATGGTAGCTATGAAAGAGATCTGCCCGACTGATGAAACAGGCAGCGAAACCTATGCTACCTCTCTCTGGCCTGACTGGGACGGCAACATGGTAATGTACGTTAAGGCATTTGCAACCTGCTACTATGGCTACGATGAAATGGGCTTCGGTCTTTACGATGTTGAAAACGGCACATATCACGATGCCCGTGAGGAAGACGGTCCTTACATGAAGTCCCTCAAGTTTTTCAACAAGCTTTATCAGGCAGGTCTTATCGATCCTGACTCCATGACACAGACCTACAACGAAATGGCTGAAAAGGTTACCGCAGGCGGTACATTCTTCTCTATCTTCGACTATGCCGGTTCTGCACTTTACAACACAGAAGAGCATCTTGCAGAGGGCAAGGCAATGTACCCTGTTGTTCCCGAAGATGCAACACCTCTTTGCTACGGTATGAACGTACTCGGCGGCAACAGAGTTTGGACTATCGGCTCTAAGACCGAATACCCCGAGCTTTGCATGGCTATCATCAACTACCTTGCAACTCCTGAGGGATATATGACATACTGGTATGGTCCTAAGGATCTTTGCTGGTACTATGATGAAGAGGGCAACTCCTGCCTTACCGAATTCGGTGAGACCTGCCAGGCTGACAAGAAGGGCACAAAGATGCCTGATGAATGGGGCGGCGGTACATTCGATGAAGGTTCGTTCCAGGTAAACAACACAACTTGGACAAGAGATGCTTCCAACCCTGATTCCAACGGCGACACATACAACTATCAGAACTGGAAGAGCAGACGTTCCAACGCTACTTATGATATCCTTGCTGACTGGAGAGAACACACAGGCTGCTACGATACACAGGAATATATGAACACTGTAAACTACAAGGTTTCCCTTGCAACAGCTTACTCCGAATCTGCACAGTCCGATGACCTTAAGGTTGTATGGCAGCAGGTTGCAAAGTGCATCGTTGACTACTCCTGGAGAGCTATCTACTCCACTTCCGATGAAGAATTCGACAAGAATGTCAGCGAAATGCTTGCTAAGTGCAAGGAATACGATCCTGACGATCAGTGCCTTAACTGGTGCTTGAACGAAGCAGCACTCAGATGCTCTTACGAAGATCAGGTTAGATAAGATAATTTAACTTAATGCAATGAGGCTTCTGCGGACGATATGTCCTGCGGAAGCCTTGATTTTTTAGGAGAAACAGTTATGCTTAACGAAAAGCTTATAATTGAAATGGCGAAATTCGACCGCGGCGACCCTAAGCGGATACAGCATTTCACCAAGGTATATGAATACGCGCACACTATCGGAGTGCTTGAAAAGCTTGATGAAAAGACGCAGAAAATTCTTGATGCAGCTTCGATAATGCACGATATCGGCATAAGACCGAGCGAGGAGAAATACGGACGCTGTGACGGCAAGCTTCAGGAGCAGGAAGGCCCTGCTTATGCACGGGAAATGATGAACAAATTCCCCGAGATATCGCCCGAGGAGGCGGAGAGGGTATGCTTTCTTATCGGGCATCATCACACTTATACGGGCGTGGACGGTTTGGACTGGCAGATACTTCTTGAAGCGGATTTTCTCGTCAATGCGTATGAGGACGGGCTTTCAAAGGAGAGCATAAAGACGTTCCGTGAAAAGATTTTTCGCTCGAAAACGGGAACTGCGCTGCTTGACATAATGTACGGAATTTGAATTTCTTGGTGAAATAACTGTGAAAACCCTTGTAAAATATCAACCTTTGTGGTAGAATATAATTTGTACGAAAAATATTCTGAAAGGATGATATATATGGCAAAAAGACCACTCGTGCCGATCACACTTCTCACAGGTTACCTCGGCGCAGGAAAAACTACACTTATCAACCACGTTCTGAACAATCAGGAGGGTTATAAAACCGCTGTTATTGTCAACGATATCGGCGAAGTAAACATCGATGCTGAACTTATCCAGAAGGGCGGTACTGTTACACAGAAGGACGACAACCTCGTTCCGCTTTCCAACGGCTGTATCTGCTGTACGCTTAAGGTTGATCTTATGAATCAGATCACAGATCTTATCGAAACAGGCAAGTTCGACTACATTCTTATCGAAGCAAGCGGTATTTGCGAACCTCTCCCGATCGCACAGTCCATTTCCGTTCTCGAGGGCAAGGTAGACAAGCGTTATCCTGCTATCTGCCGTCTTGACAACATCGTTACGGTTGTCGATGCGCTCAGAATGGCAAGCGAATTCGGCTGCGGCGATGATCTTCTTGCTGATGATATCGGCGAAGAGGATATTGCAAATCTTCTCATTCAGCAGATCGAATTCTGCACGACTATTATCCTCAACAAGGTAGACAAGGTAACTCCCGACCAGCTCGGCAGAGTTAAGGCTATGATAAAGACACTTCAGCCTAAGGCTAAGATAATCGAAGCAAGCTACGGCGAAGTTGCTGTTTCCGATATTCTCGACACAAAGTCTTATGATTTTGAAGAAGCTGTTACTTCCGCAGGCTGGGCAAAGGCTTACGAAGAGGGCGTTGACGAGGAAGACGAGCACGAGCATCATCACCACCACCACGATCATGATGACGATGACCACGATCACGACCATGAGCACGAACATCATCACGATCATGACCATGATGAGCACGACCATGACCACGATGAGCATGAGCATCACGAACACAAGTATGATGAATTCGGCAATTGCAGCTGCGGACATCATCATGACCACGAACACAATGATGAAGAGGGAGAGGCTGAGGAATACGGCATCGGCACTTTCGTTTACCGCCGCCGCAGACCGTTCAATCAGGACAAGTTCGGTGAATTCGTTGAGAACTGGCCTAAGTCCATAATTCGCTGCAAGGGTATGCTTTGGTTCTCCGATGACCGCGACAATGCTTATGTTTTCGAGCAGGCAGGCGTTCAGATCAACGCTACCGAATCGGGCAAGTGGTTCGCATCTGCTCCAGAAAAGGAAAGAAAGCGTCTTCTCAAGCAGTATCCTGAAATTGCCGAGGATTGGGACGAAATTTACGGCGACCGTGAGATAAAGCTTGTATTTATCGGTCAGAAAATGGACAAGCACGGCATTACCGATGCTCTTGACGCTTGTCTTGACGACTAAACAAAAAATATTTTTGAGAAAATTTTTTCTGTTACCACTTGACAACGCATAAAATTGTGCTATAATAAAGTTTATAGAAGTAAACCGATGATTAAGATTAGTAACCGAGATCAATTCGCTTCCAGAGAGCCGCAGTTGGTGAAAAGCGGCGCGCAATATCTCAGTGAATGGACTTATGAGGGTCAACTGAACGAGAAATTCAAGTAGGAAGAACGTTTTGCATACGTTATAATGCTTTCGAGTGCGCTCTTTTATGGGCGAATTTGGGTGGTACCGCAGGATATAACAGTCTTGCCCCTTTGTATTTGGGGCAAGGCTTTTTTTATTGCTTTTGAACCGTTTTTATTGCTTTTAAACCGTGTGAATAGCGGTTTAAAATAAATCAATCATTCATTCCTATTTAAATTAAGGAGAGAGAATTATGAAAATGAAGAAGATTATGGCTGCAGTAGTTGCAGCAGCAATGACACTTGCTTTCGCAGGCTGTTCATCAACAAACACAGACACAAACGCTGATGCGAATGCTGACACAAGCGTAGCTGCCGATGCAGCAGACACAACTGCCGAAAAGGACAGCTACACTATCGGTGTTATCCAGTACGGCAGCCACCCGTCACTTGACAACTGCTATCAGGGCATTGAAAATGGTCTTATGTCGAGCTCTATCGCTGACAAGATCACTATCGACCGTCAGGACGGCAACTTCGACAGCGCTACCTGCGACTCTATCGCAAAGAACATGGCATCGAAGAACTACGACCTTATTTTCGCTATCGCAACTCCTGCGGCTGTTTCCGCTTATTCCGCAACACAGAATTCACAGACACCTGTAATCTTCACAGCTGTTTCCGACCCTGTTGCAGCAGGTCTTGTTGAGAGCCTTGACGCAGGTTCTAAGAACTGCATCGGTACTTCCGATATCCTTGACCTCGAAGCTCAGGTCGCTCTTATCCAGGCACTTCAGCCTGATGTAAAGACAATTGGTATTCTTTACACAACTTCCGAAGCAAACTCCGTTTCCAACCTTGCAAGACTTGAAGAGATCACAAGCACAATGGGCATCACTGTTGAATCTCAGGGCGTTCAGGGTGCTGCTGATGTACCTCAGGCTGCTGCTTCACTCGCTGCAAAGGTTGACTGCATCAACAACTTCACCGATAACAACGTTGTAAGCAACCTTTCCGTTCTTCTTGAAAAGGCTAACGCTGCAGGCGTTCCTGTTTACGGCTCTGAAATCGAACAGGTTTACAACGGCTGCATCGCTTCTATCAGCATTGACTATGTTGCACTCGGCGAAAAGACCGCTGAAATGGGACTTGAAGTTCTCAACGGTGCTGATCCTCAGACAATGGCTGTTGGTACTATCACAGAGGGTACTCCCGTTGTAAACACTGACGTACTTGCACAGTTCGGCATTGAGCTTCCTGAATCCTATGCAAACGCAGAAAAGGTTACAACAGGCGGCAATTCCGAAGAATAATTTATAACAAATTTTACTGCGAAGTGAATGAAAATTTGCTTCGCAGCTTAAAGCGGCGGAAAATGCTCCGCTGTTTTAAGCTGCGAAACAGCGGCGACACCGACAAGGTCGGTTCTGATTTTTACGGAGGAATTATATGAACGTTATTCTCAATATTCTGATAGTAACTCTTGAAGAGGGTCTTATGTATGCGCTTATGGCTCTCGGAGTTTACATCACTTACAGCATACTTGATTTCCCCGACCTTTCGGTTGACGGAACATTTCCGCTCGGAGCTATTCTTTCGGGCATACTTATTATGAAGGGTGTGAACCCATGGCTTTGTCTGCTCATTGCATTTGCAGTGGGAATGTTGGCAGGAACGGTGACGGGTCTGCTTCACGTCAAGCTGAAAATTCGTCCTTTGCTTTGCGGAATCCTTATTTACACGGGTTGTCTTTCGATTAACCTTGTAATGCTTCTCAAAGGCACGGGCGGAAAGGCTATTGCTACGTTCTTCAACAAGGACACTATTTTCAACAGCTCGCTCGGTGCGCTTATTCCGGAGAGTATCGGCGGATATTATCTCAGAACGACGATAGTTTCGCTTATTCTTGTAATTATATGCAAGGTTTTGCTTGATCTTTATCTTAAAACGAAGTCGGGACTTCTTCTCCGTGCGACGGGCGACAATGAAAAGTTCGTGACGATGCTCGGTCAGGACAACGGCGTTTCAAAGATACTCGGACTTGCGATAGGAAACGGCTTTGCGGCACTTGCAGGCTCGGTAGTTGCGCAGTCAAAGGGTTCTGCCGATCAGCAGATGGGTGTCGGAATGGTAGTTCTTGCGCTTGCATCGGTAATAATCGGACTCAGCGTATTCAAGAAAGTTTCGTTTATGAAAGCGACGACTATGGTAATTCTCGGCTCGATACTTTACAAGGGCTGTTTGTCGGTCGCACTTGCGCTTGGTTTGCCTACGGAGTATCTGAAGCTCCTTATGGCGCTTATTTTCACCGCTGCACTCGTGTTCAGCAACGGTTTTGGCTTAAAGGGAAGGAGGACATCCAATGCTTCAGCTAAATAACATAGTTAAGGTTTTCAACAAGGGTACAGTTGATGAAAACGTGCTTTTCAACGATTTCAGCTTCAAGGTGAACAAGGGTGACTTCATTTCCGTTATCGGCTCGAACGGCAGCGGCAAGACGACGCTCCTTAACCTTGCCTGCGGAACTATGCAGCCGGACAGCGGTTCTGTAATTTTTGAGGGAAAAGACATCACAAAGGTGAGCGAATACAAGCGTGCGAAGTTCATCGGACGTGTACTCCAAGACCCGAGAATGGGAACTTGCGGAAGTCTTTCCATACTTGAAAATATGGCTCTTTCCGACAACAAGAACAAGGCATACAACCTTTCTCCTGTTATAAACAAAAAGCGTGTAGATTATTACAAGACCCTGCTTGAGCAGTGCGGAATGGGACTTGAAAACCGCATGGGTGTAAAGGTCGGTTCATTGAGCGGCGGTCAGCGTCAGGCTTTGGCGCTTATCATTGCGACTATGACGGACATAAAGATGCTCATTCTTGATGAACACACGGCGGCGCTTGACCCGAAATCTTCCGAAACGCTTATGCAGATAACGGATAAGATCGTCAAGGAAAAGCAGCTCACGACGCTTATGGTAACGCACAATCTTCGTTTCGCTGTTGAATACGGCAACAGAATGGTAATGATGCACTCGGGAAATGCTGTGATGAATCTTTCCGAAGAGGAAAAGAAGCAGACGGGCATTGATGATATTCTTGACAAATTCAATGAGATAAGCATTGAAGTAGGAAACTAAGCGGGGATGCCCCGCGGCAAGTTCGCGCTGCGCTGCACTTCGTTCCGCTTTGTTTGCGTAGGAAATAAGTTTATGTTCGCGAAGAGGGTTTTTGACGGTTCAAGTTTATTGGATTCGGCAGGGAAGCCCCGTGGCAGATTCGCGCTGCGCTGCACTTCGTTCCGCTTTGTTTGCGTAGGAAATAAGTTTATGTTCGCGAAGAGGGTTTTTGACGGTTCAAGTTTATTGGATTCGGCAGGGAAGCCCCGTGGCAGATTCGCGCTGCGCTGCACTTCGTTCCGCTTGGTTTATGTTGGAAATAAGTTTGTGTTCGCGAAGAGGGTTTTTATAACTTGATATAAAATAAACGCTTATCAATTTTGCGGTTGATAAGCGTTTAAATTATATTCCTTTTTTGCGGATAACGACGCGGAAAACTCTTGCTATTGAGGAAATGGCGAAGATGCCCATTGCGATAGCGCCTGCGGCTGCGAATGCGGCTGTACACTGGTCGGCGAAGCTTTGCGTTTCGCCGTTGATGAGTGCTATCATTGCCTGATATATGAGTTTTCCGGGGACGAGCGGTATAATTGCTACGACGAGGTACATATTGACGGGGACGTGCAGTCTTCTTGCGAGAAATTCCGAATAGACGGCTATCGCGCAGGTGGCGAAGAAATAGCAGAGCGGTTCGCTGCTGCCGCCGAGTTCGGCTGCGTTGAAGATGACTTGGCTTATGACTCCGCCGACTGCTGCGGCTATTATATGGCGAAATCGGATATTGAACTGTATGCCGAATGCTATTGATGCGATAAAGCTATACAATGCAGGCAGGACGAGGTCGTTCAGGACGTTCATTTTGGTTTAAACACCGCCTTTATTTAAGAACTTGTCAACATAGAAAAAATATGGTATAATAAAAGCTATGAGATACACA
>ERZ1026854.1041-NODE-1041-length-18450-cov-9.109269_pt1 | contig 18450 bp, 15 predicted proteins | sample MGYA00380157_ERZ1026854 | MGnify/ENA primary metagenome ERZ1026854 (study PRJEB33269, sample SAMEA4719793) | human gut metagenome | biome: human-associated habitat; feature: organic feature; material: feces | place: Cameroon | collected 2013-10 ...
GGCTTTATATCTCTCAACTTTTGTTGGGGATAACTTTATTATACGAGGAGAAAAAATTATGTCTGCCGAAAAAGAAAAAATACCGACCTGCTCCCATAGCTGCACAGACTGCGGCGTTCTCAACTGCCTTAAAAGAAACGGCAATTACCCCGAGTTCTGCCCGACAGCGGCTCTCACAGAGGAAGAAATAAACGAAGTCACCGACCTCTACATAAAGAACCGCACGAACCGCAAGATTGCTATTGCCTCCGCCGAAGTCGAGGGCGGTTTCTACGGAAAATACACCCGAGTAGAAGAGATAATCGAGTTCGCACACAAGATAGGCGCAAAGAAGATCGGCATTGCGACCTGCGTAGGTCTTATCGAGGAAAGCCGCATCTTCGCAAGGATCCTGAAGCTCAACGGCTTTGAAGTTTACGGCATTGGCTGTAAGGTCGGATCGGTGAACAAGACAGATATCGGTGTTGCCGAAGAATACACCTGCGTAACGGGCAAGGTAATGTGCAACCCTATCATGCAGGCAAAGCTCCTCAACAAGCAGAAGACCGACCTCAATGTTGTAGTCGGACTTTGCGTTGGTCACGACAGCCTTTTCTACAAATACGCAAACGGCATCACGACCACCCTTGTTACGAAAGACCGTGTTCTTGCTCACAACCCCGTTGGCGCACTTTATCAGGCAAGAGCTTACTATAAAAAGCTTCTGCTCGCTCCCGTCGGCGAAGAACCCGATTTCGGCGACAGCAAGGTTGGCAATATAAAGTAACTGCCAAAAAAGTAATAAAGAACGAAAGGAAACTTCAATGAAAAAGACCTTGTTCCGCTCGGGGATACTTCTTCTTTCCGCCGCAGCCGCAGAGATAGTCGCTGTCGCAGTCCCCGATTCATCTAAACATCAAGCCGCAAAGCACCCATACTTTGCGTGGCTCATAATCGCAGTTACCGCTGTATATTTCATCGCGGCACTCGCAAACCATTTCAGAAAGGGCGAAAAATCCGACAAGGACGCGCTTTTCTACAGAGCGCCTTTCCTCGCAGGAGTTTTTCTTGTGCTGAATATTTTAAACATTGTAACTGTCAAGACCGCACTTCTCCCGACGCTTTATTTTCCGTCCCTTGACCGTGTTTTCGGAACGCTTTTCGAGGACAGCGAGCTTATCTTAAAGTGCGTAGGCTACTCCTCGGGAATACTTTTGGCGGGCGTTTTCGGTGGACTTATCGTTGGCTTCCTTATGGGTGTAGGCATCGGTTTCAGCAACACTCTTAGCTACTGGATTAATCCGCTCGTCCGTATCCTCGGACCTATCCCCTCTACCGCTTGGATACCGATTTTTCTTCTCGTTTTCCCGACGGCAAGAGCCGCAAGTGCATTCATCATCGGCATTTCGGTATGGTTCCCGACAGTCGTTCTCACCTCGAGCGGCATTTCAAACGTAAAAAATTCCTACTTTGAAGTAGCATCAACGCTCGGCGCAAATCACTTTTGGAAAATTTTCAAGGTCGGCGTTCCTGCGGCAATGCCAAGCATCTTCCTCGGACTTTTCAACGGTATCTGCTCATCGTTCGTAACGCTTATGACAGCTGAAATGATCGGCGCAAAGTACGGTATGGGCTGGTACGTCAACTGGCAGAAAGAGATGATGTGCTACGCCAATGTTTACGCAGGACTTATCGTTATTGCGGTGCTTTTCTACCTTGTTATAACCATTCTTTTCAAGGTAAGAGATAAGGTACTGCTCTGGCAGAAGGGAGTTATCAAATGGTAGGAGCAATTGAATTCAAGGGCGTTAAGAAAAGCTTCAAGCGTCCCGACGGCGAGATAGTTCACGCTCTCAACGGCGTTGACTTAAAGATAGATCAGGGCGATTTTGTCTGCCTTATAGGTCCGTCAGGCTGCGGAAAATCAACGATGCTCCGCCTGCTTGCAGGACTTGACACTCCGACGGACGGCGCAGTTTTCCTTGACGGTGAAAAGATAACAAAACCAAATTATGACCGAGGACTTGTGTTCCAAGACCCGAACCTTTTCCCTTGGCTGAATATTTACGACAACATCTCGTTCGGACTCAAAGCAAGACATATTTTCAAAGAAAAGCGTGACACTGTAAAGGAGTTCGTTGACCTCGTCGGATTGAGCGGATTTGAAAAATCCTATCCGCATCAGCTTTCGGGAGGAATGTGCCAGAGAGCCTCACTCGCAAGGGCGCTCATCGGACACCCGAAGGCTCTGCTCCTTGACGAGCCGCTCGGCGCGCTCGACGCTTTCACCCGAATGAATATGCAGGACGAACTTCTTCGCATAAAAGCAGAGCAGAATATGACAATGGTAATGGTAACTCACGATGTTGACGAAGCCGTTTATCTCTCTAACAAGATAGTTGTTATGTCCCCACGTCCTGCCAAGATAGAGGAGGTTCTCGAAGTTCACCTTTCGAGTCCCCGTGACAGAAACAACCCCGAATTTATCCGTCTGCGAAATGAGATCCTCAAAATTCTCAACTTCGCAGGAAGAGAAAAAGACGTTGAATATACAATTTAAATCGGAGGAATATTATGAAATTCAGAAAAATCGCCGCACTTCTCGTTTCGGCGGCACTCGCATTATCTTTTACAGCCTGCTCGCAGAAAGACAGCGGCAGCGATGACGAATATGTACTCAAGATTGGCGAAGTTCAGGGCGCACTCTGCCATGCTCCGCTTCAGGTCGCAATGGAAAAAGGCTACTTTGACGAAGAGGGCATAAAATGGGAAAGAGTTGACTTCGGCGGCTCGGATATCCAGGCAGCTCTCGGCTCGGGAATGATTGACTGCGGCTTCGGACTTGTCGGAAAGTTCATTCAGCCTATCGAAAACGGACTCAACATGGTCATCACCTCGGGTATGCATACGGGCTGCACAAAGATACTTGTTCGTGCGGATTCGGGTATTGAAAGTCTTGCCGACTTAAAGGGAAAAACTATCGGCGTAAGCTCGCTCGCAAGCTCCGAAGCTATCACTGCGAAGCGCGCACTCAATGCCGCAGGCGTTGACATCTCCGCCGATTCGGGCGAAGTTTCATTCGCCGTTTACAGCACCACCGACCAGCCTGTTGCGCTCATCAACGGCGCAGTTGACGCTATTTCCACACCTGACCCCGTTGCAACGAACGCAGAAAATGAATACAGTCTGAAAGTTCTCCTCGACACAGCTTCGACCGAGCCTTATGCGAGCGAATACTGCTGCGTAAGCTTTGTTTCGTCCGAGCTTGCCGAGAAGCACCCCGACATTGCAGCCGCTTTCACAAGAGCAGTTCTCAAAGGCTCGGCATTTGTTGCCGCTAACCCCGAAGAGGCAGCAAAAATACAGATCGAGGGCGAATATGTCAGCGGTGACGCTTCCGCAAACGCAGAGATACTCAAAAGCTACAAGTACATTCCAAGCGTTCAGGGCGGCTACGATGCACTCGTAAACGTTGCGAACGACCTCCACGATATCGGTATCCTCAAACCGGAAACAGATGTTGACGCACTTATCGGTCGCTCGTTCAAATTCTTTGACGGCGTTCCCGACAGCTACAGCGCCGAGGGCGAAAACTTCGCCGAGGAAGAAGTTCACGCAGTAACGGCAAAGGCAAATAACGCAGAGTATCGGATGAATGACTGCTGCGGCTAATAAACCAAAAGCGTACACCTTTCAGCTTACGAAAGGTGTACGCTTTTTTATGACTTGATCGCTAAAAAATCCCATTCATATTACGTCGGCAATAAACGCTCGTCGCTTTGCTCCTCACGTTTATTTGCCGAGAGATAGTTGTTCCGAACATAAAGAATAAGCGCAATTCACATTTTATAGGTTTACAGACCGATTTATCACATTCTGTTTTACCTTTTTTGATGTGAATTGCGCTTTTTAACTTATAGATATTTCGCTATTGCAGCAGAACTTTTCGCTGTTAGTTTAAGAATTTCGCTCTCTGCGGAGAGCGACCAAAGGGCTTCCGCCCTCTGGACACCTGACGAGCTGTGCTCAGCTCGACCAGCTGCTTTTCATTTTTATGCACGTTTGTTCATCTTCCGCTTTCCTTTATCTCGCCCGAACGGTACGCCGCAAGAAGCTCACGAAGATCGCTTATCTGTTCAAGCAGTTCCTTGCCCTTGTCCGTATCGGAGATATTCGCACGGCGGTCAAGCTTTTCTACAAGGTGTATCGTCGGCGTATGCTCGCTTTCCCCTGCCACGAACGGTTTATGCTCGGCAAGGTTAAGGCTATGCGAATCGTAGATAAGTGTATAACCTGCGATGCCCGTTGCTTTCTGATATGCTTTCGAGATGCCGCCGTCGATCACGAACAGTCTGCCGTCTGCACGGACGGGACTTTCGCCGTTCTTAATCTTGACGGGAACGTGACCGTTTATGATATGACCGTGCAGAGGGTCAAGTCCGAACATTGCAAGTATCTGTCCGCAGACATCTGCCTGCTCGGAGAAGTGGTAATAGTCGTTATAATTTTCTTTCCAGAGTTCCTTATCATCGATGAAATAACGCTCGAAGAACGCCATTTTGTCCTTGCCGTAAAGCGGCGAACATGGTCCGCACCAGAGATACCAGAGGTAATCTGCGGCATAGTCCTTTTCCTCGCCCTCCTGCATAAAGTAGGCTTTGTTCGCTATCTCGTCAAGCTTATCGAGCATTTCTTTGCCCGAATACTGCTTGCCCTCGATATTTATGCTTTGCAGTTCGCCGTCTTTGCCGAGCGGGATACAGCCGTGGAAAAGCAGGTTTCCGTTTATTGTTTTATACATTGAGCCTTTGGAATAGAGAAAACGGATATGCTTATTCAAACGGTCGCTGTGCATAAACGAATACGCAAGAACAGTCATAAGCTCGTTTTCCTCATCGGTGAGTTCAAGCGGACGCTCGGGGTAGACTGTCGGGAAATTCGTATCAAGCAGCTTGTACTTCTTTCTGCCGATTTCAACGGTATTATCGGTAAAATCAGCCTTGCCGAAAACGCTGTGTTCAGCCATACCCCATTCGGGGTGACGTTCGATGAGCTGACCCTCAAGCTTGAGCTGGATTATCGTTATCGCCTTGTGCATCTTCGCAACAAGACCCGTATCAACTGGGTCATAGATATTGTCGTCAAGCGTTTGCGGTGCGAAAAGTGCGCAGTCATCGTCCTTGTAGGTCTCGCCTGCGAAAACGGCAAGCGCACGGAGGTTCAGACCGTAGCCGTCCTCCAGCACATCGAAGTTGTTGTAGCGCATCGAAATTCGTATAACGTTTGCAATAAGCGCCCAGTTGCCCGATGCCGCGCCCATCCACGAAATGTCGTGATTTCCCCACTGGATATCAACATCGTGTATCTTCATCAGCTCGTCCATGATTATATCCGCGCGAGCGCCTCGGTCGTAGATATCGCCGATTATATGCAGATTGTCTATCGCAAGCGATTGGATAAGCTCACATATCGACTTGATAAAGTGGTCGGCTATCTCGGTATCGAGGATAGTTTTGATTATTTCATCGTAATAATATTCCTTCACAACATCGTCAGTTACGTTGAGAAGCTCGTCAAGGATATAGACCATATCCTTCGGTGTGCGCTTGCGGACTCTTGAACGCGTGTACTTCGCCGAAACCGCTTCACAGACGAGAATGAGCCGATATATCGTTATTCTGTACCATTCATCGGTGAGCTTTTCTTGATGATAAAGCTCCTTTAATTTTTTATCGGGGTAATAAATGAGGAACGCAAGCTCCTCACGCTCCGCCGAAGATACGGTCTTGCCGAGCGTTATATCTATCTTATTTTTTATCATTCCCGATGCGCTTTTGAGCATATGCAGAAACGCTTCATATTCGCCGTGGATATCACTGAAAAAATACTCCGTTCCCTTTGGCAGGCTTCGTATCGCGGAGAGATTGACAATTTCGCTGACTGCGCTGTCGATAGTCGGGAACTTTTTTGCAAGCAGGGTAAGATATTTTTTGTCCATATTAAAAAATCCTTATGTAACACCAATACCGCACAAAGCAATTCGCTTTGTACGGTGTTGGAAAGTTTATAAAATTACTTTGAAAGGTCGCATTTTCTTACTGCGTCCCTTACCTTTAATACGAAGGTCGGCGAAACGGAAAGCTCGTCGATTCCCATTCGCAGGAACGTTTCGGTAAGGCTCGTGTCAGCCGCAAGCTCTCCGCAAATGCCTATCCAAGCGCCGTGCTTGTGAGCGTTTTCAGCCGACATTTCGATAAGGCGAAGAATAGCTTCGTGGTGAGTGTCGATGAACTGCTCAATATTGGCGTTCTGACGGTCGCAGGCGAGAGTGTACTGCGTGAGGTCGTTCGTGCCGACGCTGAAAAAGTCTACCATCGGCGCAAGCCTGTCGCTTATTATCGCAGCCGCAGGAGTTTCTATCATAATGCCAAGCTCCACATTGTCGGAGACCTCAACACCCTCCGATCTGAGCTGTTCCCTGACCTCGCCGCACATTGCAAGTATCTTCTCGACCTCGGAAACGCTCGTTATCATCGGGAACATTATTCCGAGATTGCCGTAAGCGGACGCTCTGTAAAGCGCACGGAGCTGTGTTCGGAAAATTTCGTGGCGTGTAAGACAAATTCTTATCGCACGGTAGCCGAGTGCAGGGTTTTCTTCCTTTTCCAGTCCGAAATAATCGACCTGCTTGTCTGCACCGATGTCGAGAGTTCGGATTATGACCTTTTTGCCTGCCATACTTTCAAGAACACGCTTGTAAGCAGCGAACTGCTGCTCCTCGGTCGGGTAATCGCTGCTTTCGAGATAGAGAAATTCGCTTCGGAACAAGCCTATTCCGCCTGCATCATTCGCAAGGACTGCACCGATGTTGTCAACGCTGCCGATGTTAGCGTAAATGTTGATCTTTCTGCCGTCAAGCGTAACATTTTCCTTGCCTTTGAGTTCCTGTAAGAGGTGCTTTTTCTCTTCGTCCTCTTTGCGCTTCTTTTCGAGCCTTGCAACAGTTTCCTCATCGGGGTCGATGAAAATTTCGCCCGTATAGCCGTCAACAGCGGCAAAAACTCCGCTCTTTACAGTGTTAAGAAGCTCCGTTCCCACGCCTATTACAGCAGGGATATTCATATTTCTTGCAAGAATAGCCGTGTGCGAATTGGACGAGCCGAAAGCCGTCACAAATGCGAGGACTTTATCCTTGTCGAGCTGAACGGTTTCGCTCGGTGCGAGATCGTCAGCGCAGATTATGACCTTTTCATCGGAAACAGCGTCCGAACCGCCCCCGTCCGAAAGACAGCTTATGATACGGTTGGAAATATCCTTAACATCAGCCGAACGAGCCTGCATATATGCATCGTCCATCGAAGCAAACATTTCCGAGAAGTTGTCCGCCGTTACTGCGACCGCATATTCGGCATTGACGGACTGCGTTTCGATAATGCTTGCGATAGACTCATTGTAGTCCTCGTCCTCTATCATCATCTGATGTATCTCAAAGATCTGCGCATTGGCTTCGCCGACCTCCTTGAGTGCCTTTTCGTAAATAGTGCGAAGCTGCTCTGTGGCTTTTTCCTTTGCCTTTTCAAGCCTTGCCTTTTCCGCTTCAATATCTTCGATGTGAGTTCTCTTGACCGATGCTTCTCTGCGAGTGAAAACGGAAATACGTCCGAGTGCGATAGCACCGTAAACTCCCTTGCCCTTTAAAGTTGTCATAGATAAGCTCCTCCCGTTGAACGGACGGCGGAACTGTCCGCCGCCCTTTTGTCAAAATCATTCGCCGAAACCGTCCTCGAACATCTTTACGAATTCATCAAGTACAGCCTGCTCATTGCCGCCCGAAATGGTCAGCTCAACGTCTGTGCCTTTTTTAATGCCTGCTGCCATTATCTGCATTACAGCCTTTGCCTTGATCTCCTTGCCGTTGGCTTTCATAACGATCTCGCTGTCGGGGTGTTCCTTTGCTGCCTTTGCGATCATTCCTGCGGGACGCATATGCATACCCTCTGCATTTACTACCGTTACAACCTTTGATACCATAGTTATTCTCTCCTTATAAAATATTTTTTATTCTTAAATGAATTGCTTGTTTTGAAAATTTACTTTGTTATCTTCTTTTTGAAAAGTCCGAGTAAAAGCATACCGATGACTGAACCTACAACGAGTGATACAAGATACATTACAGGGTTTCCGACTACGGGGAATACGAAGATGCCGCCGTGAGGTGCTCGAAGTGTGCAGCCGAATGCCATTGAAAGTCCTCCTGCCGCTGCCGCTCCGATGAAGCAGGCAGGGATAACTCTTGCAGGATCGGCAGCCGCATAAGGGATCGCGCCCTCTGTGATGAAGCTGAGTCCCATAATGTAGTTTACAGGACCATTCTTGCGTTCGTCCTCTGTGAATCTGTCCTTGAAGAATGTCGTTGCGAGTGCGATAGCGATCGGAGGAACCATACCACCGACCATTACAGCCGCCATTATGTCATAGTTGCCCGAAGCGATAGCCGCCGTGCCGAATACATAAGCCGCCTTGTTGAACGGGCCGCCCATATCTATCGACATCATTCCGCCGAGTACACAGCCGAGGAGGATTTTGCTCGAATTTCCCATATTGGAAAGGAAGTTTGAAAGTCCCTCATCGAGCATACCCATTATCGGGTTGACTGCGCACATCATTATTGCTACCATTGCAAGTCCGCCGAGAGGATAGATGAGAACGGGCTTTATTCCGTTGAGCGCTTTCGGCATCTTGTCACAAGCTTTTTCAAGCATAAGCGTGAGGAAACCGCCGATGAAGCCTGCAAGCAAAGCTCCGAGGAAGCCCGAGGGAACGTCACCTGCGGGTGAAGCGAACGTTGCGCCCGAAACAGCCATTGCGCCGCCTGCCATACCTACAAGAAGTCCCGGTCTGTCGGCAATGCTCTTGCCGATATAGCCTGCAAGGATAGGTATCATAAAGTTAAATGCGTAGCCGCCGATTGTCTTGAACCAAGCCGCAGCCGCAAGATGCGTACCGAAGTCGCTGTCCTGAGGTGCGCCGCCTATCGAGTCGATGAGGAATGCAAGCGCAATGAAAATACCGCCTGCAACGGTGAACGGGAGCATATTTGATACGCCGTTCATAAGGTGCTTGTAAAGCTTTCTTCCGAAGCTTTCATTTCCCGATGAGGACGAGCTTTCGGACTTTCCGCCCTCATGGTGATAGATCGGAACTTCACCGTATTCAGCACGGTTGATAAGCTCCTCGGGTATCTTTATTCCGTCCGATACCTTTGTGATGATAACTCTCTTTCCGTCAAATCGAGCCATTTCGACAGCCTTGTCAGCCGCAACGATAATGCCGTCGCAGTTTGCTATCTCCTCATCGGTGAGGATATTCTTCGCACCGCCTGAGCCGTTCGTTTCGACCTTTATCGAGATGCCAAGCTTCTCCCCTGCCTTTTCGAGAGCCTCGGCAGCCATATATGTGTGCGCGATTCCTGTCGGGCAAGCCGTTACCGCAAGGACTTTGTAGCCGTCAGCCGACTTGACTTCCGCTTTCGGTTCATCGGGGAACTTTTCGTTCTCCATATCGTCAATGACTTTGAGAAATTCGTCCTTGTCCTTTGCGGCAAGAAGCTTCGCACGGAAATCTTCGTCCATAAGGATTGTCATAAGCCGCGAAAGCACTTCAAGGTGAACGTCACCGTCATTTGGTGCTGCTATCATAAACAGGAGGTTGGAGGGTTCATCATCGAGCGCTTCGTAATCAACGCCCTCGGGAACTGTCATTGCCGCAAGTGACGGCGCTTTTACCGCTTCGCTCTTTGCGTGAGGTATCGCGATTCCCTCGCCGACAGCTGTTGAACCCTTTTCCTCACGGGCAAGAATACCCTTTTTGTATTCGTCCTTATCCGCAATATTTCCGCCCTTTACCTGAAGCTCCACGAGCATATCGATAGCTTCGCTCTTGTTCTTGGGCGAACCGCCGAGCATGATGCTTTCTTTGTTAAGCAGGTCAACTATTCTCATAATAAGTCCTCCTCATCAATTTTACGTCAACGATCAAAGCGTTTTTAAAAGTTCATCTATCTTTGCTTTTTCGGCAAGTCCGTCCGAGAAAGCTGTCGCACCGCCTGCCGCAGTTCCAAGCTTCAAAGCGTATTCGTAATCGCCCTTGAGCGAGCCTGCCGTGAAGCCTGCGACCATTGAATCGCCTGCGCCAACGGAGTTTTTGACCGTTCCCTTGCATACTCCGCAGCGGTGCATCTTTCCGTATTCGTCAATGAGCATCGCACCGTCGCCTGCCATTGAGATAAGCACATTCACCGCACCCATTCCCTGCAGTTTGCGGGCGTACTTTTCGATTTCTTCGTCCGTTTTGAGCTCAGCTCCGAACATTTCGCCAAGCTCGTGATTGTTCGGCTTTACAAGGAAAGGCTTGTATTTCAGCACGTTGAGGAGCAAGTCCTTAGTCGCATCGACCACGGTTTTGATGTTCCTGCCCGAGAGCCTTTCGAGAATTTTCTCATAGATATCGGACGGGAGTGAGGACGGTATGCTTCCTGCGAGGATAAGCGTGTCGCCGTCCGAAAGCTTGTCGAGCTTTTCAAACAGAGCGTTGATAGCGGCTTCGTCAATGTCAGGTCCCTGTCCGTTGAGTTCGGTTTCCTCGGTGGATTTTATCTTCACGTTGATTCGTGAATTTCCGTTTTTAAGGCGAACGAAATCTGCGTTAATGCCCATTTCGGAAAGTCCGTTTTCTATCGCTTCGCCCGTGAAGCCTGCCGTGAAGCCGAGTGCCTTTGAGTCGATGCCAAGCTCTCTCAATACTATTGAAACATTGATGCCCTTTCCGCCGAAGTACATTTCTTCCTTTTCGGAACGGTTCGTTGCGCCGAGCTTCATTTCGCCCGTATGAACAACATAGTCGATAGCAGGGTTGAAAGTTACTGTATAAACCATGTCACATTACCTCCTTGATATTTGCCTTTGAAAGATATTTTTTATCCTGAAGCTTGTCCGTGATTATATTCACCCTGCCAAGCTGTGTGAACGTTATTGCCGAAACCTGACCGAATTTGGAGTGGTCTGCAAGAATGTAAACTGTCTGGCTGTTCTGAACCGCCGCTGTCTTTACGCTCGCTTCGTTTCGGTCGGGGGTCGTAACGCCTGATGAAAGCGATATACCATTCGCGCCGATGAAGCATTTTGTAAAGTTGTAGCTTTGCAGACTGCTCACACATTCCGCTCCAACGATAGCTTCCGTTGTGACCTTTATCTCACCTGCGGGGATATAGACCTTGAAGCCTCTCTGCGCAAGCTTTTTCGCGTGTACGAACGCATTTGTTACAAATATCACGCTCTTGTCGGGGAGAAAATCTATCATCTTTTCGGTGGTCGTTCCTGCATCGATGAAAACCAAGTCGCCGTCATCGATGAGCGAAGCCGCATATCTCGCTATCGCCGTTTTTTCCTCGGTGAAAAGCTTTGATTTTGATTCAACGTCATTTTCCACCATACTGAACGAGCGGTCGTCAGCGGCTATCGCACCGCCGTGTACTTTTTTCAGCAGACCCTTTTCGTCAAGCTGCGTAAGGTCACGTCTGACGGTCGATTCGGACGCTCCAAGCTGCTCGCAAAGCTCCGTCATTGTGACGCTGCCGCTGCGCTTTACCTGCTCCAATATAAAAGCGTGTCTTTCTTCCGTAAGCATTTTCAGCACCTTCTTTTTGAATGTATTTGAACGTTTATGATTGTTTCTGCTATGATAATAACACAACTTAATTAGAAAATCAATAGTTTTCAGTCAAAAACATTCAAAAAGCTCTATTTTTGTATATTTGTATAAGTACAAACCGTTTTCATTGTGCATTATAACAATATATATTGCACAATTTCACATCAAACTATACATTTCGCATACCGCAAACATTATTTTCATAGCACCAAAAGTTTTCAAAGCACCATAAACGTTCATTTTCATTCAATCTATGCCGATAAGATTTTATCCGACAGATATAACGTGCGTAATTATCGTCTTTTTTCAGCGCATCATTTTACAAAATCAGATTTTTACACTCTTCAAACGGCCAAAAGACTGCAAATACTATTTAACATCACGGTATTTCAACGAGTAAATAAATAGTGAGTTTTTGATGTGAATATATTTCTAATTGCTATATTTTACCGTAGGGGACGGGTCGCCAGTCTCGTTTTTTTGAACGATATTGGTGACTGCAGGACGGGAAACCCGCCCCCTACAATGATTTGTAAATAGTTTGATAAAAATCAGTTCACTTGTTGAAATACCGTGTATTTAATATACATTTTAATTGACAAATAACTTCTTTAGTGATATAATTATTTTGCAAAATTGCGAAAACATTAATTCGGAGGTGAATAAAGTGGCAAACGGCGATAGCTGCGGGTCAAACGGGCGATCATACAGATATTTTCATACAGCTGATGCGGCTCGCTTTGCGCTGCCATTTTATTCGCTGTAAATAACGATACCTGCCCGTATATGACCTGTACTGACTGTCATATACGGTTTTTTTATGCCCCGATGTCCGTCAGTTTGATGTACAGCATACATTAAAAAGAAACGGAGGACATTCCAATGAAGAACACAGAAAACACTATTGTAAAAACAACCGAGAACGAAGCTGCAAAAAATCCGCATTTTGACGAAATAGCAGCAATAATCACGGGCAACGATTCGCCCAAAGCAATGATGAACCGTCTGGATGATTATCACGGCAGCGACATTGCAGACGTTATCAGCAGCCTTACCGTTCAGGACAGAAAAAAGTTCTACCGCATCTGCAGCGAGGAAATGCTCGGCGATATTTTTGAGCATCTCGACGAAAAAGACGCAGGAACTTATCTCAATGAAATGGATATCCGCAAAGCGGCTGCTCTTATATCCGAGCTTGATACCGATACTGCCGTGAATATTCTTTCCGAAACTGACAAGGACAAGCGCAGTCTTATCATCGATACGGTAGACCCCGATATACGGAATGAGCTGAAACTCATCGCCTCCTTTGACGATGAGGAAATAGGCAGCCGAATGACTACCAACTGCATAATCATCAAAGACGATATGTCGGTAAAACAGGCAATGACTGCTCTCATCAGTCAGGCAAAGGAAAATGACAATATCTCAACGCTGTTCGTTGTTGACGAAAACAATGTTTTCAGCGGCGCTATTGATTTAAAAGACCTTATCACAGCAAGAAGCGAGGACGAACTGAACAGCCTTGTTGCGACCTCATTTCCCTATGTATATGCAGCCGAGCAGACCTCCGACTGTATCGAAAAGCTGAAAGATTACTCGGAATATATCATACCCGTTCTGGACGATTCAAACCGTCTGCTCGGCGTTATCACTGCGCAGAACATCATTGAAGCCGCAGACGATGAAATGGGCGAGGATTACGCAAAGCTTGCAGGTCTTACCGCTGAAGAAGATCTCAACGAACCTATCGGACAGAGTATAAAAAAACGTTTGCCGTGGCTGCTGATACTGCTTGCGCTCGGAATGTTGGTCTCGACCGTTGTGGGCGCATTTGAGAAGGTTGTCGCACAGCTCACGCTGATCGTTGCGTTCCAGTCGCTTATCCTTGATATGGCAGGCAACGTCGGCACACAGTCCCTTGCAGTGACTATCCGTGTTCTTACGGACGGTCAGCTTTCATTCAGGCAGAAGCTTCAGCTTGTATCGAAAGAAATGCGTGTCGGGCTGCTCAACGGTCTGCTGATCGGAGTGCTTTCGTTTGCCGCAGTCGGTCTTTACATCTTCCTTTTTAAGGGTAAAGACCTTATGTATTCCTTCGCAATGTCGGGCTGTATCGGAATTTCGCTCATACTTGCGATAATCGTATCCAGCGCAGTCGGAACGCTCACGCCGCTTTTCTTCAAGAAGATAAAGATAGACCCGGCTGTTGCTTCAGGTCCGATGATAACCACCCTCAACGACCTTGTTGCAGTCGTTGTTTACTACGGCACAAGCTGGATATTCCTTATAAATATGCTGCATCTTTCATAAGTGCTTTTCTCAGTGATAGATAATCATAAAATTCAGATATGCTTTATGCGGCTATTTGGTATATTGAAGAAGATCCGTTTGGATCGACCTGCTCGGCAAACGGAATTTACGGGAAATACAAGGAGAACTAACACATTATGCCCTCGTTAAAGAAAAAACACATCAAAATGTATATATTGCCTATACTTGTTTTTGTGTTTGGCTGTCTGATACTGACAGTGATTTTATATCACTCCTACAAGACAGATCAAAAACACGTGCAAACGATCACAGAGTTAAATGCTGAAACCTATGCAGAGCGTTTGCAGAACGATATGTATCGCGGTATTGCGATCACAGGCACGCTGGAGGAAATCGTAATAAGTGAAAACGGAAAGATAGAAAAATTTCAGGATATTGCAGAAGATCTGATGACGGATTATATTCAAAGTATCCAGATTGCCCCCGAAGGAATCGTTACAGACATTTTCCCCAAGGCAGGAAATGAAGCAGGCAAGATAGATCTTATCCACGACGAAAGCAGGGGTGAGATCTGCCGATACGGAAGAGATAATGATCTTGTAACGATGCAGGGACCATTTGACTTAAAGCAGGGCGGAAGCGGAATTGCAATTCGAAATCCTGTATATTTGGAAAATGCAAACGGAGAATCTTATTTTTGGGGATTTACGATAGTGATCATTCGTGTTCCCGCGATTTTTGCAAATTCGGTGCAATCACTTACGGATTTTGGATATGATTATTGCTTATCTATGACAAAATCCCCTTTTGCTGATGAATATAGTGTTATATCTGCATCGAGTGAATCTTTAAATGACCCGATCATTTTTGAATTTAAGCTTGGCTGCTGTTCATTTCGTTTGGCGGTAATGCCAAAAGGCGGTTGGGCTCAAGAAAATAGATTCTTTTTAAATTTGTTCATCGGACTTTGTATAATCCTGCTTCTGACCGTTTTGACATACGCAATCCTTGTGTCGGAACAGCATCGTGAAGACCTTAAAAAGCTGTCATTAACAGATCCATTGACCGAACTTTTGAACAGAAAAGGTTTTGATGAACAGCTTCACAATGTCATAAATGCACACCCGAATGTAAACTGTGTAGGAATTCAGATGGATATTGATGATTTTAAATTTATCAATGATATGTATGGACACTCGGTAGGTGATGCGGCACTGAAAACACTTGCACAGAGTATGAAAGATAATTTTGCTGAGGATGCGATATTATGCAGAAACGGCGGCGATGAATTTTCAATAATTCTTATTGGAACAACAGCTGAGGAAGCAAAGGATAAGATCGAAAAATTCACCTTGGAACAACGGCATTTTACATATAACAGCGAAAACCATAATTTTTTCATTTCAGTCGGTTATGCGGAATTTCCCGAAAATTGCAAAGATATTTCCGAACTTATTCGATGTGCGGATATGGCGCTTTACGAAGTAAAACTTCACGGAAAGCATAACTGCCTTGCTTATCGCGACGATTATAATATACAGCACAGAAGCCGACTTGGATTTGCACTTCAGGATATATCCAAGAATCTTCCCGGCGCTTTTTTGATATATAAAGCAGACCCCGAAGATGACCGTATCTTATTTGCCAATCAGGAATTGATAAACTTTGCAGGTTGCAAAGATTTTGATGATTTTCTTGCACATACCGATCACCGATTCCGAAATCTAATCCGCCCCGATGAACAGGAAGCTGTGGAAACAAGCATCTGGTCGCAGATCAATTCAAAAGTCAGCGGCAACAATGACTTTGTTAAATTCCATTTTGCCAAAAAAGACGGCAGCTATCACCCCGTCCTCGATCACGGCAGAATAGTGAAGAGCCGCTATTACGGAAATGTGTTTTACGTTCTGATAATGGACTGCACCTTGGTTGAATCATATTATAATGAAGATCATAATATGCTGCAATAAACGTTTTATACTAAACACCATTTAAAATTTGGAAAAAATCGAGCCGATAATCTTGTAGCTGTTGAAAACAGGTTTATATTGGATTTCGGCGCAGATTTTTTCCTGTATTTTATTGGTGTTTAGTATTACGATCAAGGCACATAATCTAAACTATAACGCAGGTGATAATTTATGTGGATAGCATTCGCATTCGGCTCTGCCTTTTTTGCAGGCGTGACTTCTATCCTTGCAAAAATAGGCATCAAAAACACCGATTCGACCGCCGCAACGGCTGTACGAACCATAATCATTCTCTTTTTCTCGTGGATAATGGTATTTGTCACGGGACAATTCGGCGGTATTGGCGACATCTCGGGCAAGACGCTCACGTTCCTCATACTTTCGGGACTTGCAACGGGCGGAAGCTGGCTATGCTACTTCAAGGCATTGCAGATCGGTGACGTGAACAAGGTCACTCCCGTTGATAAATCAAGCACCGTCCTCACGATGCTGCTTGCGTTCATCATTCTCGGTGAAGAACTCAGTCTGCTGAAAATAGTCTGCATCATCCTTATCGGCGCAGGCACTTACCTTATGATAGAGAAAAAGGAAACCGATAAGCAGACCACGGGCAAAGGCTGGCTTTTCTATGCCGTACTCTCCGCTGTGTTCGCAAGCCTTACCTCTATCCTCGGCAAGATAGGCATAAGCGGTGTCCCCTCCAACCTCGGCACGGCGATACGAACGATAGTCGTTCTCATTATGGCATGGATAATGATCTTTGTCACGAAAAAGCAGGACGAGCTGAAAAAGATAGACCGAAAGAGTATGCTTTTCATCTGTCTTTCGGGACTCACAACGGGACTTTCGTGGCTTTGCTACTACAAGGCATTGCAGGACGGTCAGGCGAGCATCGTTGTGCCGATAGACAAGCTGAGCATTCTTGTCACGGTCACTTTTTCCTATATCGTGCTGAAAGAAAAGCTCACGAAAAAATCATTTCTCGGACTTGTGCTCATAACCGCAGGAACGCTTCTCCTCGTTATATAACAGAAAGGAATATCCATGACGGAAATTGATTTCAGAATACTTGACTTTATTCGGGAAAAGCTTTCAAACGGCTTTCTCGACTTTGTTATGCCGAAGCTGACCGCTATTGGAAATATCGGTCTTATATGGATATTCATTGCCGCCGCAATGGTGATAAGCCGAAAATACCGACGCAGCGGCATCGAGCTTGCTGCAGGACTTGCAGGCTGTGCGCTCGTCGGAAATCTTCTGCTGAAAAATCTCGTCGCACGTCAGCGACCTTGCTGGATAAATGAAACCGTTGAGCTTCTCATAGCAGTGCCGAAAGATTATTCTTTCCCCTCGGGTCACACTATGACAGCATTTGCCGCAACCGCTATCATATTCCACGCAAATAGGAAATTCGGCATCGCAGCGTATGTTTTAGCCGTTCTCCTTGCATTTTCACGGCTTTATTTATACGTCCACTTCCCGACCGATGTTCTCGCAGGCGCGGTAATAGGAACGCTTATCGGTATTGCCGTTTGCTTCTTCTCGAAGAAATTCTTCCCGCAGAAAGATATGCAAAACACTGACAAATAAAATCAGCCGCACATCAAACCCAAAAGGTAAGATGTGCGGCTGTTTTTTACCAATCACTGTCCCAGTTGGAATCCCCTGCGTCCCAACTGTCATAACTATTGCTGTCCCAGTCATTGCTGTCCCAATCGTTATCCCACGAATCACTGCTGTTATAATACTGGCTGTCGGAAAAGTCGCTTGCGCCGTAGTCTGAAGAATAATTCTTGCCATCATAATAGCTGCTCGAATTATTCGACAGTTCACTGTCAACATCGTATGCATGCGACCAGCCGCCGTAAGGATCATAGTAATACCAGCTGCTGTTGTCATAATAATAGTATGAATCATCGTATGTATAATATCCGCTGCTCGGAGAGTGGTCGTTCAAAACGGCAAATACTGCTCCGCCAACGATAAGACCTACGACCAGAAGCACTATCAGCCAAGAGAAATCAGGCTTCTTTCTCCTCGGTTTCGGCGAAGAAATTATGTTTTTACTCCCGCTGTTTTTTTCTTTTCGGAGAAGCACCTCGGATTTGAGCTTCTGATAGATCTCATTTACCGCATAGACTTCGTCCTTACCCTGATATCGTATCGCACGGGTGCCGTCAGCCTTGTTCTTGTAAACGACAAAGTCGCCGTTTTCGTCCTTGTAAATACCGAACGCCTTAGGCTCTTTATAGTCCACGCCGATGAAGAACCGCATCTTCTCCAAAGGCATATTGTGTGAAGCACAGAAGCTTTTCAGCTCCTCAATAGTCTTTGGAACGCCCACAGCCGCCCTCGCAACACCCTCATTCGGCGCGCCGCAGTTGGGACAAACTTCATCGGTATCGCTTATGAGCGAACCGCAATAGCTGCACTTTATTTTCATCTATAAATAATGTACTTCATGAAAAAGTACATATCCCCCTTTCCTTACAATTTTTATGAACATTATATTACATTT
>ERZ1026854.1042-NODE-1042-length-18449-cov-4.849679_pt1 | contig 18449 bp, 11 predicted proteins | sample MGYA00380157_ERZ1026854 | MGnify/ENA primary metagenome ERZ1026854 (study PRJEB33269, sample SAMEA4719793) | human gut metagenome | biome: human-associated habitat; feature: organic feature; material: feces | place: Cameroon | collected 2013-10 ...
ATACTACATCATCCATCTTGCTTCCGGTATCAACCAGTGCTGTCGCAAGAATTGTAAGGCTTCCTCCCTCACGCATATTTCTCGCTGCACCAAAGAAGCGCTTCGGCATATGAAGTGCTGCCGGATCAAGACCTCCGGATAACGTACGTCCACTTGGCGGAACCGTAAGATTATATGCCCTTGCAAGTCTTGTGATACTATCAAGAAGGATCATAACATCTTTTCCATGCTCTACTAAACGTTTTGCACGGCCAATCACCATTTCCGATACACGTTTATGATGTTCCGGAAGTTCATCGAATGTAGAGTAAATAACCTCCACATTATCACCCTCAATGGCTTCCTTGATATCTGTAACCTCCTCCGGTCTCTCGTCAATCAGAAGAATGATCAGATGCATATCCGGATTACCAGCTGTTACTGATTTTGCAATCTCCTTTAAAAGTGTTGTCTTTCCTGCCTTTGGCTGGGAAACGATCATACCGCGCTGTCCCTTTCCAATCGGTGAAACAAGATCTACAATACGCATTGCAACACTGCAGCCCGGTCGCTCTAAACGTATCCTCTCATTTGGGAAAATCGGTGTCAGATCTTCAAAACTCTTTCTCTTCTGTGCCACGCTCGGGTGATAACCATTGATCGTGGTCACATACAAAAGTGCCGAAAACTTTTCCTGCTGTGTCTTGATTCTCGTATTGCCACAGATAATATCTCCGGTTTTTAAATTAAACTTACGTATCTGTGACGGTGAAACATACACATCATGCTCACCAGGAAGATAATTCTCACAGCGGATAAATCCGTATCCATCCGGCATAACCTCTAAGATACCATTTGCCGTAATTCCACTGTCAAGGCTCATCATAGTATCATCCGCCGTTCCAGACGCCGACTGATTTTCCTGCGTTTCTACCGGCTCTTCTGTTTTTTCTTTTGACTGCCGCTCTGCATCTGTCCCACGTTCCCTTGGTACATATTCCGTCCTTTTTCTGGAATATTCTTTCGACTGTACATGCTCCCTCGAACGCTCTGTATTCTCTTTTGCCTTTGTCCGCTCCCCGCGTTCTTCCTGTGTCTGCATACTTTCCGTCTCTTTGGGTTTGCGTGCATCTTCTTCAAGCATACGATTGACTAAATCACTTTTCTTCATGGAAGAAATATTTTTCAATCCCCGTGCCTTTGCCAGATCACGCAAAACGACTAATGATAAACTTTCATATTTTTCTCTCATTCATAAACTCCTTACTTTTTTCACCTGTTGGAATCGTCTGCGGAAATGATGTCTGATGTGACAATTGAATTTTTCGATGTGGCTATTATACTACATCTTTTTCTAAATAGGAAGTCCTAATTCCTGATTTTTCTCTAGCAACAACCATTATGATAATAACTGCGAAAAACGCCGACAGCACCAACAGACTCAACATGGTATTCGCCTCTATAAATCTTCTAAGCGTAATCTGCTGATTTTCTGTCCGCATACCTGTTTACCTCGTTCGGAAATGGCATGGATCCTATCACATCCGGATTATTTCCAGCACTCTGCATCTGTTTTATTGCCCAGAAAACGATTGCCATGCAGCCGATCTTCCCCTCATTTAACATCGCTTTCGACTGTTCCCAATCGCTTTCTTCCGTTTTTTCTTCACACAAACCATCTTTTACAATATCATAGAGCAGCTTGTATAAATGGAGATTCTTTTCTCTTATTTATAATCAAATTTTCCGTCATTTTTTTCTTCTAACGCTTTGATCATGTGATAGGTAAATTCATTATACGGTGTGGGGATTCCTAACTCTTTCCCCATGCGGATGATTGCACCGGCAAACATATCCACTTCCGTATGACGCTTTGCATCAAGATCCTGCAGTGTGGAATATCTTGCACGATCCATAACTTTGCTGCCAAATGTAGAAGATGTATCCGATTTGCCAAAATCGATTCCCTTTGCCTTTGCGATCAGATCTACTTCCTCTCTGAGTCTGTCGCGTAAAAATGCCATATGTTCGCTGTCTCTATATGCACCAACACCACAGCCAACCATAGCCTGTGCCTGATTATTCGGCACATTGAGGCGGAATTTACTCCAGATTTCCGTAAGAATCACATCAGTTGCACGGTAATGAAGCCCGGTATCCGCAAAAAGATCATTGAGTGCCTCGACTCTTTCCGTACCCCTGCTAAGATCTGCTTCCCCGTAGACAATGCCGATCGTTGTTTCAGGATCAAATTTCACATGGTTTCCATCTCTCTCCGATGCCACTTTGATCAGAGAATGGACAATTTTATCAGGAGATACCACCTCCGAGATGATTTCTTCACTGTCCACACCATTCATCAGGCTGATAACGGTTGTTCTTTCTCCCACCACCGCCTGAATATCCTTTAATGCCGGACGAAGTGCATTGTACTTGGTTGCCACGATCAAAAGATCCACGCCATATGCCTCTTTTGGTGTCTTTACGACCGGATCATACCTTTTGTCATTGATAAAAAATCCATCTTTTTCATAACGCGCCTTGCGTTCTCCTGACGCGACCACGCACAGATCGATATTTTTCTTTTTGGTAAGTCCCCAGATAAGATAGGAACCTACTGCTCCGGCTCCAAGTATTGCAACTGACTGATATTTCATCTTAGTCTTCCTTTTCACTCTATTTTTTTCTTTTCATTTTTCATGACTGCACGGAAAATGCCTGATACTGCAGCAAAAAGTACTCCTGCCACAGGCCAGATGATCCATGTAAAATCCCAGCGCATTGTCCAAAAACTCCATCCCAGATAAATTGCAGTGGCAATACACCAGTAAGCACCGTTAAATGCATCTGACTTCTTTTTCATTCTCTTTTCATCTAAAGCGTAATCACCCTCCTGCAAAAGAATATCATAACTTCCTTTTATCATACCGACACGGATTATCATATACACGCCACATGCTACCAGAATTAAAAGCAGCGATACAAAGCTGGTACATACAACATCCGGCGCATCCATACAGGCTGCCACCAAAAGCGGGATTGCCGCAACGATGCAGAGCACCACGCCAACGGCGATTCCTCTGGTAAATGTTCCCTCATAATTTTTTAATTTTTCCTTTGCAAGCCCTTCTACCCCATAGGCGGTTTCAAAACATTCGTTTTCCAGAAACTCGAATCTTTTTGTCTGCATACCGCAGGAAATAAATGTAAATACCGCCGCCGCCACAAATCCAAGAAGGCATACCAGTCCAACCGATGCAGCCACACCCTCGGAAATATTTCCAATCTGCGTCTCCGACAATCCCGCCAAAAAGATGAGAACTACCGGGCTGACAATGCAGGCTGCAACCGCCGCCGCAATTTTCGGAGCATTTTTCTTCTTGATTTCCATAAAATCATTTGCCTCTTCCATCGAGACTTTTTTTAATGAGTAATCCTTATCCAATGGCTCTATGCCCTCAACAGACTGTGACGCCTCACATTCATCCTTTAAAAGGTAGTCTGTGCTCACTCCAAAAAGTTCTGACAGCTGGATCACTCTCTGCAGATCCGGTATCGACTGGGCGCTCTCCCATTTAGATACCGCCTGTCTGGAGACAGAAAGTTTCTCCGCAAGTTCTTCCTGGGACCATCCGTTTCGTTTTCGCTCTTCCATAATTTTTTCAGCTAAAATCATAACTCTTCCTCTTTTCTTTTTCAATGATGTGATCTTTGTTACGCGTCCATCATACCCATTTTTACCGGTTGCATGCTACCAAATATGCCTGTCAATCTGTCAACTAGCGGTTGCAATTTCCCACAGCAAATCTAAAAACTCTCTTAGTTGTAAAGTTCACTGTCTTTTTCTTAGAATCATAGTAGGATTTTGAAATCTTTTTGACATTTCCTTTTTTATTGATGGAATATGCAAAAAGATTTTTCTTTTTCTCTTTCTTAGAAATCTTGTAATGAATCTTTACCGTAATCGTTCCCTTTTTCAATTTGCTTAACTGTTTTTTCTTTGCCCCTGTAATTGACAGTTCATACATCGGTCGTTTTTTTACAATTTTGCCCGCTTTTGAAGAAAGAATTTTTCTATCTGATTTTTTGATCTGAAAGGAAACATCCGATTTCATTTGTTTGTTAATTTCTTTTATGGCATTGCGATCCATAATAACCGTAACATTTCCAAATTCCAGCTGCAATGCTTTTGCTTCTTTCTCGACTAAATCATTCATTGCCGGTTTATCAAGCTTTATAACCTGTTTTTTACCTTTTCCTGATCTGCATTTGATTCTGACTGTCTTATTCTTTATTTTATTCTCCGGCTTGTTTTCCGTTGTTGGTTGTTCCGGTGTCGGCTGCTCCGGTGTCGGCTGCTCCGGTGTTTCCCCAGTTTCATCTCCAGTCTGTGCTTTTTTTTCTTTCACATCAACCTTGCAGACAGCTTCACTTCCCTCATAGTTTGTATTACCATGATATCTGGCAGTAAATGTATAAGTCTTTGTCTCATTTGGAAGTGATACCATCCACTGATCATTTTCCTGCTCAACCAGTATAATGTCCGGATCATTGCAAAGAAGCTCCACGGATTCATCTGCACGGATGCCCTGTTTTAAAACTTTAAGCGTTATGCTGCCAGCGCCCTCTAATCCCTCTGGTGTTGCAAGAAGATTTAATTCTGTAACCGCTTTTGTAATTTCCAAAGTTGCCTCTCCATAACAGGATTTTGCAGAATCAGAAGATGCCTCAAAATAAATGGTATATTTGCCTGCGTCCGTATAGGCAGGAAGTTCTTCGATCGTATAAGGGCCGTCCGCATTCATACTATAACGAAGCTCCACACCTTTTCCTGGCGTAATATCAAATGTATGGGAATTCGAATCATAAGGTACTATAACCGGGTTTACCGTACACTCTGCAGAATCCTTATCCTCCATGGAATCATTTTTCTCCTGATAATAATAAGTAATATCCATGCTGCTTTCCGTGATCTTTACCTTATCCTGATCCAGACTGTTTCCAATACAGGTATAACCGGCTAATTCCGGATTTCTTAAGGTATATGTAGAGTTTTGCGGTACATATACAATGGATGTTTCTGTATTCGGAATATTTTGTTTTGTTCCATCTTCTGACTTTAACTGGTAATGAATATTTACCGTGCTCCATGCCTGATTCGCTGTTTTATCAGTAGCTAAAACTTCCTGCGTATCCATGTCCACAATTTTTCCATCCAGTCTGTCACCTTTTGTCAGACCATACACATCATGAAGTACAATGGAAAGAGACTCTCTTGCAGCATCCGGGTTATATGAATTTGTAAGGGCAGGAATGGTAAATTCTTTTTCTGCACTATATTTTACAGTTATGCCATCTGCACCAATAATGCGAAAACTCATCTTAAGATGTTGTTCTTTATTTACCATATTTTGCACTACCGTGCGAAATTCTAAATCATCATCATTGGCTTTCGTAATGTTAGACTCGGTAATCCTGTATTTATCACTATCCCTGTCAAGTGTCGCCGTTTTGCTGTGAGCAATGGAAACTTCCGGATCACTGATATAAAGAGCTGCCGGTCTGCTGACATAATCCGTATTATTGAGTTTTCTTGCCAGTTCCATCTTGCAGACCTCGCAAAATGGCTGTCCGAGCCACCGCATCATACATTCGCGACTGGGCGCAAATGCGGTATCCGTTCCTGCATTCGTGATTCCGATCCCGCGAAATCCTAACATTTTACTCCATTTGATTTTCTCCGGATCAGAAGTGTCGGATGTATTTGGTTTGTTGGTATATCTCTCATATTCATCGCCGAGTCCGCCTATACTATGGGCAGTCTCGTGAGCCATAACCATTCCATCACTATTATCCTCAGAATTTGTAGAAAAAGAAAATAATGGATTTACTGATGCACCATAGCTTCCTGTATCATTACAAAGTATATGAATCGTTCCAACATTTGCGCCTTCATCCAGATAATTTTCCTCCAGTTCTGTTCTCAATGCTTTAGCTCTTTCATCTCCCCCATTGGTAAATCCGGCTGCCTTTCCATATACTTTGACATGAAAATATGTATCCGGACTCTTACCGCCATACACCCCGATACCCGACTCGTTAGAAACTGCCTGCACAGCGTAAATATTAATACGGTCAGAATATTCCTTATATGGAGACCATGTCAGCATTCCCTGCGCCTTTTTGGTGGCATCCTCCAAAAACTGATCCTGCTGACTGGCGGTATAGCCGTCTCCCATGATCACAATCACAAAGTTTTCTCTATCATCACCCGCTTTTTGAATTACCTGAACAGGAAATGCCGTTTTGGTTTTTTCTATATCTTTTGCCATCGCTGTTTGTGGCAAAAACAGCAATAAAAAGAACATCATCATATAGATACATACTGCTTCGATTCTTTTTGTTTTTCTTTTCATATCTGATTTTAATTTTTCTCCATCTCATGCTTCTCATTTGCCGGCTTTGCCTCCACCGTATGTGTTGCCTCATAGAGTGACGCCGTCGGTGCAACCGGGCTCATGAGCACTTTTCCGGTTCCGCGGTATACATTGACGAGTCCCTCGCCGCTGACTGCAGATCCCACAAGTGTTTTTGTTGATTTCTCCACAGTAAACTCCAGCCCGGAGGACCAGCAGACTGCAAGATTTCCGTCAATTTTCAATTCATCATTGTCAAGCTCCACCTCGATCAGTTCTTCATAGGGCACATTGCTCTCCAATGCCGCAACACCTTCGCCGACCAGACTTAAGTTGAAAAAACCTTCTTTGCCGAGCACGGTCGATGATATCGTCTTGCGCGCGGTCAGTTTATTTTTTACCGTTCCGGAGCAGGCATAAAACATGCCATCCTCAATCGTCATTCCCTTTTCGCCCCAGGAATCGACATCCACTAAGATCAGATATTTATAAGTAGGCTCTAACACCAGAATGCCGCTGCCGACGTATTCCGGTTTGACTGCTATCTCCTTTGTGATCGCACCTTTGACCATCTTGCCGACAAGATCGCCGACTCCCTTGATCCCTGTGGTCGCTTTCACATGACCCGCCATCCACTGCATGCTGCCCGCCTGGATAATGGCAGATTCTTTTCCATTTAATTCAATGACGATCTGGCGTCTGCGAACCCCCATTTTACTCATAAAATACTCGTCTCTCGCGTTCTCCGGCGCAACGGAGGCATCTGACTGATACTCTAATACATGAAAATTTCCAAGGCTACTCACATATTTTCTTGCGTTGTTTTCTAAATTTTTTATATTCATTTAACTCCCCTTCCTGTGCTGCTTTCTAATGAAAACAAGTTTTTCACACTTATCTCCATTCTCTCTTATCCGCTCCATTATAAAACAAACCACATTTCTTATTCAATCGGTATCCGTATCGTGTTTAAAACTTCGGTTGTAAAGTCAACGTTTTCTGGTAAATTTCAACCATTTTTTCACGGTTCTTTTCGCTGATAAAGTAATAATCGCTCTGGATCCCCTCCGCCATAATATAAGGTCCAAAAGTCCGGATTCCACAAAACAGCACAGTTCCTTTCGATGCCACTGCAATTCCGTATCCCTTTTCTGATAAAACAAGCGGCATTCTTAATCTCTTACCTCCATAAGAGATATATTTTGCTTTTGCCGTCACGTCCATAAAATCCGTGGCAAGCAGTCCCTTGGCTTTTAAATGTTCGGACTTTTCCCAGTCAAAAAAGGTCCAGTTACATGTTCCTTCCTGAAGCCTTGGTTCTTCGGCTTTTTCGGCAAGCAGCAACTGTTTTTTCTCATTATAAAAGCAGACTGCGCCATTATTTTTTGCAATACGCACAGTAACTTTTTCCGTTGCAATCTCTACGACCGTTTTGGATTCCCGCGCACTCCACAGAAACACTGTATCCGCTTTTCCTTTCCATGCGGTATTACCAATTTTTTCCGTGACACCCTTCACGAAACTGACCCGGATCACTTCCGGCGTGATCGGCGTGATGCGCATAAGTCCGTACATACTGGAAAGTTCCACATAACTTTTCGTCTTTTTGATCCATTTGATGGAAAAATTGTTTCGGGAGTGTCCTTTGACACGAAGGATCGCATTGTCCGGTATCACGCCAAATTCGTACGGAGAGATGATGATTTCCTCTTTCTGTCCTGCCGGCATGGACATTTTTGCCCGCTCCGGCTTCTGATATTGTTTTACTGCTGCACTATTTCGTGTCTGCCCTGCATCACGTTTTGCTATGACATTTGGGATGGTTTGTTCTGTCTCATTCTCTTTTCTCCGCGGTTCAATGACAATGCGCTTTGGACCGATGTACTCGCGCTCTGCCATATCTTTTGCACCCTCGACTCTGCGCTGCTGTTCAAGCTCTTTTGTCGTGTGCTGTACTTTTTCAAATTCTGCCGCTTTTGTCAGTGTTTCCGCCGCAAACTCTTTCATATGTTTTCCTTCCGGAACTTTATCGGCAAGGATTCCGGTCAGTTTTCCCTGATACAGGACCACAAGTTCATGCAGGGCACGGGTTGCTGCCACATACAGAAGTTTGACATGTCCGTTATCCGATGGGTATTTTTCCTGCGTCGGGTCAAATAAAAGTACCGCATCAAATTCCAGTCCTTTCGTGTAGGAAACAGGAAGCACCATGACGCCGTCCCCGAACTCGGCTTTTTCCAGATCTGTTTCCACAATTTTTACATATTTCTTTAGTTTTTCCGCAACCTGCTCTGCTTCCGCCTCATCACGACAGATCACGGCGATCGTCTCATAACCATCCCGCTGCCATTTTTTGATCGTAGTGACGGTATCTGCAAGCAATTTATTTTCATCCGGACATGCCACCGTCTGAACCGGATTTCCATGACGGATAATAGGTTCCACCGGATAAATAGAAAAATCCCCATGACGCAGGATCTCATTTGCAAATTCAGAAATTTCCACTGTATTACGGTAACTTTTCCGCAGTAGTCCAAACGCATCGAATGTCCCGGTCAGGATCAATTTTTTTAATTCATCCCAGTCATTTAAACCATACTCAAAATGGATGTTCTGGGATGTATCACCCATGATCGTGTAGGTACATCCATATAGACAGTAATGCAGACATTTATATGCCATCATACCGAAATCCTGCGCTTCATCAATCACCACATGGCTTGCCTCACGCACCGGATCTGTCTCCTTGATCCTCTTGTAAATATAGGCAAGTGCCGCAAGATCATAGACATCAAACGAATTTTCCGGCACATCGGCTTCTTTTCCTGCCTCCCGCTGTGAAAATAAAAACTCTCTGTAAAAATCAAATACGGATTCTCTCCATTTCCCGTCACCAAAATAAGAGGCATATTTTTTATCTAAAATCTTTTTCTCTTTTGGCGGAAAAGTCACAGATTTTCCAGAAACCTCATTTTCATATTTTGCATACAAAATCTCGTTTAACATGAGCATCTTACTCTGCATGGAGACTTTCGGATTACTTTTTAAATAGCGTTCAATCTGCTCTCTGGATAAAAGAAGATTTCCTGTCTTTTCCATATAAATATCTTCTTTTGCAACGGACTGATCTTCGTATTTCTGACAGAATTTTTCCAAATCCAAAAACCACGCCAGGCTGCCCTTGATACTGTTTTTCACATCCGTCTTATCAATACTATGATAAAAATACTTTGTCTCATCCCAATCCTCATACAACAGACGGATAAAAAGCTGCTCCATCGTCATCTGACGGATTCCATACACGTCTAGTTCCGGCAGAACACTCGTGATATAATTCAGCAAAATCCGGTTGCTTCCTATAATGTAGAAATCCTCCGGACGGAAATCGTCCTTGTAATTATAGAGGATATATGAGATACGATGCATCGCCACCGTCGTTTTCCCGGAGCCTGCAACACCCTGCACGATAATATTTGTTTTCGGTGAACGACGTATAATGAGATTCTGTTCTTTCTGGATTGTTGCGATGATCTCGCCTAAAACTGCCTTTTTATTTTTGGCAAGGTATTTTGTCAGCAGTTCATCGTTGGCAACCACATCTGAATCAAAGAAATCTTTCAGCCGGTCATTTTCGATTTCATAAGTGCGCTTGCGTTTCAGGTCGATCTCGAATGTTCCCTCCGAACTCACGGTATACTGGCACGGTCCCATATTACTCTCATAGTATACTGATGCAATCGGTGCTCTCCAGTCAAGCACAACCGGATCTGAATTGCCGTCCGTGATACCGACTCGTCCGATATAATAAGCCTCGTCCGATTTTGCTTTTGGATCTCTAAAATCAATGCGTCCGAAATACGGCTTTTTACGCGCCTTTTCATAGCGCACCAGTTCCCGTTCATCCTCCTTCAACCGCGCTGTTGCATTGTTCCAGAGTGCAAGTCCCTCCTTATCCTTTGCATCATAGACTTCGAGAAGATCGGCAAGGTCTTCGTTTATCTTACGGATATCTGCTTTTGCATGTTCCAGGTTATCCTGTGTGATTCCTATGATTTTACGAAGCTGCTGTTCCTCGTCTTCTTTTGTCAGACCGGGGAATTTCTTAAACAGCTTTATGATCTCATCTAACGAATCCACCATCGCTGCCAGCTTTTCACGCAGTGCCTCATCCGGTTCTGTCTGATCCGGCACCATCACAACGTTACAGCCCGCATCATAGGCACTGCATACACCGTTTGGCGAATCCTCAACTGCAATACATTCTTCCGGTGAAAGTTCAAGCTGTCTGCATGCATACTGATAAATATCCGGTGAAGGCTTGCCATGTTCCACCATCGTTGCACAGATGATCTTATCAAAATAATCATAAAGACCAAGCTGCTTTAAATACTGCTCCGTGCGCAACTGATCTGTCGCCGTCGCGATTGCGCGATGAATCCCCTGTGCCTTTAAATAATCAAGCAGTTCAATGACACCTTTTTTGATCTCAATTCCGTTTTTCTCCAGATATTCTCCCATAATCTGTTTGCGGTAGTTTCGGATCGCAATATAATCCAGATCCGGATCATGAAACATTTCTTTTAAATGCTGTGGTGCATACGGCTGTCCGAGTGACCGCATGGTAAGTGCCTGCTCGTCCGTCATCTCATATCCAAAATGCGCTAATGCCTTTGGCCAGAACATGCGGTAATATTTTTCCGTATCGATCAATGTGCCGTCCATGTCAAAAATTACTGCTTTTACCTTTTTTGTATTCATGCTTTTCCTCTTCTATCCCGAACCATTGACTCAATCATGCAGTAATTTTCTGCATGATCCGCAGACAACGGACTGCACGCATTTCGCACAAGCCTGTTGTCGTGAATTAGAATAGTTTAACATATTTACAATGCTATTTAGAATGTAAAATGTAAAAGTTAATTCCGTATCATAAAGTTTATTTCCATCGTGGCTCTTTCGCATATCCCATAAACAGATCAAAGATTGCGCGATAGCCTTCCTCCTTGATATGCATTCCCTCAATCGTATACTCTGCTTTGAGATTCCCATCCGCATCTTTTAACGGATCATTGATATCTATATATTTTGCATGATGTTTTTCCGCGAGTTTCTGCACTGCCTTATTTGCCATTGCAATTTTCTCGTTCGTGCGGACACGCAGACAGGCTTTCATGTCCTCGGCTGCTGCCTCATAATTAATTGGATAATATGCCATCATATAGATCTCGATGCCAGGCAGTTTTTCTTCCACGATAGAGAGAATCCTGTCATAATTTGCGATCATCCGGTCGATAGATATCGCCGGATCACTCAGATCGTTTGTCCCGATATTGATAAAAAGGCGGGACGGTTTTAAATCTAATACACAGATATCTATATTTTCAAGCAGTTCATCCGTGATAAAACCACCGATTCCACGGTTATAAATCGTAATGTCCAGATGATCTTCCTCAATAAATTTTTCAACCGGAAACATTTCCATTAATGAAGAACCTGCGCATACGATCTGTCCTGGCGTTACCTTCTGATTTAATTTTCTGTAACGTGTTATTTTTTCTTCTTTTGTCATGTTATTATCCCCCTATCCATTTTCTTGATATGTACGTTTACTTCTGCTGACAGATATTTTCACACAATATCTGTAATATTTCCTTTTCTAACCTGCTATATGATTTTCATATATTGTAATTTATGTTATACTGCTTTTCAAGAATTAAATTTTTTCAAAAAAAGAGGATTACCATGAAACGCATTGATTTTGAAAATGGAACCGTCACCGAAAATATATTAAGCGCGGCTCTTCCTATGCTTGCAGCTCAGATTTTAAGTCTGCTCTATAACATTGTAGACCGCATTTATATCGGCCGTATCCCGGATATCGGAACGACAGCACTTGGTGCTGTCGGGCTTTGTTTCCCACTGATTATGATCATCACGGCGTGCAGCAACCTGTTCGGAAGTGGTGGTGCACCGCTTTTCTCGATCAACCGTGGAAAAGGCGATAAAGAGCAGGCAAACAGAATCTTAAATACCTCTTTTTCCATGGTATGTGCCAGTGCTCTGATGTTAATGGGAACCGGTCTGATCTTTGCTAAACCGCTTCTCCTTCTTTTTGGTGCGTCCAAAAATGCACTGATCTTTGCCCAGCCTTATATGATGCTGTATCTGCTCGGCACACTTCCATCCATGATTGCCACCGGCATGAACCCTTTTATCAATGCACAGGGATATTCCACGACCGGAATGTTTTCTGTAGCGATCGGTGCAGCAGCAAATATCCTCTTAGATCCGCTCTTTATTTTTACTTTTCATCTGGGCGTAAACGGTGCGGCGATTGCCACTGTCTTATCTCAGATTTTATCCGCATTATTTGTGTTTCATTTTCTGCGCCGCAAAGCGGAAATAAAGGTTCGTCTGCTTCGCAAAGATGAACTTTCCTCCTGCATTACTCTCGCGAAAAGCATCCTGAGCCTCGGCACATCCGGCTTTATCATGCAGCTCACCAACAGCCTTGTCTCTATCTGCTGCAATCATGTACTCTCCGTTACCGGTGGAGATGTGTATGTCTCTGTTATGACAATTATCTCAAGTATCCGTCAGATGGTAGAAACTCCGATCTATGCCATCACGGAAGGTTCTTCGCCGATCATAAGCTACAACTACGGTGCACTCCGCCCCGCACGCGTCAAAAAAGCCGGCATCACGATGGCACTTATGGCATTCATCTATACCGGCATCATGTGGAGCGTAATCATTCTCGCCCCGGAATATTTAATTGGTGTTTTCAGTTCGGATGCAGCACTTTTAACAGATGCCGTTCCCGCATTAAAACTGTATTTTGCTGCATTTATCTTTATGGATCTGCAGTATATCGGTCAGACGGTTTTTAAATCTTTAAACAAACGCAAACAGGCAATTTTCTTTTCCCTGCTGCGCAAAGTTTTTATCGTCGTACCTCTGACCTATCTCCTGCCATACGCCTTCCATATGGGAACAGACGGCGTATTTCTTGCAGAACCGATCTCAAACGTGATCGGCGGCAGTCTGTGTTTTATCACGATGCTGCTCACTGTGCTGCCGGAGCTGAACCGGATGGAAAAGCAGTAAAATACTCTTTCAATTCCGCCACGATCATCTCCTGGCTCTCCCTCGTGTGGATCATGGCATAATAATGTCCGCCGCCAAATTTTGATCTTCTTTCCTCTTCCCGTATCCCCGCTGCGTTGCCTTTTTCGGTTACGCGTCTGATGCGGGTTTCGCCTTGCACCTCCTCTTTCAAATAACCTTTTTGCACGAGCAGTTCATTGACAAAAGCTGCCGTCAGTTTTTTACGGTCTTTTTCCCCACAAAGTGCATTGATCTGATCGGTCAGTTCCGATATCATGCAGGAGTCAGAAAACGTTACCTGATCTAATTTTTCCGGTGCAATATAAAACGGCTGTTTCTTTTTTCTCGCCGGGGCTTTCGCCACAGTCTCTACTGTCGCAACTCCTTCTGTCTTTCCTGTTGTCATATTTTCGGCTTCATGTGTCTGTAAAAACTTTCGGATGATCTCTGTAAAATTCTCCCCGTAGCTTGCAATCTTCTGTGCACCCATTCCGTAAACGTCTGCCATCTGCGCTTTATCAGCCGGACATTTAGCGCACATATCTTTCAACGTTTTATCCGAACAGATGATAAATGGAGGTACGCCCTGTTTTGCTGCAAGCTCCAACCGGCATTTACGCAGCTCCTCAAACAGCTCCTGTCCCTCTTTCGTTAAATCTGCAAGTTCCGCGGTCTTTTTCTTTGCCTTTCCGGTCTCTATATAATTTTCCTCCGCCTCGTCCTCCGTCACAACGCAGTTACTGCATTTCTCACAGGTACACGGACTGTGATCCCCGAAATAATTCAGGATATACCGGCGCAGGCACTCATCTGTCTCACAATAGTTAATCATCTGATTCAGCTTCCGCTGTTCATTTGCCCGGACTGCCGGATTCCCCGCCGTATAACCACCCTCTATTGCCTTATAATCGAGCAGTCGTTTGTTGATCATGATATCCTGCTTGGAAAAGAAAAGCACACACTCTGCTTCCTCCCCGTCACGCCCGGCTCTTCCCGCCTCCTGATAATAGTATTCGAGACTCTGCGGCATATTATAATGAAGTACATAACGCACGTTGGATTTGTCGATCCCCATTCCAAATGCGTTGGTCGCAACCATCACACGGATCCTGTCATAAGTAAAATCATCCTGACTCTCTTTCCGCTCCTCTAAAGAAAGTCCCGCATGATACCGCCCTGCTAAAATGCCGTGCTGCAGTAATAATTCACAGACACTGTCCACATTCTTTTTTGTCGCGCAGTAAATGATCCCACTCTCATCCTCATGTCTCTTGACATAGTTTAATACACTGTTGTCCGTTTCTTTTCCTCCTTTTCGCTTTACGACACGGAAGAAAAGATTCGGCCGGTCAAATCCGGTCACAACCGTCACCGGATCCTGCAGATGCAGACTTCCCATAATATCCTGTTTGACGCGCTCGGTCGCTGTCGCTGTAAATGCGCTGACTACAGGGCGCCTCGGAAGTCTTGCAAGAAAATCTGCAATTTCTAAGTAGCTTGGTCTGAAATCCTGTCCCCACTGGGAGATACAATGAGCCTCATCCACTGTCACCATCGAGATATCTGCCCCGCATGCAAAATCTAAAAAACGCATGGTATTTAACCGCTCCGGTGCCACATAAATAATTTTGTACTGTCCCTGTGCCGCATACAAAAGTGCTGCCCGGATCTGATTTTCTGTCAGTGAACTGTTGATGTATGCCGCATGTACTCCTGCCTGATTTAATGCTTTGACCTGATCAGACATCAGGGAAATCAGCGGCGAGATCACGATCGTGATGCCTGAAAGCATCAGTGCCGGGACCTGATAGCAGAGTGATTTTCCGGCACCGGTCGGCATGATGCCAAGAACATCGCTGCCGTTTAAGATGCCTTCCATCAGTTCCTGCTGGCCGGAACGCAGAGTGTCATATCCAAAATAGTGTTTCAGAGTCTGGTGTAAGTTCAAAGTTTGTTCTCCTTTTACTGCAATATCCCACTTGCTGTATTTTTATTGTTAGTATAACAGCACTTTCTGCGAATGTCTAATCGGTTGAAATAACATAAGCGATCATCCAGAGTGAACCCACATTTCCAAGCAGTGCCTATTTTGTTCCGTTGTCCGAAAATAAGAAAAACAGTCTCTGCTTTGTGCAATCTGCCAGCCACTAAATTAAAATCCACCTTTTGACACCCGAATCGATTGGAATAATAAATTCGGAACATGCGATCTTTTGCCAGTTTTTACATTGCAATCCAGCCAAATGCATTTGCCACAGAGCTTATCAATATGATCAGTGCAAAGATCGGGCACAGATATTTGATCATCACAACAAATATCTTTTTCCTTCGGAATGTGCTCTCCCCGTGCATGATTTCCTCTTCCATGCGCTTTACGCCGACGACTCTCGATACAAACAGGCTTGTAAGCATTGCAGCAACCGGCATCATCACAGAGTTCGTCAGAAAATCAAAGAAATCCAAGAACTGCATACCTATGATCTGAATGCCTGCCAGCGGCCCATATCCCAGTGAAGACAAACTTCCAAGCGCGATCATAATTACTCCGACTAACACCGTAGCCTTTTTTCTACTCCATCCTAATTCATCCTCAAAGGTAGAAACCGCACTCTCAGTCAAAGCGATGGAACTGGTCACCGCTGCAAACAATACCAACAGGAAGAATAAGATTCCAACTGCTGTCCCTAGTCCCATATTCTCAAACACCTTCGGGATCGTAATAAACATCAGTGCCGGTCCCGCCTGCAGTGTATCCGGATCGCCGCCCGAAAATGCAAACACTGCCGGAATGATCATAAGCCCCGCCATAATAGCGATTGCTGTGTCAAATACTTCCACATTTATTGTGGAATCTTCCAACGAGGTATCTTTTTTCATGTAAGATCCAAATGTAATCAGGATTCCCATTGCGATCGACAGCGAATAAAACATCTGTCCCATCGCTGTTACCACCGTCATCCAGGAAAAGTTCTTCACATTTGGCACAAGAAAATATTTTACACCCTCTATGGCACCCGGTCTTGTCACAGAATACACTGCGATCAGTACGGACAATACGATCAGTATCGGCATCATAAATTTTGAGACACGCTCGATGCCGTTCCGTACACCCGCATAAATGATCGTCAGTGTAAACAGACAGAACAGGATAAAACAGAGTTCCGTGGATACTCCATTTGAGATAAATTCCGAAAAATATCCGTCCGCTGCCAGCATTTTTCCATTTCCCCTGACATACTCGATCAGGTATTTGATGACCCAGCCGCCGATCACGGAATAATACGGCACGATCAATACAGGTATGATCGCATTGATCCATCCACTGGCTGTCAGCCATCCGGCTTTTCCAAAGGCATGAAATGCCCCCACCGGACTTTTTCTCGTCATTCGTCCAAGTGCTGACTCTGCCATGATCATTGTGTATCCAAAAGTCAGAGCCAGCAAAATATAGATCAAAAGAAAGATTCCTCCGCCGTATTTTGCCGCAAGATATGGAAAACGCCATATATTTCCAAGCCCCACGGACGCCCCCGCCGCGGATAACACATATCCTAATTTTCCGGAAAAAGTACTTCTTTTGTTGTCGTGTGTGTGTAAGTTACTCATATATTTATGTTCACAGTTTGTGAAACAGTCTCCCTTCGTTTTTTTCTTCTCTATTACCGAACCAGCCGGAATGTCTTTTCCACCATGCAAAACATCAGCACAATAAAAATCAGCACATAGGCCGGCAGCAATGTGATAGAAATATGGTTTGCGATCAGTCCAAAAACCGGAGGCATAAATGTAGAACCAACATAAGCACTCGCCATCTGGATACCGATGATCGCCTGCGAATTTTTTTCTCCAAAATTTGCCGGTGTGGCATGGATGATCGATGGATAGATCGGTGCACATCCAATCCCCATCACGACAAGTCCGGCTAAAGCTGCCATATCAGATGAAATCGGCAGAAGTACTGCCATACATCCAGCCAGTAAAATTACTGTTCCAAGCCGTATCATCTTATGATCGCCTAATTTTTCCGTTACAAATCCGGCTAAAAATCTTCCGAGCGTAATACCGCTGCAGAATAATGCCGCATATGCTGCCGCACGCTCCGCAGATATTCCTTTCGCACCGACTAAATAACTGCTTGACCAGAGGATCAGTGTGGATTCCAATGCACAGTAAGAAAAAAATCCGAGTAAAAGCTGTGGTACACCTTTGATCTTTACCGCACCGCGTATGCCGATCACCTCATGCTGTTCATCTTTCTGTTCCACCTTTTTGTTAACTTTCCAGACCGGAAGTGTCACAAACAGAATCATTGTGATCCCCATCTGAAGGAACGAAACCATCCGATAGCCGTTCTGCCAGGATGATGTGGTCAGCGCATAACTCATAATGTATGGGCTGATGATTGTTCCAACCCCCCAGAAGCAGTGCAGCCAGCTCATATGTTTTGATGAATAATGCAGTGCAACATAGTTATTGAGTGCTGCGTCGATGGCACCCGCACCAAGTCCATACGGAATTGCCCACATGCACAACATATAAAATGCACTTGCTGTCGAAAATCCAAACAGTGCAACTGCCGTTAAAAGGACACTGCATACGGTAACAATCTGCGTTCCAAATTTCTTTGTCAGCCGTTCCGACATCAGGCTCGAACAGATCGTCCCTGCCGAAATGATCATTGTGACCAATCCTGCATAGGATAACGGCACCGAAAATGCCTCATGCATGATCGGCCATGCCGAACCAAGCAAGGAATCCGGCAGTCCAAGGCTGATAAATGCCAGGTAAATTAATAGTAATAATAGTGTGTACATTTTTTGCTCCTCGTATTAGTTTATAACGTGATGTATTTATCTTATCAGATATCCCGTCCGTTTTTTCACCATGATATTATACCGTGAACACTTCTAAAAATCCATGCAATATCTGTCTCTTATACACATCTGA